>Ga0214472_10003409_pt1 | contig 16823 bp, 13 predicted proteins | sample RVTome_6_FD_207662 | JGI IMG/M metagenome (GOLD analysis project Ga0214472, IMG submission 207662) | Soil microbial communities from uranium-contaminated site in the Upper Colorado River Basin, Wyoming, United States - RVT140D175 | ecosystem: Environmental > Terrestrial > Soil > Contaminated >... | reverse complement strand
ATTCCGCATCCCGGATTGTGTGAACGTAATTTTGTCCTGTATCCTCTTTATGAGATCGCGCCGCAACTCATTCTGCCGGGATCGGGCAGGCTTAGTGATTATATAGATGAACATTCAAAACAGGGATTGCAGCGAGTGGAGAACATGAGTGAAACAATCGCATCCTGATTTCATCGTTGTTGAAGGTCCGATTGGCGTCGGCAAGACCAGTTTGGCAAAACGGCTTGCAGATACGTTCGGTACGGAATTGTTGCTTGAGGGTGCGGATAAAAATCCATTTTTAGAGCGGTTTTATGCCAATCCGCGTCAAGCCGCGCTGCCGACCCAGCTATTCTTTTTGTTTCAACGTGCGCGCCAGATTCAGGAACTTCGCCAGGGAGATATTTTTCAGACAGTCCGGGTTGCCGACTTTTTACTTGAAAAGGATCGCTTGTTCGCGCGTTTAACGCTGGATGATGACGAGCTGCGTTTATACGAACAGGTATATAACCAAATGACACTGGATGCACCCCATCCGGATTTAGTGATCTATTTACAGGCCCCCGTGGATATCTTGATGGATCGAATCATGAGGCGTGGTGTGCCGCATGAACAGTTGATTACGATGGAATATCTGCAGCGCGTAGTCGAGGCCTATGCGCGATTTTTTCATTTTTTCAATTCATCACCCCTGTTGATTGTCAATGCCTCCGAAATCGATCCTGTCAATAATGATCTGGATTACAATGCCCTGCTGAAGCGCGTGCGGGAAATCAATAGCGGCCGCCATTATTTCAATCCGCTGCCGCTGAGCCTGTAAACTATTGGTATAATTCACCAGACGATATTTTATCGTTTTCGTTAATCACAACATTTTCGCGGAATATGGCCAATACCTCAGCTAAAAATCCGACATCGCCCATTACGCTCGCCACGTTGAAGGAGATGAAACAGCGGCGGGAAAAATTTGCCTGTTTGACGGCGTATGACTCGAGTTTTGCAAAGGTCTCGGAACAGGCGGGAGTGGAAGTCCTGCTGGTAGGTGATTCGCTAGGCATGGTCATCCAAGGTCATGACACCACATTGCCAGTTTCACTTGCAGATATGATTTACCATACACAGTGTGTAAACCGCGGGCGGCGCAGGGCGCTTATTATGGTTGATATGCCGTTTATGTGTGATGCCGCGCCGGTACAGGCGCTAGGCAACGCGGCGCGGCTGATCAAGGAGGGTGGTGCCCATGTGGTTAAACTTGAAGGGGGTGAGGTCATGGCCGAAACGATACACCTGCTGAGTGAGCGTGGAATCCCTGTATGCGCCCATCTAGGTTTGTTGCCCCAGTCCGTTCACAAAATGGGTGGTTACCGCGTACAGGGCCGCGATGATCAAAGTGCGGATAAAATTCTTGCCGCTGCCAAAACGCTTGAAGAGGCGGGTGCCGATCTATTGCTATTGGAGTGTGTGCCGGCCGGTCTCGCCGGTAAAATTGTCAATGCGGTGAGCGTGCCGGTGATAGGGATCGGGGCAGGGGCGACATGTGATGCCCAGGTACTGGTGCTCTATGATATGCTGGGCATTACCCCTGGCAAACGCCCTAAATTTTCTAAGGATTTCCTCAAAGATAATCCCAACGTGCATGACGCCATCGTTGCCTATGTTAATGCCGTCAAGCGTGGGGACTTTCCTGCGCCTGAACACACATTTTCCTGATGCAGACATTTCACACCGTCACCGCATTGCGTGACATGCTCCGGCCGCTACGCGAGGCGGGCAAACGTATCGCCTTTGTACCCACGATGGGTAATCTGCATGACGGGCATATAAGGCTCGTTGTGCGGGCACGGGAGTCGGCTGACCTGGTCGTAGCCAGTATATTCGTCAACCCGCTCCAGTTCAACGATAAACGTGATTTCGATGCATATCCCGTCACGATAGAGGAAGATACAAACAAATTAGTCGATAATGATGTCGATATCTTATTCAATCCGGACGTAGAGCAGATATATCCCGGGAGTATGGAGCGATCGACAAGGATCGAAGTGCTGGGGCTTTCACAGATCCTCTGTGGACAACACCGCCCAGGCCATTTTGCCGGAGTCGCAACCGTTGTTGCCAAGCTTTTTAATATCGTCCAGCCGGATGTGGCGGTCTTTGGCAACAAGGATTATCAGCAATTATTGATCATCCGGCGCATGGTGGAGAATCTTTGCATGCCTATCGATATCGTGGGCGTGGAGACGGTGCGTGAACCGGATGGCCTGGCAATGAGTTCGCGTAACGGTTATCTGTCGGTAGAGGAACGTCAGCGCGCGCCGGTTTTGTTTGGTACCTTGCAGGAAGCCCGTGACAGGATCCTTGGCGGTACCACTTTCCAGATGGTCGAGGCCTTTGGCACCGAGGAATTAATCAAGGCGGGATTCAGGCCCGAATATTTTTCGATTCGGCGGGCCGTGGATTTGGAAGATGCAATAGAGGGTGAACGAGACGTGGTTATTCTCGCCGCGGCCTGGTTGGGTAAGGCACGTTTAATCGATAATCTTTTGATAAACAGCGCATAATAATACCCGGACATAGATCTGGTGGTAGAAATTTGACGTTTTAGATGCCTTATTTATTGTACACGGGTTTACAAACCGGCAAATTATGATGTTAAGATTCATCATTTCCGGTTAACGGCCGATTTTAGATACGGAATCTGCTGAAGATAGGTTTATTTTAAAATGCAGCATACCCTGTTAAAAGCCAAACTCCATCGCGCCCGGGTGACTCATTCCGAACTTGAGTACGAGGGATCTTGCGCCATTGACGGTAAATTACTGGATACTGCGGGTATTCATGAATACGAGCAAATCCATATTTATAACATTGATAATGGGGAGCGGTTTATCACCTATGCCATTCGCGCGGAGGAAGGCTCGGGAATTATTTCCGTCAACGGTGCGGCGGCACATAAGGCCAAGCCCGGTGATATTGTCATTATCTGTATTTATACCCAGGTAAGTCACCAGGAACTGGCCAATTTCAAGCCGACCCTCGTTTATCTGGATCAGGATAATAAAATTACCCATTGTAGAGATAGTATTCCCCGCCAAGTCGCCTAACACCTTTTCAATACGCCTGCGCTTGGCGATACCGCGTTAATAATAAACTCGAAATGCGGCAGACTGCGTGTAAACTCCGGTTTCTCGATTTAGCCGGTGTTGCGCATACCGGCGGCAATAGCATTAATTGTACGTAATAAGGCGTCGAGTAAAACAGCCCGATCAGTTTCAGACAATAATCCTGGATCCCTGTAACGTTTGAGCAGTGTCACCTGGATATGACTTAAAGGATCGAGATAGGGATCGCGACGGCTTAAAGACAAAGCCAGTTGCGGGTTATCCTCAATCAACTGCTTGGCTTTCACGGCCTTCAGGGTTTGATCGACGGTCTTAATAAATTCGCCAAATACCCTATTATAGATAAGATCGCGCAATTCCTTGTTCCCGCACATGTGTGCATATTCGTTGGCAATCACCATGTCCGCCTTGAAGAGCGCCATTTGCGTGTTACTGAGCAGGGCACGGAAAAATGGCCATTCCTGATGCATGGTCTGGATCTGATGGAGCCGTTCCGGGTCATTTTTACACCATTCGGCTAGCGCAGTTCCAATACCATACCAGGCCGGTATGGTATGTCTTGATTGTGCCCAACCGAATACCCATGGAATCGCACGAATCGATTTAATCGAACGGTCGGTTTTTTTGCGGTGTGTGGGGCGCGAACCGATGTTAAGCAAACCAATCTCATCGACCGGCGTTGCCTCATAAAAGTAGTCAAGGAATCCCGGCGTGCGATCGACAAGTTCGCGATAGGCTCTTTCCCCGGTTTCGGCCAGCGCTTCCATAATGGGAAAATAGTGTTTATAGGTTGTTGCCGGAGGTATAACAATGCACTTGCTTGCCTTGAGCAGACCGGTAATACCAACTCCTAATTCATATATGGCAGTCTCCTTGTTGCTGTATTTATAGGAGACCATCTCGCCCTGTTCAGTGAATTTGATCTGGCCAAACACCGTGTTGGGAGGCTGGGCAAGGATAGCCTCATGTGTTGGGCCGCCGCCACGGCCGATAGTGCCTCCACGACCGTGAAACAGGCGGCATTGTACATTTCTTGCCGCGGCAAGACTGGTGATTTTTTGCTGAGCGATGTAGAGATTCCAGGAAGACGCAAGTATACCGCCGTCCTTGCATGAGTCCGAATATCCCAGCATGACTTCCTGAATATTGCCGGATGCCTTAAGCAGTGAAATATAGGTCGTCGAATCGAGCAGGGCGCTCATTACCGGTTGAATATGTTCAAGATCATCGATGGTTTCAAATAAAGGTGTTGCTCTGATATTGCAGAACCATTTTCCTGCGCTGGTTTTGCCGGCTAACCCGGCTTGATGGGCAAGAAACATCACTTCCATGACATGGCTTGCGGTATGTGTCATCGAGATTACATAATTGCCAAATGCCTGTGCACTGATTGCCTCGCGCATTTGTGATATGACATCGAAAACCTCCAGAGTTTCACGCGTACCGGGAGTGAGCGTTTCCCTGTCTAATTGATTGGGCGCACGGGAAATATGCTCCGATAAAATTCGTAACCGGTGTCTTTCATCCATGGCTGTATAATCGATATCATGTGACGACTGTTTAAGGAGTTCGGCCACTGCTTCGGTGTGGCGGGACGATTCCTGCCGAACGTCAAGATTCATCAGGAAAAAGCCGAATGTTTCGACCAGGCGGATCAGGTCCTTCAGATCGCGGTCGGCAATGTTTTTATCACCGTGTGATATCAGGGAATCCCGGATGATACAGAGATCATTGAGGAATTCATCTTCCGAGGAATAGCTGTCTGTCAGTGCGCTGGACGATTTTCCTTTTAACAGGTTCCTGACATGGATGAGATTGCATTCCAGCCGGTGGCGCATGATGTGGAGCTTGCGCCGGTAAGGTTCTTTTCTGAAGTAATCGATGTTGCTATTGAATACCTGGCGCGCAAAACGTTCGTCCTTTGCCAGGTTTTGCGAGAATTCCCCGGATGGCTGACATAGCAGGATGGAGTGGGTAAGGACATGTATAAGTTGATTAATGCGATGCAGATATTCCTTGATGATCGTTTTGGTGTGCATGTGCACGGCCGAGACAGTAATATCGGGAGTAACATTCGGATTACCGTCGCGGTCACCTCCGATCCAGGAACCGAAACGCAGGAAGCTGGGTATGATGATGCCGTGGTCTTGTGCCGTTTCCGATGTGTAGATGTTAGTAACCGCATTCTCAAACTCACGATACATGAGCGGGATTGCCTGAAACAGGCTTTGCTCGAAATAGAAAATTCCATTTTCAATCTCATCCTCAACGGTAGGGCGATGACCGCGTACCTCATCTGTCTTCCATAAAATCTGGATCTGGCTTTCCAATAGCTTGATAATGTCTTCGCGTTCGTCTTTGGATAGCTGCAGTTCATCGAGTTTACGGCTGGTAACGAAAATGCGCCGTTGCGCTTCTTTTATGGTGCGGCGTTTGGATTCCGTGGGATGAGCCGTGATTACCGGCATGTAAAGCAGATGGTCAAGGATGGTTTGTAATTGTTCGGCGCTGATGCCTTGCTGGTGAAATGCCCGCAGTGTTTCTTCAAATGATCCTTTCCACAGTGGCCCGCCAAGACGCTTTAACTGGCGCCTTTGTTGGTGTTGAAAGGATTCTTCCGCAATATTCACCAGGCTGAAGTAGATGCTGAAGGCGCGAATGACATGGGAAAGGATTCCGGGATCCAGCTTTTTTATCAACCGTACCAGTTGGGCACGCTTGCGCGGATTTTCTTCCTTGTGTAACCGGATATATCCCTTGCGCAACGCTTCAACGGCGACAAAAACGCGTCCTCCCGCCTGGGCATGCAGGATGTCGCCAAGTATATTGCCGAACAACTTGACGCGGCTGCGGAGTTTCTTGTCATTGACCATGATTTAATCTTTTAGCGAGTTATGTTGATTGTGTTAACGGTTATTATTTTTATCGGTATTTAATCAAGCGGATTATAACCTGAACTATGCGGTTAAATCCCTCTAAGTTCCAGTGCTTCTTGATAAAGCGCCAGGTATTGTTTGGCACTGCGGCGCCAACTGAAATCCTGTTGCATGCCGTTAAAGACCAGCTTTTTCCAGATGCGCGGGTATTGTGTAAAGTCAATGAGTGCGCGATTAACGGTTGCAACCAACGCCTTGGGTACCGGTTCATCAAAAACGTAACCACTGGCCGTGCCATTTCTGATGGCATCGTCAGTTGCATCGATTACCGTATCGGCAAGTCCTCCGGTACGCCGCACAATAGGTACTGTTCCATAACGTAAACTATATATCTGGTTGAGTCCGCAAGGCTCATAACGCGATGGCATTAAAAACATGTCCGCGCCACCTTCGATTTGATGTGCGAGCGCTTCGCTATAACCTATATGTGCGGCAACTTGTTGCGGATGATTGGCGGTTGCCAGTAGCAGTGATTTTTCTAGGGGTTTTTCACCGCTGCCCAATACCACAATTTGTAATGGCCGGTTCAACAACGTGGGTAGTGCATCGAGGAGCAGATCAAAACCTTTTTGTTCAACAAGGCGTCCGACGAGACCTATGAGAGGAATGTTCTTGTTTATGGGCAGACCCGCACGTTTTTGCAGGTCTGTTTTGTTTGTCATTTTATGCCGTAATGTATAGACATTGTATTGCTGCGCCAGGTATTCGTCTTTGGCAGGGTTCCATTGGGTATATTCAACGCCGTTAAGTATGCCTTTCAATTGATTGGCACGATGCTTTAGGAGGTCATCGAGTCCACATCCATATTCAGGCGTACATACTTCCTTGGCATAGGTTGGGCTGACGGTATTAAGTATATCCGCATATACCAGTCCTCCCTTGATAAACGAGAACTTGTTATGAAATTCCATGGTGTGCATTGACCAGAAACTGTCCGGTAGTTTTAGATTTTTGAATGTTGCAGCCGGAAAAAGTCCCTGATAAGCAAGATTGTGAATGGTAAAAACCGTCGCAGGACGCTGTGGTGTCGGGGCAAGCAGCGCGGGGATCAGACCGCACTGCCAGTCATTGCAATGCACTACATCCGGTTGCCATGCAAGCCCCGCCTGATTCATGGCAACAGCGGTTACTGTACGGGAAAACACCGTAAATCGTTGCGCGTTATCGGGCCAATCAAACCCGTCCATGCCCAGATACGGATTACCCGGGCGGTCGAAGTGTTGTGGCGAATCAACCAGCCATATAAGCACGGATGAGCCGGGCATGCGGCCCTCCAGTATGTGAATAGGGGCGGTAATACCCTCTATTTGCAGTGTCGCTACACGCACAAGCCGGCCGGCTTTTTCAACCGCAGAACGATATGCAGGCATGATAATGCGGATATCACGCCGTAATGATTTGATTGCTATCGGCAGACTACCGGAGACATCCGCCAAGCCACCTGTTTTAATAAGGGGATGCGCCTCGCTGGTTGCAAACAGAATTGATTTAATGCTCATCGTGTATTATCAGTGAGTGTGATGAAATATTTTTGCTAATTCGGAAGATTTTTATAACTATCTCATCAGTATATACAGGATTGATAATCCATTACTTGTCATAGGGATACGAAGTATTTGTAGTAAATAAAACTATTTATATGCCGATATCTTGTGTTAACTGCTTTTTTTCATATTCTTAAAGGCTGTACTATACGATTATTCGGTGACCTGCCGGAATTTTCACACTTTAAAACCATGTTAACGGCATGTTTACAGTTAAGGAGTCTATGAATAATGTTTGGATGATTTATTCAGAGATACCTTAAGCGGCTATTATAAAGAATCAATTGCTTTTGAATAGGCATGGATTAAACAAACAAGAGGATAAAGATCAATGAGACTCGCGATGATAGGGTTAGGCAAGATGGGCGGCAATATGGCTCGCCGTCTTTGCCGGGGCGGGATCGAAGTGGTTGGTTATAATCGGAGCAAGGATATAATCAAATCGCTCGCAGAGGAGGAAGGCATGATACCGGCTGCGTCTGTAACGGGCGCCATTAAGAAACTCTCATCACCGCGCATTGTTTGGCTCATGTTGCCAAGTGGCGAGCCTACAGGAAATGAGATCAAAAATCTGGCAAGCCGCTTGTCCACCGGAGATATAGTCGTGGATGGCGGCAATTCCAATTATCATGATACGCAACGCCGTGGTGCAATGCTTGCCCAAAATGGAATCGGGTTCATTGATGCCGGCACCTCCGGCGGGGTTTGGGGATTAAAGAACGGCTATTGCATGATGGTCGGCGGTGAAAAGCGCAATATTGAAATCATTACACCGGCACTGAAAGTGTTGGCGCCCGCGCCGGATCGAGGATGGGCGCATGTCGGCCCCGTCGGTGCAGGGCACTTTACCAAAATGATTCATAACGGCATAGAGTACGGCATGATGCAGGCCTTTGCCGAAGGCTTTGCATTGCTGAAGGGTAAAAAGGATTTTTCGCTGGATTTGGCCGAAATATCCGAGTTATGGCGCCATGGTTCGGTGGTTAGCAGCTGGCTGCTGGATTTGACCGCGGAAGCCCTCAAACAGGATCAAAAACTGGAGTCGATCGCCCCTTACGTCGCTGATTCCGGAGAAGGGCGCTGGACGGTCATAGAGGCGGTTAACCAGGGTATCCCGGCACCCGTTATCAGTCTGGCATTGCAGATGCGGTTTGCCAGCCAGGATACCGGCGGCTATGAAAACAAGGTCCTAGCCTTGATGCGTAATGCCTTTGGCGGACATGTCATCAAGACATCAGGGAAAAATAAATGATCGATCCTTGTACGTTGGTCATTTTTGGGGCCACAGGCAATCTATCGCGGCTGAAATTGATGCCCTCACTCTATTCGCTCGAGGCCGAACGCCGTTTGCCGGAAAAGATGGCGATTCTCGCATTCGGGCGGCGTCCCTGGAGCAGGGAAGAATGGATCGATGAAGTATCCGGTATGCTGCAGGAAAAATATCCCCATGGCCTGGATGAAGCGGCATATGAGCGTTTTTGTGCACGGCTCCATTATTTTCGCGGTGACCTGGATAACCGTCAATCATTTATCGAACTTAAGTCGCACATCGACAAGAATGAAAACCTGCCCGGCAATATCGTGTTTTACATGGCGATTCGTCCTGCCGAATTCGGTCCGGTGATTGATCGTCTCGGTGAAGTGCGTTTGTTGAATGAGGAATCAGGTTGGCGGCGCGTCGTCATTGAAAAACCATTCGGCTATGATCTGTTGAGTTCGCAAGCATTGCAACGGGGGTTTCAGGAGTATATCAACGAAAATCAGGTGTATCGTATCGACCATTATCTGGGGAAGGGGACCGTGCAAAACATTCTGGTGTTTCGTTTTGCGAACCTGTTGCTCGAGCCTTTATGGAATCGCGATTATATCGATCATGTGCAAATAACACATTCCGAAACAAGAGGTATCGAAGGACGCGCCGATTATTACAAGGATGCGGGTGCTTTGCGTGATATGCTGCAGAGCCATCTGATGCAGTTACTGACACTGGTGGCCATGGAGCCTCCGGCCATGATGGACGCCGAGTCATTACGTGATGAAAAGGTCAAGGTGTTGAAGTCTATCCGGCCGATCACCCAGAATGCCGTTCATGCCCATGCCTTCCGCGGTCAGTATGCGCGCGGGACAATTGCAGGAAAATCAGTGCCCGGATATCTGGAAGAAGAAGGTACCTCCGAAAATAACATGACGGAGACCTATGCCGCGCTGAAACTGTATATCGACAACTGGCGTTGGAAGGGCGTACCGTTTTATTTGCGTACCGGCAAACGCATGGCCGAAGCCAGTTCCGCGATCAGTATCCGTTTTAAGGAACCTCCGCATCATCTATTCCGTAATACACATCTTGAGAGATGCAGGCCCAATTGGTTACTGTTGGGGATTCAGCCCAACGAATGCCTGCGTATGGAAATTCAGGTCAAGGTGCCCGGACTCGAAATGAAGACGCGCATGATCAGCCTCGATGCCAGTTACCGTAGTGGAGATGAAAAAGAATCCGATGCCTATGAAGAATTGCTTTTGGATGTGATGGCAGGAGATCACACTTTATTTTTACGTTATGATGAAGTGGAATGGGCGTGGCGCGTGGTTGACCCGGTGTTGAAGGTCTGGTCCATGGAACGCGATTTCATCAATACCTATCCTGCGGGGAGCTGGGGACCGCGTGGCACCTACCGCTTGTTTGAACGTGACGATCAGTTTTGGCGTCATTCATTGGCTGTTGAGGGTTGTGACGTTAGCTCCGAGGCGTATTGACTTATGACTGTACTGACACGGTCACCCGCCTGGCAGGCGCTCGAGACGCATTATCGGCAAGTTAAAGATCTCCACATGCGTGATCTGTTCAATGCTGATCCGCGGCGTTTTGAAAAATATTCCATCCGTTTTAAAGATCTGTTGCTGGATTATTCAAAGAACCGGATTACGGACGAGACATTATCTCTGCTGATCAAATTGGCCCGTCAGGAAAATCTTGAGCGTGAGATGCAGAAGATGTTTGCCGGCGCCAGGATCAACATTACCGAAGATCGGCCCGTCCTCCATGTGGCCTTGCGCAATCGTTCCGGTAAACCGGTTCTGGTTGATGGCCGGGACGTCATGCCGCTGATCAATGCAGTACTTGCACAAATGAGATCATTCAGTGATGCCGTTCGCAACGGCGAATGGAAAGGCTATTCGGGCAAGGCGATCACGGATGTGGTGAATATCGGCATCGGCGGCTCGGATCTTGGTCCGGTGATGGTGACCGAGGCGTTAAGGCCCTATGCCAGGCAGGGATTAACGCCGCACTTTGTTTCGAACATCGACGGTACGCACATTGTCGAAACCCTGAAACGGCTGAATCCGGAAACAACCCTTTTCATCATTGCCTCGAAGACATTTACCACACAGGAAACAATCACCAATGCACAAAGCGCGCGGACATGGTTGCTTGACGCGGTGGGCAAGGAAAGCGCCATTGCCAAACATTTCGTCGCCCTGTCGACCAATGCCGATGAGGTTGCGGCATTCGGTATCGATACGCGCAATATGTTTGAATTCTGGGATTGGGTCGGCGGCCGTTATTCGTTGTGGAGTGCCATCGGCTTGTCAATCGCCATTACCATTGGCATGGAAAATTTTGAAGAAATGCTGACCGGTGCCTGCGAGATGGACCAACATTTTGTGACTACGCCCTTTGAGAAGAATATTCCGGTGATACTGGGATTGTTGGGTATCTGGTATAACGATTTCTTTGCGGCACAGACCCATGCAATCCTGCCGTATGATCAGTACATGCATCGCTTCCCCGCCTATTTTCAACAAGGTGATATGGAAAGCAATGGTAAAAGCATATCACGCAACGGTGATATCGTTGACTATTCAACAGGGCCGGTGATCTGGGGCGAGCCGGGGACGAATGGGCAACATGCGTTTTATCAGCTGATACATCAAGGCACAAAACTGATACCGGCTGATTTCCTTGTGCCCATTGAGAGTCATAATCCGATCGGGGATCACCATAAAATCCTGTTGTCCAATTACTTTGCCCAGACTGAAGCGCTAATGAAAGGCAGGACGGAACAAGAGGCGCGTATGGAACTTGAAAACGCAGGCATGCAGGGCGAAGCATTGCAGAAACTGTTGCCCCATAAAACATTCAGCGGTAACAGGCCGACGAATTCCATCATGTTTGAAAAATTGACCCCAAAAACACTGGGGACGTTGATTGCGATGTACGAGCACAAGATCTTTGTTCAGGGTATTATCTGGAACATTAATTCTTTCGACCAATGGGGAGTTGAGTTGGGCAAGCAACTTGCCAAGGTGATTTTACCTGAACTGCAAAGTGACAACGAAATCACGGCCCATGATTCGTCAACGAACGGCTTGATAAATTTCTATAAGGCCAACCGGGAAGCATGACAATAATAATCTGCATTAGCAGATGGGCTTTCAGTCGATGATTTTTTATTGTGGCTAACTGGAATCTATCTCAAACACGCGAGCACAGGGAAGACAAGGCGAAAATGAACGAGAAAGCGGAGTTTACACGCAGTCTGCCGCATTCGCGGCGCCGCATTTTGAGTTCATTTTTAACGCCGTATTACCAGGCGCGGCAATTTTGAGATAGGTTCTAGGATGCGAATCGCTTTAGGTATTGAGTACGATGGGTCGGTTTTTTCCGGATGGCAGATTCAGGAAAACTCATATACCGTTCAGGGGTGTCTTGAAGAGGCGTTGTCAAAGGTTGCCGATCATCCGCTACGTGTCATCTGTGCCGGGCGGACTGATGCCGGTGTGCATGCCGCAGGGCAGGTGGTTCACTTTGATACCAATGCCGAGCGCGATCCATATGCATGGATAGCGGGGACAAATGCCAATTTGCCAAAGGAAGTTGTGGTGCTGTGGGCGCAAGCCGTGAGTGATGAATTTCATGCCCGTTATTCTGCGCTGAACCGTTGTTACAGATACGTTATTTTCAACCGCAGCGTGCGGCCGTCATTTTTGGCCGCACGGGTTGCGTGGGAGTATCGTCCTCTTGATGAGGCCCGCATGATCGACGCCGCGCGATACCTGGTCGGTGAACATGATTTTACTTCCTATCGTGACAGTGAATGCCAGGCCAGGAACCCTGTGCGTAACGTCATGAAACTGGAAGTGACACGGCACGGTCAGCTGGTCTTTATCGAGATTGCCGCCAATGCCTTTCTGCATCATATGGTACGTAATATAGCGGGCGTCTTGATGGGGATCGGCATGGGGAAAAAAGAACCACTGTGGGCGCAACAGGTTCTGGAGGCAAGAGACAGAACGTTCGGAGGCGTCAATGCGCCACCTGATGGCCTTTATCTAATGAGCGTGGCCTATCCTGCGGATTTTGCTATTCCACGCCTTCCGCTATGTCCAGCCGTTTGGTAACCTGCTGATAGCAACTGAAATAATCTTAAAATTGGCGAGCGTAGATGAGACAAGGCAAAAATGAACGAGGAAGAGGAGTTTATATGCAGTCTGCCGCATTCGCGGCCCCGCATTTCGAGTTTATTATTAACGCGGTATCATCAAGCACAGCAATTTTGTTATAGGCATGCGTACACGAATCAAGATATGCGGCATCACTCGCGTCGAAGACGCGTTATGTGCAGCCATGCTTGGCGCAGATGCGATCGGCCTGGTTTTTTATCAAGGCAGTCCGCGGTTCGTCACCATTGAACAGGCAGCAGACATTGCCGGCAAATTACCACCGTTTATTAGTACGGTGGGTTTGTTTGTCGATGCCGGGCCCGAGGAAATCCATAGTGTGCTGAATAATGTGCGGTTGGATCTATTGCAATTTCATGGCGATGAATTACCGATGCAGTGCCACAGCTTTGGTGTGCCCTATATAAAGGCCATCCGCGTGCATGAAGGCATGGATATCGCCGAGTACGCCAATCGTTATACCGCAGCCCGGGGGTTTTTGTTGGATAGCTATCAAAAAGACGTGCCTGGGGGCACAGGCACTACCTTTGACTGGTCATGCGTGCCCGGAGACATGAAAAAGCCTATAATCCTGGCAGGCGGTTTGACGGCCGGGAATGTTGGCAAGGCGGTGGCCACGATACATCCCTATGGGGTCGATGTCAGTGGCGGTGTAGAGTCTGCTAAAGGCATCAAGGATCCGGATAAAATGGCGGCATTCATTAAGAGTGTGCAAAGTATATAAATAGATCAAGTGACATACGTGATGGCGGAACAATTAAAAAAACCGGTTCGGCATAAGACGGCATATGATGCGTTGCCGGATGAGAACGGGCATTTTGGTCCTTATGGCGGCCGTTTTGTCGCAGAGACCCTGATGGCGCCTATCGAGGAATTAAGGCAGGCCTATGAGCGTTATGCAAAAGACCCGGATTTTATCGCCGAATTGGACAACGATCTTAGCCAATTTGTCGGCCGTCCGTCCCCGCTTTATCATGCGGAACGCTGGAGCAGGTTGCTGGGCGGTGCGCAAATTTATCTCAAGCGCGAAGATCTCAATCATACCGGTGCCCATAAAATCAATAATACCGTCGGACAGGCCTTGCTCGCGAAGCGGATGGGTAAGCGACGCATTATCGCCGAGACCGGCGCCGGCCAGCATGGTGTTGCAACCGCCACCGTGGCGGCACGGTTCGGCATGGAATGTATCGTATACATGGGTGCGGAAGACATCAAGCGTCAGGCGATCAATGTTTATCGCATGCGGTTATTGGGTGCTGAGGTGGTTGCAGTTGAATCGGGTTCGCGGACATTGAAAGATGCGCTCAATGAGGCCATGCGTGACTGGGTTACTAATGTCGACGATACTTTTTATATAATAGGTACGGTGGCGGGTCCTCATCCATATCCGGCAATGGTACGTAATTTCCAGGCAATTATCGGGCGGGAGGCGCGCAATCAGATTCAGGAACAGACGGGACGATTACCCAACGCCCTAGTGGCCTGTGTAGGGGGAGGTTCCAATGCCATTGGACTCTTTTATCCATTTCTGCACGATGATGTTGCTTTATATGGTGTCGAAGCGGCGGGTGAGGGCCTGAGCACAGGCCATCATGCAGCACCGTTGTGTGCAGGGCGTCCTGGCGTATTGCATGGTAATCGCACTTATTTGATGGAAGATGACGATGGCCAAATTATCGAAACTCACTCCATATCTGCCGGACTGGACTATCCGGGCGTCGGGCCCGAGCATGCCTGGCTTAAGGATAGCGGCCGTGCCACGTACGTGGCGGTTACCGACAAGGATGCGCTGAGCGCCTTTCACGATTTGACACGCATCGAAGGTATTATGCCGGCCCTGGAATCGAGTCATGCACTTGCTTATGCCGCCAGGCTTGCCCCGGCCATGAATGAGGACGAAATAATGATTGTCAATCTTTCCGGGCGCGGCGATAAGGATATTCATACTGTCGCGGCACACGAGGGGATCAAGGTGTGACACGTATCAGCCGTTGTTTTGAAGAACAGCAATCCCGGCATCGCAAGGTCTTGATACCCTATGTCACCGCCGGTGATCCGGAACCTGAGATAACAGTTCCATTAATGCATGCCATGGTTGAGGCCGGCGCCGACATCATTGAACTTGGTGTGCCATTTTCAGACCCGATGGCCGATGGGCCGGTTATTCAACGTGCCAGTGAACGCGCCTTGGCACATCATATAAGCCTGCACCGGGTATTGGCGATGGTTGCCGAATTTCGCCGTCGGAATGATATTACGCCGGTCATATTGATGGGTTATTTGAATCCCGTGGAAGTTATGGGTTATAAGGAATTTGCCCGTGTTGCAGATGAGGCCGGCGTTGATGGCGCGCTTATTGTTGATTTACCACCTGAAGAGGCGGATGATTTTGTGGCCGCAATGCGGGCCCGGCATCTGGAAACGATATTTCTGGTAGCGCCCACCAGTACCGATGAGCGAATCGCTAAAATCAACACCGCCGCAAGCGGTTTTGTCTATTATGTATCATTAAAAGGCGTTACCGGAGCAGCCAGCCTGGATATCACGTCCGTTGCAGACAGGGTGGCACATATACGTTCATATACCACGATGCCGATAGGTGTCGGTTTCGGTATCAAGGATGCGGCAACCGCAGCGCAAATTGCGCAAATTGCGGATGCCGTTATCGTCGGCAGCGCATTGGTCAGGACCATCGAGGGTTTATTGGACAGTCCGGACAGGATTATTGCGGAAGTATCTTCTCAAATTGCAGCGATGCGTAAAGCTATGGATCATACTGATAGCGGTGATGTACTACAACAGCATGTTGGCGCTAACCGGTAGGGGCTCTATGATTAATACCGGGGATGGCTTATTCACAATTTACATAATAGTATCGCGATTATTTGCAAAGAATTATGATTGTACTTTTTGTCATGCAGGGTTCCTGGTAATTCATTCATCATGAGTTGGTTTCAGAAATTGATTCCTTCTAAGATTAGAACGGAAGGTGCTAAAAAGCGCTCGATACCCGAGGGTCTGTGGACGAAGTGCGGGGCATGCAGTCAGATTCAGTACCGGGCGGAACTTGAACGCAATCTCGATGTTTGCCCAAAGTGCGGTTACCATAATCGCATCGGCGCACGCCGCCGCCTTGATACCTTCCTTGATCCTGAGCCGCGAGTGGAAATCGGCGCGGATATCGAGCCGCTCGACGTACTTAAGTTCAAGGATTCGAAAAAATATAAGGACCGGATTATCCAGGCGCAAAAGGCCACCGGAGAAAAGGATGCCCTGATCGTGATCAAGGGGCAAACCAAAGGGATATCCTTGGTGGCCGCAGCCTTTGAATTCCGTTTTATGGGCGGTTCAATGGGATCGGTCGTCGGAGAGCGGTTTGTCCGCGCCGTCAATGCCTGCATGGAAAATAATATTCCCCTGGTGTGTTTTTCCGCAAGTGGCGGCGCCCGTATGCAAGAGGCATTGTTCTCGTTGATGCAGATGGCCAAGACAAGTGCGGCGCTGGCAAAGCTGAACGAGCGCCGTATCCCTTTTATTTCAGTGATGACCGATCCGACCATGGGCGGAGTATCGGCAAGCCTGGCGATGCTCGGCGATATAAATATTGCCGAACCGAATGCACTGATCGGATTCGCCGGCCCGCGGGTGATCGAGCAAACGGTGCGGGAGACGCTGCCCGAGGGTTTTCAGCGCAGCGAATTTCTGTTAGAACATGGCGCGATTGATATGATTATGGACCGCCGCGACATGCGTGATCGTATTACCGGCTTGTTGGCCATGCTGAT
>Ga0214472_10003408_pt1 | contig 16831 bp, 18 predicted proteins | sample RVTome_6_FD_207662 | JGI IMG/M metagenome (GOLD analysis project Ga0214472, IMG submission 207662) | Soil microbial communities from uranium-contaminated site in the Upper Colorado River Basin, Wyoming, United States - RVT140D175 | ecosystem: Environmental > Terrestrial > Soil > Contaminated >... | reverse complement strand
GAAGCGCGCCGCGATGGCCGCGACCACGAAGCCGGCCAGCCCCAGGTTCAGGAACGACACTACGTTGATGAGCAGGAAGGAGACCTGCTCGCCCGTGTAGAGCGGGAGCACCGTGATGTTGTAGACATACACCGCGACGAGCACGCAGAGCAGGATGAGCTGCGACCACTGCGTGGTGTCCCGGAAGAAGACGCGCACCTCCTTCGCGATGATGCCGCGAGTGCTCGGTCGCGCCCGCGCGAAGATCCGCTCCATCGTCCGGCCTCCCGACCCAATCTTTCGCTGCGCCCCCTCCTGCGCCCGCGTGAAGCCGGCGTCGAAGTGGCGGCGGTGCAGCCAGGCACCGAGCACGAGGCACATGCCCGCCGTGCTCCAGAGGAAGAGGAAGGGGAACCACTGAAAGAAACCGCCCAGGTACGACATGAGCGCGTCGCTGACCCATTCGCTCGGGAGCCACGGAGAGGTGGGCGTGCGCAAGACGGCGACGAAATCCACCAGGCTCCGGAACTCCTCCGGGCTCATCAACCTCTCGGGCCGCACGAAGCGGAGGAGCGCCACCACGCCCGCCGCGGCGAACAGTCCGATGAGCGCCAGCAGGTCCCGGGTGCGTCGCGCCGGGAATAGGTTCACCAGGATCAGCGTGAGCGCGCTCCCCAGCACCGCGGGAATGATCAGGAACGGCACGAGCGTTCCGAATGCCAGCAGGTAGTACCACGCGTCCGCCGCGTAGACCACGCCGTACGCGATGAGCAGCGGGAACGCGAGTAGCGCGACCATCCACGACGAGTCGACGATGGTCTCGATGAGGCGCGCGCCGTAGACCGCCTCGGGCTCGATAGGCGCAGCGACCACGAGCTCGAGATCCTCGGAAAGGAAGAACGTGGACAGCGCGGTGATCACGTTCGACAGCACGAGAATCATGAGGAACGTGAGGAACGCGAGGCCGAGCAGCTTGCCCGCGAGCAGGTCGCCGATCCCCTGCGTGCCTCGGAAGTAGATAAGCATGCGAAAGATCACGGCGAAGATCAGCGACCAGAAGAACAGGCCCACGAAGCCGAGCAAGAGTCCCTTGAAGAGGCGACCCTCGTCCGAGCGAGCGCGGTTCAGCTTCGTGCGCAACTTCGGCCTGAGGAGCCAGAGGAGCCCAGCCCGCCGCGCCGCGACGCCGTTCACCCGCCGAGCGCCTCCCGCAGCCCCTCGATGACGTCGGCCATGGCCTCGCCGCCTGTCACCTTCAGGAAGATCTCCTCGAGGTGCGCGCCGCCCGCGTGCGCTTGCGCGCGCAGGTCATCCATGCTGCCGAGCGCGATGATCTCGCCGCCGCTGATGATCGCGATCCGGTCACACAGCGCTTCCGCGACCTCGAGCGTGTGCGTGGACAGGAAGATCGTTCCGCCGGCCGCCACGAACGTGCGAAAGAGGTCCTTGAGCAGCCGCGCCGAGCGGGGATCGAGTCCGACCAAGGGCTCGTCGACGACAATCATCTCTGGCTGGTGGATGAGCGCCGAGCTGATGAGGATCTTCTGGCGCATGCCGTGCGAGTAGCTCTCGATGAGCTCGTCCCGCCACGGCGCCATCTGGAAGAGCTCGAGCAGCCTATCGATGCGCTGGCGCACGTCCTCGCCGTCGCGGCCCCAGAGGCCCGCGACGAAACGCAGGAACTCACCGCCCGAGAGCTTCTCGTAGAGGAACGGTCGGTCCGGGATGTAGCCGATCCGCGCCTTCGCGGCCTCGGGAGTGGTCTCGAGGTCGTCGCCGCCCACGAGCACCTGACCCGACGTCGGCCGCAGCACGCCGGCCACCATACGGATGGTCGTGGTCTTCCCGGCGCCGTTCGGGCCCAGGAAGCCGAAGATCTCGCCTCGGTGGACCGTCAGGTCGAGACTCTTCACGGCCGTGAACCGGCCGTACCGCTTCCCCACGCCACGGAGCTCGAGCATCTCGCCCGCGCTCCCTCGCGCCTCCTCGCGAGGCGCCAGGACGGCGGTTTCGCCCCCTCGCTCCTCGATCATTCCGCCGCCACCACGCTGCCGATCACCTCGATGTCGAGATTGCCGATGAGCCGGACGATCTCGACCTGCTGCGCGAGCCCACCGACCACGAAGCGGATGTGCGACGCATCGGCGGGATACTGGCCGAAAGTGGGATCGACCGCGACCCACTCGCCGAGCCAAACCTCCGGCCACGCGTGGTAGAAAAACGACCCATTCAGGTAGACCAGCCCGACCGCCGTGCGCGCCGGCAGCCCGAGCGACCGGGCGAACGCCACGTAGAGCACCGTGTGCTCGTTGCAGTCGCCCTGGAGCGTCTCGAGCACCTGGACGGCGTTCGGCACCGAGAAGGTGATCCGCTTCTCGAGCATGCCGTATACGGAGGTCGTGAGCTGGCGCGCCACCTCCTTGGGGCTTTGCGACCATACGGCGCGTCGCGCCGTGATCTCTCGCGCGCGCCTGATGATGCGCTCGTCGTCACTCTGGATGAGCGGCTCGGGCTCGAGCGACTCCCGCAGGTCCATGAACCTGTAGGGAAGCTGGTAGCCCGGGCTCACCGCGTCCCAGTTCTCCCTGCGGACGATGAGCGTGTCGCCGCGCAGCGTCTGACGACCGCCGTCGAGTTGAAAGCCGGCGAGGTCCACCCCGGTGAGTCGGAAGCGCAGCTCCGTGTACTCCTCGATGTCGTCGAGGTCGACGTTGCTCTGCACTGCGGTCGAGAGGATCACGTCGTCGTCGATGGGCGAGCCCGTGACGAGCCGGGAGTCCTCCTGCGCCTGTCTGACCAACTCGTACTCCGTCTTCTCCATGCTGAAGCCGAGCGCGCTCGATGCGCGGAGGATGCGCCCGTCCGCGTCCACCCAACTCTCCACACGGATGCCGCCGAAGACCTCGGCGATCTGCCACGCGGGAACCGTGTCGACACCGGCGGACGACCATCGCCCAGCGGCGTCGACTGCGACCGTGTCGGTGACGAAGAGCGTGTCGAAGTCGAGCACGTGCACCTCGACCGTGCGGGTCGAGAGGCTCGTCGGGTCGAAGACGGGTAGGCGGATGGTCGCCCCCACCTCGAGCGCGCCACCCATCGCGATCCGGATCGGGACGACGTTGGACATCACGGGCGGCTCGGGTAACCGGAAGCTCAGATTCTGCTCGCTCCCGGCGGACAAGATCGACACACTGAGGGTCGTGTCGGGTCCCAGCGAGCCCCGCGCCTCGAAACGACCAACCTCGCTGTCGAGCGTGAACGAGAACGATTCCATCACGAGCGCAGGGCTCAGCTTTACGCGCGTGCGCGCGACGGCCACACCGGTTTGCCCGAGCGCCGGAAGCTCGAGGCTCATGAGATCCTCCAGCTCGAAGCCGTCGGGGAGCGTGTCCAGGCGCGATGTCGCCTGCCCGACGGTGCGGTCACCCATCGTGAGCGTGTAGAAGTTGATGCCCGGCGCGAGCCCGCGCGCCGCGTCGGCCAGGCGCGTCAGCTCCGGCTGAAAGTACTCGCCGCGGACCATCCATCCGACCATGCCCAGCCACACGAGCACGATCGCCATGGCCACCAGTCGCTTACGCATCCTGCATGCGCTCCTCCACGAGCGGTTGGACCTCCAAAGATGGTGTCTCCGCAGTGGAGCAAACTAGCCTCATCTGCTCCGGAGCGTGTTACGAAAGTTTGCCGTGGACGGACTCGCGAGCCCAGACTCGCCTAGTTGCTGCTCGCGCTCCGCGCCCTCGACGACTCCTCGATCAGGCGGCTGAAGAGCTGCGACTCGAAATCGGAGGAAACCACGATCGTCAGGTCGAGAGGCGCCACGCCCTCGTCCAGGTGGTTGAAGAGGATCTCGACCAGGACGCGGGCGGCGACCTCGGGATCCCCGGTCCCCACGGCCATCCCGAACGGTGGGAGCGCCACGCTTCCCAGCCCCCAATCGGAGGCGCGACGCAGCCCGTTTCTGAGAGCGCGCTGCACCGACATGCTCGTCTGCGGCTCCTCCTCGGACATCACCACCGCATGGATGAGGAAAGGCGCAGGCAGCGCGCCGGCCGGAGTGAGCACCGCGCCGCCCACGGGCAGGAGCCCCATGCGCCCGAGCCGCTCCCGGAGCTCCTCGCCCGCGTCGAGCACGACGTCTCGCGAGGGACCGCTCACTGGAGCGAGGTCCGAGCGAACCGGCCGCATCAGGCCATCGACCCGCTGGTCACGCAGCTCGCCACGCACCACGCGAATCATCGTCGTTGGAGCCGGCGCGCGTGGCGGTACATCTCGGCGGCTTCCTCTGTCTGGTGCTTGCGGTCGTACAGATGCCCGAGGGTGTAGAACGGCCGCGGGTCGGTGGGCAGGAGCACCTTGGCGCGTTCCATGGCCTGACCTGCCTCGTCGAAGCGGCCGAGCCGGTTGAGTGCCTCGCCGCGGTAGTAGAACGCCTGGCCGTTGTCACGATCCCTCGCGCACACCCAGCGCAGCTCCGCCTCTGCCTGGTCGTAGAGGCCGCGGCGAAAGTACAGGATGCCGACGGCGAGCCGTACCTGGAGGCTCTCGGCGTCGAGCCTGTGAGCTCGTCGAAGCAGCGTTTCGGCCTCGTCGTAGCGGGCCACCGATGTGAGCGTAGAGGCGTAGTTCGTGAGCACGTCGACGTTCTCCGGCGCGATCTGCTCCGCCGCCCCGAAGTGCTCGAGGGCCGACTCGTACTGTCGGAGTCCATCGAGCAGCACGCCGAGGTTGTTGCGCGCCTTGAGATTGGTGGGGTTCACCGTGAGGATGCCCATGTAGAGATCGATCGCCTCGTCCACACGTCCCCGTTGGACCAGATCCTTCGCCCGCGCGAGCGGCTCTCCTGCGGGGCGCACACGCGCGGCGGCGTGATCCCGCGCCGACTCGTGAGCTTCGTGGCCGTTCGCCGCATCCCCGGGCTCCGTGCCCGCCGACCGAGCTGGCCCGCTTCGTCCCACCGCCCGAGCCCATCGGTCCACGAAGGTCGCCCCGGGCGCCACCTGGCGGGCCTCGCCGTCGACCTCGACCGACCCGTCGCCCGGCGGGGGGAGTGCCTCTACGCTGCCGTTCTCGTCGCCAGGGCCGGCGAGCGCGCCGTCGGGGGCGGACAGACTGACGGGCGCGTCGGCGACTGGAACGTCCTGCTCGGTCAGCAGCTCGACCTGGAGCGCCTCCGGCTCGCCCTGGTGCTCCTTGTTGCGCCTCCGCCTACGCGCCATCGCCCCCTACCTCCGCCCGCACCCAGCTCAGGTACGGGGCGTGCCCCGCCTCGACGGGGAACGCGATCACCTCCGGCACCTCGTAGGGATGGAGTTCGACTACGCGCCTCTCGAGCGCCTCCACGCGACCAGCAGTCGTCTTCAGGATGACCAGGACCTCGCTCTCCCGCTCGATCGAGCCCTTCCACTTGAAGATCGAGGTTACGCCGGCGACGACGTTGGCGCACGCGGCGAGGCGATCCTCGACCAGGCTGCGACCGATCCGCTCTGCTACCTCCGCGCTCGGCGCCGTGGTCAGCGCGACAATCACGCGCTCGCTCGAAGGCTCGCTCATCGCGCGGTGTCGACCGCTTCCTCCTCGTACAGCGCGTCGATCACGGAGTCGAGACGCTCGTGTACGACGCGGCGCTTGACCTTGAGGCTCGGCGTGAGGAATCCGTTCTCGACAGTGAGGTCCTCGGCGAGGAGCGCGATCCTCTTCGGCCGCTCGAAGGAGGCGAGGTCGTCGAGGGACCCGAGCACCTCGCGCTCGACGTGCTTCACCACGCGAGGGTCCTTCACCAGCTCGTCGCGACTCTGCCACGAGACGCTGTTCTGGCGCGCCCAATCCTCGAGCTCGTCGAACGCGGGCACGACGAGCAGGCTGACGAACTTTCGCCGGTCCCCGATCATGACGACCTGCTCCACGAGCGGGTGCGTCTTCAGCCGGTTCTCGATGGGCTGGGGCGCGACGTTCTTGCCGCCCGCGGTCACGATGATGTCTTTCTTGCGATCCGTGATCGTGAGGAAGCCGTCCGCGTCCAGCTCGCCGATATCCCCGGTCGCGAACCACCCCTCGGCGTCGATCACCTCCGCCGTGGCGTCCGGCCGGTTGTAGTAGCCCTTCATCACCTGCGGTCCGCGCACGAGGATCTCGCCGTCCTCGGCGATCTTGATCTCCGTGCTCGGCACCGGCTTGCCCACCGTCCCGATCCGGAAGTGCTCGAGGGTATTCACGTTCGTGACCGGGCTCGTCTCGGTGAGGCCGTACCCCTCGAGGATCGTCATACCGATGGAGTAGAAGAAGCGGTTGAGCACTGGGGCGAGCGGCCCGCCGCCGCTCACGAAGAAGCGGAGCCGGCCGCCCACGGCCTTCTTGACCTTCGAGAAGACGAGCCTGTCGGCAACCCTGTACTGAAGCGCGAGGAGGCCCGCGGGCCGCCGCCCCGCGAGCCGCAGATCGGCGACCCGGTCGGCCACGCCCACGGCCCAGTCGATGAGCGCCTTCTTCAGGCCCCGCGCCTCCATGACCCCGTTGTAGATCTTCTCGTAGATGCGCGGCACGGAGACGACCACCGTCGGCCGGATCACCTTCATGTCCGCGACGAGCGTGTCCATGGAGCGCACGTAGCCGATCGTGCAGCCGACCCAGAAGAAGAGGTAGTCGACCATCCTCTGGAGGATGTGCGACAGAGGAAGGAAGCTGACCGTGTTGTCGGTGTCGTCGAGGTCGAAGACGATCCGGCTCGCGCGTACGTTCGACGCGACGTTGTTGTGCGTGAGCATGACACCCTTCGGCTCCCCCGTCGTGCCCGACGTGTAGAGCACCGTCGCAACGTCGTCCGGCTTCGCCTGCATTGCGGAGCGGCGGAAGTCCTCGTCGGACCACGCGCGCGCGCGCTCGGCGCCGGCGGCGAGGAAGTCCGCCCACGCGATGACTCGCTCTCGGGGCGCCGCGGGCGGGTCGAACACGACCACATCGACCTCGAGCGCGCGCGCCTTCGCCGCCGCCAATGCCTTGTCCGCCTGCTCCACCGTCGAGGCGAAGACGAGCCTGGCACCCGAGTTCTCGAGGAGGTAACCGACCTGCGGCGCCGTCAGCGTGGTGTAGATGGGGACGTCCAGGACTCCGGCGCAGAGGCAGCCGTAGTCGGCCAGCGCCCACTCGGGGCGGTTTTCCGCGAGGATGCCCACGCGATCGCCTCGCACCATCCCGCGGGCCTCGAGCGCGGCGGCCACCTGCTTCACGAGCCCGAAGACGTCGCGGTACGAGATGCTCTCGACGCGCTCCGCGGTCGGCATCCGCTGGAGCGCGGCGTGGTCTCCGTGGCGGTCGACCGCATCCAGGAAGAGCTCGACGAGCGTCGACTCGGGTACCGGCCGCCGGTCGGCCGCGTAGGACGTGCTCGACATGTCGTCCTGCCCGCGGCTACTCGTCCCGAACCCGGAGGTCGATCTTGATTCCGGGATCGAGGGAGTGGAGCACGCTGCAGTACTTGTCGCGGGAGAGGTCGAGGGCCCGCTGGACCTTTTTCGCGTCTTCCCCGCCCGGCCCCCGCACGTCGTACGTGAGCGTGATCGACAGGAAACGCCGCGGCGCCGACTCGGCACGCTCGCCGACCGCCTCGACCTCGATGGACTCGACCAACACGCGCGACTTCTCGAGGATCATCTTCACGTCCACGGCCATGCACCCCGCGAGCGCGATGAGGAGCGCGTGGGTGGGCGAGGGCCCTTGCTCGGCGTCGCTGTCGATGGTGACTTCCGGCCCGCCATCGGGTCCGCCGCGGAAGACGAGCCCCTCGCCGGACCATTTGAGGCGGACCTGCCGCACATTCGGTGATGTCACCGGCGCGGCCGCTACAGGGGCTCCGACGGCGTGTCGTGCATCTCGCCACGAAGCTGCGCGAGCGTCCAGCGCGCATGCTCGACGTGCGCCCCCGACTCGGGGCCCTTCGGCGAGTTCGCGAGAAACGCCTCCAGATGACGGATCGACTCCTCGGGGCGCTCGCCCTTGAGGAGGATGAACGCGAGCCCGTAGTGTGCGCCCGCGGCCTGGGGGTCCTTCTGCAGGACGTGCCTGTACGTCTTCGCCGCCTCCTCGGTCATCCCGATGCGGGTGTAGCAGATCGCGATCTGTTGGAGCACGACCACGTCACCGGGCAACTCCTTCAGTGCGAGCCTGAACGAAGTCAGGGCCTCGTGGAACTTCCCGTCCGCGAGCAGATCGGCCCCCTCCTCGTAGTAGTCGACGGACCTTGGGGGCTCGCTGCCGAGTAGCTTCTTCCAGAAGGCCATGCGTGCGGGTTGAATGGGGCGAAGGAGGCCGCTCGAGGGGCGCGCTCGCGGTGTTCCGTGGGTCGCGTCAAGGTAGACGAGCCCCGGGGCGCCACGCAACGCTCAACCCCTTGCCGCGACGACCGTTTCGGCCTCTCGGGCCAGCACGGTAAGGCCGCACGCTCCGAGGGCGCCAGCGGCGTCATGCGGCGCGTGCAACACTACCACGCGCGCCTTGGCATGCACGACCCGTGCCGCCTCGGAGAGCCAGTCGGGCCCGAGCCGCCCGTCCACGACCACGCCGCGGAGCGTCGAGCCGAAGAACGGGAGCCCGGGACCCGAGGCGAGCCGGCTCACCTCCGGCGTCTCCGGCCAGAGGCGCATGTCCGGGTCGACTGCGACCACCAGGAGCTCGGGGAGCGCCGCGGCGACGTGTTCGGCGAGGCGCGCGGCCTCGCCCGCGAGCGCAACCGTCCCCGGTCCACCGACGATGCCGAGCAGGGCCACCAGACGCGCGACGCCGGCGTCGGGTCCTCCCTCCCCCTCCCCGTGCCGCCCCGCCGGCGGCCCGGCGAGCCCGGGCCCGAGGTCGCCGCGGGGAGGCGCCCGCAGGTCGGCGAAGCCGTCGGACACCGGAAAGGAGTCACGGCAGTTGGGGCACCCCAGCACGCCGTCGAGGAGGCGACGGCTCTCGAGGCGGTCCGCGCGCAAGATCAGCCCGAAGGTCGGGCCGCAGCGCGGGCACGAGAGGCGGTCGGTGAGAAGCAGGTGCACGGGCGGCGACGCTAGCGCGCGACGCGAACCCCGTACTGGGCCCACTGCGTCGGCGACTCCCAGATGCGCGCGTGGACGAGGCCTCCTGAGGCCGGCTCGGGCAGTCGCTTCCTGAGCTCTTCGAAGAAGTAACGCGCCTGGTTCTCGGCGCTCGTCTCCACGCCCTCGAACTGCGGCAGCTCGTTCAGGTTCTCGTGATCGAGCTCGTCCGCGAGCGCGCGCAGCGCCGCCTTGAGGTCAGCGAAATCGAACGCGATGCCCGATTCGTCGAGCTCCGTGAGCTGGACCACGGCCTCGACCACGTAGCGGTGGCCGTGCAGCTTCGCGCATTTCCCCTGATAGTTGCGCAGGAAATGCGCGGCGTCGTAGTGCGCCTGGGCGCTCACCGTGTAAACGTAGTCGCTCACTGGAAGCCCTCGATCATGCGCGTTCGATCTGGAGAAGGGGTACTCTCACCGTGTCCGGCCGGGTGGCGACGAAGAGGACGGCCTCAGCCACGTCGTCGGGCCGAAGCATCTGTTCGCGGCTCGGAAGCCGCGGATCGCGGTCCGCATCGAGCGGATCCCAGAGAGGCGTGTCCGTGGCGGCCGGCTCGAGCAGCGTCGCGCGCACACCCGTGCCACGGAGCTCCTCGAGGAGCACTTCGTGGTAGCCGCGGAGCCCGTACTTCGACGCCGAGTAGGCCGCATTGCCGCGCAGCGCCTTCCGCCCCGCGACCGATCCGACGTTGACGATCAGCCCCCGGCCTCGCTCGAGCATTGCGGGCAGCAGCGCGCGATTGACCAGGAAGGGGCCACGCAGGTTGATCGCCACGCTCTCGTCGAATCCCTTCACGGTCTCCGTGTGGCTCGACGCGATGCCGAACACGCCAGCGGCGTTGACCACGATGTCCGGCGCCCCGCCGAGTGGCTCGCTCATCTGGTCGAGCGCTTCCCACGCGGCGAGGTCGTCCGCCAGGTCGACCACGAGCGCCTCGCCGCCGAGCTCGGCCGCCAGCGCGCGCACGGCCCCCTCCGAGCGGGCGAGGCACCAGACCCGCGCTCCCGCACGCGCGAGCCGCTCGGCCACCTGTCGGCCGATGCCCCGGCTCGCCCCGGTCACGAGGGCGCTCCTTCCCGCCAGGGGCGCCTCGGACGTCACGGAACGCTTCCGTTCACGGCCACGTTCTAGAGCGGCTCGTGAATGCTCGTCGACAGCCGCAGGAACTCGTCGCGCGTCCGCTGGTCGTCGAGGAAGACGCCCCGCATCGCCGAGGTGATCGTCTTCGAGTTCTGCTTCTCGACGCCACGCATCATCATGCAGAGGTGATACGCCTCGATCACGACGGCGACGCCCTCCGGCTCGACGGTGTCCCAGAGCGCCTGGGCGATCTGCTCGGTGAGGCGTTCCTGCACTTGGAAGCGGCGCGCGAAGACCTCCACGAGGCGCGCGATCTTGGACAGCCCCACGATGCGCCCATTGGGCACGTACGCGACATGAGCCTTGCCGAAGAACGGGAGCAGGTGGTGCTCGCACAGCGAGTACAGCTCGATGTCCTTCACGAGCACCATGTTCCGATGGGCCTCGTCGAAGAGCGCCCCCCCGAGCACGTCCTCGGGCGACTCGGCGTACCCTTTGGTCAGGAACGCCATCGCCTCGGCGACCCGCTCCGGCGTCTCGAGCATTCCCGGCCGCTCCGGATCGTCCCCGAGACGGCGGATCATCTCCGCTACGAGATCCTCATAGGGTACCTGCGAGAGGTTCGACGTCCGGGGAGCCCCGATCCCTGTCTCGCTCATCCGCTCACCGCCTCCTCTGCACCCGAGTCTCCGGGGCCCGTGTACTCGACCCAGTTTCGAGGGGTCTCCCGCAAGAGGACCTTCGCCAGGCGCACGCCCGTGGGCAGCTCGCCGGCGAGCCGGCTCCAGATCGCCACCACGACGTTCTCCGTCGAGGGGTTGATCCCCTCGAGCCACGGAACCTCGGTGTTCAGGTTCTTGTGGTCGACGTCGCGGATCACGCGCTCCTGGACCAACTCCTTGAGCCGCTTCAGGTCCATCACGAAGCCCGTCGCAGGGTCGACGGGACCCTCGACGGTCACCTCGACCTCGTAGTTGTGCCCGTGCCAGTTCGGGTTCGAGCAGTCGCCGAACACGGCGGCGTTCCGCTCGTCGCTCCAATCGGGACGGAACAGACGGTGGGCCGCGCTGAAGTGCACCAGCCGGGTGGCTCGGACCTTGGGCATGGCTGTCGGTAACACCTGAGCGCTGCAGAAGCTCCCTCGAGGGCGGCGTCGCGGTCGCGGCGCCCGAGGCCCGGAAAGAAGCGAGGGGCCGGCGCCCGGGTCCACGCAGAGCGTGGAAGGCGTCGGCCCCCGCGTGCACACCGGAGGGGAATTATTGAAGCCCGGATCGATACTTCTGGTAACCTCCCCAAGAGTTGCCGCTTTCCCCTCTGCGGGGGCCTAGCGTCGTTCTCGGGAGTCAGTCCCGGCTTCGGATTGTTGGCTCAATAAGTGAGCCCCCCGATGTGCGGGGACGAATATAGGGATTCGTCGCTGGGCCGAACAGGTCGCAGTCGTGGCACCTGCCGACTCACCCCGTGTATCATGGCGCATGAGTCGCAGGGGCGATCCGATCCGCCGCAGCATCTCGGCCTCCATCGGGCTGCTCACGCTCGGGCTGAGCGTGGCCGTGCCGGTCATGGAGCGCGGAACGTTCGTCGGCGAGACGGCCGTCGAGAGTCACCACGACCCGTCCCGTTGCGCGCACGCGCACGACCACCGGGTCTGCACCCAGGTGGGCGCGAACCTCTCGCTCACGCCCGCCGAGGCGGGCCACCGGCTCTCTCACGTGGTCGTGCGAGCCACGCCACCCACGGACGTCGAGTCGGCACCGAGCAAGTCGACCCGCGACGGCCCTCCGTCCCGAGCCCCCCCCCTCGCTTGACGACCTGACAGCCGCCCGTCCGGGCGGCACTCTCTCCCGCGGCCCCTCGGGGTCGTGGTCCCGTCGTCATCGAATCGGGGTGCTCGAAATGCGTCTCTTCATCCCATCCATCGCTCCGGGGTCACCAGGTGCCCTCGCGCTCGTGGCCGCGCTGGCGGCCACCGCGCTCCCCGTGAGCGCACAACAGGCGCAGCCGGACTCCGTTCGAGCGGAGCTCGCGCGCCTGGCCTCCATCGTCGACAGCCTGTCCGCCGAGGTCTCCCGGCTCAGGCAGGCCGCGGAGCCGGAGGACGCCGATGAGCTCGCACAGCTGCGCGCGGCGGCTGCCGCGGCCGCCGACGCGGGAGGCACGTCGCCGGAGCCCGCCGAAGACCAACAGTTCGTCGGCCGGCAGCGGTCGCTCCAGGCGCTGAACCCGGAGATCAGCCTCAACGCCGACGTGTTCGGGTTCGTCAACCCGGACGACGCGAACGCCGACAACTTCTCGCCTCGCGAGTTCGAACTCTCGCTGCAGGCGGCGCTCGATCCTTTCTCGCGGGCCAAGCTCTTCATCTCCCGTCACGCGGTCGGACCCGAGGTGGCCGCGTTCGCCGATCACGCGCACGAGGACGAGCACGCGGACGAGGGCGGCGGCTTCGACGTCGAGGAGGGCTACGTCGAATGGGTCAGCTTGCCCGGCGGCCTCGGCCTCAAGGTCGGGAAGTTCCAGCAGCGCTTCGGAACCCTGAATCGCTGGCACAGCCACGCCCTTCCGTTCCAGAGCCGCTCGCTGCCGCACCTCGCCTATCTCGGCGAGGAGGCGCTCGCGCAGGCCGGGGCATCGCTCAGCTGGCTCGCCCCCTTCGGGGGAGGAGCGGCGGGCACGTACGAGGCGGCGGTCGAGGTGACACGCAGCGCCCATCCTCTCTTCGGAGAGTCGAACCTCCCGAGCGTGCTCGGGCACATCAATGGCTTCTGGCAGCTCAGCCAGGCGGTCGACCTCGAGCTCAACGGATCGTGGGTGAATGGCTCCTATGAGGACGAGACCGCGTTCTTCGACCGCAACGTCTATGGCGTGGAGCTCGCCTTCAACTGGATCCCACCGGCACTGACCCGACAGCGGGGACTCACGCTGCGCGGCGGCGTGATGGTGCTCGAAGGGCTGCTACCCGAGGAGGACGACCCCGACGGCGTCGTCGACCCTGACGGACGGGCGCTGGGGCTGTGGTCGATGGCCGAGGTGCGGCTCTCTCCGAGCTGGCTCGTCGGTGCCCGCTTCGACTGGGCCGAGAGCCCCCATGATCCCGACGTGACCCAGACTCTGCTGTCCCCTACTCTCACGTGGTGGCAGAGCGAGTTCGTGCGGGTGCGGGCCTCTTACGACCTGCTGGGAAGCTTCGCAGGAAACGACTCGACGGGACTCTTCGCGCTGCAGGTCACCTTCGCGATGGGTCCGCACAAGCACGAGAGCTACTAGCAAGGAGGGCATCATGATGAGGACCACTACGCTCGCGCTCACAGCGCTGCTCGCAGGCTCGGGCCCCATGACCGCGGCCGCCCCGCAGAGTCGGGAGCCGGTCAGGGTCGTGACGACGCTTCCCGTCTACGCCTCGATCGTCGAGGCGATCGGCGGAGCCGAGGTCCGGGTCTCCTGGATCGCGGATCCCAACGAGGATCCCCACTTCGTGCGGCCCAGACCCTCCTACGCCCTCGAGCTGCGAAGGGCGGACCTCTTCGTCACCACCGGGCTCGATCTCGAGCTCTGGGTTCCCACGCTGCTCGACAAGGCGGGGAACTCGAGTGTTCTCGAAGGCGGCCGGGGGTACGTGACCACCTACACGGGGATCACGCTTCTCGACATCCCGCCCGCGGCCGACCGAAGTCAGGGGGACGTGCACATCTACGGGAACCCGCATCTGCATACCGATCCGATCCGCGTGATCAGGGTCGCGCGCAACATCAACACGGGCCTGAAGCGCGTGGCCCCGGAGCGAGCCGACCACTTCGACGAGGGGTTCGCGCGCTTCGAGGCCGAGCTTCACCGACGGCTCTTCGGCACCCAGCTCGTCGAGATGCTCGGCGGCGAGACACTCGTGCGCCTCGCCGAAAACGGATCCCTGCACGAATTCCTCGCGAGCCAGGAGTTCGAGGGGACACCCCTCGGTGAGCGCCTCGGCGGATGGCTGGGAGCCGCCCGCTCGCTCAGTGGGGCGCGCATCATCTGCTACCACAAGAACTGGGCGTACTTCGAGCAGCGCTTCGGCGTGACGTGCGCCGATTACGTCGAGACCAAGCCCGGAATCCAGCCCACACCGCGCCACGTCGCTCGCCTTCTCGAGCTCATGCGGGACGAGGGCATCTCGGTCGTGCTCGCGGCGAGCTATTTCGACAGCGGGCGCGTGGAGAGCGTGGCCCGCCGGGGCAACGCCCGCGCCGTTCAGGTGCCCATGCAGCCTCGTGCCCGCCCGGGGCTCCAGACATACTTCGACCTCGTGGACCTCTGGATCAGCGAGTTGACGACGGCGCTGGCGGCTCGATGAGGGCGGACGCGAGGAGTCGGCGATGCTAGAGCTACTCCTGCCGCCCTTCGTGGCGGCCATGATCATCCTCTTCACGCACGCCTACTTCGGGCTGCACGTGATCCAGAGGGAGGTGATCTTCGTCGACCTCGCGCTGGCCCAGATCGCCGCGCTCGGCGCCACCGTCGCCTTCATGCTGGGCGCCGCCCACGGCTCGGCCACGGGGTACGTCTTCTCGTTCGGCTTCACGCTGCTCGGGGCGTTCATCTTCTCGATCACGCGCATGCGGGACTCCCCGGTCCCACAGGAAGCCCTCATCGGAATCACGTTCGTGGTCGCCTCCGCGGCGGTGATCCTGGTCTCCAGCTTCTCCGCGGAGGGCACCGAGCACCTGCAGGAGACTCTGACCGGGTCGCTCATCTGGGTGACATGGCCCACTGTGGCCAAGGTCGGCGCATCCTACGGCGCCATCTGCCTCTTCCACTGGCTGCTTCGCGACAAGATGCTCGCGATCACGTTTGCGCCCGACCGGGTCCGGCACCTGAGGCTGTGGGACTTCGTGTTCTTCGCCACGTTCGGCGTCGCGATCACGTCTTCCGTGCAGATTGCGGGCGTGCTCATGGTCTTCAGCGTACTCGTGATCCCGGCCGTCATCGCGTTCTTCTTCACGCGTCGGTTCCGGCGGGCGTTGTACATCGCGTGGGCCTCGGGCACGGTGGCGATCGTGATCGGTCTCGCGATCTCCTTCACGCTCGACATCACGACGGGGCCCGTGCTCGTGGTCGCCTTCGGCGGGGTTCTCGCGATTGCGCTCGCCCTCCGACCCCACTTCGGCGTCAGGGTGACCGATCGCAGCGAACGGGGCCTGATCGTGAGGATGTTCGTGGCGTCACCCCGAGCGGAGGCTCCGTAGTAGCGCGAGGTTGGCCCGGTCGGCGCTCACATCGTCGTCTCCCTTCGGCGTCTCGAGGACCTTCGGGGCCGCGCGGAGCCGCTGGTCGTTCATGATGCGACGAAACGGCTCGGTCCCGAGCGTGCTTGTGCGACCCGAGCGGGTGCCTGGAGTCGTTCAGATGGATCAGCCCGAGCAACACAGGCGTGGCGCCGTCCACGCCCTCGAGCCGACTCCGCGACCCCCTTGGCGTTGCGCGCGAGGCCGGCGTCCAGGTCTCCGTCCGTGGCGTTGACTGCGCGAGGGGCACTCCACCGGCCGCGGACACGTGGGCCCCGAGCTCGTCGTGGTCGTGTGGGCGCGGGTCGGCCTGTGGGCGCCCCATGCGCGCGAAGCTCTGCAAAGTTTGCCCGGCCCGGAAGCTCTCGAGTGTCGGTGCGACGCTCGTCAAGGATCGCGCCCTGCCGTCTCGCATCTAGCCAAGACGTTTATGCACAAAGACTTACGACGACAACCGCATCCGCGTCAAGTGTTTCCGGCGCCCCGGCACGGGACTTGTCCCTAAGGACGGCACATGAGCACAACCCCCCGAGTGGCGTGAGATGAGGAGGCCCCCAATGCGTATCGCAGCCGATGGCTACATCGATCTGCAAGACAGCCGTCGCGTGAGGACGCCCGGCTACCATGATCATGCTCTCGAGCCGGTGCCCGAGGCGGAAGCCCTCGCGTTCCTGCTCTCGCATAGCTTCCGTGGTCACCGGCGCGTCGTTCGCCCGATGTCGATCGAGGAGCGCAAGCGGATGCGACTGGCCCTGTGGGCCGACTCAGTGTCGGAGCGAATGACTCTCGTGGATCGCGTGTGGCGCTCGATCACGGAGCCCGTGATGCCGGCGACGAACCAGAAGGGACCTCAGCTCATCCAAGTGATACGATACGCCAGCTGGGCCTATCCCCTGTACGTCGACGGCGACGTGACGCGGGTGATCCCGCTCGGCGGCACGCCACTTGCGGAAGCACCGAAGCAGCCGGCGTTCGAGCTCGACCTGGAGAGAAAGACGGCTTAGGAAAAGGGTTTGTGCCGGTGTGGCTCGACCTCGGTCGTTCCCGCCGGCACAAAGTCCCACGCCAGCACGGGTGGGCAACACGCCCTGGGGGGGCGTGCCAAGAGTGGCGGTAGGTGCCTAGCGCCTACCGTCACTCGCTTTTTGTGCCTCCTCGCCTTCAAGGAGGGGCCGACGCCCGGCATCTCCCGCTCGCTCTAGCGCGCTCCCCCCGCACCACCCCCGCCTCCTGCGCGATGGCGCTCGCCGGGAGATGCCTGGCGCCGGCCCCCTGCGACCAGGTGCCTCCGCAAGCGAGCGTCGGTGGCGCAGGGGATGGCGGTACGGGGGGGCGAGGCTTTGGACTCAGGTGATGACCCGATTCGGGTGAATGCCCGATCGGGTGAAGTCCCCAAAGGGACCCCGGCCGGTCGTGGGGACGGCGCCCGGGGGCCTTCGCGGAGTG
>Ga0214472_10003406_pt1 | contig 16845 bp, 18 predicted proteins | sample RVTome_6_FD_207662 | JGI IMG/M metagenome (GOLD analysis project Ga0214472, IMG submission 207662) | Soil microbial communities from uranium-contaminated site in the Upper Colorado River Basin, Wyoming, United States - RVT140D175 | ecosystem: Environmental > Terrestrial > Soil > Contaminated >... | reverse complement strand
TCAGGCCGGAGGGGCGGATTTCGCTGGAGGCGACAAGCGGCGTCATGCACGTGAGGCTTCGGCCTCGGCCCAATTTATTGCGCCAATTTCGCGAAGCGGTAAGGGCATTTTGCGGCGGCTTGCGGCGAAATCCGAAGTAGCGCGGCCGCTCAACCGCTGCTTCGGACATAGCCGTCGATCATTGCAGCACGACCGGGGCCCGGGCCCGGGGCCGGATCGTCAGTTCCTCAAGGATCGCATCGTCGCTCGTCGTCTGGTCGAGCTCGCTGGTCCAGACCCGAAACGCCGTCATTTCGTACGCGCCAAATGAGGTGATCATCGCCACATCGGAGGCATCCGCGCCGCGGACCATCAGGATTCGCCCGGTTCGGGGCGTGTTGTAGCGCGCGTCGACCGTGTGCCAGCTCTCGCCGAGAAATACTTCGAACCAGGCGCAGAAATCATCGAAGCCGGTATCCGGCACGCCGATATCGCCCAGATAGCCGCTTGCATATCGCGCCGGTATGTTCATCGCCCGACACAGGCTGATCGCCAGATGCGCGTAATCGCGGCACACGCCGGTTTTCTCCTGGAGCACTTCGAGCGCGGTCTTGTCCGGGCGGCCGAATTTGTAGCCGAATGTGACATGGCCGTGGACGAAATCGCAAATCGCCGCCACGCGACTCCAGCCCTCTGGCACCTGGCCGAATTGCTTCCAGGCGAAATCCGAAATGCTGTCCGAATCGCAATACCGGCTCGCGGTCAGGAACGTAAGCGTTTCCGCTGGAAGGTTCTCGACACGGTTCTGGGTTGCGAGTGGGGCGGATCGGTCCGGCGCGCCATCGACCTCCGCGACGCAATCGGACCAGAAGGTCGTGGAACCTGCGGGCGCGACCGTGCGCGTAATCCGGTTGCCGAACCGGTCGACATACTCGGCGAACTCCACTGTGCGCGAGCCCCTGACCCGATCCGAGCCGATGATCCGGCCCGGAAACTCGGTATGAAGCGACAACGCCATCAGCATCGGCACTGGCGCGGGACAATTGACAGTTATTTCGTAGCCAATCCGGATCAGCATTGCTCGGTTTCCTTGCTTTCCGGGCTATAGGCGTTGAGGGTGGCCCGGAAACAACCGATTACCCTTGCCGGAAAGGCAGACAGGTTTGGCGAATGCCATGTTGTCGATATCGCATACGACCCGCTACAGTTACGACCGGCCGGTGGCTTTCGGGCCGCACCGTCTGTTGTTGCGGCCGCGCGACGGGCACGACCTTCGCGTCCTGGAGGCGCACCTGGCGATCAGCCCACCGGCAACGCTTCGCTGGCATTTTGATACGTTCGGCAATTCGGTCGCTCACGCAATCTTTGCCGAACAATCGGACAGTCTCGAGGTGCGCAGCGATCTGCTGATCAAGCAATACGCGAACAAGCCGGCCCTTGGCCAGCACTATCGCGCGCAGGCGCGCTTGCCGTTTGCCTACAGCGACGAAAACCGCATTGACCTTGCTCCGTTCCTGGCGATGGAATTTCCGCACGAATCCGCGGCGCTCAACGACTGGCTCGATGCGGTCTTCCGCGACCGTCCCGATGACATACTTGCATTTCTGCGCGCGCTGAGCACGGCCATTCGCGGCGCTTGCACCTACAGGCGACGAGAGGAATTGGGCACGCAGTCGGCCATGACCACCGCGCTCAAGAAATCGGGTACTTGCCGCGATTTTGCATTCCTGCTCATGGAATCGGCCCGCCTCTACGGTTTTGCCGCGCGTTTCGTGACCGGGTATCTGCACGACGGGGCGCGCGCTTCTGAAAAACTCGCCGGTGGCGGATCGACGCATGCCTGGGCCGATATCTACGTGCCAGGCCAGGGATGGATCGAATTCGATCCGACCAATCTGATCGACAACAACCTGGCCTTGATCCGGGTCGCGGTCACGCGAACGCCGGCACAGGCGACCCCGATCAGCGGTACCTATGAGCGTGCCGGTGCCAACTTTCTGGGGATGAACGTCGTGGTCGCGGTGCGCGAGGAATCGGGTCTCGAAGCCGGATAATCCGGAATGCATCTGAAATCGTCCTGAGGCGAAAAGCGCCATTGGCGCCGATAATTCGCAATTTCTGGCCAGCTTCCGTGCTATACTGAAGCAAGCAAAAAATATTGGCCTGTTGAATCGTCTGCATTGCACGATGCGGACGGCAGAAGTTTCTCCCGGCCGCCATGCCGAATATTCGTCCGACCCACCTGGCAAACGACGGTTCGTGCGAAGGCGAAGACAATGTCGACCAGAACCACGCACTCTGTCGCCCGCTTCTCGGGCGAGTTCATGCTTGCCGGCGTCGATCAGATGCTGCCGGCGGGCGAATATTCCATCATCATGGACGAAGAGTTGATCGAGGGGCTTTCGCGCATGGCGTATCGCCGGAGCGGCACGTTCATTGAAGTTCCACCGGCTTCCGGCCGTCGCGAATTGCAACGGTTCAAGATCGGACCCGATGACCTGGAACTTGCACTCCGGCGGGATGCGGCCGCGCATGGCAACCTAGTTGCGGTCGACGGCGCCTGAAATCGAAACTGGAAACTGGAGATACCGAGATGGCCAAAGGACAAAAGCGCAGCAATCGCGAAGTACGAAAACCCAAGATGGACAAGTCCAAGACCCCGCCGGTTGCGGGACAGCCGGCTACGGTCAAGCAGATCTTTTCAAAACTCACCCAGAAAAGGGATAAATAGAGATCCCATGACCGATGCCTAGAGAAATGAAGACGAAGCACGACAGGCTTGCGGTCGAACTTGGCCGTTGGGATTACGAGGGCGGCGCGCCGTCCCGCGACGAGATGCAGGATGACAATGGAAGCCGCGCTGTGCCACGGCGTCTCCGGCCGAAATGGCAACGCCGGTCGTCCTTGACTGGGTTGCCACACCTGCGCCGCACTACAGTGAAAAGATAGCCGCTCGGACCGCGGCCGCATCCGTCCGCCCTTGCCCGGGTGGTTCGCCCCTGCTAACGCCCCGTCATGTCAAAAGCCGATCTTCTCAGCCCGAAGCGCTCGTTCCAGGGCCTGATCCTGACCTTGAACCGCTACTGGGCGGAGCAGGGCTGCGTCATCCTGCAACCTTACGACATGGAGGTTGGCGCCGGCACTTTCCATCCGGCGACGACCCTGCGCGCGCTCGGTCCGAAATCCTGGAATGCGGCCTATGTGCAGCCGTCGCGCCGGCCTTCCGACGGCCGCTATGGCGAGAATCCCAACCGCTACCAGCACTATTACCAGTACCAGGTGGTGATGAAGCCCTCGCCGCCGGATTTCCAGGAACTCTATCTCGGCTCGCTCTATGCCATCGGCATCGACCCGAAACTGCACGACATCCGCTTTGCCGAGGACGATTGGGAGAGCCCGACGCTCGGCGCCTGGGGCCTCGGCTGGGAAGTCTGGTGCGACGGCATGGAGGTTTCCCAGTTCACCTATTTCCAGCAGGTCTGTGGCTTCGAATGCCTGCCGGTCTCGGGCGAACTGACCTACGGCCTCGAGCGACTGGCGATGTATGTCCAGGGTGTCGACGACTTCAAGGACATCAATTTCAATGGCCGCGACGGCAACGACAGGGTGACCTACGGCGACATCTTCCAACAGACTGAGCGCGAATATTCGCGCTGGAATTTCGATGTCGCCGATACCGCCATGTTGCTGAGGCACTTCGAGGACGCCGAAGCCGAATGCCGCCGCATCCTCGACCAGCCGGCAGTCGATCCCAAGACCGGCAAGACCATCATCATGGCGCATCCGGCCTACGACCAGGCGATCAAGGCTTCGCACTGCTTCAACCTGCTCGACGCCCGCGGCGTCATCTCGGTGACCGAGCGCCAGAGCTACATCCTGCGCGTGCGCACGCTGGCCAAGGCCTGCGGCGAGGCGTTTCTGCAGACGGAAGCGGGTGGAAATACCGCCCGCGCCCTATCCGTCTAGGCTCTCACTTTCGCACCGTCCGCGGGTCGGATCCCTATGGACGCTTCGCCGCGCCCTGCTATGTTCGCCGCGTTCGGCGAATGGGCGCCCCGCGGGAAATTTCTTATGGAAGCATTGATCGTCCTGGCGGTGATTGCCGCCGTCGTTTTTTATGGCATCGTTCTCTACAACGGCCTGGTCAAGCACCGGCAGATGGTTGGCGAAGGCTGGTCGGGCATCGACGTGCAACTGAAGCGCCGCGCCGACCTGATCCCGAACCTGCTCGAATCGGTCAAGGGTTACATGAAGCACGAAAAATCGCTGCTCGAGGAAGTCACCAAATTGCGCGCCAATGCCCAGGCCGCGGCCAACGCCACGCCCGAAGCGCGCGCCAAGATCGAGGGCGCCCTGTCCGGCGCCCTGGGTCGGCTGATGGCAATTGCCGAAAGCTATCCGGACTTGAAGGCCAACCAGAACTTTCTCGATTTCCAGAAGGCGCTGCAGGATACCGAAAACGAACTCTCGATGTCGCGGCGCTATTACAACGGTGCGACGCGCAACAACAACGTTGCGGTCGAGAGCTTCCCGGGCAACCTCATCGCCGGCCGTTTCGGATTTTCGAAAGCGGAGTTCTTCGAAATCGACGATCAGGCTGACCGCGCGGTTCCGAAGGTTTCCTTCAACTGAACGGAATTGTTGTCATGGCCAGATGGTTTGCCTGCTTCGTCGCGGCCGTACTTCTGCTCGCCGGTGCGCCGGCTCGCGCCGAGGAGGAAATTCTTTCCTTCCTTGCCGACATCACGGTGGAAAAGTCCGGCGCGCTATTGGTCTCCGAGACGATCGAAGTGCGTGCCGAGGGCGACGAGATTCGGCGCGGCATCTATCGCGATATTCCACTGCGTTCGACCGATACCGGCGGCCTGTGGGAATCCAGCGGCTTGGACATTGTCGCCATCGAGCACAACGGCGAGCCGTCGAAATACATGACCGAATGGCAGGGCCGCTTCCTGCGTATCTATATCGGCGAAGCGGAAGTGTTCATCCCCAGCGGCGTCCACACCTACCGCATTGAATATCGCACGACGCGGCAGTTGCGCCGCTTCCCGGGCTACGACGAGGTCTACTGGAACGCCACCGGCAATTTCTGGTCGTTCCCGATCCTGCGCGCCACTGCGCTCGTTCATCTGCCGGAAGGCGCAAGGTCGGAGCAGCTTGCCGCCTATACCGGCCGCTTCGGTGAAAGCGGCAGGGACTACACCGTCGGCGGTGATGGAACCGGCGACCTGCAATTCGTTGCCACGCGCAGGCTCGATCCGCGCGAAGGGCTGACCGTCGCGGTCGGCTTCACCAAGGGTGTCGTCGCCGCCGGCGATGGGCCGGTATGGCTCTACCGGCTGAAGGACAATCTCGGCATGCTGCTGTTTGCGATCGGCTGGCCGGCGATCGCAGCCTATTTCCTCTACGCTTGGGCGCGGGTTGGCCGCGATCCGCCGGGCGAGACCGTGATTCCGCTCTTCCATCCGCCGGAAAAGCTGCCCCCGGATGCGATGAGCTTCATCCATTTCCGCACCTTCAAGGGTTCTGGCCGCGGCTCCAGTCTCGCTTTCATCGCCGCGCTGTTGTCGCTCGGCGTCAGGAAAATCCTGCGCATCGACGAAACCGCTTCCGGCGATGTCGTCTTTGAACGCGGCGATGGGACGCCGGCCAATCTCGGCGCTGGTGAGCAGGCGCTCTATGACGGCTTGCTTGCCGGCCGTGAATCGATCGCTCTTTCCAAGGCCAACGGCCAGAAATTGCTGAGCGCCATGAGCGCGCTCAATTCGGCGATTCGGCGCGAATATGGCGGCAAGTTCTTCCATAACAATTACGGTTGGTTCGGACTCGGCGCGTTCCTGGCGGTGGTCGTCGCCGTCGGCAGCGTCGTCGTGCAGCAGCCGCCGGATGAAGGCCTCCTCGCCGTCGTGCCCGCAATCGTTGGCGCGGTCGCCGGATGCGTGCTGCTCGGCATCGGCTGGAACCTTCTGACCTCGCCGGCGATCTCGCGCCTGCAGCAGGTTATCGGCTTTATCCTGCTGCTTGTCGGCGCCGTGGTGATCGGCGGCACGACCTTGCTGACATTCCAGACGTCATTTGCCGCCTATCGCATCTGGGCTTTGGCGCTGATCGCCGGCGGACCCGGCCTCGCCGCCATGTTGTTCCTGCTGCCAGCGCCAACCGTGCTCGGCGCCAAGGTCATGAGCCGCATCGAAGGCTTCAAGCTCTATCTCACCACCGCCGAAACCAATCGCCTGAACCTGCGCGACGCGCCACAGATGTCGGAAGAACTGTTCGAGCGCTACCTGCCCTATGCCGCCGGTCTCGGTGTCGAGGAACCGTGGTCGAAGGCGTTTTCGGCGCATCTGGCCCGCGTCGCGCCCGACCAGGAGCAAGAATACCGGCCGGCCTGGTATCGCGGCCGCGATTTCTCGCACGGCATCTCCAACGCCACCCGTGCCTCGGTTGCGGCGGTCTCGGCTGCGATGGTTGCGGCGATGCCGGCGCCGAAAAGTTCGTCCGGTTCCAGCGGCGGCGGCTCCTCCGGCGGCGGCGGCGGCGGTGGCGGTGGCGGCGGCTGGTAGCTCCGGGTGTTGCCGTATTGTTGACGGCCTGTTGATCGGACCGCGGTTTGAGCGGCGCCGCGCCTGCCCTAGTTTCCTGGAACCATTCCAGACAGGGGACACAAGACATGCTCAAGGGACAGATAGCCAGGAAGGAACCAGCCGCGATCGATGTGGAAGCGGGCAAGACCTATTTCTGGTGCGCCTGCGGCCGATCGAAGAACCAGCCGTTCTGCGACGGTTCGCACAAGGGCAGCGAATTCTCGCCGGTCAAGTTCGAGGCCACCGCCAGCGAGACCAAATATTTCTGCCAGTGCAAGCAGACTGACAACCGTCCGTTTTGCGACGGCAGCCACAAGAAGCTGGCATAGTCGCACCTTCCAACTGACCGAATTTGAGCGGGCGGGTGACTTTCACCCGCCCGCTTGCTATTCGGCGCCGTCCATTGCGGTTTTCCTGAAATGCCTGATCTTCTGCTCGAACTGTTCTCCGAGGAAATCCCGGCCCGCCCGCGCGCCCGCGGCGCAGCGAGGACGCGCAACCGAATAGCAAGCATGCGGGGACCATGCGCCGATGCCTGATCTTCTGCTCGAACTGTTCTCCGAGGAAATCCCTGCCCGCCCGCGCGCCCGCGGCGCAGCGAGGACGCGCAACCGAATAGCAAGCATGCGGGGACCACGCGCTGATGCCTGATCTTCTGCTTGAACTGTTTTCCGAGGAAATCCCGGCCCGCATGCAGCGCAAGGCGGCCGGCGATTTGCGCAAGCTCGTCACCGATGCGCTCGTCGATGCCGGGTTGACCTACGAAGGGGCACGTGAATACTGGACGCCGCGCCGGCTTGCGCTCGACATTCGCGGCCTGACCGCGCGCTCCGCCGACATCCGCGAGGAGAAGAAAGGCCCGCGCACCGACGCGCCGGCAAAAGCGATCGAAGGCTTTTTGCGTGCCGCCGGGCTTTCCTCCGTGACGGAAGCCCAGGTCCAGTCCGATCCGAAAAAGGGCGAGTTCTATGTCGCGGTGATCGAGCGGCCCGGGCGCGATGCCCGCGAAATCATCGCCGACGCATTGCCGAAAATCTTCCGCGATTTTCCCTGGCCGAAATCGATGCGCTGGGGCGAAGCCTCGCGCGAGCCCGGCAGCCTCAGGTGGGTGCGCCCGCTGCAATCGATCCTGTGCCTGTTCGGACCCGAAACCGACGAAACGGAGATCATCGACTTCGAGGTCGAGGGCATCCGCTCCGGCAACCGCACGCGCGGCCATCGCTTCCTGGCGCCGGCCGAAATCACCGTGCGCCGCTTCGACGACTATGTCGCGAGCCTCGAACGGGCTTTCGTCATCCTCGACGCCGACCGGCGCAAGGAGATCATCCTCGCCGAAGCGCGCAACCTCGCTTTCGCCCAGGGCTACGAGCTGGTCGAGGACGAGGGCCTTGCCGAGGAGACCGCCAATCTCGTCGAATGGCCGATCGTGCTTATGGGCGAGTTCGAGGAAGCGTTCCTGGCGATTCCCGACGAGGTGACGCGACTCACCATCCGCACCAACCAGAAATGCTTCGTGCTGCGTGCTTCGAGGCCGGCTTCGCCGGCACCTCAGCATGAGGGCGCGAACATGAACGCCCCTCACCCTGAGGTGCGACCCTCGGGCCACGACCCGAGGGGAGTCTCGAAGGACGAGGGGCAACTTGTGAACCGCTTCCTGCTGGTCGCCAATGTCGTGCCGTCCGATGGCGGCGCCGAGATCGCGCGCGGCAACGGCAAGGTCGTCCGCGCCCGCCTGTCGGACGCCAAGTTCTTCTACGACTCCGACCTGGCCGTGGCGAAATCCGATGGCGGCTTCGACAAGTGGGTGAAGGGCCTCGACGGCGTCACCTTCCACGCCAAGCTCGGTTCGCAGGGCGAGCGGGTCAAGCGCATCGTGGCATTGGCGAAGGAACTTGCGCCGGTCGTCGGCGCCGATCCGACCAAGGCCGAGCGCGCCGCCTGGCTGGCGAAGGCCGACCTGCAATCGGCGATGGTTTTCGAGTTCCCGGAAGTGCAGGGCAAGATGGGAAGGCGGTATTACGAAGCGGCGCATAGGCTCTCGCCCTCGTCCTTCGAGGCGGTTGCTTCGCTGCGCTTCGCGCTCGCACCTCAGGATGAGGGCGAGGGGAGCGATGCCTCCAGCCATCCTCATCCTGAGGTGCGACCCTCGGGCCACGACCCGAGGGGAGCCTCGAAGGGCGAGGATAGCTGGACCCCCGCAGATCACGCCTCGATCGCCAGCGCCATCGAGGAACACTACAAGCCGCTCGGCCCGTCCGACGATGTGCCGTCCGATCCGGTGTCGGTCGCCGTCGCGCTCGCCGACAAGCTCGACACGCTGGTCGGCTTCTGGGCGATCGACGAAAAGCCGACCGGCTCAAAGGACCCCTATGCGCTGCGCAGGGCAGCGCTAGGTGTCATTCGGCTGGTGGTGGAGAATGAGGTGCGCCTCACGCACGAATCCGAAGATGGCCCGAGGGCACTTTCGGCGTTCATTTCTGGCTCCTTAGGGGAAGTGCTAGCGAATAACTATATTCGAGAAGTACGAGAAAATCTGGACGACGTCCGGCGTCTCGAACTCGCCAACTTTCTTCGCCGCGGGACGCATGCTGAAGCAATCGAGAGGTTTCTTGGCGCGACCGCGCGAGAGGAGTTTCTCGCATGGACCAGGCCGATTGCAGAACCAGCCGCAAATAGTCTGATTTTCTTCTTCCACGATCGCCTGAAGGTGTGGCTGCGCGACACCGGCGCGCGCCACGATCTGATCGATGCGGTGGTGACGCCGGAGAGCGACGATCTCCTGCTCATCGTCCGTAAAGTCCGCGCGCTGCAGGAACTGGTCGAATCCGACGACGGCGCCAATCTGCTCGTCGCCTATCGCCGTGCCGCCAACATCCTCGCCGCGGAGGCAAAGAAGGGCGATCTTGGCCCGCTTCAAGTGGAAGCAAAACGCCTTGCCCTTGAATCGGAACTTGAATTGTTCCAGCGCATGAATCAGGCAGCCAGCGCCGCGTCGGAAGCCGTTGAAAAGGAAGATTTTTCCGGCGCGATGAAGGCGCTCGCCACGCTGCGCGCGCCGATTGATTCATTCTTCGAGAAGGTGCTGGTAAACGACCCCGACCCGAATCTTCGCTTGAACCGGCTGGCGCTGCTCGAAACCTTCCGCAAGGCCACGGCGACCGTTGCGGATTTCTCGAAGATCGCGGGGTAGCAATCGCGGCGCCGGCGCCTTGCCGCTTTCCGCTCCGTCACCCCAGCGAAAGCTGGGGTCCAGCTTGGGCATCCGTACCGCAATAGTGAAGCTGGATGCCAGCTTTCGCTGGCATGACGCGGAGTGGGGATAGCGCCGTAATTCGGGCCTCACCCCAAATTCAGCCAGTTGAAATGCACCGGGTAACCTTCGCCCACCAATAGCGAAACCGTCTCGTAGAGCGGCAGGCCCATGACATTGGTATAGGAGCCGACGAGCTTGACGACGAAGCAGCCGGCCAGTCCCTGGATCGCGTAGCCGCCGGCCTTGCCGCGCCATTCGCCGGAGGCCAGATACGCCTCGATCTCCTCGCGCGACAGATGCTTGAAGCGCACGCGCGTTTCGACCAGCTTGTTGCGCCATGCGCCTTTCGGCGTCACCAGCGTGATGCCGGTGTAGACGCGGTGCGAACGGCCCGACAACAGCCGCAGACAGGACGCCGCCTCGTCGAGCATTTCCGCCTTCGGCAGGATGCGCCGGCCGAGCGCGACCACGGTATCGGCGGCGAGGATGAAGGTGTTGCCTTCTTCGCCGAGCCGCTGGGCGGTGCGCACCGCCAGCGCCACTTTTTCCTTTGCCAGGCGCTTGGCGAGCGAGCGCGGCGCTTCGGCCTTTTGCGGCGTCTCGTCGGTATGGACCGGCGCGACATTGTCCGGCTCGATTCCCGCCTGCTGCAACAGTTGCAGCCGGCGCGGGCTGCCGGAGGCGAGCACAAGTTGCGGTCGGATCGTCATGGCCTGCCTGTCCCGGCGCGGAAGCGTAAGTTGGCTGGAGGGTTACTTGAAGCGGTAGGTAATGCGGCCCTTGGTCAGGTCGTAAGGCGTCATCTCGACCAGCACCTTGTCGCCGGCGAGCACCCGGATGCGGTTCTTGCGCATGCGGCCGGCGGTATGGGCGATGATTTCGTGATCGTTTTCGAGCTTCACCCGAAACATCGCGTTGGGTAGCAGGTCGGTGACCGTGCCGGGAAATTCCAGAACTTCTTCCTTTGCCATTCGTCCTCTGTTTTCTGTACGGCGCCCCCGGGGCGCGGAAGACTTGCCTCTACATCAGCCGGCGCGGTTTGTGAACCAGCCCGGCGGCGACGGTTTGCGATCCGCCGCCGCCAGCACGAAAGGCCGAATCGTGAATTAGCTGCCGAACTTGCGCCAGGATTTACCGCCGTCCGTGCTTCGCATGACGACGCTTTCGCCGGTTGCCGCAAATATCCGGTTGCCATCGTCCGGGTCGATCGCCAGATGCAGCAGGTAGCTGTTCGGCCAATCGGTCGAAAGCGGCTCGAACTGCAGCGTGTCCTCCGTCGCCTTCATCAACCCTTTGCCGATCTGGAAGGCAAAGACCTCGCCGGACGGCGCGATCTCGATCAGGGTGACGGGCGCGCCGGCAAATACCGGCGAGAAACTGTTCGCCCCGTCACGGCTGACCATCAGGCCGCCTTCGGTCGCGGCATAGACGGTGTCGGCGTCGCGCGCGGAAGCGGCGATATCGATCAGCTTGGGCGGCCGTTTGCCGGCGATGTTCCAGTTCTTGCCGCCGTCGCGGCTGACCTGCATCGTCTTGTAGGCGCCGTAGATGACCTGCGGATTGGCGCGGCTGACCGTCATCTGGTGGAAATCGACAGGGCCGTCCGCGCCGTAGGAGGATGTCTTCCAGGTCTTGCCGCCGTCGCCGGAGACGATGAAGCCCATATTGCCGCCTTCGGCCGGATGGCCACTGGCGTAGAAATAGAGCGGATCGCGCGGATGCGGGCTGAAGCCCATGAAATCCTGCACGATCGAAATCCGTTGCGCCTTGCCGTCGCCGCCGGCGCGGTAAAGTCCGTGATGCGCGGCGATCAGCAACGCGCCGCCATTCGCCCGGTCCACGGCAAGGCCATGGATGTGGGTATGGCCGCCAATTTCGGCGACCGCGACTTCGGCAGGCTGGGCGTTTGCGAATTGCGCGGTAGAGCCGAGGACCAGCACCGCCAAAAGCGGCATTGCCAGTCTGGTTGCAAGATAATTTCTCATATTCGCTTACCTTTGAATGGTTGGTGAGCCGGAAGCGGCAATTTTGCCGGCGGTTCCGGAAATCGCATCGCCCGCCGGATTGACCCGGCGCGGGCCGATGTTCGGATATCGGTCAGGAGCGAGACAGCCGTCTCGGTGGCCCGATCGCGGGCGGTTGAACCAGGCCGTCGAGTGCGGCCGAAATCGTTGCGCCGGCATGGCGGCCAACAGGAACCGCGCGCAATTGCGACGCGCCGGCAATTGTCGCGGCATTTGCCAGACACAAGCCCGAGCAGGCCGATTTCGCCGCGCCGCCGGATGTGCAGGCCGCACAATCCTGGTTGCCGTCGGCCATTGCCACCGCGTGGTCCGCGCCGGAGCCGGCGACAGGTACCGCGTTGACCGACCCGGCGGCGGCAAGCGCGAGTACCAGGGCGAAGACGGCAAGGATGTGCAGTCCGTTTCGTTTCATGATTTGATGGTAGGCGATCCCCGCACGCGCCGAAAGCCGTTTTCTGCCTGCTGCCATGGCGACCATTCGCCTCATAGGCCCGGTCTGGACGAAAGAAGTCGTGTCTCACGGCTCGCCGAACCGCAACCGGATCTTCCGCTCCAGCGCGTCGCGCACCTGGCGATAGGCGGCCATCACCTGTTCGCGGTTGCCCGCAACCGTCGACGGATCCATGGTCGGCCAGTATTCGACGTCGACCGCATGTGTGCGCGTCAGTTCCATCGCGCGATGATGCGCTTCCGGCGCCAGCGTCACGATCAGGTCGAAAAAGCTGTCGGCGAGGTCTTCCAGCATGGTCGGCTTGTGGCGGTCCATGGTGATGCCGATTTCGGCCATCGTCGCCGCCATGAACGGGTCCGGGCTGCCGGATTCCACGCCGGCCGACTGTGCATAGATCTCGCGCCCGTAGATCGCCTTGACCAGGCTTTCGGCCATCGGCGAGCGGATCGCGTTCATGCCGCAGACGAACAACACGGAGCCCGGCCGCTTTGGCACCACGCCGGACGGTGCCTTTGTTTCGGCCATGGCCGCCGCTACCCGCGCCAATGCAGGACGCAGACCAGCGTGAACAATCTGCGCGCCGTATCGAAGTCGACCTCGATCTTGCCGGAAAGCCGGTCCATCAGGGTCTGCGAACCTTCGTTGTGCAAGCCGCGCCGGCCCATGTCGATCGCCTCGATCTGGGACGGCGAAGACATGCGGATCGCCTCGTAATAGCTTTCGCAGATCAGGAAATAGTCTTTCACCACGCGCTTGAACGGCGTCAGCGACAGCATATGCGTCATCACCGCCTGGCCGTTCTCGCGCGCAACCTCGAAGACCAGCCGCGATTCGATCACCGACAGGCGCAGCGTGTAGGGTCCGTCGCCGTTGTCGCCGACCGGCTTGAACGCGTTCTCCTCGACCAGATCGAAGATCGCCACCGCCCGCTCGTGTTCGATGTCGGGTGTCGCGCGCCGGATCGAGGCGTCGTCGAGGACAACGTCGACCAGACGGTTCGGCGATTTTGCCCGCTCGCTCAACGCCAGGTTCCTCGACACATCAGCTGCGATTGGTGCGGATGCTCACCGATTGCGCATGCGCCTGCAAGCCTTCCGCCTGTGCAAGGCGGATGGCGGCCGGCCCGAGCGCCGCCAGCTGATCGGGTCCGCATTGCAGGAACGACGAGCGTTTCATGTAGTCGAGCACCGACAGGCCGGAAGAAAACCGCGCCGAGCGCGAAGTCGGCAATACGTGATTGGAACCGCCGACATAGTCGCCGATCACTTCGGGCGTATAGCGTCCGAGGAACACCGCCCCGGCATTGCGGATCTTCGCGAAAAACGCTTCCGGATCGACCGTTGCGATCTCCAGATGTTCCGGCGCGATCGCATCGACCATCGGCGCCGCTTCGTCGAGCGAATCAACGACGATGACGGCGCCGTGCCGCCGCCAGCTTTCGCGTGCGGTTGCGACGCGCGGCAAGGTCGATAGTTGCCGCTCCACGGCCTCGCAGACCATGTCGGCCAGCGTCGCCGAATCGGTGACCAGGATCGCCTGCGCATCCTCGTCGTGCTCGGCCTGCGCCAAGAGGTCGGCCGCGATCCAGTCGGGATCGTTTTCTGCATCGGCGACCACCAGCACTTCGGAAGGTCCCGCGATCATGTCGATGCCGACCTGGCCGAACACCTGTCGCTTGGCCTCGGCGACATAGGCGTTGCCGGGCCCGACGATCTTGTCGACCGGGCGAATGGTTTGCGTGCCGTAGGCGAGCGCGGCGACCGCCTGTGCCCCGCCGATGCGGTAGATTTCTTCAACGCCGGCAAGCCGCGCCGCCACCAGCACCAGCGCATTGAGTCTGCCGTCCGGGCTCGGCACGACCATGACAATCCGCTCCACGCCGGCAACTTGCGCCGGAATCGCGTTCATCAGCACCGAGCTCGGATAGCTGGCGGTGCCGCCCGGCACGTAGAGGCCGACGGCGGGAACCGCGCTCCAGCGCGAGCCGAGCCGCACCCCGAGCGGATCGACATAATCGTCATCGGCCGGGCGCTGGCGCTGGTGATGCGCGCGGATGCGCGCCGCCGCCAGATCGAGCGCCTTGACCGTCTCGCGGTCGGCGGCCTCGACCGCGGCGTCGATCTCTTCCGCCGTGACCCGCAGGGCATCGGCCTTGAGCTTCAGCCGGTCGAACTTTTCGGTGTATTCGACGACCGCGGCGTCGCCGCGCCGACGCACGTCGGCGATGATTTTCGACACCGCCGCCGATACGTTCTCCGCCGTCCCGCGCTTTGCCTCGAGCAGACGGCGGAACGCGGCATCGAAATCGGGCGCGGCCGAAGCGAGCCGGTTCACCATTTTAAACGCTGTGTTCCGGGCGCGATTTCGCCTGCCAGGCCGCCGCCATGTCGGCAAGCTGCGCCTCGATGCATTCGACCTCGAGGCGCATCGCCGCGTTACCGGAAAACACCAGATCGATCGTCCCGGACGGCGGCTTGCCCGGCGCGAACGTCACCGCCAGCAGGCTCAGTACCTGGTCGCCGTCCGTGCGGCTGATGCCGGTCGACTTGACCGAGAGCACGCGCGAAAAATGCAATACCGCCTGGCGGCGTTCGGGCAATTTCGAATGCGCCTCCTTGCCCCAGACGAAGCGGTTCATCGTCAGCGCCAGTTTCCGGTCGGCCGGGAAAAACCGGATGTCGCCGGCTTTCAACACCGCATCCTGGCAATTGGCCGAAATGACCGCGAGATCCTCGCTGTCCAGCGCAATCAGCTTCAGTCGTTCCATGCGTCCAATCCATGTTCCGGGCATTTCCGCGGCAACGATCGCGGCCGAACCGAACCGCGCCCGACCTTTCGCCATGCTCGCGGCTTGGTTAAATCATGACGGCGCAAAGGAAAAGCCGGTCTTTCACCACATTGCGTCAAGTCGGGGCGCGCCGTGCGCGGTCAGGCGGAGGTCCTGCGGATTTGCGCGCCGCAGGCGCCGAGCTTGGCTTCAAGGCGCTCGAAGCCGCGATCGAGATGATAGACGCGATTGACGGTGGTCTCCCCCTGCGCGACGAGACCTGCGATCACCAGCGACACCGAGGCGCGCAGGTCGGTCGCCATCACCGGCGCGCCGGTCAGGCGCTTGACGCCGCTGACAACCGCCGTCTGGCCTTCGAGATGGATATCGGCGCCGAGCCGGGCCAGTTCCTGCACATGCATGAACCGGTTCTCGAAGATCGTCTCGGTGATCCGCGAAACACCGGCCGATCGTGTCATCAGCGCCATGAACTGCGCCTGCAGGTCGGTCGGGAACCCGGGGAACGGCTCGGTGACGACATCGACGGGTGCGAGGTCGGCGCCGTTGCGGGCAACCCGCACGCCGTCATTGCGCGCTTCCACCGTCGCGCCGGCCTGGCGCAGGATGTCGAGCGCCTGTTCCAGCAGGCCGGCGCGGCCGCCCTCCAGCAAGACGTCGCCGCCGGCCATCGCGACCGCGATTGCATAGGTGCCGGTCTCGATGCGGTCGGGCAGCACGCGGTGGCGCGCGCCGCCGAGCTTCGCAACGCCGTCGACGATGACCGTGGAGGTGCCGGCGCCGGAAATCCGCGCGCCCATGGCGTTGAGACAGGTGGCGAGATCGCTGACTTCGGGCTCGCGCGCCGCGTTTTCAAGAACGGTCTGGCCATGGGCGAGGCTTGCCGCCATCATCGCGCAATGGGTGGCGCCGACCGAAACCTTGGGGAAGCGGTAATGCGCGCCTTTCAGTCCGTGTTTCGCCTTGGCGACGACATAGCCGGCGTCGACGTCGATCTGCGCGCCCAATGCCGAGAGGCTCTCGATGAAGAGATCGACCGGCCGCGTGCCGATGGCGCAGCCGCCGGGCAGCGACACCCGCGCCTCGCCCATGCGCGCGACCAGCGGCGCGATCACCCAGAAGCTCGCGCGCATCTTGGAAACGAGTTCATAGGGCGCGGTCGTGTCGACGATGCCGCCCGCCGAAAAATGGATCGTGCGGCCGTCGCCATTGGAATCGTGGCGCTTGCCCTCGACCTTGTAGTCGACGCCGTGATTGGTGAGGATGCGGATCAGCAGTTCGACATCGGCCAGATGCGGCACGTTTTCCAGGATCAGCGTTTCCTCGCTCAGAAGCGAGGCGATCATCAGCGGCAAGGTCGCGTTCTTTGCGCCCGAAATGGGAATGGTGCCCGCAAGCCGGGCGCCGCCTTCGATTACGATTCTGTCCATTGTCCCGCCATTGCCGGACGCGGACCGCCCGGCGCTACCCTTACTGGCCACCCCGGTCGTGGGTGTAGCCCAGCGCCGGGCAGGGGGCAAGGTTGGGTGATGGCCACGTCTATTCGTCCGCGCGGCATAAATGCCCGCGGGTTTTCAAAGAGCAAGAGCAAATCCAGGAAAAGTGGACGCCACTTTTCCGTCCGGATTTGCGTCGGCAATGTACAAACAGCGGGGCCCCGGCTTGCGGGAGCCCGGTCTCGTGCTGGGCTCCAGGGCCCCGCGCGGAGATTTTTAGCGCCGGCGGTGTTGGGCACGATGATCACCGCCCTTGCTTCCAGACCGCCCACA
>Ga0214472_10003404_pt1 | contig 16848 bp, 13 predicted proteins | sample RVTome_6_FD_207662 | JGI IMG/M metagenome (GOLD analysis project Ga0214472, IMG submission 207662) | Soil microbial communities from uranium-contaminated site in the Upper Colorado River Basin, Wyoming, United States - RVT140D175 | ecosystem: Environmental > Terrestrial > Soil > Contaminated >... | reverse complement strand
ACGGTCGGCGAGCTCCGCCGGGACCCCTTCGCCATGTTGCCGTTCTGCGGCTATCACATGGGGGAGTACTTCGCGCACTGGCTCCGCATGGGCGAGAAGGGCGGGGAGAACATGCCGAAGCTGTTCTACGTGAACTGGTTTCGGAGGGGCGGTGACGGCAGGTTCCTGTGGCCGGGGTTCGGAGAGAACAGCCGCGTGCTGAAGTGGATCTTCGAGCGCTGCGACGGGGAGGGAAGGGCGCAGGAGACGCCCATCGGACTCCTGCCCACCGCCGACGCCCTGGACATGAGGGGGCTCGATCTCGACCCCGCCGTTCTCGAAGAGCTGCTCTCGGTCGACGCCGGGGGCTGGCGCCGCGAGCTGCCGATGATCCGGGAGCATCTCGAGACGTTCGGGGACAAGCTTCCCCGGGGTCTCCGCGACGAACTCGAAGCGCTCGAGAGCCGGCTGGGGGTCTGAGACCGGAGCCCGGCCCGTGGACCTGGACGCGCTCCGTGCGGCGCTGGCCCGCGTCGACCGGCAGGTGCTGGAGCTGGTGGCGCGCCGCCAGGCCCTGGCTCTGGAGATCGGTGAGGCCAAACGGGGAAGCGGGCTCCCCCCGCGCGACTTCCGGCAGGAGCGCGACGTCCTCGACAGGGCGCGAGAGGCCGCCGCCGATCTGGGGCTGGATTCGGCCCTGGCCGAGACCTTGCTCCTTGCGCTGATCCGCTCGTCGCTGACCCTGCAGGAACAGGCTCAGGTGGCGGCCTGGGGAGGAGGCGAGGGCCGCCGTGCCCTCATCATTGGCGGTGCGGGAAAGATGGGCCGCTGGTTCGCCCGGTTCTTGAACTCGCAGGGATACCGGGTGGAGGTGGCCGATCCCGCGGGAGCGGTCCCCGGGTTCCCGTATCATCCGCGGTGGGAGGACGCCGCCCTCGACCACGAGCTCATCGTGGTGGCGGCGCCGCTCCGCCCCTCGGGCCGGATCCTCGAGGAACTGGCCCGGCTCCGTCCGCCGGGCGTGGTCTTCGACGTGGGGTCCCTCAAGTCGCCGCTCCGAAACGGCCTTGCGGCCTTGATCGAGGCCGGGGTCCGGGCAACGTCCCTCCATCCCATGTTCGGACCCGGGACCGAGCTGCTCTCCGGCCGCCATGTGATCTTCGTGGACCTGGGCTCCGCCGAGGCCACCGCCCTCGCCAAGAGCCTGTTCGCCTCCACCATGGCCGTGCAGGTGGACATGGACCTGGAAAGCCACGACCGTCTGATCGCCTATGTGCTCGGGCTCTCCCACGCCCTCAACATCGCCTTCTTCACCGCCCTCGCCGAGAGCGGTGAGACGGCCGACGTCCTCGCGCGCATCTCCAGCACCACCTACGATCAGCAGCTCGGCGTGGCTTTGCGAGTGGCGGAGGAGAACCCGCACCTCTATTTCGAGATCCAGTCCCTCAACGACTACGGAGCCGAGGCCGTTCACGCCCTCCTGGAGGCGGTGGAGCGGTTGCGGTCGGCGGTCGAGCGAGGCGACGAAGTTGCCTTCGCGGAGTTGATGACGCGCGGGCGCGCATACCTCGCCGGCCGCCGTTCCTAGGAGCCGGTTGAAAGACTGGATCCGGTCGCGTTCGGAGCGCCGGACGGCCGCGGCCAAAACGCGACGACGACGCGATGCCGAGGTGCATCGGGGAGGAGGAGCAACGATGAAAACGGCCGTCCGGCGCCCGCACCCGAAGGGCCGGCCGCACATGGCTTCGCATCTCGTCGTCACCCGTCGTCGACGATACGCCGCGGCATCGCCTCTTCCTCGTTCCTCGATCGGCTCGCAAGTGCATGCCGGCGCGACCGAGACCGGTTTTTCAACGGGTTCCTGGTCCATGCGGCGGGGGGTTCTCCTGCTCCTGGCCGCGCTCGCCGCGGCCGGGTGCTCGACGGAGGAGCCGGCGGCCCCGGTGGACGCCTTCCGGTTCGAACTCGCGACCTACAACGTGTTTCTTCGCCCCCGGGGCCTGTTCGACGACCGGCAACTCGATCGGGCCCGGGACATCCCGGGGGCGGTGGAGGGGTTCGACGCGGTGGCGTTCCAGGAGGTCTTCGACGATTCCGCCCGCGGGGTCCTCCTCGCCGGCGTCGCGGGGGCGTATCCCTACCGGACGCGGGTTCTGGGCACGGCCGCCTTCGGCAGGGAGGACGGCGGGGTCGTCCTGGTCAGCCGCTGGCCGATCGTCGAAGAGGACCAGTTGCTCTTCGGATCCGTGTGCGCCGACAGCGATTGTCTCGCCGACAAGGGGGTCCTCTATGCCGCCGTCGACAAGGCGGGGCAGCGCTACCACGTGTTCGCCACCCATCTCCAGGCCGGAGGCGCCGCCCGCGCGGTGCGGGAGGAGCAGCTGGATCTCCTGCGCGGCTTCGTCCTCGATCTCGCCGTCCCCCCGGGAGAACCGGTCCTGGTGGTCGGAGATCTGAACGTGGATCTCCACGACGCCGCCGCCTACGCCGACCTCCTCCTCCGAGTAGCCGCCGACTCGGTGCGATACGCGGGGCATCCCTTTTCGGTGGACGGGGCGGAGAACACTCTTGTGCTCGGCGACCAGCAGGAGCTGCTCGACCACGTGCTCCCGGTGACGGGGACGCCGTGGATCCTTGCCGAGAATCGCGTGTTCGTGGTCGGGGGCGGCGGGGGCGATCTCTCGGACCACTACCCGGTCCTCGGGGCCTTCGCATGGGAGGGCCCCGACGGAGCCGCGGGGGCCGCCCGGAGATCCTCCGGTGCGGTCTTCAGATAGCCGCGGGGGGCGGGGCCGCGCGGGGTAAAGCCCCGTGATGACCTGCCGATCCCCGGGCAAGGCGGAGCAGCCACATTCCCCGCCCCAAAACTCGGGCCAATGCGTTATGCTGAAGGGGATGCCAGACTTTGTTTCGAGCCGATTCTCGGGGCCGCGCCGCCCCGCCACGAGGAGGAGGATCATTCATGCATCTACATCTGAAGACCGCGGGCGCGTGTTTCGCGGTGATCGCCGGGCTGATGTTCCTGGTTCCGGACCCCGCCGTCGCGGCGGACCCCATCCTGTTCGACTCCCACGCCGTGGTTCGCTTCTCCGGCGAGGACGGAGGCGTGTACTCCTACGATCTCGAGCTCTCGGCCACCGAGTATCCCTACCGGGAGGTCTATCTGGTCCTCGACCCGGCCGAGGTCGCGGCGGGAGCGGAAGGGGCGGTCGGCCCCGACGCCATGATCGTCTCGGCGGGGATCACCAGCCACCCCGACATCCCTCTCTTCTTCGCTACCGACGGCCGCGCGGTGGCCAACGTCGACAACCCCCGGCTCTTGAACGACAACATGATGGACAGCTTCGATCCCGATCTCACCTATCCCTTTCCCGAGGAGACCTATGCCATCTCCCTTCGACTGGGCTTCAACCGCAGGCTCTCCTGCGAGGAACAGGGAAAGATCGGGTACTGGGTGGGCGATCTCCGCGGGATGATCGATCCGAACCACCTCTTCACCGAGTCCGACGGCATGCCCATGGTCGAGATTGCGATCGACATCAAGCCCCGGAGCTGTCCCAACCCCGTCAATCCCCGCCGGAACGGGGTGATGTCGGTTGCCGTGCTGGGCAGCGAGGATCTCGACGTGACGACGATCGATCCTTCCACGATCCTCCTCGGAGGAGCGGCGCCGGTGCGCCACAGCTACGAGGATCTGGTCGGTCCCCCGGACGAGGTGTGCGGCTGTCCGGACGCAAGCCCCGACGGATACCTGGATCTGATCCTCAAGTTCGACAACCAGGAGTTCTACGACGGGCTGGACGATCCCGAGGACGGGGATGAGATCTCCGTGGAGCTGGAGGCCGTGCTCCCCGACGGCACCGTGCTCACGGGTTCCGATTGCGTCATCGTCCGGGCCGCCGGGAACGTCTCGGGGGGGCCGCCCGAGCCCAACCAGAACCGCGGAGGCAAGAGCGCGGCCGCCGGCGTGTCGGGTGAGCTGCGGGTGTTCTCCGGTCCGGTCGGAGCCGCGGCCCGGGAGATCCGGTTCGTGCTCCCCGAGGGGGGAACGGCGGTGCTCCGCGTGGTGGACGTGGCCGGACGCCAGCGCGCGGTATGGGGACCCGCCCCGTGGGCGGCCGGCGAACACGGCGTGGCCTTCGACGCCGCCGGTCTCAGCGCGGGGATCTACTTCGCACGCATCGAAACCGCGTTCGGCGCGGCCACCACGAAGCTGGTGGTGTTGCCCTAGAAGCCCGTTGGTCTCGGTCGCGCCGGCGCTCCGAGCGCGACCCGATCCCGGTCTTCAACGGGCTCCTGGTCCCTGCGCGGAAACGGACACGAGAGAGGGGGGGCGGTCTCGCCGCCCCCCACTCTTCCCGGCGGGTGCACGAAACCGATCAGGACTCTTCCATCTCGATTCGACTCTCGAGCTCGCTCTCGCTGATGCGGCCGTCGGCGAAGGCGCGCACGTCGCCCAGTTTCACCTTGTAGGTCAGGCGGCGCAGATCCTTCTCGTAGAAGTACTCGGCGGAGCGGAGGCGGGCTTCCACCTCGAGCCACTCGCCGTCGGGCACCGACGTCATCATGTCCCCGAAGTCCACCAGCATCTCCACGATCTCTTCCTTGCCCCGGTCGTACCGCTGTTCCTGGCGGTCCAGGATGCGGTCGCGATAGCGGCGGTCCCGCCGGTCGTCGTCGCCTTCGTCGTCTTCCCAGAAGGCCCACCAGTTGCGCCGTCCGTAGTTGCCGTCGACGAGCGAGGTCCGGAAGCTGAACACCGCGCCCCGCCCGCTGATGTACATGCCGCGGGTCGGCTCGGAGTTGCGGACAAGAAAGTTGGGGCTCTCCACGAGCATGTCGTCCACGATCCGCTCGAAGAGGCGGATCTCGCGATCAGTTTTCCGCGAAGGGGGAGCGGCCGTCGCCTCGCTCACCACCGCCGCCCCCGGTCCCGCGAGCACCGCAAGGACCGCGCCCGTCCGGCACACCGAAACCCATTGCTTTTTCACCGTCTACCTCCTTGACTCGTACGGATGCCGGATCCAACCCCCGGCGTTCATTGACTGAGACGCGGCCGGCCCCGGGAGCGTTCAACGCCGGGCGCGGCGGAAGGAGGGACCGTGCGGGTCCTCATCGTGGTCAATCCGGTGTCGGGAGGCGGTGGGACGCGATCCCGGGTCAGAAGGCTCGCCGCCGCCCTCGGGGTCCGGGGGGCCTCGGTGGAGACGGTGTTCACCGAGGGGCCCGGTCATGCGGCGAGGCTGGTGGGGGCGGAGGACTCCCCGGCCGTGGTGATCGCGGTGGGTGGGGACGGCACCGTCCACGACGTCCTCCAGGGCCTCGATCCGGCCCGGCAGCGGCTGGGAGTGCTCCCCGCGGGGACCGGGAACGATTTCGTCTGGGGTCTGGGATGGGATTCGAGCGCCGCCGGTCTCCTCGCCCGGTGGGAGGCCGGGGTCACCCGGCGGGTGGATCTCGGCCGGTGGCGGGTCCGGACGGCCGGGGGTGTCGGCGAGGGCCGGTTCCACAACAGCGTGGGGCTCGGGTTCGAGGCCCTGGTGAACGCGCGGAGCCACCGGATGCGGCGGTGGCCGAAGCGTCTGCGGTACGCGGCCGCGCTCGCGCTCTCGCTGCCCGCGTACCGGTCCTACGACATCCGGGTGGCGCGGGACGGAGGGCCTCCTGTCCCGGGGAAGGTGGCCCTGTGCAGTGTCTGCAACGGGCCGCGGGTGGGGGGACGGTTCCGGCTCGCTCCGGCGGCCCGGCTGGACGACGGGAGGCTCGACCTGGTCACCGTCGAGGGTATGGGGCTCTGGAGCGCGCTCCGGCTCCTGCCCGGGACTCTCGGGGGTACCCACGCCGACGATCCGCGCGTCCGCGTGGAACCGGTGGAGCGGCTCGAGCTTCGCGCCCCCGGGGGAATCCCCGTGTATGTGGACGGCGAGTTCGTCCACGCCGAGGTCCAGGCGCTGGAGATCGAGGTGCTGCCCGCCGCCCTCTCCGTGTTCTGACCGGTACTCGCCGGAGCATCACCGGGTTCCCGGCTCGACGGACATCTCCTCCTCCGCGCCACGCGGGTTCAGGAATCACCCGGTCTGGGATCCGGGACGGCGGGGGAGTCCTTCCCGCGGCTCATCAGGGGCAGGAGGAGGAGGCACACCAGACCGAAGAGCGCGTCCACGGTCAGGGTGCTGGGATAGCCGAACCGTTCGATCCACCAGCCCTGCCACGTGGCGCTGTAGCTGATGGTGAGGTTCATGAGCGCCATGTAGGCCGTGAACTGGGTGGCCGCCACCGCGGGCGTGGTGACGTCCATGAACAGAGCGGTCCGCGTCCCGTACATGAGACCGTTGAACAGTGCGTAAACGAGGGTAGCCGTCCAGAACGCGGTGAGGAGGCCGGCCACCGCCGTCGGCCGGTCGGGCACGTTCATATCCACGGGCATGATCCACCCGTAACGTTTCAGCTCGTAGGAGAGATACAGCACGGGCACCGCGATGAGGGCGATGTAGATCCCAAGCGCCCGCCGCCTCCCGATGCGATCCGAGAGATAGCCCCCGAGCACGCATCCACCGGCCGAGAGCACCGCCGACCACAGGTTGAGGCTGGCGATGGTGGGGTCGCTCATCCCCAGCTCCACCGCGAGGTTCGACTGGAGGGCGAGTCCCAGGGACATGGCCCCGGCGGGGAGGAGGGCGAACAGCAGCCCCACGAATGCGGGCCGCGATCCGAAGAAGGCCTTGAGGGCGTCCTTTGCAAAACTCCCGATCTGACCCGCGAGGTGGGAGAGGATCGGCCCCTTGATGTAGGGACGGGGAGGACCGGGCGGTTCGCGGATCGGCAGCGCCACGAGCAGGGTGACCGAGGCGATGCAGGCGGCCACGAACACCACCGATCCCTTGAAGGACAAGGCGTCCATCAGGAACAACACCAGGGATCCGCCGATGGTCTGGCCGAGATAGGCCCCCGCGAACATGAAACCGTTGGCCACCCCCCGTTCGTTCTCCTTGAGCACGTTGACGGCGAGGGCGTCGATGGCCACGTCCTGGGTGGCGCCGAAGGCGTTGTGGATCAAGAGGAGGAAGGTGAACAGCTTGAGCTGGCCGGGGAGATCGACTCCGATGGTGCTTAGCAACGTGATCACCATCATGGCCTGGGCGCCCACGATCCACATGCGCCGCCGGCCCCACCGGTCCGAGGACAGGACATCCACGAACGGACCCATCACGAACTTGAACGACCACGGAAGATAGAAGGATCCGACGAAGGCGCCGATCTCGGCCGGCCCCACTCCCTGCCGCCGGAGCTGGGTGGCCACCGCGATGGCCGCGAAGCCGAGGGGGATCCCTTCGGTCAGGTAGAGGAAGAAGAACGTGACGAGGCGGCCGCGTTTGGTCTCGATCAGGCTCGGGAGCTTCATGAAGCGGGAAGGGTTCGCCACCGCTCCATGGTTGTCAAGTGGGCGGCGGGGGCGGGCGCCGGGGGGTGGAGGCCGGGGCGGGGGAGACGCCCCGGCCTCCGGTGCTCATCTGAGCAACAGGAAGCGCCGCGTGAAGACGGCTTCGGGGGCCTCCAGCCGGTAGAAATAGACGCCCGACGCCACGCCCTGCGGACTCCAGGTGAGACTGTGGGTGCCCGCGGAGCGCAGGGCGGTGTCGATCCGCTCGAGCCGGCGCCCGGTGACCGCGTACACCTCGAGGGTAACCGTCCCGCCCCGCGAGAGTGTGAACCGGACGGTTTGCTGCGCGTCCCCGGGCGCGCTCGCCGACCAGAGGCGCGGCGCGTCCTCGAGTCCCACCGAAACGCCGCCGCTCTTGGGTCCCTTGCCCTTTCCGGGTACCATCAGGAGCACGGATTCGGAACCCTCGATCGCGCGGCCGTCGTACAGCATCCCGGTGAGGGCGAGATCGCGGATCTCCCCATCCGAGACCGGCTCCAGGGCCGCCACCAGCTCCGGCGTGTCGAACTTCAGGACGAGGTCGGGGAACCCGTCGGGTCCGTCCGAGCCGGGGCCGGCCGCATCCTCGATCGCGTGGCGAAGGGGGCTCACGCCTTCGAGAGTGATCGATGCGGGATCCACAGCGGACACATCGAGACTCTCTCCGCCCAGGATTGCGGCCGGCGTCACTCCCCGTTTTCCGGCGTTGACAGGGTTGGTCTCCGAACCCGGTTGGATGTCCACCGCGACCTCGATCGCCGTGTCCCCCTCCACCTCGATGGAGACCGTGTCCACTGCGTACACCAGGGTGAAGGTGAGACCCGGATGCTCGGGAAAGGTGACGTCGGCGAAGACGCCCGTGATCTCGGGCGCGATGAGGACTTCGTAGCGGTCCCCGGAATCCGGGATGTAGCCCGGGGCCAGGTGCACCACGAGAGCCCCGTCCAGACGCACGGGCTGGCTGGCCGCGGCAACCACGAGCTGGTCGTGCCCGATCCCCGGGGCCGCACCGTCGAGATCGATCTCCAGGATTCCGGAGGCGTGCTGGTCGTAGCTCCCGGGGGTCTGGGCGCCGATGATGAGCCTCCCGGGATCCCCGGGACCCAGCCCCGGAGAAACCGTCCCCCGGTTGCGGAGAGTCTGGCCGTCGATGGCGGCGTCGGTCCCGGCGAGGACGCCCCCGGGCTCGATGACGAACCCGAAGCTCCCCCCCGCCGAGCTGCTCCACTGCACCGCGGGGAACAGGGTCAGGGTCCCGTCGGGCCCCACGGTGTGGGCGCCGCTCGCGGAAACTCCTCCGAACAGAATGCTCAGAGACGCGGGTACGCCGGTGTCGCCGATCACGAGGACGCTTCGGAACAGGGGGTGGGCGAGGAGACGTACGTGGCCGGCCCTCACCGTGGTCACCGCCACCGGCGTCACCCGGGATGCGTCGGTGGCGTCCACCGTGAACTCGCCGTCGATTCCGAACGAGGCGAAGTCCCAGAGGAACCGGGGATAGCTCGTGCTGCCCCAGCTCGAAGGATCGTCCCAGCGCCCGTCGGCGGCTTCGGTCCAGGAGAACACGCCCGCGAAGGCGGTGGGGGCGGGGCCGGTCGAGGCCGCCAACAGGGCGAGGGGGAGGGCCCAGAGAAGTCGAGTTCGGACGCGCATGCCGCCTCCTAGGTAAGGGCCCCATGAAAGCCCCGGAGTGCGATGCGTACCTCACGATTCGGTCCTCCGTGGCACCGGGATTATCGCGTTCGTCGCATCCGCTCCCATCCGTGGGGGAATTGCCCGCCTCTCCCGGGAGGTCTGCAACGCAGCGGGCGTTCTGCCGCCGGGGGCCGGAAGAACCGGCCCCGCGGGTGGGGCAGCCGGCCCGGAGGGGGCGGTGTGTTCACCGCGGGCCGTTTCTCGCTATGATCGAAGCGGATGGCGGGAGGGGAGGGAACCCTACGCGAACGCGGGGGTAGATCAGGGACCGGGCCTGGGGAAGTGAACCGACGGGTGAACTCACGTGACGGCAAGATCATCGGTGTCGACGCTCTCCGCCCCGGGGGGGGGAATCGTCGGGCAACGGCCGCCGAGCCCGCCCGCGCCACCTGGAGCGTGGCGTTCCTGCTCACCCTGCTCCTGCACGTCGCGGTGGTGATCCTGGTGACCGCGGTCCGCCCCTTCGCCCCCGCGCCGGTGGAAGCCCGCGACCCCGATCCCATCCAGATGGTGTTCGTTCCCGAGCCGTCCGCCCTCGAAGAGCCCTCGTTCTTCACCGAGCTTCCCGAGGACCGGGCGGACGAAGCCCCCGAGTCCGCCGACTTCCTGAGCAACGTCACGAGCCGGGCTCGGGACGCGGCTCCGGGAGGGGAGGCGGGGTCGCTGCCCCGGCAGGAGGGAGCCTCCGATGCCCCCCATGTCGCCCTCGAAGATCCCCGCACGCCCGCGGAGGATCCGGGAGAATCCGACCCCTCTCCGCCCACGGAGGAGGAGGCGGTGGCTGCGGAGTCCGGCCCTCCCGAGATCGTCCCCGACTCCGAGACGGCCGCGCGTCCGTCCGACTCCCCCCTTGCTCCGGAGTTCCCCTCCGATCTCCTGCGCAAACAGCCGCCGGACCGCGAGCCGGATCCGTTCCGTCCCGGGGCGCGGGCACCGCGACAGGAGGCCATGTTCAACCCCCTGGGGAACGCGGATCTGGGAGGGGACATCAGCCTCAACACCACGGCCTGGGAGTTCGCCCCGTGGTTGCAGAGGTTCCGCCGGGACTTCATCCGGGACTGGTCGGCGCCCTACGCGTATTACATGGGCATCATCAGCGGATGGCACGTGATCGAGTTGACCATCGCCCCCGACGGAACCCTGGTTTCCCACGAGGTCCTCGAGAAGATCGGACATCCCTCGTTGATCGATGCCAGCCTGCACTCGCTCACCACGCTGGCTCCCTACGCGCCCCTTCCCGACGATTTTCCCGAGGAGCATCTGGTCCTCACCGTCAAGTTGGTCTATCCGCAGGTGCGCCGGAGATAGCCGGCGTCGGAACCGTCCGGCCGCGGCCGGTGCATGGAGGAGTTGCATGTTCGAGTTTCTCGCCGACGCGGGCCCGCTGATCTACCCCCTGGCTCTGTGCAGCGTGGTGGCATCCACCATCACCATCGAACGGATGATCGCCCTCCGGCGGACACGCGTTCTGCCCCACGCGATTATCGAGGTGGTGGAGGCGGTGGGCCCCCGGGCCGACGTGGGTCTCGCCACCGAGGTCTGTCGCCGCAATCCGGGCGTCTTCTCCGATGTGATGCGTTCGGGGCTGGAGAACTCCGGAGAACCCTGGGAGGTCATGCGGGACGCCGTTCTGGACACGGGACGGCAGGAGACGATGCGCCTGGAGCGTCACCTGGTCTGGCTCCTGACCATCGCCCAGGCCGCTCCCCTCCTCGGACTGCTGGGCACGGTGCTGGGCATGATCAAGGTGTTCGCGTCGATCTCCATCTCGGGACTGGGGGATCCCCAGGCTCTCTCCGAGGGGATCAGCGAGGCCATGATCACGACCGCGGTCGGACTGGGGATCGGCATCCCCACCCTCGTGGCCTACAACGTGCTCAGCGCCAAGGCGGAGGCGTTGATCTCGGAGATCGAGGCCCACGCCAGCCGGCTGGTGGCGCGCCTCCGCCGCCACGTCCGGGAAGCCGCATCATGAGCGGCATGGCCTTCCGTTCCCGCAAGTCGCGGGAGCGGGCTACCCTCAATGTGACGTCCCTCATCGACGTGCTGTTTCTGCTCTTGATCTTCTTCATGCTCACGGGGACCTTCAAGCGGGTGGGGGAGATGGAACTCAGGCTTCCCGACTCCTCGACCGCGGTGCCGGAGGCGCCCGGTGAGACGCGCACGGTGGAGTTGATCGCCACCGAGGAGGGGCGGGTGTATCTGGAAGGCATGAACGTGCCACTGCCCGAACTCAAGGCCAGGCTCCAGAAGATTCGCGGCGAGGATCCGTCGAGCCGCGTCACCATCAAGGCCGAGGCGGCGGTGGAGCACGGTCAGGTGGTTCGTCTCCTCGACATCGTGCGCGAGGCCGGGTTCGCGGGGGTGGGGATCGGGACGCAGGTGCGGGCGGTGGGGGAGACGGGTCCCTGAACGCCCCGGGCTCCGGGGAAGGGAAAAGGAGAAGCGCCGCCGGAAATCCCCGGCGGCGGCGATACGGAAGCGGCCGGGGGTTCTCCTTGATCCGTCAAGAGCCGCACGGCATCCCGGGCGAAGGCAGCGAGGATTCCATGCGCCCCACGCGACAACCCGCGGCGACCCACCGCACCTCCGGGTGACCTTGGCTTTCTTCGCGAGGACGTCACCGGAGGCGCATGGTCCCCGGGGCCTGAGCCCATGGTGCCAAGAACTTTTGACGGATCAAAGTTATGCCCCGGCGATCACGGTGGCGTCGAACACAAAGCTCGGCGTCCGCAGGGAGCTGAACTCGTAGGGATCGTCTCCGATCCCCAGGAGCTTGTTCCAGAACTCCAGGTGGTTGCCGGCGATGTTCATCTCGGAGACCGGGCGGACGATCCGTCCCTTCTCGAACAGGAAGCCCTGGATCCCGGTCGAGAAGTCCCCGGTGGCGCTGTTGGAGTTCCCGCCGAGAAAACCGGTCACGAGGATCCCCCGGTCGAGGTCGCTCATCCAGTCCTGGACGCGCTTGATCGCATCCGACTCCACCACCAGGTTTGACAGTCCTCCGGTGGTGGGGGCCATGTCGAGTTTCCGGCCGTAGTAGGTGTCGATGTAGAAGTTCCGGAGCACGCCTCCTTCGATGATGGGCAACCGACGGGCGGTGATGCCCTCCTCATCGAAGAGCCGGGACCCCTGGCCCTGATGGACGAGGGGATCGTCGATCAGGGTGAGGTGTTCGGAAGCGATGGGTTTGTCCAGGTACCCCTCGAGGAAGGAGCGCTTCTGCTGGAGGCTGCTCCCGTCGAGGGCGGATCCGAGGAAGCGCAGCAGCCGCCCCATCGCACGGTTCTCGACCACCATGGGTAGCTCCGCGGTTTCGATCTTGTCCGAGCCCACCCGCTCCAGGGCGCGGGTGACGGCGCGCCGGCCGATGTCGGCGGGGTCGCCGAGACGGCCGCGCTGGCGGCGGCCCTCGTACCACCACTCGGCGGGACGCTTGTCTCCGGCGTCCTTGGCCGTGGCCTCGGCTCCGGCCCAAAAGTTGGTCCGCTCCTCGACCCCCTCGAAGCCGTTGCTGGCCACCATGGCCGCCTCGTACCGGTATTCCGAGGCGCCCGCGGTGATCGAGATGATCTTTTTGCCCCCGAGCTCGAGGGCGGCGCCCTCCACGGTCTGGGCCAGGCGGTGGCGCGACTCCGGGGTCGTGGATCCGTAGTCGGGGTCGCTGAGCCCGAGGTCGATCTCCGAGCGCCCCGTATAGAGCTCGGGATCGGGCAGGCCCCGGTGCGGGTCCTCGGTGAGGTGGCGGGTCATGGCCACCGCCTCCCCGATAAAGGACTCGATCGCGTCCTTGCGTAGATCGCTGGTCCGGTGCGAGGAGTACCGCCCCTCGGCGTAGAGGGCGAGACCGAGCCCGCTCTCCGTGGATTCCTCGAGGGTCTCGACCTTGCGATCCCGGTACTCGACCGACGTCGAGTGGGTGCGCGACACGGAGACGCGAGCTTCCAGCGCCCCCGCCTTCACCGCGCGGTCGGTGGCCCAGCGAGCCAGGTCGAGCTGTTCATTTTTCGCCATCGTCCTCTCCTCCCTCAGCCCTGGGTCCCGCCTACGGTGACCGAGCTGTCGATCTTGATCGTCGGTTGGCCCTGGCTTACCGGAACCCGCTGGCCGTTCTTGCCGCACGTCCACCCTCCGACCGCGAGCTTGAGGTCGTTGCCGACCAGGGACACGTTTTCGAGGGCCTTGGGACCGTTGCCGATCAGGTTGATGTCCTTGACCGGAGCGGTGAGCTTGCCGTCCTCGATCAGATACCCGGCGGCGACGTAGAAGCTGAAGTCACCGGCGCCGATCTGCACCTGGCCGTTGGTGAAGTTGACCGCGTACACCCCCTTCTTGACCGATTTGATGATCTCGCGGGGATCGTCGGGGCCGTTCTCCATGTACGTGTTGCGCATGCGGGGCATCGGCTTGTGGCGGAACGACTGCCGCCGGCCGCTGCCCGTGGGGGTCACCCCGTAGTGCTTGGCGCTGATGCGGTCGTGCATATAGGTGCGGAGAACCCCGTTCTCGACGAGCACCGTGCGTTCGGTGGGGTTGCCTTCGTCGTCCACGTTGATCGACCCACGCATGTTCGGGTTGGTTCCGTTGTCGACGATGGTGATCTTCTCGTTGCAGATCGTGCGGCCGATCATGTCCGAGTAGATCGAGATGTCCTTGCGGTTGAAATCCGCCTCCATGCCGTGGCCGATGGCCTCGTGGAGGAGAATCCCCGACTCCCCGGAGGCGAGGACGATGGGCATCTCGCCCGCCGGAGGTTGCACCGCCTCGAACAGGGCCGTGGTGCGGTCCACGGCGGTGGTGGCGATCTCGTCGAGGACGGGGCCGCGGAAGGTGCCGATGTCGCGGCGGCCGGCCAGGTTGTAGCCGTTGGTCTCGCGGCGGCCGTTCTCTTCGGCGGTGACGCGTGCGCCCAGAGAGGACTGGGGCTGGTAGTCCTCCGCGGCCGTCCCGTCGGAGCTGACCACGAGGATGCGGCTCGTGGAATCGACAAAGGTGATGGAGGCCTTCACCACGCGGGAGTCGCGGTCGAAGATCCGGCCGTTGATCCCCTCCAGGAAGGGGATCTTCTTGTCGATGCCCACCGACTCCCAGGCTGTCTCGATGGGGTAGTAGTTCTTGTGGCCGGCCACCTGGAAACTCCCGGGGCCCCGCGTGGGGGCCCCCCGGGCGATGGAGGCCGCGGTCTCCGCCGTGCGGAGAATGCTGTCGGACGTCAGCTCCTCGGTGAAGGCGTAGCCGGTCTGGTCCCCGACCAGGACCCGGATCCCCACTCCCAGATCCACGGAGGTGTACGCCCGGTTGACGTCGCCGTCCTCAAGCCCGACATAGTTGAACAGCGAATGCTGGAAGAAGAGATCGGCGAAGTCGCCCCCCTTGGCCAGGGCAACGGCCATGGCCCGTTGGATGAGGCCCTCGTCGACGCCGAACTGGGTCGCGAAATACGTGTGGTTGAGACCGGTGGCCGCGGTGGAGGCGGTGGCCGCGGGGACCGCGAACCACTTCGAGCCGTTCAAGAACGACGGCACGACCAGGAGGCCGAGACCGCCCGCGGCGCCTCGTTTGATGAAGTCTCTGCGGGTCCAATCGGGCATGGTGGTTCTCCTGTGTTCTCGATGAATATCGGGTCGAGGGGGCGCGCGCCGACCGGCGGCGGGCCTCCCGAGTATACGTATTCTCTGACGTTCGTCACGGGGTCAATGTTCACCCCGGACGAGGATGCCCGCCGTCCGGGCCGGAGATGCACGCAACGGATGTGCGGCAGGCACGCCCAGCAAGCGAGTATCGGACAGTCGATTGCGCGTCGGTTCGGGGGGTGGCCCCCCCCGGACGCCCGGTTGTGAGTCGTCTGTGAGTTGGTCCGGGCAGGATTCTCCCATGAGTCGAGACCCCAAGACCCGCGATACCCGCCCCGAGCGCATCCTGCTCCATCTGGCCCGCCGGGACGGGGACTGGTCCGGTCGGGCCGTCCGCTTCGGAAGCGGTGAGGAGTACCGCTTCACCGGCCTTTCCGATCTCATGGCCTGGATCGGCGGTCGTTCCGCGGGCTCCTCCGATGCGGAGGAGGCCTCCCACGCGTCCTCGCCCGCGGTCGTCGATCCTCCGGGGTCGGGCACGCCCGCGTCCGGTCCGGGCGCCCCGGGCTCCGTCTCGGGGGACCAGCCTGCCTGAACCTGGTTCCCGGTTCCGGCTCGTCCCCCGGAGCGGAGCCGGGCAAGGATCGAAGCGAAAGGCGCGGTTCCACGGCTGTGCGATTCCGGGTGGAAAAGGGGTGGGGAGTCGCCTCCCCGCCCCCCTCGCGTCTTCCGGGTGGAAAAGGGGCGAGGAGTCGCCTCCCCGCCCCGCTCGGGAGTCTTCTAGTGGGCAAGGTAGATCTTGCGCACCTCCACCGCGTCCTGGGAGCGGATGCGGTAGAAGTAGATGCCGCCGGGCGCGCGCCGGCCCGCGTCGTCCCGGCCGTCCCATCGGAACTCCGAGCCCGAGAGCGTCATCTCCGGCATCCGCCGGATCCTCTGCCCGAGAACGTTGTACACCTCCACCGACACCGGTGCGCCGGCCGCGGTCTCGAACACCGCTTCGGCTTCCTCGGACCCGGGCTCCGGCTGGTTGGGATCGATGCCGCCCCCGTCCGTCTGCACGAATCCCGAGCCCAGATCCACCGTCTCCCCAAGGACGAAGATGTCGGGGACCAGATAGGTGTCGTCGAGACCGGTCCTGTAGTGCAGACCCAGGGTATAGAGGCCCTCGCCCGCGGTGTGGATCGCCCCCGCCGCCATCAGCGGGTAGGCCGCCACCACCTCGCGCTTGCCGTCGTCGTTCACGTCGACGCTCCAGACCTCGCTGGGACGGATCACCTGCAGGAAGTTCCCCAGATAGATGTTCCTCCAGTCGATGTCGCCGGCCTCCACCCCGTCCGCGGGGTAGATCACCAGCCGCAACGTCCGCGCGCCGCTCTCGAACGCGGTCCCGTCCGCGATCAGACCCGAGGCGCCCTGGGCCTGGCCCGACTGGTCGTGGGGCACGATCACGCACACCGTATCCGGAGCCGTGTTCCCCGACATGTCCATGCCCGTGTAGATGATCGTGTACTTGCGGCCGTCACCGTGACCCTGACGCTCGGAACGCAGGTTGAAGCACACCACCCCTTCCTCGTACACGGCCTCGATGTCTCCATCGGTGTCCCCGTCCCCCAGACCGTTGTCCGGCTCGTCGCTCTCGATCGAGGTCAGCGCGAAGGTCGGGTTGGGATCGCAGATGTCGGTCACCTCCACCGTGGCCGTGATCTTGACCATCTTGTGGTTGGGCGGCCACAACACGTCCCGGTCCAGCTCCACCGTGATCTCCGGAGGCGTGGTGTCCTCCACCGTCACCACCGCCGTGCACTCGCTGGAGTTGCCGTGGTCGTCGGTGGCCGTGAACGTCACCGTGGTCTCGCCCAGCGGAAACAGATCCGGAGCGTCGTCGGTGATCGTCGGGTCGTCGTCGCACACGTCGGTGGCCGACACCCCCGCGAAGAACGGCGCCAGCTGGGGATCGTCCTTGGGGGTGCCCCCATGGACGCTGCACTCCACCGTGATGTCGGCGGGACACGTGATCACCGGAGGCGTGGTGTCCTCCACCGTGATGCTCACGGTGTCGCTGTCCTCCTCGATCCCGTCGAACACGGTGAGGGTGACCACGGTGGTCCCGAAGGGGAAGGCGCCGGTGGGAGTGGCCGAGGTGGCGTCGTCGAAGACGACCCCGGTCGCCGACCACGA
>Ga0214472_10003403_pt1 | contig 16849 bp, 16 predicted proteins | sample RVTome_6_FD_207662 | JGI IMG/M metagenome (GOLD analysis project Ga0214472, IMG submission 207662) | Soil microbial communities from uranium-contaminated site in the Upper Colorado River Basin, Wyoming, United States - RVT140D175 | ecosystem: Environmental > Terrestrial > Soil > Contaminated >... | reverse complement strand
CATCGAGCGATGACCGGCAACGGTCTGATAACTCACGCGTCCCGCCTAATCGGCTCGAGCGAGAGGTCCGTATAGGAGCCCGCAGCGGCCTCGGGGTCGTTGACGACGACGCCGGCGTGTTCAACCCAGGCGTGCGCTTCGAGTCCGTCCTCACACCGCCTGGCGCCGAACTTCAGGACGACGTCGAATCCGCGACGGCGCATCAGCCACCACGACACCAGCGACCGATGCAGGCAGGTGTGCGACAAGCCGGTGTTGCGGGCGGCCACGTCCACCAGCCGGGTGGCAGCCAGCACGCGGGCCGAGTCGGCGCCCGGGGATGAGACGGGTCCGCGCGCCTGCGGCACGCGTCTGGAGAGAAGACCGTGCATGCGCTGGAAGCCCACCACGCGCATCGAGAGGGTGACACCCACGAGCGCCAGCCACGCCGTGACGAAGAGCGACCGGTCGGCCCGCGGCATCCGCCGCGCGGCGGCAACCTTCGAACGCGCCCGGGTCACCACGCTACGGCTCGACACGCCGAATCTCCACGAGGCCCTCCGCGTCGAGGCGCGCGAGCAGTTGGTCCACGTCCATCTCGATTTCGCGGAGATCGGCGTCGAACTCCCGGCACAAGGCGTCGCAGGCGGCCTGCACGGACGCCTCGCTCATCAGCCGTGCCCAGACTTGGGTGCCCACGTCGTTCAGCGCGAAGTACCGCCCCGTGTCGGTGTTGAGCAGCACCGTTTCGTTGCCGACCATCCGCAGCACGACTTTCTCGGGTTTCACGGCCCGAACCTCCGCGCGTGCCAGGCTCACGATGGCCTCCTGAGCCACTTTGACGCTCCGACGATCGCTCGCCGGAGGTAGAGCCAGACCAGCGGGCGCGGGCTCGATGGCGCGTAGACCTCCCGCATGTACGCTGCCGGCGGAAACACGTGCGCACGGATCATACGCCAGCGCTCGGCCCAGCCTGCCGCCCCGCGCAGGTCGTCGAGCACGACCTCCGCGTGGCGCCGCTTCGGTCGCAGGTACCGGCCCGTCGGTTCCGGGCTTCGCGGACTCCCGCTCGCCGGCTCACACCAGAGCCCATCCGGCACGGGAGTGTCGAATAGCTCCGCCGCCCGCTCCAGACTCGCACGGCAGATGGCGACGACGCGGCGGTCGGCGGCGAGCGTCCGAAACCGGGACCAGTCCTCGCCGCGCAGACCGCAGGCGATCATATGGATGTCGTACAGCCAGATGAGCCGCTCGTCATCGAGGTGATGCGCCACCGGGTGGACGCACGCGATGGCGAGCGCATGCATCGCGGATAGGCCCCGCGCGGCGGCGCAGAGCGCCGGCAGGCCGATCGAGCCGGCCGCCAGCTCGTCGTAGTCGAACACCGCGCGAAAGGCCTGCGGGTTGACGAGACGCCAGTGGAGATCGACGACGTGAACGGCCGCGCCATGACGGCGCAGGACGTAGGGGCGTTGATAGAGAATCAGGTCCGTGCCGGCCTGCACCTCGGGCCCGTAGCCCAGGCGGACCAGCAGCTCATGCGCGGCGCGGCAGTCCCGCTCCGCAATCAGGACGTCGCTATCCAGCCTCGGGCGAAGGTCCGGCCGCGGATAGTGCGAATAGGCCAGCATGGCGCCCTTGACGACCAGGGCCGCGAGGCCGGCCCCGTCGAAAGCGCCGACGAGCTCCCGGAGAGCCGCTTCCCGCGCCAGATCGGTGGCGATGTGCCCCTGCGCGCGTTCCCGCAGCCGGGCTGCAAGCCCGGCAGGCGTCTCGCCGAGCGCCGCGAGACGCTCCGCGACGAGCGGCAGCACCCCGTGGCGCTCCGCGTCGCGACAGAACTCCCCCGGATCGACGCCCGCCAGCACGGCCGGCTCGACGCGCCGCCCGGCAAGCAGGGCAGCCATCACCTCGAATGTCGAGTTGTCGGTCAACGTCGGGGAACCGGGTTCCCCTTGAGGGAATGAGTGAACGGGAGTGACGGGCCTTCAGGCCCGGCCCTGCGCTCTTAGCGAACGCTGCTGATGATGTCGCCGACGCCGGCGGCCGGCGCGCTGGGCGGATCGTCGATGAACTCGATGCCAGTCACGAACGCGGGAGTGCCACTGCCCGACGACGCGCTGAGCGAGCGCCGCACGACTCCGTGCATCCGGACCTGTGCGCCGTCGCCGAGCGTCAGCTCGAACTGGTGGACGGCGCCGACGGGGAGCGCGAACGGCGTTTCAAGCGAGAGGCCGCCAAGGCTGATCTCCCGGACGGTCACCGGCACGTCGAGCGTCACGGAATGCCCGTGGAGCTGCCCGAGGATGGCCACGCGCGGTGACAGGCGTCGGTCTTCTCGCATCGTCCGTTCAACAGCCCTCGGCCACATCGGAGTTGCCCGTTACCGGAGCCGGCTTGCGACCTTGTAGTTGTGCTGCGCCACCAGGCCGTAGGCGGCGTTGATGGCAACGAGAGTTACGATCGCGGCGACCTTGTTTCGCTTGGCCAGCTGCCGCGCCGCGTAGATCGACCCGGCGGCCACCGCGCCCTTCACGGCAATGAACGCTGCCTTGTTGCCCGTCAGACCGCTCAGCATCGGGTTGGTCTCGACGCCGCCGCGATCGAGCGCCTTGATGGTCGAGTGCACGTCGAGCGCCTGCGTGACGGCCGTCACCGCGTAGAGCGAAATCATCAGCCTCGAGTTGCCCGTCTCGATCCGTCGGTACGGCCGCACGATCGGCCCTTGCGGCACTTCCGGCACCTCCGGCGCCGGAAGCTCCAGAGTGGCGGGCGTGGCCAGCACCGCGGCGCTCTCGAACCAGGGAATCGGCTGTCCGGCCGGGAACGTCGTCGCATCCACGAAGTTCAGCCGCGACGGCGGCGCGGCGACGCTCTGGGCGCTCGCCTGGCCGACCAACCCCGGCGCGATGGCCATGAGCACGAGAGCAACGAATGTCGTAGCACGACGGAACATGAACAACCTGCTTTCCGGTCTGTAAAAGACCAACCGGTTGTCCAAGCCGCAATCGATGTGCCAGGCCTGACGTCATCGCGATTGTCGTGTTTCCTGAGTGTTTTGAGCGAATCGCACAAGCCCTGGACTCAGGCACCGGCGGGCGATGACGATCCGCGAAGGCGCCGAAACGGTTTCGTGCGAGCCGCCCGCGCGGCTGCCGCGGGTTCGCGGGAAACACTTCTGTTGATGGCGGCACAGAATTCGGATCCGGCCTCGCCGCCCGCGCGTCAGCGGCCGAACGGTGACGCCGGCTTCATGCGCAGACCGAACGCGCGCCGGATCCGGGCGAGCAGGCCGTCGGACCCGGCAGACTCTTCGGCGGCGACGAGCGCGTCGAGACAGGCCGTCACCGAGGGTACGACGGCGATCCCGAGCCGCCGCGCCGACGCCGGCACGGCCTGCTCGTGGCCGCGCCACACCAGGATGGCGCCGGCCTTCGACTCCAGCGCGACGTCCAGGCAATTGTCCGCGCGATCGTCGACGACCGCGTCCAGTTGCAACGCGTCGGCGATCCGGCCCCGCGAACCATGGACCACGAACGTGCTCGGATTCGGGAACCCGAGACGCGACAGCCACCGCTGACTCTGGCGCTGCACGGTGCGCCCCGCCGACTTCGGGCGGCCGGTCAGGAAGATGACTTCCCACCCCCGCCCGTCCGCGAGCGCCGCCAGCCGCCGGACGGAGCCGGGCTCCAGCTCCTCGAGCGTCTCCCAGAAATCCTCGGTCCCGGCAACCTGCCGCCAGATGGCTTCCGTCTGCCGACGCGTGAGCCGCAGACCGGGAGGCGGTGGATCCTCCGGCTGCTCACCCGGATCCGAGCCGGGCGGCAGCGGCACCGCGGGTTCCTGCTGGACCTCCCGCTCGTCCAGCTCGGGAAACAGGTTGGTGGCCAGCCGGACAAACGGCGCCTGCAAGTCGGCGAGAACGCCGTCGAGGTCAAATCCGATTCGCATCAGAACTCGTGCCCTGGCCGGGACGGTGCAGGGCCAGCGCCAGCAGCATGACGAACAACACGGTGTTTCCTGGCTTCTGCAGGCTGAACTCGACGAGCGACTGCGCCGCGATGGCGGCCAGGCCCGCGACGGCGCCCGCGCGCAGCCAGAACCGCGCGGGCTCGTCGTCGCCCGCCCGGAACCGGCGCCAGATGCCCCGGAGGACGAACCACAGCACCGCGAGCGCCGGCACGGCCACCAGCACGCCGCCCTCGGCAAGAACCTGCAGGTAATCGTTGTGCGCCTGCACGAACAGCGTGTGAGTGGGCGCCGTCTGGTAGACCGCCATCGCCTTGCCGAACGCGCCGAGGCCGACGCCGGCTGCGGGAAAATCCTGAACCAGTCGGACGGTGTCGCTCCAGACCGCGACCCGATCCCCGATTTCCGCCGGGGCCTGCTCGAATCTCGTCCGGGCGGCGTCATACCCCGCCCAAGCCATGGCCGCCGCGAGCAGGATCGGCACGCCGAGCGCGAGGGCGGCGCCGGCGCGCGCGCCGCCTGCCCGCCTCGCGACGAACAGGCCCAGCACGACCAGGCCGACGGCAAGACTCGCGATGCCCGAGCGCGATCCGCTCAGCACGACGGCAATGCCGAGCACCAGGACCACGCAGAGGCTGAAGACGGCCGGCCCCATCACGGGCGATCCGATCCAGCTCCGCCAGGTGCCCGCACGACCGCCCGGGGCGCGCAGCCAGTCGACTGCCGCGACGACCCGCGCCGCGATGAGCGGCACGATCATCACCACCCAGCCTGCATAGTGGTTGCGGTTGACGAACGGCCCGAAGCTGTCGCCCTCGAACTGCGGCTCCCAGAACCCGTAGATGAGCGTCGGCCCCGGCCCGGACGCCACCTTCTGGACGATGCCGATGAGCCCGAGCACGAGGGCCAGGAGCGTCAGTTGGCTGACCAGCGTGAGGAGATTCAGGTACCGCAGCGCGCGCGTGGCGCCCACGAGCAGCAGCGCGAACGCGAGAAAGAGCGCGAGCGCCGTGAGCGTGTCCCACGGCGCCAGGGAGATCGGATGCCAGTTGGTGTGGCGCGCGGCGTAGGCCAGCTCCGCCTGCCCGAGCACCTCGTGCGCGCGCGGCGAGAGAATGGCGAGCGCCCCATCCGGCAGCGGCACGAGCTGAAGCGCAATCGCGGCCGCGACCATTGCCAGCGCGCCGGCCAGGCGCCAGACGCGCCAGTCGTTCCAGGCCCGGCCGATGATGATCGCCCAGAGACCCAGTTCCGCGCTCGCGATCGCCACGACCCAGTACGCCCAGGGATACACCGACCCGAACGCCAGAACGCCGAACGCCAGCGTCGCGACAAGCATCAGGGCGAATCCGGGCATCGACTCGGGTCTCGAACGGGTGGTTGCTTGCAAATCGGGAATCAGCGACCGGCGGTCAGCCACGCGCCCAGGGCTTCATGACGATCCGCCGGAACGACGGGTGGACGAGCAGCGCCATTGCGGCCTTGCGGTGCCAGTTGAACGACGCGTGCTCTTCGAGCAGCGGGACGATCCCGTTCACGCGCGCCAGCTCGATCAGCGCGTCGATCGACTCGTCGCTGAGCCGGGACGCAATCCGGCGGAAGCGCAGACCGGTCCGGATCTCCGACCCGAGCACGCGCCGCCAGCGGCTCTCGTATCGGCCGAGAAACCTCGCGCCCAGCCGGTCCTGCGCCAGGCCGTCACCGAGCACCTCCGCCGCAAACCGGCCGCTGAGCATGCCGTAGTAGATCCCTCCGCCCGTCGTCGGCTTGACGAGGCCGGCGGCATCCCCCACCGCCAGCACCCGATCGGCGTACGTGCGCGGGACCGGCCCGAGCGGCAGCATCTTGTGCCTCGGCTCCGGAAGCTGGACCGGATCGACACCTGCCCGCTCGCAAATCAGCGCGAGGAACCGTTGAAAGCGCTCGGCCGCGCGGTTGTCGCTCATCAGGCCGATGCGCGCGTGCGGTGTCTGCCCGCGGCGGAACGGCACGAGCCAGGCGAACCCGCTCGGCGCGACGGCTCGACCGAATCTGACCTCGATCTGCGGCACTTCCGGAAACGGCGTTTCGAGCTGAGCGCTTTGCAGGAAGACCTCGGGCCGGCCCAGGCCGAGCGGTCGATGAAAGCGATAGTTGGCGCCGCATGCCAGCACGCACGCCCGGGCGGCAATCGCCGGCGCGCCCGGCCGCCCTTCCACCAGCACGCCCCCGTCGCCGATGGTGACCTCCTCGGCGCGATGCCCGCGAAGAACGGTCGCGCCGGCCGCGACCGCACGATCCACGAGCAACTGGTCCAGCGCCGCGCGGTCGATGACCGCCGCGTGCACGCGCTGGCTCTCGATGAGCACCGATTCCCCGTTGGCGCCCCAGAACCGTGCGGCGCCCGACCGGCCGAGCGCCAGCCCGTTCGGCAGGTCGAACTCGTCGAAGGCCTCGAGCCCGAGCAGGCCCGTGCAGTGCACCGGCCGTCCGATGGACTCGTGCTCCTCGAGCAGGACGACCGAACGGCCGGCCCGTGCCAGCCGTTCCGCGGTGACGGCCCCGGCCGGACCCGCTCCGATGACGACGACGTCGGTCACATGTGCTCCCTAGAACTTGCGCCCGCGGGCCTCCCAGGTGCCCCGGAAGGTGATCCAGAACGACAGCAGAATCAGTCTGACGTCGAGCCAGAACGACTGCCGCCGGATGTAGAGCCGATCGTACCTGAACTTCTCCCGCCGCGTGATGTCACGCGGCGCGTAGATCTGCGCGACGCCCGTCAGGCCCGGCCGCACGCGGCAGCGCTCGGCAAAGCCCGGCACGTCCTCGAGCGCGACCAGCCGTCCATCGCCAGCCTGCTCGATCTCGCCGGGCCGGAGCGCGCGCGGCCCGACGAAGCTCATGTCGCCACGAAAGATACTCCAAAGCTGCGGCAGCTCGTCCATCGCCGTCGCGCGGAGCCATCGCCCGATCCGCGTCACGCGAGGGTCGTCGTGCGAGGCCTGCAGCGCGCCGACCCGGGCCTCCGCGTCGGGAATCATCGAGCGGAACTTCAGGACGCGGAAGACCCGCCCGGCCCGACCGACGCGTTCCTGCGCGTAGAACACCGGGCCGCCGTCCTCGAGTTTGACCAGCAGCGTCGCCGCGAGCCAGACCGGCAGCGACGCCACCAGGCCGGCCCCCGACAGAGCGACGTCGAGCAGCCGCTTCCCCACCGCCCGGTCACACCCGCCGTTGGACGGCGGCGGCCCGGGCTGGCTCCACACCGCCCGCGACGCCCGTGAACAGGTCGAAGTATTTGCGCACCTGGGTCCGCCGGTCGAACCCCAGCCCGGCCGCGCGCGCCTGCTCGCCCGCCGCCTGCGTCCCCGCGGAGTCGCGATAGAACGCGAGAATCGCGTCGGCCATCGAGCGCGGGTCGCCGGGCTCGGCCAGCCGGCCGCAGCCCCACCGCGTCGTCAGCGCCGCCACTTCGCAGTCGGCCTCGACGGCGGCGACGTAGGGCCTCCCCGCCGCGAGGATGCCGTAGAGCTTGCTCGGCACGATATAGCCAGCCAGGCCCTTCTGCAGCGAGACGACGAACACGTCGGCCGAGCCGAACGACTCGTGCAGCCGTTCGCGGGGCGTAAACGGGAGGAACATCACGTTTGTGAGCCCTCGCGCGGCGGTCCGGGCCTGCAGGTCCGCTTTCTTGACCCCCTCCCCCACGAACACGAACTGGATGTCCGGCTCGTGACCGAGCAGCGCCGCGGCGTCGACGACCGTCTCGAGGCTCTGCGACAGCCCGAGGTTGCCCGAGTGCATCACGACGAACTTGTCCGTCAGACCGTGCGCCTCGGCGAACGGATTCCGCTTCGGCGCCGGGGCGATCGCCTCGGTATCGGCCCAGTCGGCGATGATGACGGTCCGGTCTTCGGGCGCGCCCTTGTTCTCAATGAGCCTCCGCCGCATCGTCTCGCCCAGGGCCACGTTGCGCGCGGCGCGCCGGACGAGGAATTCGTTCACGCGCTGCAGCATCGCGTTGACGGCCGGGCTCTGGAAGTCCTGCATGAGGACCGTGACTTCCGGAAACAGGTCCTTGAACGCCATCACGAGCGGCGCGCCCCATCGCTTGCCCGCCAGCCAGGCCGCCAGCCCGATGATGGGCGGGTCGGTCAACGCCACGACGACGTCGGGCCGATCGAGACGAAGGCCCGCGACGGAGGCCGAGAGGAAGTAGGTGACGTAGTTTGCCGCGCGGCCGGCGAATCGGCGCTTGGAAAACCGCGTGCCGCGCGCCCGGAGAATGTCCACGCCGTTGTGCGTTTCCTGGCTGATGAGCCGCCGCGACGCGGGAGCGCCGCCGGCCGACGGCAGCAACGGGACGCCGGCGACGACCGACACACGGCACCCGTGCACCCGCACGAGGTCCTCACACAGGTCGGTGAGCAGTTGTCCCGTGGCGCTGGTGTCGGGATAGTACGAGCGGTTGAAGAACGCGATGTGCAATCGTACCGCCCTAAGCCCTGCGCCCTACGCCCTACCTCTCCGTCAGCCGAGCCGACAGGCTCGCGGCGACCGCCTCGCGGTCCTTTTCGCGGAAGTACCAGTCGGTCGTACGGTGCAGGCCCTCGATGAACTTCACCTGTGGCTCCCAGCCGAGGAGCATCCTGGCCAGCGAGTTGTCGGCCACGCGATTCAGGGGACCGGTCGGCATTTCCGGATGGAGCTCGATCTCCGCGTCGTGGCCCGTGTAGCGCAGCACTTCGCGCGCCGCGTCGATCACCCTGGTCCGCTCCATCGTCCCCAGGTTGACCGCCGAGCCGTCGTCGATCGTCTCGGCCGCGAGCATGGTGCCGCTGACGATGTCGCTGACGTGGGTCCAGTTGCGGATCTGCTCACCCGTGCCCCAGACGACGTAGGGGTTCTGGCGGACGAAGGCGCGGGCGATCATCGCGATGACGGCGTGGTTCTCGTGTCCGCGATCGCCGTAGACGGTGAAGTACCGGCAGTTGGCTGACTTCATGCCGGTTTCTTCCGTGTACGCCCGCAGCGTCATCTCGCCCATGAGCTTCGCCCAGCCGTACATATTGTCCGCGTCGTACGGCGGGCCGACCATGTCTTCGGTGAGGTACAGGATCTCGCCCGGGTTGGTCTGCAGGTGATTCGGGTAGACGCAGCCGGACGAGGCGTAGACGACCTTCTCGACGCCCGCGTCGCGGCACGCCTGGAAGACCAGCCCGTCGAGGAGCAGATTCGTCGCGCAGGCGGCCTGATGCAGATCCACGTAGCCACGGCCGCCGTGGTCGGCCGCCAGGTGGAAGGCGAGCTCGATGCCCTCGACGGCCTTGCGGGCCACCGACTGCTGCGAGAGGTCGGCGTGCTGGAACTCGACCGCTCCGCCGGTGATGTGCCGCTCGATGTTGGCGCGATGGCCGCTGCTGAGGTTGTCGACCACGCGCACGGCCGCGCCGCGCTCGACGAGCGCGTCCACGAGGTGCGATCCGATGAAGGACGCCCCGCCCGTCACGAGGACCTTCTTGTTCCGCCAGCTCATGCCCGCTGCTCCTGACTCGTTGTGTCGTGCTTGGTGACGACGTGGTTGCCGAGGACGAGGACGTCCATCCGCGTGCGAAGGAAGCAGTCCAGGGCTTCGGACGGCTCGTGCACGATCGGCTCGTTCTCGTTGAACGACGTGTTGAGCAGGATGGGCACGCCCGTCCGGCGTTCGAACGCCCTGATCAGCTCCCAGTACCGCTCGTTGGACTCACGGCTCACGGTCTGCAGCCGACCCGAACCATCGACGTGGGTCACGGCGGGAATCACGCCGCGTTTATCGGCCCGGACCGGGTAGACCTGTATCATGAACGGGTCCGGCACCGAGCCCGTGAAGTACTGGCCGTGCGCCTCTTCCAGCACCGACGGCGCGAACGGACGGAACTTCTCGCGAAACTTGATCTTCGTATTGATGATCTCGCGCATGTCGGCGCGGCGCGGGTCGGCGAGGATGCTGCGGTTGCCGAGCGCCCGCGCGCCCCACTCCATCGGTCCCTGGAACCAGCCCACCACGAGGCCGTCCGCGATCTGCGCCGCCGTCTGGTCCGCCAGTTCGGCGAAAGCGGGCACGACCTTCACACGGCATCTCTGCGCGTCGAGGTCCGCCCGGCGCGCGGCCAACGCCGCCTCGGTCGCCGTGCCGTTGAACGACGGGCCCCAATACCCGTGCCGCATGACGAATCCCCGCGGCTGTCCGAGGACCTGGTTCCAGACCCAGTAGGCGGCGCCGAGCGCGGTGCCGTTGTCGCCGGCGGCCGGCTGGACGTAGATCTCCTCGAACGGGGTGTGCTCCCGGATCTTGCCGTTGGCGACGCTGTTCATCGCGCAGCCGCCCGCGAGAGCGAGGCGCGGCAGACTTGTGGCGGCGTGCACGCCGTTGAGCACGTGGAACGCGGCTTCTTCGTAGACGGCCTGCAGCGACGCGGCGATCGCTTCGTGCCGAGCGGTCACCGGCTCATCGGGTCGCCGGGCCGGGCCCAGCAGTTCATCGAGCTTCGTCGAGAACACCCTCCCCAGCTCCGGCTCCCCATCGTCCCAGGTCATGCCCACGCCGCCCGACCAGTGCTGGAAGTAGGACAGGTCGAGCGCGAAGTCGCCGCCGGGTGTGAGCGTCAGCAGATTTCGCAGCTTGCCGACGAAATCCGGCGACCCGTACGGCGCGAGTCCCATGACCTTGAACTCGTCGCCGAACTTCAGGAAGCCGAGATGCTGCGTGAGCGCCAGGTAGAGCACGCCAAGCGAGTGCGGGAAGAACGTGCGGTGACGGACGTCGATGATCGACCCGCGTCCGACGCCCCAGGACGTGCTGACGAAGTCGCCGAACCCGTCGATGGCGCAGACGGCCGCCTCGTCGAACGGCGACACGAAGAAGGCACTGGCCAGGTGGGCCGGGTGATGCTCGACCCAGTGCACCTGCGGCCTCTTCGCGCCGCGCCTCAAGCCGAGGGCCTCGCAGACGGTTGCCGGGATGGCGTCCACGCGACGGTAGTTCGCCGCGCGATCGCGGAGCAGCCCCCCGCCCGGCCGGTTGCGGACCGTGAACAGCCCCTTCCGCCACAGATGCGCGCGGGGGTTCCGCGAGACGCCGACGTGGTCGATGTCGTCGCCGGTCAAGCCCGCCATCTCGAGGCATGTCCGGATCGCCTCCGCCGGAAACCCGGCGACGTGCTTGATGCGCCGGAAGCGCTCTTCCTCGACAGCGGCGACGAGCTGGCCGTCGCGCACGAGGACCGCCGAGACGTCGGCGTGATAGGCGTTGATGCCGAGGATGTTCATGCGCGGGAATCCGGCGGCCTGGCGACGAGCAAGTCACCCGAGGCTTCTTCACAGACGAAGCCGGCGTCGCGCAGCCAGGCGGCGCAGCCCCGGTGGAGATCTGTGCTGTGCGTCGAGACAAACAGCGTCGGCCGCGCCCGCCGCAGGAGCTGCTCGCCTCCACGGAGCACGTCGAGCTCGCCGCCCTCGACATCGATCTTCATCACGTTCGGATCGGGAAGGCGCCGCGCGCGCGCGACATGGTCCAGTGTGACGACCTCCACGGAGTCGGCGCGCTGCCGGCTCAGTCTGGCCATCGACGGGCCACGGGACGCGTCGAGACCGGCGACGCCGGCCGTGCCGGACACCGCGGCGGCGACAACCGTCGTATTCGTCACCCCATTGACGGCCAGGTGCCGCCGCAGGTACCGGAGGTTGCGCTCGAGGGGCTCGAACGCCACGACCCGTCCCGTCGATCCCGCTCGCCGAGCCGCGATCAGGGTGTAGAACCCGACGTTCGCTCCGAGATCGTAGACGACCTGACCGGGCCGGATCTCCTCGGCGAATGCCCGGTGCTGGACGATCTCGTAGCTGCCCAACCAGCAGCCGTGATTCGCGCTGCCCACCACCCAGCGCCAGCCCCTGAGCGGTCCCTGCATCACCGGGACGACGAGATCCCGGGGGATCAGCCGAAGCGGCCAGCGAAGCGCCCGGCCGAGCCGCCGGTCCTGCGATAGCGATCCGAAGTCGATGGCCATGCGGATCGATTTACGCTCGCGGCAGCCCTTGCGCATCCACTTCGGCGACAGCCCCCGGCCGGACTTCGGCTTCAGTGTTCTCGAGATCGAACACGCCGCGCCAGGCCTCGGCGAACGCCGGTGCTGAAAAACCGCCGGCCGCGTGCCGCGCGTTGACGGCCAGCCGGGCCCGTTCGATCGGATCCCGCAGGAGTGTCTCGCAGGCCTCCGCGAGGCTCGCGGGCGTGGACGCCGCGCAGACCCAGCCGTCGACGCCGTGTGTGACGAGTTCGGGCAGGGCCCCCGTCGGAAACACGACTGAGGGCACGCCCGCGGCCTTGGCCTCGAGCACCACGAGGCCAAATGCCTCGCGCTGGTCGGGCAGCGACGGGCAACAGTGCAGGACTGCCTGACCGAGCAGCGCGGGCACGTCCTCGCGAAACCCCAGGAAGCGGACGCGGTCCGCGAGGTCCGGGCGCGCCGCGCGCGCCTTCAGCACCTCGCGGTAGTCGCCATAGGTGGGTGAGATCCACCCTTCGACGTCCCCCACGACGTCGAGGCTCACCGCCACGCCGCGCCCAGCCAGCAGCGCCACGGCCTCGAGCAGCACGTGCAGCCCTTTCTCCGGGATGATCTGGCCGATGAAGATCAGTCGCCCCTCCACCGGGGCGACGGCCTCGTGGCCCGTTTCGCGGTCGGGAACCATGTAGCGAATGACGGAGACCTTGGCCGGCGACACGCCGCACGCCAGCAATTCGGACCTCGTGTAGTTCGAGTTGCAGACGAACAGGCTGGCCACCGGACTCACGACCCATCGCCAGAGGCGGCGGTAGAAGCTGGTCTGGACGGGCGCGTTGTGCAGCATGAGGATGACCATGCGGCCGAGCAGACGCAGCAATGCCACGGCCGGCCAGACGCGGATCGCGACATCATGCGACGGCACGACGACGTGGGTGGCGCGCACCCTCCAGCTCACACGCAGCAGGTCCCAGCTCGTCCGCGCGGTGTCGGCTACCTGCCGCGCGAGCGCCGGCAGGCTCGGCGACCGCCTGGTCAGACGCACCCGATACGCGCTGGTGCTCCAGGTCGCGCCGATGCGGTCCGCCTGGATCGCAATCGCCTCGTAGGCCCACCCATTCAGGATGCAGTGCACGCGGGCGCCCGATTGGATCAGGGCTCTCAGCGCGGCGAAGGTCATCCGCTCGGCGCCGCCGACGATGACCATGCCTCCACAGCACGCGACGACGCGGGCCCGCGGAATGGCGCTCACCGCGGGCCTCCCGCGTCCGCGGCGGCAGGTTCCCTGACCCAGAAGACGAGTGGCGGCAGCACGTCGTCCCGCCGCTTGAACCCGGCCGACAGGCGTGACTCAATCGCGCGGACGAAGGCCGCCGCACGGCCGTCCCGTAGGAATCGGGGATCGTCGAAGCGCGGTCGCGCTGGGTCGAACTCCACCAGCGCGAGCTGCGGGTCATCAAAAGCCTCGAGCAACGAGGCGCCGTCGCGGGCGACGAGGTCCGTCGTCTGGACTTCCGTGTTGACCAGGGGCCAGTTCGGGTAGCGCCGTGCCAGCCAGTACAGCCTGGCCCCTTCGCCCAGCGACAGGACGAATTCATCCGGGCCCACGAGCGCCTGCACGGCGGAAGCCAGCGCCCGCTCCTCCTCCCACGAGCGGACCTGCATGAAGCGCTGGGCCGCCGCTGGCCGGTACGCCAGACCGCTGGCCAGACCGAGCAGCAGGACCGCGGCCGACCAGAGAATCACCGGCACCGCGGCGCCACGCGCGAGCCACCGATCGACCGTCACCGCCGATGCGATCAGCAGCAGGGCGGCGCCCGGGAAGGCGTAGTGGCTCGCCTGCGTCTTCCACAGAGGCAGGAGCGCCACGAGCCCCATGCCGACCAGCACCGACATGTCGGCCCGCAGCGCGTCGCGCTCGGCTCCAGGCAGACGCCGCCAGAGCACGACCGCGCTGCCCGCGACGACCCACACCCACAGCAGCTTCGTGTAGAGCTTGGCGAGCCAGTCCCCGTTGGCCGGATAACCGAACAACGGAAACCAGTACGACCAGTGGAGGTGGGACTCGATCCGGCCCGTGGCGGCAAAGTAGGCTGCCGGGAGCGCCACGGCGAGACCGAACCCGCCGATCAGCGGGGCGGCGGCCCTCCAGCGGGCAGCCGACCCGCCTTCGCGTTGCAGCAGGCACCAGGCGCATGCCACGAGATAGAACCCGGCGACGCTCTTGAAGGCCATGCCAATCCCCAGCCAGACACCGGCAAGCCCGGCTCGCCTCCATCCGGGTAACACCGTCGAAGTCATCGCGCCGAATGCGAGCAAGCCGCACACGAACACGAGCGGTTCCGGCTGGAAATAGTTCAGCTCCATGAACACCGCCGCCAGCCCGACGAGGCCGGCCGCCAGCCATCCGGCGCGCGATCCGAAGTGCCGGCCGATGATGCGCAGCGTGACGACGGCTACGAGGACGATCAAGCCCACGACCAGCAGTGCCGTACCCAGATGCGAACCGGCGCCCGGGATGGAGAGGAACGCTGCGGCGAGCACGTACAACCCCCAGGACTTCGATGGCACGTAGGCGTAGAGCGGATAGCCGTCAACGAGCGACCGCCCGATGACGAGGTACTCGAGCGCGTCGTGACCGAAGCCCGAGTTGTAGACAAACACGCTCAGCAGGACCAGGAGGCCCCCACCGCCTACGGCTGCCAGACCGCGCCGCAGCGCCGCGCCCCTCACGACCCCGGCAGCCGCCGGCGTGCCGCCTCGTCAAGCTCCTGCCGGTTGACGTCCACGAGCAATCGGTACCAGAGCGCCTGCATGAAGTGGAACACGAAGCCGTTCCGGCCGTCGAGAAACCCGAACCGAATCACGTAGCGATAGCTGAAATACAGAAACGGCCGCACGAGCAGCGGCAGGTGCCGCCAGCGCGCCTTGGCCCACCGGATCCGTTCGTCCCGATGGCCGAAGAGCCGGCCGCCGGGCTCGCCGCTTCGCGCACGCTCGAGCTCCTCCTCGGCCTGCAGCCGGGCGTACCGGTTGTGCTTGGCGATCCAGTCGAAGATCGCAAGCTCGTTGGCGTTGTCTTCGATGAGGTCGCCCGTCAGGCGGGCCACACGGCCGGCAACCGTGAAGTGATGGTCCACGCGCTCCCGGAGGTCCACGGACACGGCCGAGCGCCGGAACAGCTTGAGCAGCGGCATCGGGTAGTAACCGCCATATCGAATCCAGCGGCCGCGGAACATCTGCCGACGATTCACGTAGTAGCCCGACGTCCGGCTGACAGACTCTGGCGCGGCGAGGGTCGTTTCGATCGCCTGCCGAAGCTCGGGCGAGACGCGCTGGTCCGCATCGAGCGCGAGCACCCAATCCGCACGGATCGACAGCGCGTCCAGCGCCCAATGCCACTGGTGCGCATGTGTCTCGAACGGGTGCGTCGCGACGACGGCACCTGCCGCTCGCGCAAGATTGACGGTGCCGTCCGTGCTTCCCGAATCCACCACGAACAGCTCGCTGCACCAGCCGCGGACGCTCTCGAGACAGGCCGGCAGGTTCTGTTCCTCGTTCCGGGTCAGAACAATCACCGCCAGGCTCAGCGGAGTCGATCCGGTCACGACGGTGCCTCCAGGCCGAGTCGCTCCATCCAGGCGTCGAGCGCGACAAGAATCCAGACCCGCGACCAGGTGACCGTCGGATGTCCGTCGAGGAACAGCTTCCAGAGACGCGCGACCTCGCCCGCGCGAAACACGCCCCGGCCCTCGAGGCCGTGATCCCCGAGGTGGCCCTCCACCACAGCACGTAGCCCCTCGCGCATCCACGTGTCGAGCGGCAGCGTGAACCCACGTTTCGGACGGTCGACGAGTGCCGGCGGCAGCGGCCGCTCCAGGCTGTCGACGAGGAGCGCCTTCGGCCGGGAGCCGGGCATCCGAACATCATCCGACAAGCTCAACAGGTACTCAGCCAGACGATGATCCAGCAGAGGCACTCGGACCTCGAGGCCGTGTGCCATGCTCATCTGATCCGTGTCCCGGAGCAGCACGTCGTGCATGTAGGCGCGTGATTCAGCGTAGGACACGAGAGCGCCGATCGACGCTTCGGGAAAGCGCGCGGCGGCCTCTGACAGCATTCCCGCGTAGGCGGCGGCCCGCCCTCCCTCCCCGTCCGAATCCTTCAGCAGAACCGCCCGGTCCGACGGCCCGAAGAGCTGCCGCGTCACCGGCCAGAGACTGGCGATCGTCCCGTCGCTCCCCACCGCGTCGGAGAGCTTCCCCGCGACGACAGAGGCCGGGGCGCCCCGCCGCACGAGGGCGGCCGTGGCGTCGCGAACGGGCTTCGGGAGCTGCCCGAGCCGGGAGAACATCGGCACCGCCCGCGCGAGGCGGCGGAACGAGGGGTAGCCGCCGAAGAGCTCGTCGCCGCCGAGACCCGACCAGGCGGCCTTGAGGCCGAGGGCGCGCACGAGCCGCGAGACCACGAACGCGTTCACGCCGTCTCCGCTCGGGTGATCCACCGATGCCAGGAACTCGGGCAGGCTGTCGAGCAGCTCGCCTTCGGTCAGCCTGAGTTCTGTGTGATCGGCTCCGAAGGTTGCGGCGGCGAGCGCCGCGAACCGCGCCTCGTCGTAGATCCGGTTCGCAAAGGTGACGGAAAACGTCCGGGTCGTCCGCCCCCACGACGTCGCGGCGGACAGGAGCGCGCTCGAATCGATGCCACCGGACAGAAACACGCCGACCGGCACGTCGCTCACCAGGTGCGCTCGGGCGGCATCCTGGACGAGGTCGCGGACGCGCGCGCGGGCATGCGTGCGGTCATCCGCCGAAGGATGCCGCGTGGCGTCGAGCAGGTGCCAGTACTCGTTCACAACTGCCTGGCCGCCTGTCCCC
>Ga0214472_10003402_pt1 | contig 16849 bp, 13 predicted proteins | sample RVTome_6_FD_207662 | JGI IMG/M metagenome (GOLD analysis project Ga0214472, IMG submission 207662) | Soil microbial communities from uranium-contaminated site in the Upper Colorado River Basin, Wyoming, United States - RVT140D175 | ecosystem: Environmental > Terrestrial > Soil > Contaminated >... | reverse complement strand
GCGACGGTATATCGTCGGGATTGAGATGAGCTGGCGGACGAGTGCAGAATCCGACGGGAGACACAGGCCTCCGTTCCCGTCGAGTCGTCGTCGCTCAGCGAACTCAAGGCGCGTTGGAACACCCACTCCAACCGGGCCACACTGGTCGGCGCACGCCTGGTCGCGTCGCAAGTTTCGCGCTTGCCAAGCCGAGGTGCCGTGAACGCGAACTGCGGTCTCAGAAGCGAGCTGCGCCGGAAGTCCCTCCACCTGACGATGATCGTGGTGCCGTTGGGGCTGGTCGTGGTGCCGGGTTTGTGGCGCGTGGTTCTGTTCGGTGGGACGAGCCTCGTGCTGATTCTGGATCTTCTTCGCTTGAGCTGGCCCCGCTTCGGACGCTGGTTCCAGCGCCATCTCGGTCGTTTCGCTCGAGGTCAAGAGACACGCTCCCCATTGGGTCTGACCTATTTCCTCGTCGCTTCGACGTTGGTCGTGCTGCTGTTTCCCATGCAGGTAGCGATCGCCTCTCAGTTGTTCGTCGTGCTTGGCGACGCCGCCGCGGCTCTAATTGGTCGGCGTTGGGGACGCAATCGTTGGTGGGGAAAGAGCATCGAAGGGGCTTTGGCTTGTCTCGTGGTGTGCTTCGTCGCTGGACTGTGGGTACTCGCCGATTGGAAGCTGTCGCTGGTCGGGGCCACGGTTGCGGCGCTCGTCGAATTCCTGCCGATTCCGGTCGACGATAACCTGCGGATTCAGCTGGCAAGCGCGCTGGCGATCCAGTGGGTCTCGAGTGGGTGATTTCCGAAAATTCGATCGTCCAAAACCACCGCCACTAACAGCACTTCCGACAGACCGGTGTCATCACCTGCACCATCCCGATACGGGTTCTGCTGGCCAGTTGACTTCACTTGGGGCCACGTCAATCACGCACAGGAGCAAACTGGGACTCGGTCAAGTCCGTCGACCGCCGGAGCCATTTGGAACGCCGCACACACGAAAGACCCGCCACGGACTTGAGGCGGGATCTCGGTTAGCCAAAGGCTCGGACGAATCCGTAACCTATCTATATGGCTCCCCAGACGTCACCCCGAAACTCGCCCCGCAATTCAACCGTAGAACTTCCTCACCCCCGGAAACAAGAACTCCGCAAACGCATTCTCGAGCGTGTACTTCGGCTTGAAGCCCCACTCCACGCGTGCGGCTGAATCATTCACTTGCGCAGGCCAGGAATCCACGATGGCCATGCGCTTACTGTCTAGTTCATAGTTGATCTCGGCATCGGGAAACTCACTCCGCACGATCTTTGCGAACTCCTCGGCCGATAGATGAAGGGCCGCGAGGTTATAGACCTGCCGTTTCAGGCGATCGCGATCCGCTTCCACGAGTTTAAAGATCGCGTCGACCGCGTCCGGCATGGTCATGAAGGGAATCCGCGCATCGGGGCGTACGAAGCAGTCGTAGGGCTTGCCCTGGGCGGCGGCGTGGATCATCTCCGGGGCGAAGTCGCTGGTGCCGCCCGACGGAACGGTGACGGCGGAGAGCAAGCCCGGAAAACGCAGCGAGCGAAAATCGAGGAGGCCGCTCTGTTCTTGGGCATCGAGTTGCTTGTAGTAGCGCGCGTAGTAGCGCCCCAGATGCTCACACGCCAGTTTGTTGCAGCCGTACATCGTGATGGGCGTATTCCACTCGTTCTCCGAGACGGGGCCGGCCTTTTTCTTGGCTTCCGCCCCCGGCAATCCGTAGGCTGCGATGCTGCTGGGATAGAAGAAGGTCACCACTTCGCCGTGACTCCTCCCCTGCGCCTGCGCGAACTCCAGCAGATTGAGCGTTCCCTCGACATTCACCTGATGAGCCGTCACCGGCGTGAATTCGCTGCGGGTACTGAGTAATGCCGCCAGATGGTAGATCGTCGTGACCTTGTACTCGGCCAGGATGTTCTCCAGGACGCCGCCATCGAGGATTGAGCCGACGATGGATCGCTCCACCTTCGCGCGGAGCGGCTTCTCGAGCGGCTTGAGGTCGAGTGTGACGGTGCGGACGTCGCCGCGCGCCGCCAGGCGATCGATGAGGCCGTGGCCGATCTCGCCGGATGCCCCCGTGATGAGGACGACATGTTGTCGCAATGCGCTTCTCCCGTGATATCTGCAAGCTTCAGGGATGTTTCAGCCGCCAGCCGATCTTGTCAAGCGACGCGGCAATTTCGAACTGCGCCCCCGGGCGCTATTCGTTTTACACTGTTTGGCGCCTCGATTTCTCCCTTCCAGGAGCCGATCTCCATGCCGTTTGCGCGCCTCCTTTCCGCCTCCCTCTGCGTCGTCCTCCTTGTCTCCGTCGGCGAGAGCCAGGCGGGGCGGCCCAAGCCGAAGGGCCGCACTGGCCTCGACGAACGGCTGCAGAGCTGGGAGCGCCACCGTGAAATGGAGCGCAGCTCCGAATTTCGAGGGCTCCCGTGGCGTAGCGTCGGACCCGTCGTGCAGGGCGGCCGACTGGTCGACATCGAAGTCTCCCCCGACGATCCCTACACCTTCTATGTCGCCTATGCGTCGGGCGGTATCTGGCGCACCGCCAACAACGGTCTCGACTTCGAGCCGCTGACGGACGCCCTCCCATCCATCATCATCGGCGATCTGGCCGTCGATCCGAGCGACCCGCAGATTCTGTGGATTGGCGGCGGCGAGAACAACTCGTCGCGCAGCAGTTACTCTGGCCTGGGCGTGTTTCGCTCCACCGACGGCGGCGAGAACTGGGAGTATCGCGGCCTGGGCGACACCGACCGCATCGGGCGCCTCTGGATCGATCCACGCGACGGCAATCGCATCCTCGTGGCGAGCCTCGGGCCCCTCTATACGCCCGACGGAAAGCGCGGCATCTATCTCACGGAGGACGCGGGCGATCACTGGAAGGAGGTCCTGAACGCTGACGGCGATTGGACCGGCTTCGTGGATCTCGTTGCCGATCCGACCAACCCAGACACCCTCTACGCCGCCAGCTGGGAACGCTCACGTCGTCCCTGGAACTTCGTCGAGGGCGGACCGAACAGCGGCGTCTACAAATCCACCGACAGCGGCCGCAAATGGACCCGCCTCGAAGGCGGCTTCCCCCGCAACGAGTTCGTCGGCCGCATTGGCCTGGACATCTGCCGCAGCCAACCGAATACGCTCTACGCCTATATGGATAATCAGGAACCGCTGCCCGAAGAAATGTGGGATTTGGGCGACTCCGCCGTGACACCCAAGCGTTTGAAGAAGATGAGCAAGGAGGATTTTCTTGCTCAGGATCCCGAGGATGTCGAAGACTTCGTCCGCAATTATGACTTCCATCCCAGCGTCACCGCCGAATCGCTCCTGGAGGACGTCAAGACCGACAAGGTCACGCTCGACGACATCCTGACGGCGCTTCAGGACGCCAACGCCAACCTCTTCGACGTCGACATCAAGGGCGCACAGGTCTGGCGCAGCGACGACGGCGGCTCGAGTTGGCGCAAGACGCACCAAGAGCCGATCCGCGAACTCGTCTACAGCTACGGCTACTATTTCGGCCAGATTCGCGTGTCACCCACCGATCCGGACAAGATCTACATCCTGGGCGTGCCGATTCTCTCTAGCTCCGACGGCGGCAAGAACTGGCGCAGCATCCAGGGCCGCGGCGTCCACGGCGACTACCAGGCCATGTGGATCGATCCCGAGAACGCCGATCGCGTGGTACTGGGCAACGACGGCGGCCTCGCCATGAGCTACGACGGGGGCGAGAGCTGGCTCGTCCTGAATCGTAATCCCGTGGGGCAGTTTTACACGATTCAGGTCGACAATGCGAAGCCGTACAACATCTATGGCGGCCTCCAGGACAACGGCACCTACAAGGGTTCGGTCAACACCAAGCCCAATGTCAGCGGCGAGTGGGAGCACATCAACGGGGGCGATGGATTCTACGTCCAGATCGATCCACGCGATGACAAGACCACCTACGCCGGCTTTCAGTTCGGCTACTACACGCGCATCGATCCCGACGGGAAACGGCAGCGGGTGCGCCCACGCAACAAGCTGAAGGAAGACGCGTTACGCTACAATTGGCAAACGCCGGTGATTCTCTCGCATCACAATGCCGACATCGTCTACTTCGGCGCCGACAAACTCTTCCGCAGCATGGACAAGGGAGAGACCTGGGCAGCCCTGAGCGAGGACCTGAGCCGTCGCGAGGATCGGGGCGACGTGCCCTTCGGGACGATCACGACCATCGACGAGTCGCGTCATCGCTTCGGTCTGCTCTGGTGCGGCACCGACGATGGTCAGCTGTGGGTCAGTGAAGACGGTGGCGACGAGTGGCGCGACGCCGGCGATGGACTTCCGAAGGACCGCTGGGTCAGCCGCGTCATCGCCAGCCGCCATGAGCAGGACCGCGTCTATGTCACACTCAATGGATACCGGGACGACGACATGACGGCCTACGCCTACAGCAGCCAGGATCTCGGCCGCAACTGGAAGTCCATCGCCGACGGCTTGCCCACGGAACCTGTGAACGTCATTCGCGAAGACCCCGAGGACGAGGACACGCTCTACGTCGGCACGGATCGCGGCGTCTACGTCAGTTTGGACGCCGGCAAGAGTTGGCAAGCCCTCGACGCCCAACTCCCCAACGTCCCCGTCCACGACCTGGCCATCCAGGAGCGCGAGTCCGATCTGGTGGCGGGCACGCACGGCCGCAGTGCCTGGGTCCTGGACATCAAGCCCATCCAAGATCTCGAAGACGAGATCCGGGAGAAGGCCATCCATCTTTTCAAACTCGAGGAGATTCAGTTCAGCCGCGACTGGCGCGGCCGGCCGTCGCGTTGGTACGGCCATCTCTCGGAGGATCCCAGCGTACCTTGGAACTACTGGTCGAAGGATGGTGGCGAAGTCACCGTTCGGATCCGTGATGAAGACGATCGCCTGCTCCGAGAGGTGTCCACGGCAGCAACCCCGGGCGTGAATGTTTTCGACTGGGACATGCTGTTGGACGAATCGCTCGCATTGAAGGCCGAGCAGGCCTCACTCGCGGCACCTACGGAGCAAGATGAGAGTGATGAGGATGCCGCGGAAGAGGCAGCGCCCCGCACTCCCTGGTCCGACGCCGTCGAACTCGGTTGGAAGCTCTATGTGACGGCAGGTGAGTACAAGGTGGAATTCGTCTCGGGCGAGGAAACGGCCACGGCCGATCTCACCGTGAAGGCGCCCGAGAAGCGCGATCCGCGGACGAGTGCCCCGCCCGTCCGCCCGCGGCGCACGGGCCCTTAGTGTCACTCGGTTATTGGGATCGGGCGTCGAGCTGCGCGCTCCCGCATTGATGAGTTGCGGAGGACGCGGCAGATGTGCCTCGATAGACTTGGGCGAATTCACAGCCAAGCGGGATTCGAACAAGTCAATCGAGGTGCAGCTGACGCGGGTTTACTACTCGACAATACGGTAACTGATGACACTCAGCGGCTCCGCCAACTCCTCGGTCTCACTCTCTTCCTCGTCCTGGGTCCCACGCCGCCCCGGCCCCAACGTCCGCGCCGCATCCGCCCACCCCTTGGTCACGAAGACGCGATCCCCGGTGAATCCGACGGCATCTCGGTCGATGTCGCCCGGCATCTTGAAGTCGATCCGTCGCGTATAGACGCCCTCTGCGTCGAACTCGTCGACCCAGGTCAGAATTCCGTCCGGGGGATCGAGCGCCCCCCGGTCATTGCGCACCCAGATGTAGCCATTGGGGCGCGGATAGATCTCGTTGACGCAGCGCTCGTATTCTTCCGTCAAGACTTCGGCGTTGCGGCCGTTGATGTTGATCTGGAACCGGTCCTTGACCTCGCTCCGGCGCTCATCGTCGCGCTCCTTGGGCTTATAGTCGCGCTCGATGATGCGATCGATGCTTCCATCTGCATTCCAGACCGTGATGGCATAGGAATTCCAATCCTGGGCCGCGAAGACTCGATTCTGTGTCCCCACGGTCCAGTGACGGCTGAAGCCATCCAGATCGATCTCCTCGAATCTGAGCGTCGAAAAATCCAACTCGTTGCTCCAACTCGCGAACTTCGTCCCGAGTTCACCGTCTGGCGAAATGATCTGCAGGAAACCATCGCGAATCATCTTGCCGTTGGCGCGGTTGTTCCCGCTGCCGGCCAGAAGCAGTTGACCATCGAGCAGACGGGCGCGCTGCATCTGGACGAAACCGTCATGCCCGAGCGGGTAGGTGCCGGCAGGATCACCGTCGGTCGTCATCTGCACGATCTTCCCGGGGAACAGCTGCATGACGCCGATGCTTCCACCGATCGAGAAGAAGATGTCGGCCGCGTTCTGGAATTCGCCCGGGCCCTCCCCCTCGCGGCCGATGGTGCGCAACCACTCGCCGTTCTCGTCGAAGACCTGGATCTCACTCAGTTGCCGGTCGAGGACATAGGCGTTGCCCTGTTCGTCGCAGAGCACGGTGCCGGTGACCCCAAACATGATGTCGTCATCCTCGTCGCCTCTCTCCCACATGCGCTCGGGCTCGATCACCACGACGCCCATCTCGGGTTCTGCGGGATTGCGGATGTGTCGAACACCGTCGACGACCTGCTCTTGGGCCGCGTCCGCGGGTCCGACGACGGCAAAGGCACAAATGAACGCCGCAAGAGCCGCCCGGCGGGCGACAAACGCAAGATTCGACATGGATGGGGTCCTTTCCCAATCAGGGGTGGGCACGGACATCGGCGTGCCGGAGTCGGGGATCGGGGTGTGAGGCTCCTACGTCTCTGCCTTGGCCAGGGTTCCCGGCCGCGGCGGGGGATGTGATAAGTTGATGGCAGTCCACGCCATCAAGAAGGCAACCATGCGACGCGCCCTCTGGCTACTGCCCCTCCTTCTCTTCGCCTGCGACAACGACGAAGCTTCGACGCGCGGCAGTCTCGGCGGGCAGCTCACGAAGATCGAGAATGGGGAGGGCTTTGGGCCCGCGCCCGTCGCGCTGTACGAATTACCCTCGCTTCGCGTGATCGCGGCGCAGAATGCCGATGCAGAGGGCCATTTCCTATTCGTGGATCTGGAACCCGGTGACTACACGCCGGTCGTCTACGCCGAGCGGCGCATCCTGCTGCACCTGGAGAGGCCCAGCTACCGGGTCGACGACGACGTTCACGTGCAGCTCGATCTGCCCATGGCCCCTCTCGACGCCTACGATCAGACGGGCCTCTTCCTCGACGGAAGGGTCGTCGATCGCGACGATGATACGCCGATTCCCTTGGCGCTCGTCGAGATCACGGCGCCGACGAGCGCATCGCTTGAGTTCTTCTCCGAGATCGACGGCCGCAGCGGTCCCTTGACGCGCCTGAGCGACGAGGCCGGCACCTTTCGACTGGGGCCTCTGCCCATCCTCGTCATGCCCAATGGCGATCGGATGATTCCCCATCTGCGCGTGTCCCATCCCTACTATGGAGATGTCGCGCGCGGTCCATGGCTGGTCGAAACGCTGCCCGCCGAACTGACGCTGGCATTGCAGCGCGGCGCCGACCCGGGTTGGATCGGCGGACGGATCCTGAGCTATCCCGACAGCACACCCGTGGCCGATGTGGCAGTGAGCCTCGAATGGCAGGCCGTCGAAGGTCGCTTTCCCAAGCTTCTGCCCCCCGAACTCATCGCCTACAGCGACGGCGAGGGCCGCTTCGAACTGGGCGGCGTCGCCTTGGGGCGCCATCGCATCCTGGCCGGGCTTCTGCCCGACGACGGCTGGATCGGCTTTGGCCGCTCGATCTCCCTCGGGGCGGACAGCCTCCTCTTGGAAGAACCGCTCCTGGTGAGCGAGGCCGTCCGCCTCTTGATCCCGAAGGACGGCGCCACCGTGGACAGCCTCGAGATCCTCGATTGGAGCGAGCACCCGGCGGCTGTGGCATACCGGCCCTTCCTGCAACGTCTCCTGGACGGGGCCAGCTGGGGGCCCGGCTTCGTGGCCGAGAGCCACTGGGGGCCCGGCGCGGCGGGGCGCGAATTCCTCGCTCCGGGTGGCCGCTTCCTCTGGTCTGTCACCGCGTTCGACGGTTTGGGGCGCGATATCAGCCTTTCCGAGCGCCCGAGCCTGTTTCAGCTGCCCCCGGCAGAAACTCCCATCGGCGCCAATCAGTAGTTCTCCCATGCCCCGACGAACTCAGATTCGAACTGAGCGGCGCGCCCCTGTAACTCCGGGCGCCGCCCGCGCGTGTAGCCCTCGAACCGACGGGAAAAGGGCATGAACCGCGAGCTCTTCGAGAACCTCTTGGACGAGCACAAAGACGCGGTCTTCGGCCTCGCCGTCTATCTCCTCGGCAGGCAAGAAGATGCCGAGGACGTAACCCAGGAGACCTTCCTACGTCTTTTCCGGGCCGGGGAGGAGATCGAGGAGTCCATGGCGCGCTGGTGGCTTTTGAGGGTGGCCCGCAATCTCAGTCTGGACCAGCTGCGCAGGCGGAAGGTCCGCGACCGGAGTCATGCCGGCATCCCCGAGGAGCTGGGGCGCGGCCGGGTCGGGATCGAGATCGAAGACGGCGATCGGCGGGAGCGCCAGTTGGAGGTCAGCGATCTCGGAACGGGCGCGCTCCATATGGAACAGCAGGTCGAACTGCAGCGTCTGGTCCGGGCCATGGAGACCCTCAACGAACCCTATCGATCCGTCATCGTGATGCGCGAACTCAACGACCTTCCCTACAACGAAATCGCCAGCGCCCTGGACATGACGCTGTCGGCCGTGAAAGTCACGCTGCATCGCGCGAGAAAGAAACTACGCGAAATGTTTCCCGAGAGTGGGGAGGCCGTTGCATGAACGAACACGACCACCAAGCCGACGCCGATGCCGTGCGTGAGATCTTTGGGCGGGCGCCCAAGCTGCGCTGCCCCGATGCGTTGCGCGACCAAATTCTCGCCGCCGTCGACGCGGAAGCGCCGCGGCCCTTCGCACGGCCACGAGCGATCAGGCCCCGACGCAAAGCGCTCTCACAGCGCTGGCTCTGGGGAACCGTCGCGGCTGCTGCCATTCTCCTCGCCATTATTTTGCCGGGCCGCATTCAGATGCCTGGCCAAGAGAACACATTGAGCGCGGCCGAAATCGAAGCCGCGCGTGAGGATGTCGAATTCGCACTCGCAGTGATCTCCGAAGCCTTTGGCCGCAGTTCGGCCATCGTCGACGAACAGATTCGAGAGAACGTCATCCGTCCCGTCTTTCACCCGTCGGCGTCTTCGCCGGCAAAACCTCCCGCTTCACCTGATGAGAGGTCGTCCGGGTTGTCCCTCCCGCCTCAGGGCGGAGCCCTAGGCTAGCCTTGAGTTCGCGGACATTCTGGCAACCAGGAAAGGAACAGAAATGAATCGGCTACGTATCATCCCCCTCGCGCTCCTTGCCTTGGCGCTCTGCGCTCTGCCGAGCCAGGCCCAGGACAAGGCCATGGACTACACCAAGTCCGAGGGTTTCTTCGACTTCGGCGATGTCGCGAAGTTCTCCGACGGCGAGGAGATGGTCGAGATCGAGCTGACCCAGCCGCTCTTGGGAATGTTCGCCAAAGTCGTCGAGCATGACGACCCCGAACTCGGAACGCTCCTGAGCCATCTGCTCCTGGTCAACGTCCGCGTGTTCAGCTTCGAAGCCGGTGAGGAAGCCAGTCTTTCGAAGCATATCGACAAGCTGAGCGACACGCTCAACAAGGGCAAGTGGGAGCGAATCGTCCGCGCGCGGGACGACGAGGAAAGCGTCAACATCTACGTCAAGATGAGCAATGCTGAGCGCGGCAGGCCCGCCACCGACGACACGGCCATCGAGGGCCTCGTCGTCCTGGTGAAAGACGAATACGAGGCGGTCTTCGTCAACGTGGTCGGCCACTTCGGTATGGAAGAAGTCGCGCGCATCGGCACCCACTTCGACATCCCTCACATGGATGAATTCAACGACGGTCGCAGCCGCCGCAGCCGGCGTCATCAGGACGATGATGACGACACGCGCGACGATGGCTAGCCGACGCATCAGCTGGCTCCTGCCAGCGGCAGCCTCGGTGCTGCTGCTGGCGGGTTGCTTCACCGACCCGGACATCGAATACGTGGTCGCGGCGCTGGAGTGGGAACTCCAACCTGCCGAACTGGATCCCGAGGTCGAACTGCGATTCGGCCGCGGTACCCTCGGCCTCGCGCGCTTTCTCTGCGAGTTTTCCGATGACTGTGAAGAATGGGGAGAGCTTCTCGCGGAAGTCGACCAGGTCCACGTGGGCGTCTATGACGTCCGGGGCGCCCGGTTTAGCAATGGCCTACGGATGAGCGACGAACTGCGCGGGGATCTGGTGTACGACGACTGGCAACTCATCGTCTCGGTCCACGACGAGCACGACTCGACCTTCATTCTGGCCAATGCCGACGAAGATCGAATCTACGACATCTTGGTCATCAGTTTCGATGGCGACCAGGCCGTCGTCGTTCGGTTGAAGGGCGACCTGGGCGAGGCGCTTCATCATCTCGTCCACGAGCGTTCCAACGAGTTCGCCGACGCACGGACCTGGAAGCACGACTCCTAGCCCGCGGGACCCCGTTCGGCTAGTATTGCGTCCACAACTGCGGGGCCGCGGCCGCGGCTCCGCCCTCTCTACCAGCGGATCTCCGGACGCGCGGGCGCATGAGCGAATTCCTCGGCTTCTATTCCCAGATCGAATCCCCGTGGCTCCGCGCCCTGATCGTCGTCGTGGCCTCCGGAATCCTCGCACAGCTCGCCGTGTGGGTCCTCACGCGCTGGATTTCTCGCCTGACCCAAAGGACGGCCACCTCGGTGGACGATCTGGTCCTGAAGCGGATTCGTCGGCCGATCTTCGTCCACATCTCGGTCTTCGGGCTCAAGATTGCCGGGGGCGAGATCCTCCGGCCAGATCACCTGAGGATGCTGGCGAACCTCGAAGCCCTGCTCGAGACGGTGACCCTCTTCGTTTGGCTGGGCTTCGCATTTTCCAGTCTCCTCCTCCTGCTCCAGAGCCTGAGCCGGCACGAGCACTGGGTCCAGCCGAAGACCGTGCCGCTTCTGGACAACATGGGAAAGCTCATGATCGTGGCTCTGGGTGGTTACGCCCTCTGTCTGATCTGGGGAGTGAACGCGACTGCGTGGCTGACTTCGGCCGGCATCCTGGGCATCGCCATCGGTTTTGCGGCCAAGGATACGCTCGGCAATCTCTTCAGCGGCATCTTCATCCTCGCGGATGCTCCCTACAAAATTGGCGACTTCATCATTCTGGACAATGCCGAACGCGGACAGGTGACCAATATCGGCCTCCGCAGCACACGCATCCTGACGCGAGATGACATCGAGATCATCATTCCCAATGCCGTCATCGCAGCCTCGAAGATCGTGAATGAGACCGGTGGCCCGCATCCGAAGGAACGTATCCGCGTTCCCGTCGGCGTGGCGTACGGGAGCGACGTCGATCGCGTCGTCGAACTGCTGGAGAAAGTCGCTCTCGATAACGAGGCGATATGCCGGGCACCGGAGCCCCGCGCTCGATTCCGTCAGTTCGGAACCAGCAGTCTGGACTTCGAGCTGTTGTGTTGGATCGAGGAGCCCGTGCTGCGCGGGCAGCATCGCCACGAACTGAATATGGCCGTGTACAAGATCTTCGCCAAGAACGGGATTCAGATTCCGTTTCCACAACGAGACATTCACATCCGCACCGACGTCAATCGGGCAGAGGACTAGCAGGCCCTTAGCTATCCAAGAGCTCGGCGATCGAGCGATTGCCCTTCGCCGCTTGTATTTCCGCATACAGCTCTTCGAGGCTTCTCACCTCTTCCGCCGTCACATCAGGATCCGAGGTGCCCTCGTCACGATGCCGCAACGCGATGACAACGTCGGAGAGATGAATCTGCGTGAGATCACGCGCGGGGAGATAGCTGACCCCACCCTTGGTTGAAACCGTCGGAGCGATGAGGTCAGCGGCCTCGAGCGTTCCGAGAATGCGGTCGAGCTGGGCGCCGGAAACGTCGAGATCCAGGGCCAGAGCCGAACGGGACCAACTCTCGGCGTGGCCTCGAAACGCGCGGCCGATGCGCAGCATCACCTGCAACGCCACGACATCCTCCCGCGCGTCGCCGGCTGCCCGGCGCAGAATCAGGTCGCGATGCCCGCCTGTGGCCTCGTGCGCATGGGCAAACTCGGCGCCGATCATGACGGTCACCCACGAGAGATAGATCCAGACGAGAAAGATCGGAAACGCCGCGAAGCTTGAGTAGATCGCGTTGTAGTGGGCAACGCCCATCTGGAATTTGATATGGGCGATCTGCGTCAATTGAAACAGCGCGCTGCCGACGAGGCCTCCCAGGAGCGCAGATGGGAGGCGCGGCTGGACATTCGGCAACGTGATGTAGAGCAGTGTGAAGCCCAGCCAGACCGCAACGAGGGGGGCAAGCCCGAAGAACGAATCGACCAGGCTGCCCAGCAATGGCTGCTGCTCGAGGAGTTTGACAAATTGACTGTGACGCGTGCCGCTCGTCAACGTCACGGCAACGAGCACCAGAAAGGGCGAGACGATGGCGATGGTCAGATAATCGGCGACCTTGCGAAAAACGCTTCGCGCGCGCGCTACGCCCCAAATCGTGTTGAATGCCATCTCGACATTTCCCAGCATGCGGATGACGGCCAGGATGACGACGGCGAGGCCGACCAAACCCAGACTCGAGACATTCGTGTTGCTGACGAGATCCAGCATGCCCTCGACCGCACTGCGCAGGGAGAGAGCACTCTCGGGCAGATTCGTGTCGACGCCCAGTTGGGCGTCGAGCGCCGGCTGGATGACGTCGCGTCGCAGTCGTTCGTAGGCCCCCATCCCCTTCAGCAGCGAGAACGCGAAGGCCAACATGGGAACCAGCGAGAGCACGCTGATCAGCGTCAAGGCACTGGCGGTGAACGTCGCGCGGTTCTGAAAGAAACCACGGATGGCGAGGTGGAAGATGCGCAACAGGCCGTAGACCGGCCGCCGCGGCCAACCCAGCGAGTCGAGGTCGACTCTCCAGAGGTCCTGGCTGAGGAATCGTGAGATCCGCTGAGTGGGTCCCTCGACATGCTGGCTTCGCGGGTCGGATCGCATCTCCGCGATCATCGTCAATCGAAGGGGCGGGATCAAGCGATCTGTGCTTCCATGCACACGATCGATGCCCTCGGGCACCGTGGCGGCCCGCCCCCATCAAACCGCCGTAAGAGTCGCGGCAGGATGACCCACACGGGGACGGGCCCCCGCGGATTCTTCGCTGGGCTCAACTTCTGGAGCCGGTCGGCGGAAATCAAGCCAGTTCGTCGAATTCTTCGATAGTGGCGGTCGCGCGGGCTGTCGCTTAGCATCGATGGATGACGGACCCCAAGGCCTCCCTCGTGAGCCTCAATCAGCTGATGCCCGGTGACGCGGCCGTGCTCGCCAGAATCGGCGGCGAACGCAGCTTTCGCCGCCGCCTGATGGAGATGGGCCTCTTGCCCGGGACCCGCGTCCGCGTGGTCCGGCGCGTCGAGGTCGGCGGCCTGGTCCAGTTGGAGGTTCGGGGCTGCAATTTGAGCCTCCGCCTCTCCGAGGCCGAGCAGCTCAGCTTTCATCCGAATGGATCCGTGTGAGCGGCGGCCTCGCCTCAGGGCTTCCCCTCATCACGATCGCCGGCAATCCAAACACCGGGAAGACGTCGATCTTCAACCGGCTGACCGGCGAGAATCTCAAGATCGGCAACTACCCCGGCGTGACCGTCGAGCGCTACGAATCGCTGGTCGCGCTGACCCCGGGGCGGCGCGTCTCCATCTGTGATGTCCCGGGAACCTACAGTCTCTCCGCGCGCAGCGCGGAAGAACAGATCGCCATCCTCGCCGTGGCGGGCATTCCGCCCCTCAATCCACCCGATCTGACGGTCATCGTCGTCGACGCAACGCAGCTCTCACGCAATCTCTATCTCGTACTTCAGGTGATCGAGGCCGGCGGGCCGGCCATCGTCGCGCTCAACATGGTCGACATGCTCCAGTCGCGCGGACTCACCATCGATCATGCGGCGCTCGAGAAACTGCTGGGCATTCCCGTCGTGACGGTCAGCGGCCTCACGGGCAAGGGGGTGCCCGAGTTGCGCAAGCGCATGGCCGAAGTTCTGGACGACCCATCGCTTGCCACAGCAGTCTGGCAGTGGGCTCCGACCGAGCCGAATCTGGCCGCCGACGTCGAGACCGTGGCCAACCAACTGCCCACCGAGTGGTTACGTCACAGCCCGATCCGCCGTCGGGCACTTGCCATGTGGTCTCTCCTCTCGATCGACGAGCACGACGAGCTTCACTACATCTCCGATGAGCTGCGCAAGATCGTGATCGACCGGCGTGCACACGCCGAGGCGGCGGGCCGCGAGCTCGAGCGCGAGATCATCGAATCGCGTTTCCATTGGATCGACGGACACCTGCACGAGATCGTGCGCGAGATCCCCGTCGCGGGCCCCTCCAGGACGGAACGTCTCGACGCGCTTCTCTTGCATCCGATCATCGGTTTCGCGCTCTTCCTCACCGTCATGGGAGTCGTCTTCCAGTCGCTGTTCAGTTGGTCCGATCCAGCGATCGGTGTGGTCGAGCGCACCATCGGTCTTCTGGCAGCCGGCGTCGAGGTCCTTCTCCCCGCCAGCATCGTCCGCGATTTCCTGGTGGACGGCGTCATCGCGGGCGTCGGAAGTGTCATCACCTTCCTGCCGCAGATCCTGATGCTCTTCCTGTTCATCGGACTGATGGAAGACACGGGCTACATGGCCCGCGTCGCGTTCCTGATGGACCGCATCATGCGCCATCTCGGATTGCACGGACGCGCCTTCGTCCCCATGCTCAGTGGATTCGCCTGTGCCGTGCCGGCGATCCTGGCCACGCGGACGATGGAGCGACAGCGTGACCGCTTCCTGACGATGATGGTCATTCCGCTCATGACCTGCTCGGCCCGACTCCCTGTCTACACGCTCATCATCGGCGCCCTCTTTCCGCCCAGGAAGCTCTTCTCCGTGGCTCCGGTCCAGGGCCTTCTGATGATGTCGATGTACTTGTTCAGCACCGTCATCGCGCTGATTGCGGCGGCCGTGCTCAGCCGCACGGTGTTTCGCGGGCCAAACATCCCGCTGATCCTCGAGATGCCACCGTACCGGCGGCCGCATCTGCGCAGCGTCATCCGCATGATGTGGATGCGCAGCTCGCTCTTCTTGCGCGAGGCGGGCGGCGTCATCCTCATCTGCACCATCGTGCTTTGGCTCCTGCTCAGCTTCCCGCGGCATCCCACGCTCGACACTGACTACGGAGCGCTGCGCCAGACCGCACAGGCTACTCTCAGCGGCGACGCGCTGGATGGCCGCCTCCTGGAACTCGCGAACAGCGAGCACGGCGACGTCTTTCGGCAGAGCTACGGCGGCCGCCTCGGCCAACTGATCGAACCGGTCATTCGGCCCCTGGGATTCGACTGGAAAATTGGTGTCGGTATTATCGGTGCCTTTGCCGCCCGCGAGGTCTTCATTTCCACGCTGGGTGTCGTGTACGGAGTCGGCGGGGATGCCGATGAGGAGACGACGACCATGCGGGAGAAGATTCGCTCGGAGACCCACGCAAACGGAACGCCGGTCTACACACCGCTCGTCGGCCTCTCGCTCATGATCTTCTTCGCGTTGGCCTGCCAGTGCATGAGTACACTCGCCGCGGTTTACCGTGAGACCAGAGGTTGGGTCTGGCCGAGCTTTCTGTTTGGCTATATGACAGTATTGGCGTGGATCTTCAGCTTCGCGGTCTATCAGGGTGGGAAGCTGATCGGTTTCTCTTAGCGAGAATCGAGGTGACCCATGGCGTTGCGGATGCCCTCAGTTCAGGCCGTTTACGAAAATGTGATCGCGGTCGTACGGCGCTTCCCGCTGGCCGCCGGGATCGCAGTAGCCGCGGCGGTCGCAAGCCAGTTCATCGTCGGTGGACCTCTCGATCACGATTCGCTCCGCACGATTCTCATTCTAATGATCGGCCTCCCGTTCGCGATCTGTCTGCCGCTGCTTCGCGAGCGAGGCCAGCATCGCCGCACGAATCTTCTGGCCCACCTCCTGTTCGCGTTGCTCATCTTCTGGTTCTATCGCGGATGGCCCGACTGGAGCGATGGCCAGAGCCTCCGTCGCCTCGTGCAGCTGAAGCTCGCCTTCCTCCTGCTCCTCGCCGGCCTCCCTTACTGGAATTTTCGCGAACTGCGGGGCTTCTGGCAGTTCAATCGCTCGCTCTTGCTTCGCTTCCTCCAGGCGACCGCCTTCGCCTTCATCCTCGCCACCGGTCTCACGGTTCTGCTCGCGGCACTCGATCAACTCTTCGGCGTCGACATCGATGGCGATCTATATCTGCGACTGTGGCTCCTGGTGATGACGCTCTTCCACCCGCTCTATGTACTCGGGGGAATTCCTTCGACGCTGACGAGTCTTCAGCATCTGGAAGACTACGCACCCGCGCTGAGAATCCTCGGGCAGTTCATCTTGATGCCCCTGGTGGCGGCGTACCTTCTATTGCTCCTCGCCTACTTCGTGAAGATCGTCCTCACGACCGAATGGCCGAGCGGATCCATCGGCTGGCTGGTTTCGGCCGCCGCCATCGTGGGCATGCTGTCCTTGTTGTTGCTGCATCCTCTCGCGGAGAAGCGTGGCGGCGAGTGGATCGCCCGCTATCGGCATGCCTACTACGCCGGTATGATTCCGGCACTCTGCATGTTGTTGGTCGCCCTCGCCAAGCGGATCGCACAATACGGTTGGACGGAGAACCGATACTTCCTCGCCGTTCTCGCCGTCTGGCTCCTGACGCTGTGCCTCATGCATCTCCTCGTACGTTGGCGCGATATTCGTTGGATTCCCTTGAGCCTGGCCGCCGTCGCCCTGCTCAGCGG
>Ga0214472_10003400_pt1 | contig 16853 bp, 14 predicted proteins | sample RVTome_6_FD_207662 | JGI IMG/M metagenome (GOLD analysis project Ga0214472, IMG submission 207662) | Soil microbial communities from uranium-contaminated site in the Upper Colorado River Basin, Wyoming, United States - RVT140D175 | ecosystem: Environmental > Terrestrial > Soil > Contaminated >... | reverse complement strand
AGAATTTCGTTCTCTGGAATGAGCGGGCACCTTTCCGGGAACGTCTCGAGGGTTTTGATTTGTTCTTCGAGTCGCCGGACGAACTTGTCGGATTCTTCGTGACTGTCGTGGGCGATAAAATTCCAGAGTTCTTCGATGTCTCGTTCCGCCGCGCGCGTGATTCTAACGCGAAACTTTGCGGGCATCTTTGAATTCTTTGAGGAAAGAACGGATGGGTCGCGTACGCCCGGCGGCGAAGTCTTCCTCCCCGCGCGCGAGAAGCCTTGCCATGTTGGCCGCTTTCAAGTGCTTCTCGTAAGTTCTCGTGTCCATGAGAACCGCATCGGCTTTGCCGTTGACAGTGAGCACGACAGGTCGTTTAGTGCGATGAACTTGGTTCAGTATCTCTTTCGTGTTCCGCTTAAGATCGGTGACTGATCGAATATCCTCGGAAGGAGTTAGAGACATCAACAAACCTCCTTATGGAGCTAGTAAAACTGACATGACATATAGCACCTTATTCGATGCGCAACAATCTACCGCATTATTAGGGTCAGTCCTATAATTCCTAGTTTCATCGCGTTATAGTCACGGCATGACGCGACCGCTGCACTTAGAATTTGCCGGCGCGCTGTATCCTTTGACCGCGCGGGGCACCGGGAAAAGCACTACGGCTGAGGGTCAGTCCGTTCATTTATAGCCTCTCTACGCTGCGTTTTCCTCACCCGGTGGCTGAATAAGTAGCAAATTATATGAATTGAAAATGTGGTGCCACAAGTTTCGAGGCAAGTGAGAAAATTCCGACATGTGCAGTTTCAAAGCCGGATCTCACCAGGTTAGTTGATTCCCAGGTGCTCCTCAATTCGTTCCAGGCGATTCTCGAGATTGCGCTCTTTGAAAATGGTCTCCCGCAGGTGCTGGTTAATGAGAGATTGGTATCGAGCGCGTGATTGACTCGCTTGGTCCTTGAAATAGCTAACGATGTCGGCGTCCAATCTTATATGGATATTGACCTTGGCCTTGGATAGGGCAATATCTTGTTCCGTATAGATATGAGGCTTTGAAACCTGTCGAAAACGTCGATTAGTTTTCTTTGTCACTTTTTGCTTGCTCATATTCCCTCCGTTCACGGCGCCGCTGCTGAGCCGATATTAATCGGAATGTATTCTCCTGACGGGTATAGACGACAGTGACAACACGGCCACTTTTGACTGTTCCAGTTCGCCAAAACCTGCGCTCTTTCAACGTAGAGTGGGCGAGATCTTCTTTTTCAATGCCAGCGGGATCAATAAACACTTGCAATGCCCCTCAAAGCAGACCCCGTGCTTTGCTGTGTTGGCAGCGTTCTTGGCATCGTCCCACTCCCACTCCATTATGTACATAGTGTATCCACATTCCGTAGCGAGGGCAACCGAAGTAACACGTTATAAAAAAGAGGTGAGGAGCCGTAGGATAGCATCGGTGCTAGAAAGCTATAACTATTGTATTGACCCGGTTCATCATTTTCGGCTCCTGAGATTCCTGCATTTAGACCGAAGCAATCGTCAGCAGGCTTCCAGTGGATCACGCCGGAAAAATTAAGCTGCGGTTTTTGCTGAGTTCCTCAATTCCATCTTCCTTTCAATTCCGATAATAATCAGAAGATCGAACTCGTGCTCCAGGGTTTTAGACCACGGGGCGATGTTTGACGGAAGGAAAACTATTCATTGAATACAACGGAGGCGGTGGAGTTCAGCTACGTTCAAGAACCAGCCGCGCTGGATGGGTTGATCCAGTGCATTGGCAAGGCCCAACGGGTGGCGCTCGACACTGAGGCGGACAGCCTGCACAATTATTTTGAAAAGGTCTGTTTGGTCCAGCTTTCGCTCGACGGCGAGCATTATCTGCTTGATCCGCTCGCCCGGTTGGAACTGGGCGAATTTTTGCAAGCCTTGGGGGAGAAGCCGTTGATTCTGCACGGCGGCGACTACGATCTGCGCATGTTGCGCGTTTCGACCGGTTTCAGACCGCGCCGTGAAGTGTTTGACACGATGATCGCGGCCCAATTGCTCGGCTTTGAAGCGATCGGCCTGGCGGCCCTAATTGAGCGCTTCTTCGAGGTCACCATCGGCAAAGAAGGGCAGAAGTCAGACTGGTCGCGCCGTCCGCTAAGCCAGAAGCAGCTGCACTACGCGGTCAACGACACGCGTTATCTCGAAGCGCTCGCTGAACGTCTCGCCGCCGAGCTGAGCGCGCGCGGGCGCTTGGATTGGCATGTGGAAAGTTGCCAAGCAATGGTTGAGTCGACCGGCCGCGATCGCGCGCGCGATCCGGAGGAGGCCTGGCGCATCAAGGGATCGGGCCGGATGAGTCGCCGCCAACTGGCGTACCTGCGAGAGATCTGGCGTTGGCGCGATGAGCATGCCAGACGGTCCAACCGGCCGGCTTTCCATATCGTCGGCAATCAACTGATATTCGAGCTGATCGAATGGGCTGACTCTCATGATGGTGCGCCGTTGGAGGAGGGGCCAAAGCTGCCGCGAAACATCCGGGCCGAGTTGCTTACTTCGCTGCAGCAAGCCAGGGCAAGGGTGGCCGGTATGACCGAGGCGCAATGGCCGGAACGAAAACGCGGCGAACGCGCCGAAAACTTAAGCGCCGCTGATTTGGAGAAATTGACGAGGCTGCGTGGCAACTGCGCGGCCATCGCCAAAGAACTGCAGATCGCCGCCTCGACACTGGCGCCCAAATCCGCGCTTGACGCCATCATCCGGCGCCGTCCCGGGACCCTCGATGAAATAATCGCCTGTAGCGGGCTTTTACGCTGGCAGGCCGAGCTCGTGCAAGGGGCGGTGGAAAAATCCTTGTTTTAATAAGGGCTTGCCATGGTTAACCTAAGATGATTTATCTGCTGTTGAGCTGGGCCGTGCGGCTTACGGCTTGGACTACGTCAACCACTGCGGCAACGTAATCGCAGCGCTAAGGCTGCTGCCGCGGAATTGGAACTAACACGATCTCTTTGAGTTTCCGGCCAAGGCTTAATCTTACCGCCACCCATCACACCATGGAAAGTTCGAAATTACCGATCTTCGAAATCGAGCCGCGCTTGCGCGAAACTCTCAAGACCCGTAGGCGCTTGATCCTAACGGCGCCGACCGGTTCCGGGAAATCTACTCAAGTACCGCAGATGTTACTGGACGGTGGTTTGCTGGGTGCCGGGCAGGTGGCGGTGTTGCAGCCGCGCCGATTGCCGACGCGCATGCTAGCGTCCTGGGTGGCGCAGCGGCGCGCAGTCAAACTCGGTGGTGAAGTCGGTTATCAGATGCGGCTCGATAGCGTAGTCTCCGGCGCGACCCGCATCCGCTATGTCACCGAAGGGGTATTACTGCGCCAGATGCTGGCCGATCCCGCGTTGACGGGCGTGAGTGCGCTGCTGTTCGACGAATTTCACGAGCGCCATCTCTACGGCGACATCACGTTGGCGCGAGCGCTGCAAATTCAAGAATCAACACGGCCTGATCTGATCATCATCGTCATGTCGGCGACCTTGGATGTTGCCGCGATTCATAAATACCTTCAACCTTGTGCGCTGTTATCGTCGGAAGGCCGCAGCCATCCGGTCGCCATCGAATATTTGGCTAAACCAGCCAGTGCCACGCCGGTCTGGGGACTGGCGGTGAAAGAACTTCAACGGCTGGTGCGCGAACACCCTGAAGGTGACGCGCTGATCTTCATGCCCGGTGCCTATGAGATCAGCCGCACGGTCCAGGCGGCGCGAGACGCTCTGGGCCCGCAATTTGTCGTGTTTCCTTTGCACGGCGACTTACCCCACTCCGATCAGGACGCGGCGGTGGCGCGCTATGACAAGCGTAAAATCGTCGTCGCCACGAACGTCGCGGAAACCTCGCTCACTATCGACGGCGTGCGCCTGGTGATCGACTGCGGTTTGGCGCGGATGCCGCGTTACGATCCGTTTCGCGGCATCAACACCTTGCTGATCGAAAAAATCAGCCGGGCATCGGCTGACCAGCGAGCCGGCCGCGCCGGGCGCACTGCGCCCGGACATTGCTTGCGTCTGTGGACCGCTCACGAGCAGAGCACACGTCCAGCGCAGGAAGTAGCCGAAGTGAAGCGGCTCGATCTTGCCGAAGTGATTCTCACGCTCAAGGCGAGCGGTGTCCTCGACTGGAAAACATTTCGCTGGCTGGAAGCGCCCGACGCGCACGCGCTGGAACGCGCCGAGACGCTACTTTGTGATTTGGGCGCCGTCGATGACACGACGCGGGCGATTACCGCTCTGGGCCGACGCATGCTGGCCTTTCCGGCGCATCCGCGCTATGCGCGCATGCTCTTGGCGGCCCAAGAGTATGGCTGTGTACGGCCAGTGGCCTTGATCGCGGCGTTGACACAAGGGCGGGACTTGCTCGCGCGCCGGCAAGGCAGGCTGACGGACGCATCGCCCGGTGAGCTGCATGATGATGAAGACGATGAGTCGGATTTCTTTCGCTTGATGCGCGCCTGGCGCGATGCTGAGCGCAGCGGCTTTAACGTTGGACGCTGTCAACTGATCGGCGTTCATGCCCAGGCGGCGCGCCAGGTGGCCCCGCTATTCGAGCAATTTTTGCGTATCGCTGCCGACGAGGGATTGGACGTAAGCGAGAAGCCTTTCAACAAAGTCGCGCTGCAACGCTGCCTGCTGGTGGCTTTTCCCGATCATCTCGCCAAGCGGCTCGATGGCGTTTCGCAGCGCTGCGAGCTGGTTCATGGCCGGCGCGGCATGCTGGTGCGGGAGAGCGTCGTCAAAGCGCCGCTCTTCGTCGTGGCGGAAATCCGCGAAGTAGAGAGCGGCCCAAGCAAAGATCGAAACTTGAACGTCATGTTAAGTCTTGCCACGGCGGTTAAAGAGGAATGGCTGCGCGAAGTGTTTCCGCAGGGTTTCAAGGAAACGCGCAACGTCGTCTATGATCCAGCGCTGCGCCGCGTGGTGGCGCGCGTCGAAAAGCGTTTTTGCGATCTGCTTTTGGAAGAACGAGCCGGCGATCAACCGGCGGCTGATGAAGCGGCGGCAATTCTAGCGCGGGAAGTGGCTGCCGGCCGCTTGGTCCTCGAATATTGGGACGAGTCGGTCGAGCAGTGGATCCTGCGCGTAAACCGTTTGCGCGAATGGATGCCGGAGCTTGGATTGCCCGCCATCGGTGAAGCTGACAAACCGGTGATGATCGAGCACCTTTGCCACGGCACCTTCAGTTATAACGAGATCAAGAATCGCCCCGTGCTCCCGCTGGTGAAATCATGGCTGTCGCGCCAGCAGCAGGGGTGGGTGGACGAGTACGCGCCGGAGCGGATTCAATTGCCCAAGGGGCGCAAGGTCAAGGTCGTCTATTCTATCGACCGCCCGCCGACCATCGCCGCGCGGATTCAAGATCTTTACGGCATCGCCGATGCGCTCTGGATCGCCGGACGGCGCATCGCGCTGCGCATCGAGGTGTTGGCGCCAAGCAATCGGCCGGTGCAGGTGACGGAAAATTTAGCGGCGTTTTGGCGCGATACTTATCCCCAACTCAAACAGCAACTACAGCGCCGCTATCCGAAGCACGAGTGGCGCTGAATTAATCCTGAGTCACCACGAAGGCGCGAAAGTCACAAAGGGTTTCGATGAATCAATTTTCGAACTTCGCGCTCTTCGTGCCCTCGGGATGAAAAGCCTTTGTGCGTTCGCGCAACGATTGACACTTGCGGGGGCGCACGCAAACTGGGAAAGTGGCCACTAGCGGAGAACAAAACATGGCATTGAAAACCTACAATGATATCGTGGTACCTTCGTTCATGTACGGCACGGCGTGGAAAAAAGACGCCACGGTGCGATTGGTGCAATTGGCCGTCGAATCGGGATTTGCGGCCATCGATACGGCTAACCAATTGATTCATTACGAGGAAGCGATGGTCGGCGCTGCCTTGCAATCGCTGGCGCAGAGAGGCGTCGAGCGCGGCTCGCTGTTTCTCCAGACCAAGTTCACTTCAGCATCGGGCCAGGATCATCGCACGCCCTACGATCCGAACGCGGATCTCACGACCCAAGTGAGACAATCATTGGCCAGCTCGCTCGACCATCTGCACACCGATTATGTGGATTCCTACGTTCTGCACGCACCGTTTTATCGGCGCGGACTAAGCGACGCGGACTGGGAAGTGTGGGCGGCGATGGAAGAGCTTTATCAGACGGGAAAAACCAAGATGATCGGCATCAGCAATGTCGGCGCGGCGCAGCTCCAAGAGCTTTGCGAACAGGCTAAGGTGCGGCCGATGATGGTGCAGAACCGCTGCTTCGCCGCACTGGCCTGGGACAAACAGGTGCGGACGATCTGCCAGGCGTTCGGTATCATCTATCAAGGCTTTTCTCTATTGACCGCCAACCGCGCAGTCTTTGCCGCTCCCGAGGTTCGCTCCATCGCCCACCGAGTGGGCACCGGTCCGGCGCAAGTGATATTTCGCTTCGCCATGCAGATCGGCATGCTACCGTTGACGGGCACGACCAGTGGGCAGCATATGGAAGAAGATCTTGCCGCTGAGCGGTTTTCTCTCTCCGACGACGAGTTGCAGTGGATCGAGGCGATCGCATTGTAACGATCGGTATGATAGGCGTCGACTCGGGTTTAGCCCCGATCAACGAGTCATCTGGGCTTAGGAAACCGTTTGGAGTTGGTCAAGATTGACGGCGCAATCTCTGCGCATACCGTGCGTAGCATCCGCATTCGAGTGGCTTGACATAACGCATCGGTATTGACTACGCTTTGCCTCGACATGGGTATTCGCCAACGGCGTTGCTTTATCGGACTGGCCATTGGGCTGGCGTTAGCTCGCTGGCACGCTACTAATCGAGCCAAGCGCCAATGTCCGAGTCGAGCGGCTGGGCTTTACTAACGGCTGAACACGGACTGCGCCGGATCGGCGCAGGAGCGCGGCGAAGCGAGGGAGTGAGAGATGCCCCATCTCTATGTGGCAACCAATGGTCTGTCGGTGTGGCGCAGCGCCGACCTCGGCAAAACGCTCATCCGTATGTCGACTGGCACAGGCATGTACAGCGGCAGTCAGGTGTGGGCGCTGGCGCCCCATCCATCGTCACCGCACGTACTACTCGCCGGCACCAACACCGGACTCTATCGGCTGGACCAAGACGAGGAGAACTGGTCGCATATCGCGTCGCCGATGGACGATGCGATGCTGGTCACCGCGCTCGCCCATGCGCCCGACAATCCCGAGATCATCCTGGCCGGGACGCAGCCGGCCGGACTCTATCGCACCGACGATGGCGGCAAGAACTGGCGAAAACTAGACGTGCCCATCAAGCCGTATGCGCTAACCGGCTACTATCTAGGCGATAAGCCGTTTCCGGAGGGACATCCCGGCGCGTACGGCCGGAGGCATTGGACGCGGGTCACGCAGATCGTATTCGATCCTGCGGATTCGACCTTCGTTTGGGCCGGGGTGGAAATCGATGGCGCTTGGCGCAGTCTCGATGGTGGCGAGCGATGGGAAAGATGCTCCGACGGCATGAAGTCACAGGACATTCACGGTTTTGCCGCGTTGCGCAACGGCGGCCAAGTCGTCTACGCGACCACGGACGCCGGACTGCATGTGAGCCACGACAACGGCGCGAGTTGGACGATGCTGCCGATTGACTCGACATGGCAATACACCCGCTCTATCGTCGAGCGCCCCGACAAGACTGGTGTCATGTTTATGACCAACGGTAACGGACCGCCAGGTACAGCCGGGAGGTTGTTTCGCAGCCGCAATTATGGTGCCGACTGGGAGGACGCAAGCCTTCCCGGCGAGGCCGAAAGCTCGGTCTATTTCCTCGCCGTTAATCCGGCGGACCCGAATCTAATCTATGTCGCGGCCACTCTGGGTCAGATCTGGCGCAGCACCGACGGCGGCGAGAGCTGGACCTCGCTGCAGCGCCGCCTCGGCGAAATCCGCGCCCTGGCGTGGCTGCCTGACTGAAGCGCGGCGCAGGTAAATTTTCCGGGAGTCGAAGGTTCTCGGATTCGGATATTCCTCCCGCAAAGACGCAAAGCACGCCAAGTTCGGCGGAGAAAGGTAGATAAAACTACAAACCATCTTCACAATATCTTTCCGACCTTTGCGGCCTTAGCGCTTTTGCGAGAGATATTCCGAGATTCGGTCGCGGCGTCGCCGCACTAGGTCCTTTGTGGTTAAAGTTCTTCTCCGCGTTGGTTGCGGCTATGATGAGCGCGGCTTCACGTCTGGGTTAGCGAGTCTCAGCTGCTCGCCCTTCTCGTAAGCGACGATCTGCTCGAAGGCTTCGGAAAAGTAGAGTTCGAAATTGTCCCACTCGGCCCAGCCGATATGGGGCACGCACAACGCATTGTCCATTTTGAGTAGCGGGTGATTACCGTCGATGACGGGCTCTTGTTCGTAGACGTCCAGTGCGGCGAATCCCGGCCGGCCCTTGCGCAAGGCCTCGACCAGCGCTCCGGGCTCAATGAGCTCGGCGCGCGCGGTGTTGACGAGGAGAGCCGTGGGCTTCATGCGCTTCAGATCGTCCGGCCCGACGATGCCGCGAGTCTCCGATGCGAGACGCAAATGCAGGGACAGTACGTCCGAGTTTTCGAAAAATTCTTCCTTGGCTTTAGCGGTGTGGTAGCCGGCCGCGCGAGCCCGCTCCAGCGACCCTTCGCGGCCCCAGACCAGCACGTTCATCGCCAAGCCCCGCCCGGCTTCGGCGACCAGGGCGCCGATTGCGCCGAGGCCGAAAATCCCGAGCGTCGATCCGCGCACGCGGTGGGACAAGGTGGCGGGCCAGTCGCCCCGCTTCATGCGCTCCGCCTCCAAGGCCACGTTGCGCCGCGAGGCGAGGATCAGCGCGATGGTGAGCTCCGCCGGCGCCTCTGGTGAGTTGCTCTTACCGGTGGCGACCATGACGCCTTGCTCGGTGCAGGCGGCGTAGTCGATCATGCGCGAGCTGCGGCCCACCAATGCGATGAGCCTGAGCTTCGGCAATCGCTCGATTAGCGAACGGCCAAGCTCGGTGCGCTCGCGGATCGACACGACGATGTCGGCATCGCCCAGGCGGTCGGCCAGCTGGTCGAGGGATTTCGCCGGCGCGCGATAGCGCGTCACCTCGTGATGGCGAATCAGCGAGAAGCACTCGAGCCGATCGACCATGTCTTGATAGTCGTCGGGAATCACGATTTTCATGGCGCGCTTCCGGAGCGAGCGTCGCTTTGGGGCCAATCACCGGGCGGAGGTGTTGCTGTTCGATCGCCTGAAATAAGCTTATTTCTCCTGGCTATTTTTTGGTAAGAATTTCCTTTAATTTTGCCACGAGCGCAGGCTCCAGTTTAAAAAGCCCACCAACGATCCTTTCTACCTCCTCGCCGCTTAGCGCGCCCACATCGAGTTTGGTCTTTTCCGCCTCGGCTAAGAATTCTTTATCCTTGAGGGTATCCAGGAATGCTCTGCGCAGAATCTCGACCCGCTCTTTAGGCGTGCCTGGAGGCAGTACGTAAGGACGCGTGAAAATTTGCGTGTCATGGATGCCGGCCTCGACGAGTTTTTTTGCCTCATCGGTCTTGGCGAAATTGATCGCTAGTGGAATCGTAGGTAGCTCCGGGTGTGGTTTGGGGATCGCCTGCAGCACCACGACGAGATTCTTGGCATCCAAGGCTTGGCGCCAGGTGACCTTAATCGATTCCCACGCCCAGCAGCCGCCGGCGATCTCGCCGCTATCAGCCGCTAGGCGGATATCGGCGGTGCCTTTATAACCTGACACCAGTTGGATGGGGAGCCCGATGGCTTCTCTGAGGATTTTTGCAACGTCGTCCGTGGTTGAGCCTGGCGCGGTACCGCCCAATTTCACGGGCGCCTTGGCGGCAAACCAACTCTCCACGCTCGTTATGCCGGTTTCTTTCCGCAACGCGCACACCACGTTTTCCTTCACCGGAACACCGATGAATTCAAACTTGCGCGCGTCGAACTGAATTCCCGAGCCGCCCATGACCTGTTGCAGGATGAGTCCACCGATGAAGTGACCGATGGTCAAACCGTCCGGCTTAGCCACTTTGTAAACATGGTTCGCCGCGATCAGGCTACCTGCCCCAGTCATGTTGTCCACGACGAAGGTGGGATTGCCGGGAATAAATTTGCCCATATGCCGCGCGATGACGCGGGAATAGGTATCGAAGCCGCCGCCCGCGCCAAAGCCGACAACGATCCGAATGGTCTTGCCACTATAGAAGTTATCGCTCGCCGATTTAGCCGGAGCCACGGCGAGAAGAACCAATCCCCACACGATGGCGACCGCCAAAGATATTTTGTCTCATGACGCCCTCCCTGCTAATTTTCCCCGGACTTAGGTCCAGAGATATCCTGAGGTCTAACTAAAAATTCGCCGGCAATCATTCACTACTCTCGATGTTCAGCGCTTGCGCAGTGAGCAAACTCAAACAGCCTCAATCCAAAAGGCCCTTTTGGCGGAATCAAAAAGCCTGACTGGGGACAAGCGTCATGGCGACGAGGTAGAATCTAAGCCATGACGGTCGAAAAACTTAGCCGGTGTCAAGCTCGGGTAAATAGTGCAGAACAATTGTCCAAGTCAAGCCGTTGTACGGCGCTGCACGGCGCAACTCGGCGCCCCCTGATTTGATTCACCTAGCGATATCCGTTACTGTTCAAAGCCAACTCATCATTCCCGGAGATCCCATTGGCAACTGCCGCACCTGAGAAAAAACTCGCCTTCGCGGCGCTGCATCACAAAGATTTTCGTAGCTATTTCATAACCACGGCGCTGGCCATGATGGCGGACAACATCGAGCATGTGATCAGTTACTGGCTGCTCTATCAAAAGTTTCGCTCGCCAGTGCTCGCCGGATTTGCCGTGCTCAGCCACTGGACGCCATTTTTGCTTTTCGCCGTCTACTTCGGCGCCATGGCGGACCGCTATGACTGCCGCAAGGTGATTCAAGTGGCACAGATCATGTACATGGGCGTGTCGGCGGCATGGGCGTTGTTATTTTGGACCGATACCATCGAACTCTGGCACGCCTGCGTTCTTCTGGTGATTCACGGCATGGCCGGCGTGCTATGGGGGCCGGGTAGCCAATTATTGATCCATGACATTGTCGGCCGCGAGCAGTTACAAAGCGCGATCCGTCTCAACTCGACGAGCCGGCAGCTGGGGATACTTTTCGGACCCGGCGTGGGCGGCGCCATGATGCTGGTTTTTAGTCCCTGGGTCGGCTTGTTTGTGAACACCCTGATCTACCTGCCGTTGACCATTTGGCTGCTCACGGTGCCTTACACCGGTCATAGCCGCGAAGATGCGGTGCCGGGGCGCCGAGCGATCGGTTGGGGCGATGCGTTTCAAGTGGTTCGCGAAATATCGGGCAACCGGCCGATCATCACCATGGTCGCACTCGGCGGTTGCGTGTCATTCTTCGTCGGCACCGCATTTCTTGCGACCATGCCGGAGTTTGCCCACGATCTTGGGACCGAGAAAGCCGATTTTGCCTACAGCGCGCTGCTCGCCGCCAACGCCGCCGGAGCCGTGGTCGGCGGCTTTTTGCTCGAAGGCAGAGCATGGTTGCCGCCGAAAGAGAGAACTGCGTTCATGAGCGCCATCCTTTGGTGCGTTGTCATCGCGTGGTTTGCCTTATCGGACCGCTATTATATGTCCTTGAGTCTGCTGTTCATTGCCGGCGTGTTGAATCTGACGTTTTCTTCGATGGCTCAAACCATCGTCCAGCTTCGATCGCCGGCGCAACTGCGCGGCCGTGTGATCGGTCTGTACTCGATGGCGAGCATGGGTTTCAAGGCGTTCAGCGGCTTGACCGTGGGGGTAGTCGGGGGATTGATCGGCGTGCACTGGTCGTTGGCTTTGAGCGCGATGGTTTTAATGACGATCACGATTGCGCTGTTTGCGTTCTCGATACCGGGTCAGCGGCAGGAGGAATTCCGCTAGCCGTTCAAGCCGTTCCAAAAGTTCAAGGAGTAGTTCGAAAGTTTCAACAGCTGCGACGAGTTTCATTTGAAGTATTATAAGCATGACTGCAAACCCTAGTTCTCATAGCGACACTTCACCGGCAAAACTCGCGGGGCGAGTCGCTTTCGCGGCGCTGCATCATCGCGACTATCGGCGTTATTTTCTTGTCCACTTTTGCTCTACGATGGGCGATAACATCGAGCATGTCATCAGTTACTGGCTGCTCTATCAAAAATTCAAATCGCCGGTGCTCGCCGGTTTCGCGGTGATCAGTCACTGGACGCCGTTTCTATTTTTCGCCGTATATTTCGGAGCGCTCGCCGACCGTCACGATTGCCGGCGCGTGATCCAAGCCTCGCAGCTCATGTACGCTTTGGTCTCGCTAACTTGGGGAATTCTTTTTTACACCGACACCATCGAAGTCTGGCACGCGTGCCTGCTCCTGGTGGTTCACGGCATGGCCGGCGTTTTAGGCGGGCCGGGCGGTCAGCTGATCATTCACGATATTGTCGGGCGGGAATATCTCCAGAGTGCCGTGCGGCTGAATTCGACATCGCGAAATTTGGGCGTGCTCCTGGGCCCGGGGATCGGCGGCGCGACGATGCTTTGGTTCGGCGCACCAATGGGACTATTCATCAACACGCTGATGTTCTTACCGAACCTTTTCTTTATGTTCTTCCTGCCCTACACCGGTCATGGGCGGGATGACGCGGGAAGTAGAAGGGCGCCGCGGTTTACTTTAAAGAGCACGATTCAACTGATGCGCGAGACATCGGCCAATCCGACGATCTTTTCGATGATACTCCTCGGTGGCGCTTCTTCGTTGCTCGTCGGCAACGCATTCCAAGCACAGATGCCGGAGTTCGCTTACGATCTCGGTCACGATAAGCAGGACGTGGCCTATAGCGTCCTCTTGGCGTCGAGTGCAGCCGGGGCGGTGATCGGCGGCCTTTTTCTCGAAGGAAAAGGTTGGCTCAAGGCGAACGCCAGAAATGCCGCGCTTTGTTCAATTCTATGGTGCGTGGCCATCGCCGGCTTCGCCGCTTCGACCAGCTATCCATTGTCGGTCGCTTTATTATTCGTCGCTGGTGTTTTTAACTTGGCTTTCCATTCAATGGCGCAAACCCTGGTGCAGCTCCAGGCGCCCTCGCAATTGCGTGGCCGTTTGATCGGCTTGTTTAACATGTCGAATAATGGACTGCGCGCCTTCAGCGGCGTAACCGTCGGCGTGGTCGGCGGCTTAATCGGCGTTCACTGGTCTCTGGCGTTGAGTGCGATGGTCTTGCTGGCGGTTACAGTTGCGCTGTTTGCGTTGGTGATCCCGGGACGGGGTGGCGAGGAGCTGCGGTAATTGGGAAATTGGCCGCACCCTTCGTCGGTGCTCAGGGCGATCGGTAGGCAGAGAACGCAAGAAACCTTTGGAATATTTCCTGCCAAGCATGTCCTGAGCCTCATCGAAGGGGCGCAAAGGCGCCAAGTTGGGGAATAAAATTTTCTTAAAACCTTTGCGCCTTGGCGCCTTTGCGGGAGAATCCTCCGATCAAGCCGCTTGCGTGGCGCCTTGGGGACGGAATTCGTTGTTTTTGAGCGCGCGGTAGCTATCGAGCAGTTGTTTCTTTTCGGCTTCGGAAATTCCTAGCTGCGGCCGGCGTACCGTCGCGGTGTTGATTAAACCTTCATAGTGCAACACGGCTTTGATGCGTGCGACGGCTTCGACGATCGGTTCGCTGAAGACTAGTTCTTTGATCGCTGCCAATTCTTGCTGAATCGCGGTGGCTCGCTGGAACTCGCCGGCGCGGCCGGCAAAATCCAATGCGCCCCACTTTTCGGTCGCAACATTGGCGACGCCGATGAGTGCGCCATTGGCGCCGAGCTGGTAGCTTTCGGCAACGAAGCGGTCGTTGCCGGTGAGCACGCGCATCTCGGCCTTGTCGCGCTCGAGCTGTTTCACCGTGTCGGTGAATAGATTGATGTCGAATGACGCTTCTTTAAAAGCGACGACGTTTTCTAGGCGGGCGATGCGGCAAATGGTGTCGGGATCGTAATAGTAGCTCTGAACTGGAAGCTGGAAAAGCACGACGGGTAAGTTCGTCTCGCGGGCGAGATCTTCGAAGAAGCGGACTTTCAAATTCGGATCGACTTTGCCCCAGGCGAACAGCAACGGCGGAAAAATCATCACGCCGTCGACGGCGAAATTTTCCAGATCGCCCATGAGCGCGACCGCTTCGTCGGTGGACTGCGGCGCGATGGCGGCGATATGGACTTTGCCGGCGTCGCGGGCGACTTTGCCGCAGACTCCGTAGACCTGGCGTTTTTCTTGGATGCTGAGCACCGGGCTCTCGCCGATGCGCGCGCAGGAAACCAAGCCGGCAACGCCTGGCAGAGACGCGAAGTGTTGGGTGAGACGCGTGAGGCTGGCGCTATCCAGGGTGCAGTCTTGGTTGAACGGTGTGACGTAGGGGATGAATAAGCCGCTGAAACGATCATGGATGTCTGCCATGCGATCCTCCGGAAAATTCGCTTGTATTTGACGCTCAGGTAAGTAGAACAGAAAGCGGCGATGCGTTCAAGTTGAGTTCGCCAAGGGAGCGCTGCAATCGATGAGCAAAACCATTTCCTGCCCGGAGCTAACGTCGTTGATGGCTTCCGACGGTTTGTTCGCCGTCTTCGACGTGCGCGAACGCGGCGAATATAATGACTGTCAAATTCCTAACACGACCTCGCTGCCACGCAGCCAGATCGAGTTCCGGATCGGCGAGTTCGTGCCCAATGGGACAATCCCAGTCGTCGTTTATGACGAGGGCGGTAAGCGCGCGGGGTTGGCTGCCGAAAGGCTGGCGCAACTCGGCTATCAGCAAGTTTCAATTCTAGACGGCGGCTTGACGGCGTGGCAGAACCAAGGCCGGGAAACGGTGAGTGGTGTTAACGTGCCGAGCAAGGCGTTCGGCGAAAGAATTCATCACGATCGACAAGTCCCGGACCTGTCGCCGGAGGAATTGAAAAGCTTGATCGATAGCAATGCCGGTCTGACGATCCTCGATATGCGCACGCCAGAAGAATACGGCAGGTTTTGCATACCCGGCGGCGTGAATGTTCCTGGTGGCGACTTGATTCTTTGGGCTGAGGAATTGCAGCACAAGCCGGCGGTTATCGTCAACTGCGCCGGTCGCACGCGCAGCATTATCGGTGCCGCGGGGTTACGGCGCTTGGGCTTGACCAACGTGCGCGCGCTTCGAAACGGCACCATGGGCTGGGTGCTGGCGGGATTTCAATTGGAAACCAAGCCGGCGCGGCGTGGGCCGGCGGCGAATTCGGAGAGTGGATCGCACGCAGCCACAATGGCTCTGCGCATCGCGGCGGAAGAAAAACTGACCTGGATAACCGCAGAGGATTTATCTCGTTCGATGCGAAATGTGCGCGACGGCGTCAGGTATCTCATCGATGTCCGTTCTGAAGAAGAATATTTGGCTGGTCACATCGCTGGATCGATCAGCGTGCCCGGCGGACAGGCGGTGCAGCGCGCCGACGACTTCGTGCCGGTGCGCAATGCTGAGATCGTTTTCATCAGCAACCAGTCGGCGCGCGCCGTGATGACGGCGTACTGGTACGGGCAGATGGGATTCACGCAGGTTCGGGTGCTGCAAGGCGGGCTAGACGAGTGGAAGGTCGCTGGACAGCCAGTCGACCCAGGGGCATCGCTGCCGGTGCCATTGGGATTCAGCGCGGCGAAGCGTGCGGTGCAATATATCGATGCCGCGAAACTAAAAGACCAGATCGATCATGAATCGCGCACGGTGCTCGATGTCGGTACGAGTCTTGAGCATGAAAGCGGCCATGTGCCCGGCGCCAAGTGGATATCGCGGGGCTGGATCGATATCAAGTTGCCGGAGCTGATTGCGGATCGTGCTCAACGGATTGTTTTGACCTGCCGCGATGGCTTACAGTCGACCCTCGCGGCGCAACAACTGGCGCTCGTCGGGTTTTCTGATATTGCCGTGCTTGATGGTGGCCTGCGCGCGTGGACCAGCGCCGGTTATCAAGCGGAGGCCGGTCTTAAGGATGCTTTGGCGCCTGCCAATGATGTGGTGCTGTCGCCTTCGATTCGCGGCAACAAGGAAGACATGCAGAAATACTTGGATTGGGAACTAAAGCTCAAGCACTGATTAGCAGTTGTCGTATTTCGCGCTGGCAAAAATCTTAACGGAATTCGCGGCGACGTCAAACTGGAGCCGCGGCATATTGGCCAAGTCCTTGCCGTAGACGTGAACTTCAACGGTATTTTTCTGTGTCACGTTGAGCATCTCGTGGATGTCGTCTTCAGGCGCAAGTAACGTCGACACCATTCCCGCTTTGTTACTCTTGACCCCGGTCACTTCTAGCTCGGCATAACTCTCCTTGGTGCCGTCGTCCCGTCGGACAAAACGGGTTTCTTGCAACTCGTTCTCGAGTACGCCGACCAGCCCCCAAGTGTCATGATTGTGCGCCTTGGCTTTGTCGCCGGGGCCCCAAACCACTGAGGTCACGTTGAATCGGGGCGCGCGGTGCAGCATGTAGCGGCCGTAGATCTTGCCGCCGTGTTGTTTAAACTGCGGCCCGATGCAGTCAGGATTCTTGACCAATTCCGCAAGCAGCGGCTTGGCCTCGGCGACGATCCTTGCCTGCGCGCTTTGCGCGCGCGTGATGCGATCGAGGTCTTCGATGAATTGTTGTAACGAGTAGGGTGATTTCACTTTGATTTACACCACGAAGTGGTTCATGAGCTTACGCTCGCCCACAGATCATGAAAACGGAGGAATTTTCCTCCACCATGTCCTTCCCTCGACTCGTCATTCCCGCGCACGCGGGAATCGTGCGCCCGTGAGGGCGCCACATCAGCACGGTGAAAGTCCGT
>Ga0214472_10003399_pt1 | contig 16856 bp, 10 predicted proteins | sample RVTome_6_FD_207662 | JGI IMG/M metagenome (GOLD analysis project Ga0214472, IMG submission 207662) | Soil microbial communities from uranium-contaminated site in the Upper Colorado River Basin, Wyoming, United States - RVT140D175 | ecosystem: Environmental > Terrestrial > Soil > Contaminated >... | reverse complement strand
GATATTCGTTTCTCACCCGGAAAATTCTTTTCAGCCGATTCAAACCGGGCCGTTTTAGAAAATGAATACTGCGCCGTGGGCATCGATATCGGCCACGATAAAAAAATTGTTGCGGTCCAGATTGCCGGGCTGATTGCCCGTCGAATAGTGTGTTGGACGGAACCGGGGGACGTGTTGCGGAAGGGGGAGCGTTTCGGGTTGATCCGCTTCGGATCAAGAGTCGATTTATATTTGCCTCCGGATGTGCAAATTTCAGCGGTCGTCGGACAAAAGGTAACGGCCGGCGAATCGATTTTAGGTCATTTTGAAGAGAAGGCTGATCATGAAAGAGAATAAATTGAACAAACTTTATATACTGCCAAATCTCTTTACCACCTTTAATCTTTTTTGTGGTTTTTATTCAATCATAGCGACTCTGCAAGGATCGTTCTTCAAGGCCTCCATTGCTATTATCGTCGCCGGACTTTTTGACGCCCTCGACGGCAGGATAGCCCGGCTGACGAGAACAACCAGTCTCTTTGGCTCCGAATATGACTCATTATGCGACCTCGTTTCCTTCGGGGTTGCCCCGGCACTGCTTGTCCACCAATGGGCCCTTGGATCGTTTGGAAGATATGGCTGGCTTGCCGCTTTTCTGTATGTGGCAACTACGGCGCTCAGGCTAGCGCGTTTTAACACAAGCGATTCGCATGAGTCGCTGCATTACTTTACCGGCCTCCCTTGTCCCGCCGCAGCATATATGATTTCCACCACATTTATGTTTTTTTCCTTTTTCGGTTTGACAGGCAGATTATTTGAGACACTTGTGCTTATCTTAGTTTACAGTCTTTCCTATCTGATGGTCAGTTCCCATCAGTATATGAGTTTGAAAAAACCGGAAACTTTGCGGACAAAGACCCTTCAGGGGCTTGTTGCAATGGTCTTAATCATTATTGTATTAGCAACAGAGCCGCAAATAACTTTTTTTCTAGTAACCCTTGCATATATATTGTCGGCGCCAACGTATAAGCTCTACTCATTTATCCGACAAGGTGAGGAAAGCCGGTCAAGGAAAGAGCTTCGGTGACGCGCCGCAACAATTAAGATTTCTCAACACGTTTACCAACGTTGAACGAACTGCTGTATTGGGAAAAATGATCTTTCCTATATAACCCGTTCAACAAGGGAACCGAGTCGACACACTCGAGCGCATATGTATCAATGGAGAGCACAATGACGGAAACAGAAAGAGATAAAAAAAATAAAATATTTATTTTTGACACAACTTTGCGCGATGGGGAGCAGTCTCCCGGCGCCAGTATGAATATGCAGGAAAAATTTCGTCTGGCCCAGCAGTTTGTCAAATTAAATATTGATATCATTGAGGCCGGATTTCCCGTGGCCTCGAAGGGCGATTTTAATTGCGTCAAAAATATTGCCGACAATATCAGAGGCATACAGGTTGCCGGTCTTGCACGGTGCCACAAAAAAGACATTGATGCCGCATGGGAAGCGTTGAAAGATGCGGACAACCCGAGAATTCACACCTTTCTTGCGACCTCTGATATACACTTGAAGCACAAATTGAAAATGGATAGAAAACAGGTTTTGCAGCTTGCTGTGGAATCTGTGAAATACGCCGCAAATCGCACCCCGAATGTTGAATTTTCCGCGGAAGACGCTTCCCGAAGTGATTTGGATTTTGTCTGCAAGGTTTTCGAGGCCGTAATTGAGGCAGGTGCGACAACCTTAAATTTCCCCGATACAACGGGATATGCCTTGCCCGATGAATTTGGTGAAAAGATTGCCTATCTAGTCAAGAATATACCTAACATTGATAAGGCGGTGTTGAGTGTGCACTGCCACAACGACTTGGGGCTTGCCGTCGCGAACTCATTGGCGGCGATCAAAGCAGGGGCGCGGCAGGTTGAATGTACTATCAACGGAATTGGGGAACGCGCCGGTAATACAGCGATGGAAGAACTTGTCATGGCGTTGAGGACGAGGGCGGACCGCATGGATTATTATACGGAGATTGTTACGGAACACATTCATCCGACGTCTCGCATGGTCAGTACTATTACCGGGATGAATGTCCAGCCGAATAAGGCGATTGTCGGCGCCAATGCCTTTGCCCATGAATCAGGGATCCACCAGGACGGGATCTTAAAAGAAAGAAGCACGTATGAAATTATGAATCCTGTTGATGTCGGGTTGTCAACAGGGTCCCTTGTCCTTGGGAAGCACTCCGGCCGGCATGCCTTGCGGGATCGCATAAAGTCGCTCGGCTATGCCGTAACCGACGAAGAGCTGGAAAGGGTTTTTATTCGCTTTAAAGAAATAGCTGATGTTAAAAAGGATATGGTGGATGAAGACCTTGAGGCTATTTTGATGGATGAGGTTTTGCGAGTCCCTGTTTCGTATGAATTTGTTTCATTAGGCGCCATGAGCGGCAGCGGCACTTTGCCTGCTTCAGCTGTTAAAATGAAAGTAAACGGTAAGGAGGTAGAAGCGGCGACTATCGGCGTTGGTCCGATTGACGCAACCTTTAAAGCCATTGCCCAGCTCACCGAAACGACCAGTAAACTTCTGTATTTCGCGGTAAGTTCAATTTCCGGGGGTACTGACGCTCAAGGGGAGGTCATGGTTAGAATTGAAGACAATGGAAAAATAGTTCTGGGCCATGGCGCCGACCCTGACATTATAACAGCGGCCGCGAAAGCATATTTGAACGCCTTGAATCGCCTGCAATTTATAAAAAAGAGCGTTGATAAAGATTAAAATTTGACCAAGAAAAGAAGGGAGATAGTTCATGTTATCACAAAATGGTTATAATGTTGCCATTGCCGGGGCAACCGGTGCTGTCGGAGGGGCCATGCTTGATACACTGGCCAGGAGAAACTTTCCGGTGAAGGAGCTGCGTTTATTGGCCTCCGAACGATCGGTAGGCAAAAAATTAAAATTTAAAGATCAGGAAATTACCGTCCAACTGCTGAGCAAGGACGCATTCCAGGATATTGATGTCGCGCTTTTTTCCGCCGGGGCGTCAAGATCAATCGAGTTTGCGCCTGCCGCCGCAAAGGCCGGCGCCGTTGTTATCGACAATTCGAGCGCTTTTAGAATGGATCCGGAAATTCCTCTCGTAGTTCCGGAAGTCAATCCGCACGCCATTGCCCGGTTTAAAAAACGCGGCATAATCGCAAATCCGAACTGTTCGACTATCCAAATGCTGGTAGCCCTGAAACCCATATATGACAAAGTCGGCATTAAACGAATTGTTGTGTCCACGTATCAGGCGGTGTCCGGCACAGGCGCCAAAGCCATTGAAGAGCTGAAAAACCAGATTCTCGACTATGCCGCCGGCCGGGAGATGAAGGCAAATGTTTATCCGTACCAGATTGCCTTCAACTGCCTTCCTCACATCGATTCATTTCTTGAAAACGGGTACACCAAAGAAGAGATGAAAATGGTCAACGAAACCAGGAAAATCTTTGAGGACAATTCCATTGGCGTTACCGCGACAACTGTGAGGGTTCCCGTTTTCTACGGGCACTCGGAAGCCGTCAATATCGAAACGAAAAGTAAAATTTCAGCCGCGGAAGTGAAGCAATTGCTCGCAGGCGCCCCCGGAGTTCGTCTGGTGGATGATGTCAGCAAACTGCAGTATCCCCTTGCAGTTAAATGTGCCGGCGAGTTTGATACATTTGTCGGCAGGATCCGTGAAGATGAATCCATTGCCAACGGCATCAACATGTGGATCGTTTCAGATAACATATTGAAAGGGGCCGCGTTGAATGCCGTCCAGATTGCAGAAAAGTATGTGGAGGAATATCTGTAATTGCGAATAATCAGCGGCTCAGCCAAAGGACGAAAATTGTCGGGTCCCGGCAATCAGAAAAGCAGCTGCTGCATCAGGCCGACTTCAGACAGGGCTCGAGAAGCTCTTTTTAATATCATAGGCCGGGACAAAATTCTCAACAGATCCGTCCTCGATCTTTTTGCCGGAACGGGAGCTCTCGGGATTGAGGCGTTAAGCAGGGGGGCCGCGGCGGCTTTTTTTGTAGATTATCACAAGGCGGCAATTCAGCTTATTCAGCACAATTTATCTCTCTGCGGATTTACGGCCGCTTCCTTAGTCGTTAAAAGAGACCTTGAAAAAGGTCTCTTTTTTTTTCGAGACACTACGGGAATACAAAAGGATAATGTATTTCCGGAAATTTTTGATCTGGTGTTTCTCGATCCGCCCTACGATCAAGAGAGAAGCGAATTTTATCTCACTGAATTGCAAGAATACTCTTTGATCGGTCCGGATAGTCTGGTCATCTATGAAGATCGCTCCCGGCAAAATCTCCTGGCCAAAATCGGAGCACTCTCTCTTTATGATCAAAGAAAATACGGCGATTCCGGTTTTTGGTTTTATAAACTATAATTCAATTTGACATATACGGAAAAATCCACGTTAAATAAACCATATACTTTGTCGCCGGCGCTTGAGTACTATTAAAACACAATTGCTTATTCTCATGTTGAGCAAGCTCGCAGCCAGAGCGGTTGACTTTGAACAACGGCTTGAATGGAGAAACTATGACTAAGGGAAGCTATAATTTCATTTATGATGAGTTCGGCAATACATCATCTATAGAGGTTAGGACGAGGGGGATCGGCATTCAGGCTAATAATTATCTTGATAAAAGCTCGGCCTTTTCGGAAGAGGAGAGAGTAACATTTAATTTGCAGGGAATTCTTCCTCCTGCCGTGCGAACCATGGAACAGCAGCTTAAAAATAATACCGAGTCTTTGAACGACATAAATTCGGACTTGGAAAAATTTATCTATATACGCTCTCTGTTCGATAGAAATGCAACTTTGGCGCATGCCCTCATCGCCACCGACATTGAGAAAATAATGGGGATAATCTACACACCCACAGTCGGCATTGCCTGTCAAAAATACTCGTCCATGTTTCGCAAAGCAAACGGCCTCCATTTTTTCCCCGGAAACATCGATATGGCCGAGGAAATTCTGCAAAGGTATGGGCATCGTGATATTCGGGTGGCGGTTGTTACCGATAATCAAGGCATACTCGGCATCGGTGATCAGGGAGCCGGCGGGATCGCGATATGTCTTGGAAAATTAATGCTGTACACCCAGGGCGCGGGGATCGCCCCTTGGCACTGTTTGCCGGTTTCACTGGATGTGGGAACGGACAATCAGGATCTTTTAAATGATGATCGTTATCTCGGATGGCGCCATTCCCGCATCCGGGGAGAAGAGTATGTCAAATTCATCCAGAGGTTCGCAAAAGCGTTTCGTAAAGTTTATCCCAACGCCCTTTGCCAATGGGAAGACTTTTCCAAGCAAAACGCCTTCGCCACCAGGGACGCCTATTTGCACGACCTGATATCTTTTAATGACGATATTCAGGGCACCGGGGCTGTTACCTTATCAGCAATACTTTCCGCCATGCGCATAAAAAATGAACAGCTGAAGGATCAAGTGTATCTTATCCACGGCGCTGGCGCAGGAGGTGTCGGGATTGCCGAACAGATAGAAACGGCCTTGACTGCCGAGGGATTGTCCGCTGCAGAAGCGCGCAGCAGGATTTTCACTCTTGACAGCAAGGGACTTATCACTACGGATCGAACTCATGAACCATATAAAGAAAAATTCGCAAAAGATCCGCAGGCCGTTGAATGGCTGCATAAGGGTGAAGATGGAACTCTGCTCAATGTGATACGCCATGAAAAAGTAACTGTACTTATCGGGACATCGGGGCAGGCAGGTTGTTTTAATTTCGATGTCGTTGCGGAAGTTATGAAAAATAGTGAACGCCCTGTCATATTGCCGCTCAGCAATCCAACTCCCATGGCCGAAGCTTTGCCGGCTGAAATATATCAATGGACTGACGGTCGAGCCCTTGTCGCGACAGGTTCGCCGTTTGCGCCGGTGCACTCTGAAGGCCAACAAATCAGAATAGGACAATGCAATAATGTTTTTGTTTTCCCCGGAGTTGGCCTCGGTACCCTGGCATCCGGCGCCCGGGAAGTTCTCCCTGAATTTTTTACAGCCGCTGCCTTTGCGGTCGCGTCAATGGTAGAAGATGATGACTTGAAAAAAGGTATTCTTATGCCTCCGGTCCATAAGTTGAGAGAAATAAGCTTGGTCGTCGCACGCGCTGTCGGACGAGAGGCCATTAAACAAAAAGTGAGCGGTCTCTGCGTCTACAGCACGTTTCAGCATGACAATGATCCGGAGAGGCTTGACTTGCTCATAGAAAAGATGCGTTGGAAACCGCAATATCTCCCCCTGAAGGCAGTCTGAGTAAACCAACAATTAATAATGATTATGCGGCAATGCGGACCACAATTGTTGCATTTTGTTATGTGTTTGAGAGTCGGGCAGTTGATGACTCTCTGTAACGTATAAATAACGTCAATTACATATGGGTACATGAATACCGAAGGAGTATGAGGATGAATACTAAAAGGGTTAAGATTGCTGTCACCGGAGCTGCCGGCCAGATAGGCTATGCCTCCCTGTTTCGGATCGCTTCCGGGCAGATGCTGGGAAAAAACACCGAAATAGAACTGCAGCTACTGGAACTGCCGCAAGCGCTTGGGTTTCTGGAAGGCGTCCGGATGGAACTTGATGACTGCGCCTTTCCGCTGCTTAAAAAAATTGTTTGCACTGACAAAATGGAAACTGCTTTTGCTGATGCAAACTGGATTCTGGCGATAGGATCGGTTCCAAGAAAACAGGGAATGGAGAGAAGCGACCTGCTAAATGTCAACGGCGGTATTTTCGGTCCTCTTGGTAAAGCCATGGCGCGACACGGGGCCGATGACTGTAGATTGTTTGTCGTCGGAAACCCGTGCAACACAAACTGCTTGATCGCCATGGAAAATTCGGGCCTGCCCAAAAACCGGTTTTACTCCATGACCGCCTTGGACGAGAATCGAGCACGAACGCAGTTGGCCCAAAAAGCTCGCGTCGATGTGACTGAGGTGAGCCGCATGACCATTTGGGGTAATCATTCAGCAACACAGTACCCGGATTTTGCCAACGCTCTGATTGCCGAGAAACCAGTGCCGGATGTCATTTCAGACCATGAATGGCTGCAAGGTGAATTTATCGAGACCATCCAGCAGAGAGGGGCTGCCGTTATAAAGGCTCGAGGCGCTTCGTCAGCTGCTTCTGCGGCAAACGCCTGCGTGCAGAGCGTCTATAATCTTACCCATAACACACCGGCAGGGGAGACATTTTCCGTAAGTCTCTGCTCGTCCGGTCAATATGGTGTAGATGAAGGGCTGATTTTTTCTATGCCGTGCCGGGTTGAAAACGGCAAACTTTCCGTGGTTGAAGGCTTCAGCCAGAATGAATTCGGCAAAGCCCTCATGCAAAAAACTCTCGACGAGCTGCGCGCTGAGAAAGAGACCGTACGCAAGCTCGGGTTGTTGTCATGAACAGGAGTTGACGATCTTTAGTACCTTAGAAATAATGTTCGTGTTTTTTATGGCAAGATATTTGTGGATTGGTCTGGTTCAAAGAGGTCCAGACCAATGTTAAGGTACTTATTTCCGGTTTACCCGGATTAAGAGCTTCCAATCAACCGCTGAAGGAGGATTAATTATGGAGTTTTATGATTTAGTCCCGGACTATAAGCTGGATTATCTCGGACTGCACAACCTTGGGCAAGTGTATTGGAATCTGTCTACCTCGACCCTCTATGAATTTTCATTGCGCAGATTTGAAAGCAACATTGCCCATCTTGGCCCTATGGTCGTTAATATGGGGCAGCATACAGGAAGAGCCGCAAAAGACAAATATATAGTTGACGAGCCGACAACCAGGGATAATATCTGGTGGAACAAAGTCAATACTAAATATCCGGAAGAGCGTTTCGAAGCCCTTCTCAAAAGGATGACGGCGTACCTGCGGGGCAAAACACTTTTTGTTCAAGACTGTTATGCCGGCGCCGATAAGCAATACAGACAGCATGTCCGGGTAATTAACGAATATGCCTGGCATAACCTCTTTGCCCGCAACATGTTTATTCAAAAAGAAAAGGGTTCTCAAGAGTACAAACATTTCGTTCCTGATTTTACGGTGCTTCACTGCCCCAATTTCAATGCCGACACAGGTGACGATCAGACGCGGAGCGGCACCTTTGTCGCTATTAATCTTAAAAGAAAGCTCATAATAATCGGCGGGACGGCATATGCCGGGGAGATTAAAAAATCTATTTTTTCGGCGCTGAACTTTCTTCTGCCTGAACATGATGTTCTTTCAATGCACTGTTCGGCTAATGTAAGCAAGCACAACCCGGACGACGTCGCTATCTTTTTCGGACTTTCCGGCACTGGGAAAACCACTCTGTCAGCTGAACCGAGTCGATCCCTCATCGGCGATGATGAGCACGGATGGTCCGATAACGGTGTTTTCAACTTTGAAGGCGGCTGCTATGCCAAGGTCATAAGACTCTCCAAGGAAGCGGAACCGGAAATTTATGAATGCACCCGGAAGTTCGGGACCATTCTTGAAAATGTCGCGATGGATCCCGTTACTCGGCGCGTCGATCTTGATGACGATACATTTACCGAGAACTCACGGGCGTCATATCCGTTGACTCACCTGCCGGACTTCGTCAAATCCGGTATGGCGGGCCACCCTAATAACATTATTATGCTGACGGCCGATGCTTTCGGCATTTTACCGCCCATCGCGCGACTGACAGCCGATCAGGCGATGTATCATTTTATCAGTGGCTATACCGCAAAGGTTGCCGGTACAGAAAAAGGGGTGACGGAGCCGACAGCAACATTTAGCGCCTGCTTCGGGGCGCCTTTTATGATTCGCCATCCGTATGTCTATGCTCAGCTGTTAGAGCAGAAAATTAAAAAGCACAAATCAGCGTGCTGGCTGGTTAACACAGGATGGAGCGGAGGGCCTTACGGGGTCGGGGCCAGAATGAAAATCGCTTATACTCGGGCTTTGCTTGATGCCGCCCTGGAAGGAAAACTTGACGACGTGGAAACGTATACCGATCAAGTCTTCGGTTTTGAGGTTCCGGTGTCAGTGGCAGGAGTGCCCAATGAGATCATGAGGCCGAGTCAAACCTGGTCGGATCCGGAAAAATATAATCAACAAGCGGCAAAATTAGCCGAGTTGTTTAAGAAAAACTTCCAACAGTTTACCGACCTGGCTCCTGAAAACGTCAGGGCGGCGGGACCCCGATAGTTTATTAAAACAATTCCACCCGAACCCAAATATACCCACTAAGAAAGAAGTGAAAACATGACTAAGAAAAAGTCGGCCCGAACAAAAGATCCGTTGTCTGAATGTAATAATCTCCTGGTAATTGCGGGATTGAAAAAGACCATCATCAATCACGTATTAAGCTTCCAGGGACGAGATCCTGAAAGGGCCGGCAACGACGATTATTATCGCTCACTTGCTTACGCAACGCGTGATTTTCTTGTCAAAAACTGGATTAAAACCCAAAAAAGTTACTATGATAAACATCAAAAACGCGTCTATTACCTGTCCCTGGAATTTTTGATTGGCCGCTCTCTGGGCAACAGCCTGATCAACCTCGGCTTTTTTGATACAATAAAGGATATTCTGCAGGAAATGGGCCTTGATTTGGATCTTATCCGTGAAGAGGAGGAGGATGCTGCTTTGGGAAACGGAGGCCTTGGCCGTCTTGCCGCCTGTTTTATGGATTCGATTGCCACGATGAAAATTCCAGCCTACGGCTACGGGATTAATTACGAGTTCGGTTTGTTTCACCAGAAAATAATCGACGGCTTTCAGATTGAAAGTCCCGATAGCTGGCTGAGATTTGGCACCCCCTGGGAGTTTGATCGAACAATGCCTGTGTACCCGGTCAATTTTTACGGAAGAGTTAACTCCTACATTGATGAAAACGGCAAGTTCAGAAGCGAATGGCTCGATACCGACACAGTTATGGCAAGCCCCTGCGATATTCTGGTGCCCGGCTATCGGAATGATAATGTCATTAACATGCGACTCTGGAAGGCAACGGCCTCCCGTGAGCTCGATTTGACCTATTTTAATAAAGGCGATTACCTTGGGGCGGTCCACAGCAAGGTTAAATCAGAAACCATTTCAAAAATGCTGTATCCGCCGGACGAATTCAGCGCCGGACAGGAACTTCGTCTCAAACAGCAATATTTTTTTGTTGCCGCGACTTTTCAAGATATTTTCAGAAGGTTTTCAAAACATAATTCCGACATGAAAAAGTTGCCGGAGAAAGTGGCGGTGCAGCTCAACGACACCCATCCTTCGATAGCCATACCTGAGCTGATGCGTCTGCTCCTCGATGAACACGGACTTGGCTGGGAAGAGTCATTTGATATTTGTGTTAAAACATTTGCCTATACAAATCACACTCTGATGCCTGAAGCGCTGGAAACATGGACCGTTGACCTCATGGGAAGGGTTCTGCCGAGGCACCTTGAAATTATCTATGAGATCAATCGTAGATTTCTCGAACAGGTTTCCAGTAAATATCCAGGAAATGAACGTAAAATCAGGGATATGTCGATAATATCAGATGGGAATAATCAGCGTGTTAGAATGGCCTATCTGGCCATTGTCGGCAGCCATTCGGTTAATGGTGTGGCCGCCTTGCATACGGAATTGCTCAAATCAGGTCTTTTTAAAGATTTTCATGAAATATTTCCCGCTAAAATCAACAACAAAACCAATGGAATTACGCCAAGACGGTGGTTGTTGAAGTGTAATCAGGAACTTTCATCTTTGATTTCCAGCAAAATTGGCGAAGGGTGGATAACCGATCTCGATCAGCTCAAAAAATTGATCCCCTACGCTGAAGACAGCGCCTTCCAAAAAAAGTTTGCCGAAGCCAAAAGAATAAATAAAATCAGGCTGGCCCAAATAATCAAAAGAAAGTGCGGTATAGAGGTCAACCCGGATTCTCTCTTCGATGTCCAGGTCAAAAGAATTCATGAATATAAGAGACAGCTGCTCAATCTTCTGCACGTCATCCATCTGTACAACCGCATTGTCTCGGGCCGGACGTACGAAGTCACGCCGCGCGTCGTTATTTTTGCCGGCAAAGCCGCACCGGGATATCTGAAGGCCAAAACCATTATTAAACTGATCAATTCCGTTGCCGATGTTATCAACAATGATCCCCGGGTAGGTGATCTTCTGAAGCTCGTGTTTATTCCTAATTATGGTGTCTCTTTGGCTGAAAGAATTATACCGGCCGCCGATCTTTCCGAGCAGATATCAACCGCCGGTACAGAGGCCTCGGGAACCGGAAATATGAAGTTTGCCTTAAATGGCGCTTTGACAATCGGCACGCTCGACGGAGCAAACATTGAAATTCGTGAAGAGGTAGGCGAGGACAATATATTTATATTTGGAATGACCGCCGCAGAGGTGAAATGGGAAAAAAAATCCCTGCGCCGCACGCCGTATCAGATTTATGAACAGAATGAAAGCGTTCGCTCGATTCTTGACCGTATACAACAAGGGTGTTTCAGCAACGGCAACAGCGAGATTTTCCAAACCATTGTTACCGATCTTTTTGATATTAACCGAGATCCGTATCTCCATCTTCTTGATCTGGAAGATTACCTTCGCTGCCAGAGGGAAATTGACCGGGTCTATCAAACCCCAAAAATCTGGTACAAAAAGGCCATACTCAATGTCGCGAACATGGGGAAATTCTCCAGCGACCGAACAATGAAAGAGTATGCCGAAGAGATATGGGGCATACGAATAGACGGCAAGGACAATAAATAACAGACGGAACGTCCATTCCCTGTAATTCGCTGTCCGCGTCCTTTCTTATCCGCATGGATTCATACTTTATTTCGCTGGATTTCCGAGGGATTTATAAGAATTTTCATATAATTATTTATGGCGATTCCATATTTCATGATGTATTTTTGAAAATTAGTTTGGAGCGGCATGATCATCTTTCGCAGGAATTCTAATATAAATAGAAAATAATGAGGCGACCATGAAGTTTTATAATTTGCGAATCGGTACACGATTAGCGGTTGGATTCAGCCTGATTGTGGCGTTTACTCTGGGCATCGGCCTGGTTTCAGTGGTCCAGTTGGGCGTGCTGGCCGGGATTACGGAAAATATGTATGCTCATCCGCTGACGGTCAGCAACGCGGTACGTGATATTCGCATTGACGTGACATTGATGGAGAGGGCTGTCCGTGATCTCATATTGGCTGAGAACCAGGCTGATTTTGATCGGGCGATAATGATTATAGACAGTCGGGAATCCGAGGTGTTGCAGCGCTTCGACATTGTGTCCGAACGCTTCCTGGGCAGTTCTGAAACTGTGGAGCGGGCTAAGACCTTATATAAAGAGTGGGAGCCGATACGCAAGGAAATTATCCGGCTAGCCATGAAAGGAGATCGGGATGGCGCCGCCGAACTTCTCAATCGACAGGGGATCCGCCATCTTTCCAGGATGGATGCCGGCATTCAAAAGATGATCGATTTCGCGAGCGGCAAGGCCGATTTCTTTCTGAATGAAGCTCGCAACACCCAGAATAGAACGATGACTATCATGTTCTCTCTGTTGGCCGTCGTATTTGTCGGCGGTATTCTGGTGGCATGGATTATCACCAGCAGCATCATCAGACCTCTTGCTCAGGTGGTTACCGGAGTAGAAGAGATTGCCGGCGGCAATCTTAATCACGATGTTGATATAGAGAGCGGTGATGAGGTCGGTCATCTGGCCAATTCTTTCCGCAGGATGCAGGCTAACCTGAAATTAAAGGCCGAGACCGCTCGAATGATCGCCGCCGGAAATTTCAGCCGTCGGATCGAGGTCGAAAACAACCATGACGTTGTGGCTCAGGCGATCAATCAGATTATCGACAATTTCAGCGCAGTTGTCAGGCAAGCCCGCTTGATCGCCCGCGGCGATTACAGCATCGAACTAACGCAGCGCTCTGATAATAACGAGTTGCAGATCGCCATTAATGAGATGGTCGAAAGCTTGAAAGGTGTGGTAGCACAGGCCGATAGAATTGCCAACGGCGATTACTCAGGTGAAGTTGCAACGAAGTCTGAAAATGACAAACTCGCATATTCCTTGAATCGGATGATCAGCGCGTTGCGCCAAGCTACTCTGGAAAACGACCGGCAGAACTGGCAGAAGACCGGTACGAACGGTTTAAATGAAGTCATGCGGGGCGAAATTGAGCTGACTAAGCTCGGAGCCGATGTGGTCAGGTACCTGGCGACGTATACGGGGGCGGCGATGGGCGCATTATATGTCACCGATGAAGGCAGTCCGCATTTAACCTTGGCTGGTTCCTACGCGTTTACCAAACGCAAGAGTTTAAACGACGTTATCCCTTTTGGCGAAGGGCTGGTAGGGCAGGCGGCGGTCAGCCGCGAGATGATATCGTTGACCGAGTTGCCGGCAGATTACTCACGTATATCCTCGGCTGTCGGCGATGCCTTGCCCCGTAATGTGGTGGTCGCGCCGTTTGTCAGCGAAGACAGGGTGTGGGGCGTAATCGAGCTTGCCGCTTTCCGGGAATTCTCCGATCATGAACTGGATTTTCTGCAAAGCGTCTGTGAGGCAATCGCCGTGGCCTTCAATATGACTACTTCCCGGGCACGAATGGCCGAGCTGCTTGAACAGACCAGACAACAGGCCTCGAGACTACAGGTCCAGCAAGAAGAACTGCAGCAAACTAATGAGGAACTTGAGGCTCAGACCACGGCCCTGCGATCTTCCGAAGCCAGTCTTCAAGCCCAACAGGAGGAACTGCGAGTCACTAACGAGGAACTTGAAGAGCAGCGCGACGCCATCCAGCGCAACAATGAGGCCCTTGAACGGGCCCGCAGCGAGATTGCCATCAAGGCCCGTGATCTCGAGACCGCCAGTCATTACAAATCGGAGTTTCTGGCCAACATGTCACATGAGCTGCGTACGCCTTTGAATAGTGTTCTTATTTTGTCTCAGCTTCTGGAAGCCAATAAAGACGGAAACCTGACTGATAAACAGGTGGAGTTTGCCCGGACAATTCACACATCGGGCTCCGATTTGCTGCATCTGATCAACGAGGTGCTGGATCTCTCCAAGGTCGAGGCCGGCAAGATGATCATTGCCCCGGAGAATATTGATCTGCAAGAACTGGTCACGGAACTCACCCGCCCCTTTGAAAGTGTGGCTGAAAAAAAGGGTCTGCAGCTCGCAGCAAACGTCGATGAAACCCTGCCGACAACGATACGCAGTGACAGCCAGCGGCTTTTGCAGATTTTACGTAATCTGTTGTCAAACGCCGTCAAATTTACGGAGCAGGGCAAGATTTCCCTGACCGTCGCCCGCCCTGTTTCAGGGACCGATTTGTCCGGCAGCGGTCTCGATCCCGACCAGTCAGTAGCCTTCAGCGTGACTGATTCCGGCATTGGCATTCCCGCCGAATTGCAGACCCATGTTTTTGAGGCCTTTCATCAGGTCGATGGAACAACGAGCCGCCGCTTCGGGGGCACGGGGCTGGGATTATCTATATCCCGGGAACTGGCCCGCTTGTTGGGCGGAGAGATTCAGCTGGTAAGCAAGGAGGGAAGCGGCAGCACCTTCACTCTATTTCTGCCGGAGACCTTTGACGATGGCGCTGCTGATTACGGAAATATTGAGCGTGCTGATGCTGACAATGCAGAGATCTTTTCTCGCCTTGCCCCCAAGAATGCGCCGCCGGTGCAAGATGATCGCCGCATGGTACAGCCCTGTGACAAGTCGTTGTTGATTATTGAAGACGATGCCGTATTTGCCGAGGCGCTGGTGGATATCGCCCATACAAGGGGATTTAAATGCCTGGTTGCCGAAGACGGTGAGACGGGGCTGCAATTGGCCGACCACCACAAACCGAGCGCCGTCATTCTCGACATCGGCCTGCCGGGTATTGACGGCTGGTCGGTAATGGATCGCCTGAAATCCAACCCGGAAACCCGTCACATTCCGGTGCATTTTATTTCCGCCTACGATAAAGAGATGACCGCCAGGCAGCTGGGCGCGATAGGCTACCTCGTCAAACCAGCGAGCAACGCCAAACTCGAAGAGGCTTTTACCAAGATTGAGGAAATTATCGCCAAACCGGTAAAAAGTCTTTTAGTTGTCGAGGATGATAAAAATCAACGCAAGGCAATCGTCAGTCTGATCGGCAACGGCGATGTGGTCACCACCGCGGTAGCCACAGGTTCCGAGGCCCTGGAGCGGCTCCGCACCGAGAACTACGACTGCATGATTTTAGATCTTGGGCTTGGCGACATGTCGGGCTTTGACCTTCTAGCAAATATTCGGGATGACGAACATATTCAGAATATTCCGATCATTATCTACACCGGCAAGGAGCTCACCGAGGAGGAAGATCTCGAACTCCGGAAATATACCGAAAGTGTTATCATCAAGGGGGTCCGTTCCCCGGAACGTCTATTGGACGAAACCACTCTTTTTCTGCATCGCGTACAACGTGATCTGCCTGATGAGAAGAAACGCATGCTCAAAAAGATGACTGCGTCGTTGGACGAAGAGCTCAAGGGACGCAAAATTTTGATCGTCGACGACGATATGCGCAACGTTTTTGCCTTGTCCAACGTCATGGATTTACGGGGAATCAACGTGGTAGTCGGCCGTAATGGCGTTGATGGACTTGAGAAGCTTAAACAGAATCCGGACGTGGATCTGATACTCATGGATATCATGATGCCGGAGATGGACGGGTATGAAGCCATGCAGCGGATCCGGCAGGATGCTCGTTTCAATAAACTTCCAATTATCGCGTTAACGGCTAAGGCAATGAAGGGCGACCGGGCCAAATGCATCAATGCCGGCGCCAGCGATTATCTTGCCAAACCGGTCGATGCCGATAGACTTTTGTCCCTTCTTCGCGTATGGCTGCACCGATGACCGAGGCCGATCTACCGATTGAGGTCGAGATCGATCATATCGAATGCGATCTGCTGGTTGAGGCGGTCTACCGAAGATACGGCTATGATTTTCGCGACTATTCAAAGGCGCACCTTCGGCGCCGTCTGCATCATCGGCTTGCGCTTGCGGGACTTTCCAGCGTGGCTGAAATGATGCACCGGGTACTATCCGACGAGGACTTTTTCGGAGAACTGCTTCTCGATCTGTCAATCAACGTCACAGCCATGTTTCGCGATCCTCCCTTCTATCAGGCAGTGCGTCATCATATTTTGCCGATTCTCGAAACCTATCCCTATATCCGGATTTGGCATGCCGGTTGTTCGACAGGCCAGGAGGTGTATTCCATGGCCATTCTTCTGGAAGAAGCCGGACTGGCCAAACGGGCGCAGCTTTATGCCACCGACATGAGTCAGGCGGCTTTGGAAGCTGCCAAAGAGGGCATTTATCCGGTGGACGAGATTAAGTTGTACACCAGCAATTATATGCAGGCTGGGGGCCAGGAATCGTTTTCAGATTACTATACTGCCAAGTACAAATCGGTTATACTGCAGAAACGCCTTCGCAACCGGGTTATATTCGCCCAGCACAATCTGGCCAGCGATGGTGTGTTTGGCGATATGCACGTTGTCGTCTGCAGGAATGTGCTTATTTATTTCAACAAGCGACTGCAAGACAGGGTAATGAAGTTGTTTATCGACAGCCTCCATGCCGGTGGATTTCTCCTGTTGGGGTCGAAGGAACGCCTTGCCCTGGCCGAATATGGTCATATCTTTGAAACAGTTGATGAAGAAGCGCGCATCTACCGAAAAAAAAGAACACTTGAACTGAAAGAACAATGAGCGACAGGAAAGCCGTGAAATCGTACCGGGCAGTGGCTATTGGGGTATCAGCCGGCGGATTTGATGCCCTCAGC
>Ga0214472_10003397_pt1 | contig 16863 bp, 17 predicted proteins | sample RVTome_6_FD_207662 | JGI IMG/M metagenome (GOLD analysis project Ga0214472, IMG submission 207662) | Soil microbial communities from uranium-contaminated site in the Upper Colorado River Basin, Wyoming, United States - RVT140D175 | ecosystem: Environmental > Terrestrial > Soil > Contaminated >... | reverse complement strand
CGCGCCAAGGGCATGGCCGGTCCGGCCGGTCCCATCGCCCAAGAGAAGGCCGTGAGCGCCCGCGGGGCGGAAGAGAGCATCTACGAAACGATCAGGCGGGACTTCCACTGACGCGGTGCCATCAAGAACGGCGGCTTGCTGCTGGTGGGCAAGTGCGCCGAATGTCACGGTGACGTGGCGCGGATCATCGAGGGCTCGTAGCCCTCAGGCATTGAACGCGTCAGGGGCGCAACACCACCCGCACCGTCACTCGGCCCGATCGCACCACCATTCTTGGGCCATCTTCATCTCTTCTCGCGTCACCTGGAACTTGTGCAGCACAAGCTGCCGGTCCACCGACGTTTCGTACTGCGCTGCGTACGGCTCGGTTATGTATTAGAATGCGCGCCGTCCCGCTTGCGGGACTTTTGCGGGACATCGATGAACTTCGACCGGCGCAGTTAAGCACGGTTGCAGCGAGCGCCCGGCTTAACCGGTTGATTTTCAATGGATTGGTGCGCCCATGCATGCATGGGGTGCAAGGGGTCGCGAGTTCGAATCCCGCCGCCCCGACCAAACTGAATTCCGAACCGGCCGCCAGGCCGGTTTTGTTTTTGCGGCGTCCGTCGCGCCGAAAGGCCGCACGGCGGTGTGCTAACATTCTGCGTCGCTCTGCCATCCACATGTGGCGCGGTTATACCGCTCGAGCCATTCCGAACGGACAAAACATGCGCATTCTGGTCAGTAACGACGATGGCTATTTCGCTCCCGGAATCGCTGCGCTCGCCGAGGCGCTGCGCGAGGTGGGCGAAGTCACTGTCGTCGCGCCGGAACGCGATCGCAGCGGCGCCAGCAACTCGCTCACCCTCGACCGTCCGCTGTCACTGCGGCGCGCCGCGAACGGCTTTTTTTTCGTCAATGGCACCCCCACCGACTGCGTCCATCTGGCCGTGACCGGGATGCTCGATCATCTTCCCGACATGGTGGTTTCCGGCGTCAATCATGGCGCCAACATGGGCGACGACACCATCTACTCGGGAACCGTGGCGGCCGCCACCGAGGGCTTCCTGCTCGGTGTGCCGTCGATCGCCGTTTCGCTGGTGAGCAAGGCCGCCACCGACTTCACCGCCGCGGCGCGCGTCGCGCGCGATCTGGCACTGCGCTTTCTGCATACGCCGTTTCCACATGGGGTGCTGCTCAACGTGAACGTGCCCGATCGCCCCTATGAGGATGTGCAGGGCCTGCGCATCACGCGGCTGGGCAAGCGCCACAAGGCCGAACCGGTGATCCGCAGCGTCACGCCGCGCGACGAGACGGTGTACTGGGTGGGTGCGGCCGGGCAGGCTGCCGATGCGGGCGAGGGTACCGATTTTCACGCGGTGGCGAACGGCTACGTGTCGATCACGCCGCTACAGGTCGATCTCACTCACTTCGGGCAGATCGCGAGCGTTTCCGAATGGATCGAGCAATGAGCATGCGATCGCACGATGCCGGACAGGCGGCGAGCCGGGCGCGCGCGCGCATGGTCGAGCGCCTGCGAACGCAGGGAATCGGCGACCAGAGGGTGCTTGCCGCCATGATGCAGGTGCCGCGCCACAAGTTCGTCGAGGAAGGTCTCGCCTATAGCGCCTACGATGACACGCCGCTGCCGATCGGGTACCAGCAGACCATCTCGCAGCCCTTCGTGGTGGCGCGCATGATCGAACTGCTGCGCGCCGGACGCGAGTTGGGGCGTACCCTGGAAGTGGGGGCCGGTTGCGGGTATCAGGCGGCGGTGCTGTCTCTCGTGGCGACCGAGGTGTATGCGGTCGAGCGCATTCGTCCGCTGCTCGATTGCGCCCGCGAGAACTTGCGACCGCTTCGGTTGCCCAATGTGCGGCTAAAATGCGTCGATGGTAATCTCGGGCTGCCCGAGGCTGCGCCATTTGACACCATCATTGTGGCTGCGGCGGCGCACGAGGTGCCACCGGCGCTCAAGGCGCAGCTTGCGCCGGGAGGGCGGCTGATGATCCCGCTGGGAAGTACCGACCAGCGCCTGGTGATGATCGAGCGGCAGGGCAGCGTGTTCAAGGAAAGCCGGCTCGAAGCGGTCCGCTTCGTGCCCTTGCTGGCTGGTACGGAATGAGTGACCGAGTGAAAGCTTCGAATCCGCGTCTGGTTGTTGGCCTGTTCCTGGTCGCCGCATTGCTTGCCGGGTGTGCGGCCCGCGCGCCGGCGCCTGTGCGCGACGGCACCGCGCCCCCGCCGGTGTCCGTCGCTCCGGCGCCCACCAGCGGCGTGCATGTGGTGCGCCCCGGCGACACCTTGATGGGCATCGCGCGCCTGTACAACATCGGTGTTCGCGACCTCGTTGCCTGGAACACGCTGACCCACCCCAACCAGCTCGCGGTTGGCCAGCAAGTGCGGGTGATTCCGCCCGATGAGGTGGTGGTCCAGCCGATCACGAATGCACAGCCGGTGGAAGTCCGGCCGATATCGCCGGGCAGCGAGATTGCCGGGACTCCGATCAAGGTCGAGCCCAAGGGTGGTCGCCAGGCTTACAGCGACCAGGCCTGGGCCGCGCTGCAGCCGCGCCCGGTCATGCCGCCTGCGTCTCCCGCGACGCCGACCGACCCGACCCAGGCCGTGCCCGATACGGTGTGGCTGTGGCCCACCGGCGGGACCCTCATCGGCACGTTCGACGAGGCCACCAACAAGGGGCTGGACATCGCCGGCAAGCCCGGCGATCCGGTCGTGGCCTCGGCCGCGGGCAAAGTCGTATATTCCGGAAGCGGGTTGCGCGGCTATGGAAAACTGGTCATCATCAAGCACGACGCGAACTACCTCACCGCATATGCGCACAACCAGCAGTTGCTGGTGAAGGAAGGGGAGGCCGTCACCAAGGGCCAGAAAATCGCAGAGCTCGGAAGCACCGATGCAGACCGCCCCAAGCTGCACTTCGAAATTCGCAAGCAGGGTCGCCCGGTCGATCCCATGAAGTATTTGCCAGCGCGCTGAGGAGGCTATGTACGATCCGGTGAGTCGTGACGATGCGGATACTCAGGAACCGGATCTGCCGCCCGAGGTGGAGGTGTTCGTCGAGCCCGCAGCGCCTGCGTTCGAGAACGAGTTTCTCAGCGATGTGACGCAGATTTACCTGAACGAGATCGGGGCCAACCCGCTGCTCACCGCCGAGGAAGAGGCGACGCTGGCGCGGCGGGTGCGGGCAGGCGATTTCGAGGCGCGCCAGATCATGATCGAGCGCAACCTGCGGCTGGTCGTGAACATCGCCAAGCACTATCTGAACCGCGGCATTCCGCTGCTCGATCTGGTCGAGGAAGGCAATCTCGGCCTGATGCACGCGCTCGAGAAATTCGATCCGGAACGCGGCTTCCGCTTTTCCACCTACGCCACGTGGTGGATCCGCCAGAACATCGAGCGCGCGATCATGAACCAGTCGCGCACCATCCGCCTGCCGGTGCACGTGGTCAAGGAGCTCAATCAGGTACTGCGCACCCAGCGCAGCCTGGAGGCGTCCGGCAACGGCGAATTCACCCTGGACGATGTGGCGCACCGGCTCGACAAGTCGGTGGGCGAGGTGCGCGCGATCCTCGCGCTCTCCGAACACACCGCCTCGCTCGATGCGCCGCTCGACATCGACCCGACCCTGTCGATCGGCGAGTCGCTCGCCGACGACCAGGCCGACCCGCCCGATTCGCACATCCACGACGCCGAAGTCGAGCACTTGATCCGCGAATGGATCGGCATGCTCAACGACAAGCAACGCCTGGTGATCCGCCACCGCTACGGACTCGACGAGTGCGAAGTGATGACGCTCGAAGAACTCGCTTCGCGCCTGAGCCTCACCCGCGAGCGGGTGCGCCAGATCCAGCTCGAAGCGCTCGGGCAACTGCGCCGCACCGTGAAGCGGCGCGGCATCTCACGCGACGAACTGCTCTGAAGCGCGGCAGTTCGGTGCGGCTGCGGTCACGGTGAGCCCGGCGGCGACGCCTCGCGCCGTTCGCGCAGCGCCCGCGCCAGTTCGAATACCGCCATCGCGTAGAAGCTGCTCTTGTTGTAGCGCGTGATGACGTAGAAATTGCGGTAGCCGAGCCAGTATTCGGTATCCGCATCCGGCGTGGCGAGGTCGACCAGGGTCGCCGGCGCATCGTGTGCCGGCCCGCGCAGCGGCGCGATGCCCGCCAGCGTCAGCAACTCGGGCGACAGCGTCGGTTCGATGCCCGCCTGTACCAGCGGCGCCGGATCCGTGTCCGGGTCCAGGCGCGCGCGAATCGCTACTGGCGCGTCGCGCTGCCAGCCGTGCACCGCCATGTAGTTTGCGATGCTGCCGATGGCATCGACCGGCTCGGCCACGAGTTCAGTGCGTCCGTTGCCGTCGAAATCGATCGCATAGCTGCGGATGCTGCTCGGCAGGAACTGCGGGTAGCCGAGCGCGCCGGCGTACGAGCCCTGGTAGCTGAACGGGTCGCGCCCCTGCTCGCGTGCGAGCAGGAAGAGGTTTTCCAGTTCGCGCAGGAACAGCGGCGCCCGTGGCGGATAGTCGAAGGCGAGCGTGGCGAGGGCGGAAACCGTCTCGAATTTCCCGGTATTGCGGCCATACAGCGTTTCCACCCCGATGATCGCGACGACGATCTCGGGCGGCACGCCGAAACGCTCATGCGCCGCCGTCAATGCCGCCTCGTGCTGCCGCCAGAATGCGAGCCCGCCCTCGAGGCGGGGCGTGTCGAGAAAGCCCGCCCGGTAACGCTGCCATGACCGGGCGGCCGGCGTCGCCGGCGGGGTGATCAGGCGGATGACGCGCTCGTCATGTTGGGCGCGGTCGAGCGCGGCATGCAACTCGGCGCTGTCGAAGCCGTGCCGTTGCGCCATGTCGCGCACGAAGGCCTGCGCTTCGTCGCGCTCGGAATAGGCGGCGCCGGCTACCGCCGGGGCGGCGAGGAGGGTCGAGGCGAGGACGGCGAGGGCGAGGCGGTTCATTCGAGCTTCAGTCTCCGGATGCGGTGCGCCAGCGCGTCGATCGCTGCGCGCGTTTCGGGTGGTCCGTAGCGCAGGCGCGCGTAGGTCATGGCAATGTCGCGCAACTCCGCCGCGTGGTGCGGATGGGCCGCGGCGAGGCGCTGCGCGTAGTCGGCGGGCCCTTCCCATGGTGCGCGCGCGCTGCCGCGGCGGGCCAGTTTGTGGCAGAACGCATCCCACGCGCGGTCGAGTGGGTCGGCGCGGCGGCGCTGGCGCACGGCCCAGCCGAGCAGCACAAGCATCAGGGCGCCGAGCGTGCCGCCCAGCACGAGGCCGAGCGACCTCCATTCAGGGTGCGGCATGCCGAGGCGGGCCAGCAATTCGCGCTGCCGCTCCGGATTGTAGCCAAGAACCCACTGGTTCCAAACGTTGGTGGCCGCTTCCCACTGGTGCCGCAGGTCGCGCAGCCACGCCAGCGCCGGTCGCATCATGAACGGCAGCGGCTCGCCCTGCGGCAGCGCGGCGGCGAGCCCGCCCTCGATGCGCTGCGGCGCCGCGAGCGCGGTCGGATCGACCCGCACCCAGCCGCGCCCGGTGAACCAAACTTCGGCCCACGCATGGGCATCGGACTGGCGCACCACCAGGCTCGCGTCGACCGGGTTGATCTCGCCGCCCTGGTAACCGGTCACCACACGGGCCGGGACGCCGGCCGCCCGCATGAGAAACACGAAGGCGGACGAGAAGTGCTCGCAGAAGCCGCGTCCGGAATCGAACAGGAATTCGTCCACCGAGTGGGTGCCCAGCGGGGGCGGACGCAGCGTATAGGTAAGGGCGCTCGCGCGCAGGTGCGCGAGGGCGCGTGCGAGCACCGTCTCGGCCGATGGCGCCCCCGCGGCCAGCCGTCGCGCCAGCGCCTGCGTGCGCGGATTGGAGCGCGGTGGCAAGCGGCGTGCCGCGGCAAGAACGGCCGGGTGTTCGTCGATGCCCACCGGTGTCTCCGGATAGGCGCGCAATTCGAAGCGGCTGCGCGCGCGCAGCGGGTGCTCGGAGAGCAGCCGGAAGTCGCTCGCATAGCGCGCACCCGGCGGCGCGCCGGCGGGGAAGTCGAGGGCCAGCAGCCAGTTGCGGTCGTGGGCCTCGAGCGTGAGCTGGTAGTCGTAGCGCGGCCCGCCCGGCACGTAGGCAGGCTGTGCGGCGAGCGGGGCCGGCCGCGCCCGCCAGGTGCGGCCGTCGAAGTCGGTCAGCACCGGGCCGCGCCAGTAGCGCTGCGCGGGCGCCGGCGGCGGGCCGTCGAAGCGGGCCCGAAAAGCGATCGCCTCGGACAGGCTCAGCTGGCTGATCGAGCCGGGCGCCATCGAATCGGACAGGCCGCTGAGTGCGCTCCAGGCGTCGGCCGGCAAGCCCCACAGCGGCCCTTGGACGCGCGGGAAGAGGACGAACAGGGCGAGCATGAAGGGGAGTCCCTGGGCGAGCAGCAAGGTGCCCAGGCGCAGCTGCGCGCGAGCTGCGCCACGGGGGTCCTCCAGCGCGAGCAGCGTCACGACGGCGAGCAGGGTGCCGGTCAGCGCCGCGGCGGCCACCGGCAGGCTCTGGTCTTCGAAGAAGACGCCGAGCTGGAGGAACAGGCTCAGCAGAACCGCGGCCCGAATGTCGCGTGCGCGGCGCACCTCGAGCAGCTTCAGGCACAACAGTACCGCCAGCAGCGCGACTCCCGGATCCTTGCCGAAAAAGTGGTCGAAATGGTAATTGACGTCGACTCCGGCCGCGAGGGCAACGAGTACGATGACGAGGCGATGGGGGGGCGCGCCCGCTTGCCACTGCAGCCAGGCGCGCCACATGAGGAGCAGGGCGCACAACGCGCCCAGCCAGCCCGGCAGGTGGGGCGCGTGCGGCGCCAGCGTTACGGTCACGCAGGCGAGCAGCCACAGTGCCGGAGCGGGAGGAAGACGGGCGGCTTCACTCATGGCGGTCCGCCGGCAGGCCGAACAGTGCCAGGCGGCGCAGGCAGGCATGCGCGTGGGCGGCGCCCGAGTCGGCCACCCCGCGCGCGTCGGGCAGGTCCAGGGCGAAGCGTAGTCCGCCCGCATCGGCTGCCAGCACCCACGCGGCGAGGCGGCACAGGCGCTGCTCCCCATCGAGGTGGGCGGGGAGTGCGTCCCAGTCGAGGCTCACCTGTCCGCCGCCGAGTCCGGAAAACTGCTTGGTGAGCAGCGGGCCGCCGCGTGCGAGCACCTTCCAGGCGACATGGCGCGGTGAATCGGCGAACTGGTGGGCGCGCAGCCCGGCAAAGTCATCGTTGCCAGCGTCGCCCCGGTGCTGCCCGCCGTCCTGCGAGGCGGCCTGCGGCAGCGCCGGGGCGTCGCGTTCCGGGGCGGGATAGACAAGGCATTCGGTGTCCGGCACCACCACGCTCCAGGCGCGAATCAGGCCGAGCGGGAAGGTGGTTTCGATCACCACCCGCCCGAGCGGAAGACGCCCGCGCTGGCGGGTGGGGCATGCCAGTATGATCTCGGCGCCTTCGCCCGCGGCCAGATCGAACGCGACGCTCGCGCCGTGTGCTTTGCTGCGCAGCGCCGGGCGGCGTGCCGTGCGCGCATTGGCCACCAGCAGGGGGAAGCGCGCGGAGTCGCCGGCGAAGACGGGCTCGGCGCGTCCCGGGCGCAGCGACAGGTGCAGCAGGTTGTGAAAGGCGTGCACGATGCTCGCGACCGCTACCCCGCCCAGCAGGAACACCAGCGCGTAGCCCAGGCTCAGGTTGTAGTTGATGGCGGCAAGCAGCATCACCAGCAGCGCGGCGGCGAAGGCAAGGCCGGCGCGCGTCGGCAGCAGGAAGACGCGGCGCTGCACGAGCACGATGGGGGCCGCTTCCGGCGGACCGACGCGAAACAGCCAGCGGTCGAGCCGGGCGCGCAGCCGGGCCGACGAAGGCGTACGCATCTCAGGCGACCGGTACGGCTCGCACGATGCGCTCGATAGCCTCGGGCGGCGCGTTGCGTCCGTCGCCGGCCAGGTGCAGGCGGTGGCCGGCGACATGCGCAAACACCGCCTGGATGTCCTCCGGCAGGACGTGGTCGCGCCCGTCGGTGAGCGCCCAGGCGCGCGCCGCGGCGAGCAGCGCGAGACCCGCCCGCGGGCTGAGGCCGCCGCTCAGTTCGGCGCTGTGGCGGGTGGCGCCGAGCAGGGCCTGCACATAGTCGATCAGTCTCTCGGCGACCGTGATGGCCTGTGCGGCGCGCTGCAGATCCACCAGGTCCTGCGGCCGGATCACCGGCTCCTGGCGTTCCAGCAACTCTCGCCGGTCTTCGCCCATGAGCAGCGCACGCTCCGCCCCGCGATCCGGGAAGCCGAGACGAATGCGCATGAGGAAGCGATCGAGCTGGCTTTCCGGCAGGAGGAAGGTGCCGATCTGGTGCGAGGGATTCTGGGTGGCGATCACGAAGAATGGGGCGGGCAGGGCGAAGGTCTGGCCGTCGGCCGTCACCTGGCGCTCCTCCATCGCCTCGAGCAGCGCGCTCTGGGTCTTCGGGGTGGCGCGATTGATCTCGTCGGCGAGGATGAGCTGGGCGAACACCGGGCCGGGATGGAAGCGGAACGCCCCCGTCTCGCGGTCATACACGGAGCCCCCGATGATGTCCGCCGGCAGCAGGTCGCTGGTGAACTGGATGCGCTGGAACTGCAGCCCGATCAGGCGTGCGACCACGTGCGCGAGGGTGGTCTTGCCGACCCCGGGCACGTCTTCGATCAGCAGGTGTCCACGTGCGATGAGGCATGCCAGGGCAAGCCGCAGCTCCCGTTCCTTGCCCAGGATGATGCGGTTGGCGGCGTCGAGCAGGCGCGTGGCATGGCGATGGGGCATGGCGGAGGCGTACTGGGAAATCGAACGGGAAGCGGTGATAATAGACGACCACGCGTGCGGCGCGTGGTCACCGAGTTCTCGCCGAAGCCCGCGCGGGACTGTTGATCGGATCAGGCGCCTGTGGCGTCCGTTGCGACTGGCGGCCAGGCTGAGGCCTTCAGGTGGGCGTAAAACACAAAACATCATCAGGCTGTACCAGCGCCGGCGATAGACCGGTTGCCGGATCGCCGCGACAAGTTTGCCCGAATCTGGGGAGAGGGGGGGTATGACGACAACCGCGTTCATAACACACCGCGAGTGCTGGCTGCACGACATGGGGACGTTCCATCCGGAGTGCCCCGATCGGCTCTCCGCAATCAATGATCGCCTGATCGCCGCGGGGCTGGATCTTTATCTTTCGTTCTACGACGCGCCGCAGGCGACACCCGAGCAGATCGCGCGGGCGCACTCGAGCACCTATCTCGAGGAGTTGCTGAGCAGTGTGCCCGAGCACGGCATCCGCCATCTCGATCCGGATACCGCGATGAGCCCCAACACCATGAAGGCGGCGCTGCGCTCGGCCGGCGCCGGGGTGCTCGCCACCGATCTGGTGATGAAGGGCGAAATCGAGAACGCCTTCTGCGCCGTGCGCCCGCCCGGCCATCACGCCGAGCGCGGCAAGGCGATGGGCTTCTGCTTCCTCAACAACGTGGCGATCGCCGCGCGCCACGCGCTCGAGGTGCACGGGCTGGAGCGGGTGGCGGTGGTCGATTTCGACGTGCATCACGGCAACGGGACGGAAGATATCTTCCGCGACGATCCGCGCCTCATGATGACGAGCATTTTCCAGCATCCGTTCTACCCCTATTGCGGCACCGAGAATCCGCCCGCCCACATGGTGAACGTGCCGGTGCCGGCCGGCACCCGCGGCGATACCTTCCGCCAGATCGTGAGCGACATATGGGTGCCCGCCCTGCGCAATCACAATCCGCAGATGATCTTCATCTCGGCGGGCTTCGACGCCCACTACGAGGACGACATGGGCTCGCTCGGGCTGGTCGAGTCCGACTACGTGTGGGCGACCGAGCAGGTCAAGGCGGTGGCCGAGGAATGCGGCCACAAGCGCATCGTCTCGATTCTCGAGGGCGGTTACTCGCTGTCTTCGCTGGCCCGCTCGGTGGTCGCCCATATCAAGACGCTCGCCGATCTGTGAACGGCGCGCCGGCCGGCATGCACCGGCACGGGGCGGGCTGGTCCGGCGGCGGCGATCGGGTAGAATGGCAGCTTTTATCTTTCGGCCATTGCCATGATTAGCGGATCGATAGTCGCCATCGTCACCCCGATGAACGAGGACGGCAGCCTGGACTCCCCGCGCCTGCGCGCCCTCATCGACTTCCATGTCGCCGAAGGGACGGACGGCATCGTCATTGTCGGCACCACCGGCGAATCGCCGACGGTGAATGTCGACGAGCATTGCCAGCTCATCCGCGTCGCGGTCGAGCATTCGGCCGGGCGCATCCCCGTGATCGCCGGCACCGGCGCCAATTCCACTGCGGAGGCGATCGAGTTGGCGCGTTTCGCGCAGAAGGCGGGCGCCGACGCCCACCTCTCGGTGGTGCCGTACTACAACAAGCCGACCCAGGAAGGGCTCTATCGCCACTTCCGCGCCATCGCCGAGGCGGTTCCGTTGCCGCTCATTCTCTACAACGTGCCGGGACGCACCGTGGCGGACCTGGGCAACGACACGGTCCTGCGGCTGGCCCAGGTGCCGAACATCATCGGCATCAAGGACGCCACCGGCAGCATCGACCGCGCGTGCGACCTGATCGAGCGCGCACCCGAGGGATTCGCGTTGTACACCGGCGACGACATGAGCACCGCCGCCTTCATCCTGCTCGGCGGCCACGGCACCATCTCGGTGACTGCCAACGTTGCCCCGCGTGCGATGCATGAGATGTGCGCCGCAGCGCTCGAGGGCAATGCGCTCAGGGCGCGCGAGATCAACGCGCGGCTGGTGGCGTTGCATCGCGATCTCTTCTGCGAGGCCAACCCGATTCCGGTCAAGTGGGCGGTCGAGCAGATGGGCCTCATCGGCCCGGGCATCCGCCTGCCGCTGACGCGCCTCTCCGACGGCCTGCAGGAGCGGGTGCGGCGGGCGATGCGGCGAGCCGGCGTCGGTGCGTGACGATGCGCGCTGCAGCGGGCGGCCCGCACGACGGCGTGGCCCGCGCCATCCATCCTTGAATCCGCTGCAACCGGGTTCCACCCGGAACCGTGGCGAGGCCCGTCCCTGGCGGGCCGCACAGCTTCACTTTTTCAGGACTGCTTGACACTCATGAACCGCACCGTGCGCACTTCGGTTTTACTCATGGCCCTTGCCGTCATCCTGGCGGGGTGTTCGGGCTCCCTCGTGGAGTCGAAGAAGATCGACTACAAGAGCGCGCGGCAGCTTCCGCCGCTCGAGATCCCCCCCGACCTGACCGCGCCCACGCGGGACGATCGCTATGCCGTACCCGACGTCGCCCCGCGCGGCATTGCCACCTATTCGGCGTACTCCAGCGATCGTGCCGGTCAGCCGCAGACGAGCGCGGCGCCGGAAGTGCTGCCGCCGGTGGCGAGCATGCGCATCGAGCGCGCAGGCAGCCAGCGCTGGCTGGTGGTGCCCGGCACGACCGAGCAGATGTGGGCGCAGGTGAAGGACTTCTGGCTCGAGACCGGGTTCGTCCTCAACGTCGAGCAGCCGCAAGTCGGCGTCATGGAGACCGACTGGGCGGAAGACCGCGCCAAGATTCCGCAGGATATCCTGCGCGGCACAATCGGCAAGGTGCTCGACGGGCTGTATTCGACGCCCGAGCGGGACAAGTTCCGCACCCGGCTGGAGCCGGGCAAGGACGCCAACACCGTGGAGATCTACATCAGCCACCGCGGCATGATGGAGATCTACCCGAACGAAGCGCGCGATACCACCGTGTGGCAGCCGCGCCCGGCCGATCCGGAACTCGAGGCGGAGATGCTGCGCCGCCTGATGGTGCGGCTCGGCGCCGACGAACAACGTGCCGAGGCGCTGCTCGTGGCGGCTCCGAGCGCCGACCGTGCCGCGCTGCAAACAGCCGGCGGCGGGCAGGTGAGCCTGACCATCGACGAGTCGTTCGACCGCGCATGGCGGCGGGTCGGGCTCGCACTCGATCGCATCGGCTTCACCGTGGAAGACCGCGATCGTTCGAAGGGCATCTACTTCGTCCGCTACGTGGATCCGGAGGCCGATTCGCGCACCAAGCGCTCGGAAGGCTTTCTGTCCAAGCTGGCGTTCTGGCGCAAGGACGACAAGGTGGCCGCCGCCGGGAGCGAGTACCGCCTGCAGGTGAAGGGCGAGGGCGACGCCACGGTGGTGGGCGTGCTGACCCGCGAAGGCGGTGCGGATACCTCCGATACCGCCCGTCGCATACTGGGCTTGCTGCAGCAGCAGTTGCGCTAGACATTGTGGGCGGCGCCGGAGACGGCGCCGCAAGTCCTGCCGGCGCGGCGACAGCGGCGACCGGGCACAAAAAAGCCGGCTCGCGAGCCGGCTTCTTCGTTCCTCGGCGCGCGCAGCTTACTTCTGCTGAGCGTCCGTGGCGGCGGCGCCTTCGGTCGCAGCCGGGGCGGCAGCGTCGGCCGGGGCGGCCGCGTCGGCAGCCGGGGCGGCAGGCGCGACATCCGCAGCCGGCGCCACCGGAGCGGCCTGTTCGGCGGGAGCGGCCATCGGTGCCGGCTCTTCGGTCTTGCTGCAGGCGGTCACGGCGAGGGCCAGCAGGGCGGCCAGGAGGAGCGATTGTTTCATGTGTTATTTCCTTATCGACAGGGGTGAGGACGGCAGTCAAGGGGGTTCGGCTGCGAATCTTGTAGGTCGTCCGCAGTCGTTGACCGGCTCGAATTCTACCACGCAGCCAAGCTCCGCATCCAACCCGCCTGGTGCATCGCCGCATGGCGGACGAATTGGCTAGATGCCAAGCGGGGCGCCGGTTGGGCCCTGTTGAGCGCTTATCCAGAGTGTTTCAAATTGTGCAAACGTAATTGCCGCCGAGCGCGCATCGTCGAGACAGATTTTTCCGCGCGGGGCGTCCTGGTGAAAGCGCGTCACGAGGTGCGTGCGGTCGACGACGAGAAAGGGCTGGCTCCAGTGGCGAAGCGCGGCGGGGGTGACGCGAACGCGCAGACGATGTCCGAAGCGGGCCAGCAAGTTGAGAAGACGCGGACAATCGCGTTCGATGAAGTGCGGGGCATGGACCACGATGCGGGCGCAGTCCTCGCGCGTCGCGCCGGCGCAGAAGCGTTCGAGGGCGGCGATCCCGTGCGGCGCTTCCAGCCCGGTCATGCGCAGGTCGGGATCGAACAGCACCACACTCTGGTGTGCAAGGTCGAGCGCCGCGAGCAGCGCTGCACGATACGCGGCGTAGGTGTCGAAGAAGCATGCGTTGGCGGTCATGACCTTACTCCCGCGGGGTGGCCGGCGGCCATCGAATTATAGTCGGCGACGTGAAAAAGCCGCCCCGGGCCGGTAAAATCGCGCTCTTTTTCGGCGGATCCCTTCATGCCCATCGCAGTCATCGAGTCCCTGGATCACGAAGGGCGCGGCGTCACCCATGTGGAGGGCAAGGCGATCTTCGTCGAGGGCGCGCTGCCGGGCGAGGAGGTCGAGTTCGCGGTCTACCGCTGCCGCCCGAGTTACGAACTCGCGCAGGTAACCCGCATCGTCAAGCCGAGCGCCCAGCGTGTGACGCCGCGCTGCCGCCACTTCGGCGTGTGCGGCGGCTGTTCGATGCAGCACCTGGATTCGGTGGCGCAGGCGGCAACCAAGCAGCGCGTGCTGGAAGACGCGCTGTGGCACGTCGGCAAGGTGAGGCCGGCGACCATCTACCCGGCGATCCACGGGCCGGCCTGGGGCTATCGCTACCGCGCGCGCATCGGCGTGCGGCTGGTGCCCGCGAAGGGCGGGGTGCTGGTCGGCTTTCACGAGCGGCGCAGCAGCTACATCGCCGACATGACGAGCTGCGACATCCTGCCGCCGCACATCTCGGCGATGCTGCCGGCGCTGCACGCGCTGATCGGCGCCGTGTCGATCGCGGATCGCCTGCCGCAGATCGAGGTCGCGGTGAGCGACACCGCGACCGTGCTGGTGTTTCGCAATCTGCAGCCCCTCGCCGCGGCCGACGAAGCGCGCCTGGCCGCGTTCGCCGACGCCCACGGCGTGCAGGCGTGGCTGCAGCCGGGCGGGCCGGCCACGGCTCATCCGCTGCATCCGAAGGACGGCCCGGGACTCGCCTACACGCTGCCCGAGTTCGACGTGACGATGGACTTCCTGCCGACCGACTTCACCCAGGTGAACGTCGCCATCAATCGCCTGCTGATCCGGCGTTCGATGCAGTTGCTCGATCCGCGCCCGGGCGAACGGATTGCCGATCTGTTCTGTGGGCTGGGCAACTTCAGCCTCCCCATCGCGCGCCGCGGCGCCACCGTGGTGGGGGTCGAGGGCAGCGCGACGCTGGTCGCACGCGCGGCCGGTAATGCCCTCAGGAATGGCCTCGAGACGCGCAGCGAGTTCCACGCCGCGAACCTCTTCGAGGCCACCGAGGACAGCCTCGCCGCGCTCGGCGCGCTCGACAAGGTGCTCATCGATCCACCGCGCGAAGGGGCGATCGCGGTGGTCAAGGCGCTCAGTGCCGCGCAGTCGCCCGCGCGCATCGTGTATGTGTCGTGCAACCCGGCCACGCTCGCGCGCGACGCCGCGGTGCTGGTGCGCGAGAAGGGCTACGTGCTGCGCGGGGCGGGCATCGCCAACATGTTCCCGCAGACCTCGCACGTCGAGTCGATCGCGCTTTTCGAGCGCGCCTGAGGCCCGTCGGCGCAGTGGTATACTGCGCGCCTTCCGGAACCATGCACCGGACTTGAAATCGGTTGTGGGAAGCGTGGCAGAGTGGTCGATTGCACCGGTCTTGAAAACCGGCAACGGGCAACCGTTCGTGAGTTCGAATCTCACCGCTTCCGCCAGACGTCCAGAAAAATGCGGCCCTCGGGCCGCTTTGTTCGTGTGCCAGGCAGGCAACGGTCCCACCAAGCGAAAACGCTTGTGCAGGCCGCGCGCAACGCGAGCACGGCCGCCTGTTCGCCGTGAATCGCTTCGCGTCCGTCGATCAGCCCGTGCTCCAGGCGCGCGGGCGCCGCATGCCGGCGATCTTGCAGGCCTGTTTCACGTAGCCGTACGGGAACAGTTCGAACAGTCTTTTCTGCGCATCCTTGCCCATGCGCCGGGCCAGATGCCTGATGACGAAGCGGGCGTCGGCCGCCACCTGACGCTCCTCGTAGAATTCGCGCATGAAGCGGATGGCATCCCAATGGTCGTCGTTGAGCTGGATGTCCTCGTCCTGCGCCAGGGCTTGGGCGATCTCCTCGTTCCAGTCACCGGGTTCGATCAGGTATCCCTCGGTGTCGCGTTCTGGTAAATCGATGGCCATCATGGAGTCCTCCCGCTCGATTCGGTGAATGCAGTATATTAGATGCATCTTATTTATCAACTTTCCGCCGGGCGTACCCCACATGGCGTATGTAGTCGAATGCCATAAATGGCGACGAAAAGATGCCCTCTCGAGATCATGAGAGCCCGGGCCGTGCAAGGTGTTGCGGTGCTTTTTGATACCGCAGCCCACGGCGGTGGGTTTCGATTCTGCGGACACCGGTTGCGTCGCACTTCGCGTGTGCATCGGTCCCTTGCGCCATGTCGCGTCTGATCCTCCTCAACAAGCCGTTCGGTGTGCTGTGCCAGTTCTCGGCGGAGCCGGGGCGCGCCACGCTCAAGGATTTCGTGCCGATTCCCGGCGTGTATGCGGCCGGCCGCCTCGATGCCGACAGCGAGGGGCTGCTGCTGCTCACCGATGACGGGGCGTTGCAGCACCGCATCGCCGACCCGCGTCACAAACTGCCCAAGACTTACCGCGTGCAGGTCGAGGGCGAGCCGGACGAGGCGGTGCTCGCGCGCCTGCGCGGCGCGCTCGATCTGGGCGACTTCGTCACCCGCCCATGCGCGGCGCGGCGCGTGGCCGAGCCCGCCTGGCTGTGGCCGCGCGATCCGCCGGTGCGCTTTCGCAAGGCCGTCCCGACCGCCTGGCTGGAGATCGTGCTGCACGAGGGCAAGAATCGGCAGGTGAGGCGCATGACGGCGAAAATCGGCTTCCCGACCCTGCGTCTCATCCGGGTGGCGATCGGCGACTGGTCGCTGGACGGGCTCGCCCCCGGGCAGTGGCGCAGCGTGACGGTCGCGGCCCCGGTGCCGCGCGGGCGGCCGGGGCTGCGGTCCGCCACCGGGCGGGGTTAGAATCTGCGTCGCCCATACTCCGGATCGTCCTGTTCATGACAACGTATCGCTTCCTGGCCCGCCTCCTCGCGTTGAGCGGTGCCACCAGCCTGCTGCTGGGGCCTGCCGCACGCGCCGAGTTGCCGATGGTCGAACTGGGCGCGGGGATGTACCGCATCGAGGCGGAACTGGCCTACACGATGGCGACCCGCCAGGTCGGGCTCATGAACCGGCGCAGCATGTCACCCCAGCGCGGCATGATCTTCGTGTTCGACGAGGACGCGCGCCACTGCATGTGGATGAAGAACACGTTCATCCCGTTGTCGGTGGCCTTCCTGGACCGCGACGGGCGCATTCTCAACGTCGCGCACATGCAGCCGCACAGCGAGGACAGCCACTGTGCGGCCGGTGCCGCGCGCTATGCGCTGGAAATGAACCAGGGCTGGTTCGCCGAGCGCGGCATCGACGCGGGCGCACGCATCCGCGGCATCGAGCGGCTGCCCGCGGCGCGCTGAGCCGCGCGCCACTTGCCCGGCGCGCCAAGGCGCCGCGGCCAAGCACCGAAATAGACCCTTTTCCCGGCCCTTATCGGGCGGCGTGGCTTGCCGCGCGGCGGCGATAATTGCCGCACGTCGCCGTTCGCCCGCCGTGAGCGGCGCGCACGCCGTCCCGCACACGCAAGGAGTCGGCCATGGCCGAGGAAAGCGATCTCGAGAAAACCGAACAGCCATCGTCACGGCGACTGGAACAGGCCCGCGAAGAAGGG
>Ga0214472_10003396_pt1 | contig 16866 bp, 18 predicted proteins | sample RVTome_6_FD_207662 | JGI IMG/M metagenome (GOLD analysis project Ga0214472, IMG submission 207662) | Soil microbial communities from uranium-contaminated site in the Upper Colorado River Basin, Wyoming, United States - RVT140D175 | ecosystem: Environmental > Terrestrial > Soil > Contaminated >... | reverse complement strand
GGGAGCGTGTCGTAAAGCTGGCTCGCCTGCAGCGCCTGCGTGCGCTGGTAGTAGCGCCAGGCCTGCGTTGCGGCGACCGCGAGCGCGACCGCTGCGACGACCAGCAGCACGAGATTGCCGTATTGCTTCCACCACGCCTTGAGCGCTTCCAGCTTTTCCTGTTCTTCAAGATCGAGAGCCATCGTTGTCCGCCTATGCCTTGAGGTGCTGCAAAACCTGCGCGAATTCGCCGATCAGGCGATCGCGTCCCATGCGTTGCTGCGGCCGCTCCTGGCGCAGCGCCTTGACCGATACCTCCCCGGCTCGCAGCTCGTCTTCCCCGACGATCAGCGCGCTCCAGGCGCCGCTCGCGTCCGCCTTCTTCATCTGCGACTTGAAGCTGCCGCCGCCCGCATGCTGCACCACTGCGTGGCCCGCCGCGCGCAGCGCCTCGGCAAGCGTGAACGCGTACTCGAAGGTCCCCTCGCCCTGCGCCACGACGTATGCGTCGGGCGCGATCGGGCCCGGCGTGCGGCCCGCGTCCTGCAGCAAAGCGATCAAGCGCTCGTTTCCCGTCGCGAATCCGGCCGCCGGCGCCGGCTTGCCGCCGATCAGTGCGAACAGGCCGTCATAGCGGCCGCCGCCGCAGACGGTGCCCTGCGCACCAAGGCGATCCGAGATCCATTCGAATACCGTGAGATTGTAATAATCGAGCCCGCGCACCAGCCGCGGATTGATCGTGTAGTGCACCTTCGCGGCCGCCAGCAGGCGCCTCAGCCCCTCGAAATGCGCGAGCGAGGCCTCGCCGAGATAGTCCATCAGCGACGGCGCCGAGTCCACGACCTCCTGCACCATCGGGTTCTTCGAATCGAGAATGCGCAACGGGTTGGTGTGCAGGCGGCGTTTGGCATCGGCGTCGAGCCGCTCGACGTTCCGTTCCAAGTGGCGCACCAGGTCGGCGCGGTGGCGCGAACGCTCCTCGGCCGACCCGATAGTGTTCAACTCCAGCCGCAGACCCTCGAGTCCAAGCTCGCTCCAGAGCCGCGCGCACAGCACGATCAGCTCGGCATCGACATCCGGACCGGCGAAGCCGAGCGCCTCGACCCCGTATTGGTGAAACTGCCGGTAACGGCCCTTCTGCGGACGCTCGTGCCGGTACATGGGCCCGAGGTACCACAGACGCTTCGGCCCGTCGTAGAGGAGGTGGTGCTCGATGGCTGCACGCACGCAGGACGCCGTGCCCTCGGGGCGCAGCGTCAGGTCCTCGCCATTCAGCTCGTCGCGCCAGGAGTACATCTCCTTTTCGACGATGTCGGTGACCTCGCCGATCGCACGCCGGAACAGCTGCGTCGGCTCGACCAAGGGCATGCGGATGTTGCGGTAGCCGTAGCGCTCCAGCCATGCACCGACCTTTGCCTCGAAGTCGAGCCACAGGCGGGTCTCCTCGGGCAATACGTCGTTCATGCCCCGCACGGCTTGGATGGCGCTGCTCATGGTCGCGCAGGCCCTACGAAAGCGCCTTGACCGGGATGCTTTTCGAGGCGACCGAACGCGCCTGGCGCGAGCGCACCGCGCCCGGCGCGAAGTTGCGCCGCACATAGTCCTCGACGAGCGCCTGGAACTCTTCGGCGATGCGCTCGCCCTTGAGCGTCACGGTCTTCTCGCCGTCGACATAGACGGGCGCAACCGGGAACTCGTTGCTGCCCGGCAGACTGATGCCGATGTCGGCATGCTTCGACTCGCCGGGGCCGTTCACGACGCATCCCATGACCGCGACGCGCATCTCGGCGACCCCGGGATAGCGCTCTCGCCACAGCGGCATTTGCGCGCGCAAGTAGCCCTGGATGCGCTCGGCAAGCTCCTGAAAGTAAGTGCTGGTGGTGCGCCCGCACCCCGGGCACGCCGTCACCATGGGCGTGAACGAGCGCAAGCCCATCGTCTGCAGGATTTCTTGCGCCACGACCACTTCGCGGGTGCGATCGCCGCCCGGCTCCGGCGTGAGCGAGACGCGAATCGTGTCGCCAATACCCTCCTGCAGCAGCACCGCGAGCGCCGCGCTCGAGGCGACGATGCCCTTGGAGCCCATGCCGGCCTCGGTCAGTCCGAGGTGCAGTGCGTAATCGCAGCGTCGCGCCAGCGTGCGGTACACGGCGATCAGATCCTGCACGCCGCTGAGCTTGCAGGAAATCACGATGCGCTCGGCCGCGAGGCCCCATTGCTCGGCCTGCGCCGCCGAGTCGAGCGCCGAGCGGATCAGCGCCTCGCGCATGACTTCCTGCGCATCGCGCGGCTCGGCAAGGCGGCCGTTCTCGTCCATCATGCGCGCCAGGAGCTCAGGATCGAGGCTGCCCCAGTTGACGCCGATGCGTACCGCCTTGGCGTAGCGCATCGCGGCCTCGATCATGGTCGCGAACTGCTCGTCGCGCCGCTTGCCCTGCCCGACGTTGCCCGGATTGATGCGGTACTTGGAGAGCGCCTGCGCGCACTCCGGGTACTGGGTCAGGAGCTTGTGGCCGTTGTAGTGGAAATCGCCCACCAGCGGCACGTCGCAGCCCATGGCCTCGAGGCGCTCCCGGATGCGGGCCACCTGCGCCGCCGCCTCGGGGCTGTTCACCGTAATGCGCACGATCTCCGAGCCGGCGCGCCACAGCTCGTAGACCTGGCGCGCGGTGCCCTCGGCGTCCACCGTGTCCGTGTTGGTCATCGACTGCACCACGATCGGCGCACCGCCGCCGATGGCGACCGGCCCCACCATCACGCCTCGGGAGGTGCGGCGTGCGGCCGCCGGCTGTGACGGGTTCATTCGAGCCTCAAGCGTGCCACTTCGACCCGGATATGCGGCGTCAGGTCGACGATCTTGCCTCCGTAGACCACCTGCACGTGCTGCGCGTTGCCGATCACCAGCGAGAACGGCGGCTCGCCCCGCACCACCCTCACGCTGCCGGCAGGGTTGAGCTGCGCCATCAGCGTACTGCCGGTGCCGTCGCGCACCTCCACCCAGGACTCCTCCTCGAAGCGCAGCACGACGCGGGGTCCGGAGCTTTCGGTCGGCGGCTTCGGCGCGGGCGCAAGCGCCGTAGAGGGTGCAGCTGCCGAGGGCGGCTTCGGCGCCGCTGCCGCTATGGGCTTTGCGACCGCCCGCCTTGGCACGGCCGGAGCGCTCGCCTCGGCCGGCACGCTTGCCACGGCATCGGCTGTCACCGGCGGAGCGGACGGGGCGCTCGCCGACTCGAGCGGTACGCGCGCTGCCGGCACGAACGCCAGGCGCGCGGTGCTGCTTCGCTCCTGTTGCCATTCGAACGCCACTGCCGCCACCACCGCCAACACCGCGATCGAGAGCGCCGCATACGCGAGATTGGAGCGCCGCGAGTTGTCCGAGAACGGCACCGGCTGACGGTACCGGGCAAGCAGCCGGTTGGCGTCGGGCACCTCGAACTTGCCTTCGAGCTGCGCAAGCAGCGGCGCGGTATCGAGCTTGAGCAGGCGGGCGTAGCCGCGCACCATGCCACGCGCGACGGTGCTGCCGGGCAGATCTCCGAAGCGCTCCTCTTCGAGCGCCGCGAGCTGGCGGGCGCCGAATTTCAGCTGTTCGGCGACATCCTCGATCGAGAGTCCCTTCGCCGCTCTCGCCTGCGCCAGCAGCTGGCCGATGCCGGGTTCAAGGGGCGCCATCGCATCCTTCGCCTCGTGATCGTTGTACGGCTCGCGCTGCATCGGCCCTCGTCAGTCGAACTCACCGCGCTGCAGCGCCTGGTACTCCTTGGAGCCCTGAAAATTGCGCCGCAACTGATTGGCGAGACTCGCCTCCGCAACGCGCTCGCCAAGCTTGCGCTCCACCCGCAGGGCAAGCCACAGCGACTCGGAATTCGGCCGGTACAGGCGATTGAAGCGCGCGACCATGCGGCGCGCTTCCCCGAAATCGCCTTGCCGGTAGCGGATCTGGGCAAGCTGGAGCAGCGCCGCAGGCTCGTCGGGTTCGAGCTTCAGTGCCCGCTGGAAGAACTCCTCCGCGTCCTTGAGATTGTGGTCGCGCATCGAGCACACCCCGGCCGCCGAGTAGGAGCGCCACGGCGTCTGGTACAGCGGATTGCGGATCGCCTGCAGGAAGAACTGGATCGACTGCAGCCCGCGCTCGGTCTGGCACAGGAACCAGCCGTAGTTGTGATTGATGTCCGCGTCGTTGGGCGAGAGCTGCAGTGCCCGCTCGAAGCTCTGCTGCGCCAGCTTGTTTTCGCGCAGCTCCATGTAGACCAGCCCGAACATGCTGTGCGCAAGCGCATAGCGGGGATCGGCCTCGGCCGCAACGCGCAGTTCCTCGAGCGCGACCGCCATATTGCCGCGAGCGTAGTAAAGCGAGGCAAGCTCGGTGTGGATGCGCGCACGATTGCGCGGATCGCCGACTTCGCCGACCATCGTCCCGGTGTCGGCGGTCAGCTCGCGCTGCGGCTCACCGGCGCAGGCCGCGGCGAGCACGCTCAATGCAATGCACAGCAGTCGTTTCATGGATGCGGCTCCTAGGTCGCGGGAAGCCGCGGCTCCCGGATCGCGATGCGCTGCGCTCCCGAGTTGCCGGAGCCCGAACGGCGCGTGCGGTCGGCGACGTCTCCGGCGAGCTGGCCGCACGCGGCGGCGATGCCGTCGCCCCGCGTCTTGCGTGTCGTCGAGGTCAGCCCCGCGCGGCGCAGCACCTCGGCAAAGCGCCGGATGCGATCGGGCGACGAACGCACGAAACCGGAATTCGGAAACGGATTGAAAGGAATCAGGTTGAATTTGCAGCGCACCTTCGAGGCGAGTTCGACCAGCTCGCGCGCGTGCGCGTCGGAGTCGTTGACGCCATCGAGCATCACGTACTCGAAAGTCACGAAATCGCGCGGCGCGCGCTCCAGGTAGCGGCTGCACGCAGCGAGCAGTTCGCCGATCGGATATTTCCGGTTCACCGGCACCAGCCGGTCGCGCAACCCGTCGTTCGGCGCATGCAGCGAGATCGCGAGCGCGACCGGACACTCCTCGCGCAGCCGATCCATGCCCGGAATGACGCCGGAAGTGGACACGGTCACGCGACGCCGCGACAGGCCGTACGCATGGTCGTCGAGCATCAGGCGCAACGCCGGCACCACCTGATCGAGGTTGAGCAGGGGCTCGCCCATGCCCATCATCACCACGTTCGTCACGGGGCGCACGGCTGCAGACACCGCCTTCAACTCGCGATTCGCGATCCAAAGCTGGCCGACGATTTCCGCGGTCGTCAGATTGCGATTGAAGCCCTGCTTGCCGGTCGAGCAGAACGCGCAGTCGAGCACGCAGCCGGCCTGACTCGAGACGCACAGCGTGCCGCGATCGGGCTCCGGAATGAACACCGCCTCGACCGCGTTCGCGCCGTCGATCTTCACCAGCCACTTGCGCGTACCGTCCTCTGCGACGGTGTCACCGACCACCTGCGGGGCCTCGATGCGGGCGCCGAGCATGAGCTTCTCGCGCAGGCCCTTCGCGACATCGCTCATGAGCGCGAAATCGGACGTCCCGCGCTGATGAATCCAGCGCAACACCTGCCGCGCGCGAAACGGCTTCTCGCCCAGGCCGGCGAAATAGCGCTGCATCGCAGCGGGGTCGAAGTCGAGCAGGTTGGCGCTCATCGCAGCACTGTGACCGGGCTCAGCGCGAAAAGATCTCGCTCGCGGGGAAGAAGTATCCAATCTCCACCTTCGCGCTTTCCGGCGCGTCCGAGCCATGGACCGCGTTGGCGTCGATGGTGTCCGCAAAATCGGCGCGGATCGTGCCCTTGGCGGCCTTCTTCGGATCGGTCGCCCCCATCAGATCTCGGTTCTTGGCGATCGCGCCCTCGCCCTCGAGCACCTGCACGACCACCGGTCCGGAGATCATGAATTCGACCAGAGGCTTGAAAAAGGGACGCCCGCGATGCACGGCGTAGAAACCCTCTGCTGCGGCACGCGACAGGTGCATCATGCGCGCCGCGACGATCTTCAGTCCCGCCGCCTCGAAGCGGGCGTAGATCTGGCCGATCACGTTCTTGTGGACCGCGTCCGGCTTGATGATGGAGAGGGTCCGTTCGACCGCCATTCCAGCTTCCCCCTGCGTTTTAGAAGATCAAAGCAAAATTGTAGCACGCGAACGGTCCCGTTTCGCGTAAAAACAAAGAGTTGCGGGTGTTCCAGGCCGCGCCGGCGGCGTCAGCGCGCGCGGCTGCGCCATTCCGGGACGATTCCCCTGCGAGCGCCCTGCGCGCGATACGCGGCGGCCACCCCGAGCCCGGGGACCCACACCAGATCGTCGCCGCAGAAAAGCATCGGCAGGTGCGCACGGCGCCATGACGGGACCCCCGCTTCCTGGAACAGGTCCTTAAGTGCTCGGCGGGGCCTACTTGGATGGGGCTGCAGTCGCTCGCCGCCGCGCCGCAAGCGGACCAGGACCGGGCGGCCCGCGAGGCGCGCGGCGTCGATGCCCTCGCCGCGCGCGCGCCGAAAGCGCAGCTCCCCCTGCAGGCTCGGAATGTCGAGACGCCGCTCCCCCGTCCAGACCAGCGGCTCGAAGTCGGGCGCCGGCAACTTGCGCTCCAGCAGCAGCTCGCCGCGGTACACGCGCAACGCCGCTCCGTCATGGACGATCTCGGTGCGCGAATGCGATGCGGCCCCGCAGACCTGGCGCAGCATTTCTTCGAGCCGCCGTGCCGAGGGCGCGCGAAGGCCGTGCGCGGCGAGGAATTCGCGCAGTCTGAGGCGCGCCGTGGCGCCGCAGACCTCCAGGGCCCGGGTCGTCAGCCGAGGCTCGCCGCCGATGCGCGAACGCAGCAGCGCGTCCGCCTCGGCGAAATGACGCGCTGCGCGAGCCAGCGCTTCGCGCCAGCGCGGATAGCGCGCTTCGATCTCCGGCAGCACACGCTGGCGCAGGTAGCCGCGCGCGAGCGATTCGTCCCGGTTTGTTTCGTCCTCCACCCATTCCAGCTGGCGCGCGGCGGCGTACGCCGTCAGGGCGGCGCGCGGAAGGTCCAGAAAGGGCCGCAGCAGGGGCTTCTGGCCCAACCGGCTTTTCGCCGCCATCGCACTCGCGCCCCGCACGCCCGCTCCACGTAGCAGGGCAAGCAGGACTGTTTCCGCCTGGTCGTCAAGATGGTGCGCAAGCGCAAACGCGTCGGCCCGCGCGCCGCGAAAGACCGCCAGCCGCGCCATGCGCGCCGCACCTTCGATGCCGATGCCGCCTGCGGTATCGACTTTGACCCGGCGCGTGGCGAGCGGCACCTTCCAGCGTCGGCACAGTTTGGCGCAGAACTGCGCCCATCGATTCGCGTTCGGCCTCAGTCCGTGGTGAACGTGGATCGCCCGCAATGCGTACCCATGCTTCGATTCGAGACGCCGCAGTACGTCGAGCAGCGCGACCGAATCCCGGCCGCCGGAGAGGCCGACGACCAGGCGCTTGCCGCGCAATTCGACAGTGGCGAGGAGCCGCTCTGCAGCCTCGAGCGGATCAGCGCTCCGCGGCGTCCTTGAACTTGCCATAGCTCATGAGACGCTCTAGGCGCTCTTCGACGAGTTCTCTGGGCCGCTTTCCTTGAAGCTGCTTGAGCGCCTCGGCCAGCGCCTTCTTGAGCGCCGCGCCCGTGGCTTGGGGATCGCGGTGCGCGCCGCCGAGCGGCTCGTTGACCACCTTGTCGATCAATCCAAGCGTCTTCAGCCTTGTGGCGGTGATGCCGAGCGCTTCGGCGGCCTCGGGCGCCTTTTCCGCGCTGCGCCACAGGATCGAGGCGCAGCCCTCCGGCGAGATCACCGAATACGTCGCGTACTGCAGCATCTGCACCAGATCGCCCACCGCGATCGCGAGCGCTCCACCCGAGCCGCCCTCGCCGATCACCGTCACGATCACCGGCGTCCTCAAGCACGCCATCACGTACAGGTTGCGGCCGATCGCCTCCGATTGACCGCGCTCTTCGGCATCGATGCCCGGATAGGCGCCCGGCGTGTCCACGAAGGTGAACACGGGCAAGTCGAATTTCTCGGCGAGCTTCATCAAGCGCAGCGCCTTGCGGTATCCCTCGGGCTTGGGCATGCCGAAGTTGCGCAGGATTTTTTCCTTCGTGTCGCGGCCCTTCTGGTGCCCGATCACGACGCACGGCTCGCCGTTGAAGCGCGCCAGGCCGCCGACGATCGAAGCGTCGTCCGCAAACGTCCGATCGCCGTGCAGCTCCTCGAAGTGCGTGAAAAGCATCTGCACGTAATCGAGCGTATAGGGGCGCTGCGGATGACGCGCGACCTGCGCCACTTGCCACGGCGTGAGCTTGGCGTAGATGTCCTTGGTGAGCGCCTGGCTTTTCTTCGTGAGGCGCTGGATTTCCTCGGAAATGTCGACGGCCGAGTCGTCCTGCACGAAGCGCAACTCCTCGATACGCTGCTCGAGCTCGGCGATGGGCTGCTCGAAATCGAGGAAGGTGATTTTCATCGCCGCAAATTGTACGCGGATTTCAGTATTCGACCGGAACCGGATCGAGCGAGCGCCATAGGTACCAGGTCGCGACCGAGCGCCACGGCTGCCACGCGTTCGCGATGCGCCGCAACGCGGTTTCGCTGACTAGGCGGCCCCTTCGGTAGCTCAGGCTGACCGCGCGCTGCAGGCCGAGGTCGTCCACCGGCAGCACGTTCGGCCTGAGCAGATTGAAGATCAGGAACATCTCGGCAGTCCAGCGGCCGACGCCGCGCACGTCCACAAGTTCCGCGATGATCTGCTCGTCATCCATCGCCACCCAACGCGGTGGCTCGACCCGCCCGGTCGCGAAGTGCGCGGCGAGATCGAGCACATACTCCACCTTGCGCCGCGACAGACCGCAGGCGAACAGCCGTGCCGCCCCGGCCTCGAGCGCGGCGCGCGGCGTGACTTCGACCAGCGCTGCACGGACGCGCTCCCAGACGACCTGAGCGGCGCGCACCGAAATCTGTTGCCCGACGATGGAGCGCGCGAGCGTCTGGAACGGATCGCCGCGAGACACGAGATGGATGCGCGGGTAGCGGCGCATGATCGCGCGCATCACCGCGTCGCGGCGTCCAAGCTCGCGTTTGGCGCGTTCCCAGTAAGCAGGCTTCACGCGCGCGCGGCGAGCGGAAGGTTCACCAGCAGGTTCTGCGGCTTCATGCGCACGACCTCGTCCTCGTTCGCCGACAGCGCGAGATAGACGGCGCGGCCCGCGATATCGGCGCGCATTTCGGCCGGATCCGCGAAGTCCATGCGAAACAGCGCGAGCACCCGCCGCATGCGCCCGGTATCGACTTCCTTGCCGCTCCAGAGGTCATTCAGGATGGCCGTTGATTCGCCATCCAGACCGATGTGCCAGGCCCAGCGCTCTTCTTCGATGCTGTGCAACGGCATCACCTTCACTTGAACGCCGAAAAAATGCGCCACCCAGGCCTGGATCACCCTGCAAAGCGCCTGCAACGTCGCCCGACCGACGTTCAGGCTGATCGCCGTGTCGAAACGCCCCTCGCGCTGCCAATAGAGCTCGGCGTTTCCCGTGTCGAGCACGTCGAGCTCGGCGCGTCCGATGTCGCCCTGCGCCTCGACGATCAGCCGGCCCAAGCCTCCATAGGCCGACCCCGCCGCGTGCATCTCGACAGTCTCCAGATCGGCGAGCAGGATCTGACCGTCGCGAACGGTCGACTTCTGCTCGCGAAAGAAGATTTCGCCCGCGCGCGCCTCGAGAGGGTCGTTGCGCGCCTCGAGCACATTTCGCAGCACGACGTGCGCAAGCTGCTGCAGAAAAAGCGGCGGCAGGTCGATCGCGCCGCCGCGGAACAACCCCAGGTAGCACGCCTCTACGGTGCCCGCGTCGAGCAGCCGCTGCCGCAAGCGCAGCATCAGCCGGTAGTTGTGTCGTGCGTCCTCGTCGGCGATGGCGTCGATGTCCGCCGCCGCGACCGCCCGGCGCGGCGCTTTCATCAACGAGGCGTGCAGCGCCTGTTCCGCTTCGCTCGAGTCCTCGACCGGGTGGATTTCGGGCCGCAGATAATAGGCGCGGAGGAAATCGTCAGTCACGGCGAGCCGGCCGAGCGCATCGCGCTCAAGCAGGTAATAGCCGCTGTTGCGCCAGAACTCGGGCATCTCGAAACGCTTCGCTAAAGCGGGCGCGGCCCGCCGGGGGCGCTCGCGCTCAGGCCGGGACCGGCATCAGCCGCGAGTGTGACGACACATGCTGGCTGAGAAACCCCATCTGGTCGGCAAGGATGCGGCGGTTGGTGAGAATCAGGTATTCGGCCTTGTTCGGCACGTAGGGCGCGTAGAGCAGCTCAACGCCCGCTTCCTCCGGCATTCTGTTGCGTTTGTGTCCGTTGCAATGCCGGCAGGCGGTCACCACGTTCATCCAGGTATCGCGCCCGCCGCGCGAGAGCGGCGTGATGTGGTCGCGCGTGAGGCGAAAGTAGTTGAACTCACCTCCGCAGTAGGCGCAGATCTGGCGGTCGCGACGGAACAGCTCGCGGTTGTTGAGCGGCGGCACCTGGTTGAAGCCGCGTGCCGCCAGCGCCCTGCCCTTGATCGCGATGATCGAGTGCGCGGTGATGCTCGAGCGCTCGCCGGTGAGCCGCGAGATGCCGCCATAGAACGTGAAGGTGCGATCGCCCATGGTCCACGCGACGAGGTTCTTCGCGTAGTAAAAGCACGCTTGCTGCCAGCTGATCCAGCGGTGCGGGATGCCGTGGCTGTCGAGCGAAAGAATGAGCGGTCCGGTCATGGCGCGAGGCGGTTCGCGGGGGATTCTGCCAAGCATTTTTGTGCTTTGCAACGTCCGTGCAAATGCCTCACTTGCGGCGATTTACCGGGCTGCGGCGCCGCGTTCCAGGACGCGCCCGCACCAACGCCGGGCGGACCGGAAAGACAAAGTGCCGCGACGCACGCTTCGCGGCCCTCGTCGGCGCGGCCGTCATGGCCGCTTGGGCAAACTAACGGCGATCGACCGCGTCCTTGAATCCCTGACCCGCGGAAAACGCGGGAATGGTCTTCGCAGGAATCTTGATTTCCTTGCCGCTGCCGGGATTGCGTCCGGCGCGCGCCTTGCGCTTGCGCGGCAAAAAGGTGCCGAAGCCCACCACCGTCACCCGTTTCCCCTTGGCGACGTTGTTCACGATCGCATCGAACACCGCGTTCACCGCTTCGCCTGCGGCGGTCCTGCTGAGATTGCTGGCTTTCGCCGCCGCCTCGACCAGCGCCGCCTTGGTGACCACCGATGGCATATGTTCTCCCTTTCAGTTCGGCCTGCGCACGCCGAACCCCCCCTCCACTCCCGCGCGCATCGCGTGCGCGCGCAAGCGAACAGGCATCGTATCGAAATCACGCGGCAAAGACAACGCGTCGTCGTGAGATTGGGCACGCACGATGACAAACAATAATGATTCTATTGAACGCGAAGCGCGCCTGCGCGCGGATGCGCGTGACCACTCCGAGCATGGGCGGCCGCGCCCACGTCTAGCGAGTTCCCGCAAGCAGTTCCACGAGCATTGCCGGATCGCATTCGCTCCCGCCCTGGGCGCCCAGCAGCCGATAGAGCTCCGCCGCGGTACGCGCCATCGGCAGTGGCACGCCGGTTTCCCTGGTGACCGCGGCGGCGTTCTCCAGGTCCTTGAGCATGATCGCGCTGGTTCCGAGCGGCGGCTCGAAGCTGCGCGCCGCCATGCGCGCGCCGAAAATCTGCAGCGGCAGCGAATCGGCAAAGCCGCCCTTGAGCGCCTCGGGAAGCATCTTCGCGTCGACGCCGGCCGCCCCCTGCTCGATGACCGGCGCGAGCTTGTTGCGGCTGCGGTTCCACACGGCCACCTCGTAGCCGGCTGCCAGCAGGCGCAGCGTCATGGGGCGTCCCATCAGCCCGATGCCGATGTAGCCAAGTTTGGGTCGTGCGCTCATTTCGGTGCTCCACGATGGGTGGTTGCGCCGCGGTTCGCGCTGCCCACGAGCGCGGCGTACTTCTCCAGCACGCCTGAGAGCGGCGAGCGCTTGGGCGCCTTGTGCGCCTTGCGGCGCCGCGCAAGCTCGGTCGCCGCGACGTGCAGCGTCGCGAGGCCTTTTCGGGCGTCGATCGTGATGCGATCGCCGGTTTTCACCAGGGCGATGGCTCCGCCCGCGGCAGCCTCGGGCGATGCGTATCCGATCATCATCCCGCGTGTAGCACCGGAAAACCGCCCGTCGGTAAACAGCGCCACCTTCTCGCCCATGCCCTGGCCGTACAGCAATGCGGTGATGCCCAGCATCTCGCGCATCCCCGGCCCGCCTTTCGGTCCCTCGTTTCGGATCACGAGGACCTCTCCGGGCTTGTAGCGCCGCTTCTTCACCACCTCGGCGCAAGCCTCCTCGGACTCGAACACCCTTGCCGGACCATCGAACACCTGTGACCTGAGCCCGGCCACCTTGATGAGCGCGCCCTCCGGGCAGAGATTGCCCTTCAGCACCACGATGCCCCCCGAGGGCAGGATCGGCTTCGCACGCACCACATCGCCGTCCGCGCCGGGGTGATCTTTCAGTTCCGCCTCGAGCGTGGTGCCGAAGAGGGTCAGGCAGTCCCCGTGCAGCGCGCCGCGTTTCAGCAGCTCCTTGAGTACCGCATACACGCCACCCACCGCATGCAGGTCCTTGGCGAGAAATCGTCCGCCGGGCTTCATGTCGGCGATGAGCGGCGTGCGCCGGGCAACGCGCGCGAAATGATCCAGATCGAACCGGATACCGGCTTCGTGAGCGATGGCCGGGATGTGCAAGCCCGCGTTGGTCGAGCCGCCGGTCGCTGCGACCGCCGCGCAGGCGTTCTCGATGCTCTTTCGCGTCACCAGCTCGCGCGGCAGCGGGCCGCCCGTGTTCAACAAATCCATCACCACGCGCCCGGCTTCACGCGCCTGTCCCGGTCGCTCTTTGGCGACCGCGGGCATGGTCGCCGAGCCGGGCAGCGCCAGGCCGAGCGTCTCCGAGACCATCGCCATGGTATTGGCGGTGAACTGTCCCGGGCAGGATCCCAGCGTCGGCAGGCAGACGCGCTCGAGCTCGTCGAGCTCGGAGGCAGGCATGTCGCCCGCGAGCACGGCGCCGACCGCCTCGTAGGTGTCGAGCACGGTGACGTCGCGTTCGTGCCATCGCCCCGGAAGCGCCGCACCGCCGTAGACGAACACCGACGGCAGGTTCAGCCGCACCATGGCCATCATCATGCCGGGCAGCGTCTTGTCGCAGCCGGCGAAGGTCACGAGCGCATCGTAGGCGTGACCGCGCACGACCGCCTCGACCCCGTCGGCAATGAGCTCCCTCGACACCAGCGAGAAGCGCATGCCGCCGTGATTCATCGACATCGAGTCCGCCACCGAGATCGAGGCAAAATCGAACGGCACGCCGCCCGCCTCGCGAACCCCGCTGCAAGCCTCGCGTGCCAGGTCACCGAGCAGGGCATTGCACGGCGTGACGCGGCCGTCGGTCGAGGCCACGCCGACGAAGGGTCTGCCGATCTCGGCGTCCGAAAGCCCCAGCCCGCGCAGGAACGCACGATGTGGCGCCCGGTCGAGACCCTCGACCGTGATGCGCGAAGGCAGGATGGGAATCGGTCTTCTTCTGGCCATGTCGTCAGTGCAAGTGTGCCAGGTAATCCGCGACGATCGCATCGATGCTCGCGTCGTGCTGAAAGCCGAGCGTGGCCGCGCGCTGCGACTGCGTGGCCCGCGGAACGCTGTCGATGATCGCCTGGATCGCCGCATCGGGCGCAAAGCGGACCTGACCCAGCGGACGCTTGCCGCCGGCCCGGTGCGCCGCCTCCAATATATGCCGCGCCTGCACCGGAATGCCCGTGAGCAGCACGGCCCGATCGTGCCCAAGCGAGCCCTTCGGAAGCGCGGCCGCGTGCAGCAGCGCATCGAGCACGCGCCCGAGCGAAAGGCACGCCATGCGCGTGTCTGGACGCACCGGGCACACATGGTCGCGTCCTGCGAGCGGCTCGCGTACCAGCGCGCTCGTCCAGCCCGAGACGGCGGAGTTGGCCGCACCCGGGCGCACCATGACGGTCGGCAGCCTCAGCGAATACCCATCGACGAAGCCGCGGCGGGTGTAGTCGTTGATGAGGATTTCGCAAACGAGCTTTTGGGCGCCGTATGAAAGGCGTGGCGAGGCCGGCGTGTCGTCGGTGACCGGGTCGGGCAACGCGCCTCCGTAAACCGCGATCGATGAGGCGAACACGAACCGCGGACAGTGGCCGGCGATACGGCTGGATTCGAGCAGCTCGCGGCTCGCGTCGAGGTTGACCTTGTTTCCGAGCTCGAAATTCTGCTCGGCGCCGCCCGAGACGAGCGACGCAAGGTGAAAGACGACCTCGACATCGTTGTCGACGAGCGAGCGCGCAAACTGCGGATCGGCGAGGTTGCCTTCTCGCACCGCGACCTGCGGCGGTGACGCTTCCAGCTTCAACTGGTCGACCGCCAGCACGGACTCGACGTCATCGCGCTGCGAAAGCCGCCTGACCAGCGCGCTGCCGATGAAGCCTGCGGCGCCCGTGACGAGTACCCTCATCCCCCCTCCTGTGCGCCGCGAGCCTTCACGGCGCGGCCCGATCCGCATTCGGCGGACGATGGCGCTCCCCCACGCGCAGCAAAGCGCGAATTATCCACCGGAAGCCTGCAGCGGGGCGACCCGCGGTTCTACGGCGCCGCAGCGCGGCGCGAATCGCTCGCCCGACGCCGGACCCCCGTCGACCCTGTGTGCTAAATGCCGCTCGACCCGGTCCGCGCAAGCGTGAAACGTTCGTGCCGAAGATGGCACGCCGCCGCGCCAACGGCTCGGTTTGAATCGCGATTCGTGCCCGGACGCCGGTTTGCGCGCCTACTTGCCAACTTGTGCGGCGCATCGCATTATTCGCCCGGTCGAACGCCCTCTGGGTCTGTTCGGGGCATTGTCCCGGCGCCAGTCACTGGTCATTCCCATGGTCGGTTTGATGCCCCGCGCATTTTCGCGCGCGGCAATGCAGGACTCGGAGGACATCAATGCCAACAGGCACCGTCAAGTTCTTTAACACCACCAAGGGCTTTGGCTTCATCTCGCCCGACGACGGCGCGAAGGACGTTTTCGTGCATATCTCGGCCGTGGAGCGCTCCGGTCTCGGCACGCTCAGCGAGAAGCAGAAGGTTTCGTTCGAGCTGGAGAAAGGACGCGACGGCCGCGTTTCTGCGGTCAACCTGAAGGCAGTCTGACGATCCGGCAGTGGCGCAAGGCCCCGTTCGTGCCGTGCGCTGCTCGCGCGCAGCGGGCGGTCGCGCCTCACTCATCACACAGGAACGCATAGGTGGCGAAGGAAGAATCGATCGAAATGGAAGGGGTGGTGAGCGAAGTGCTCCCCGACACCAAGTTCCGCGTTACGCTGGACAACGGCGTCGATGTGACGGCCTACGTGTCCGGAAAGATGCGCAAGCACCGCATCCGCATTCTTGCTGGCGACAAGGTCACGGTGGAGATGACCCCTTACGACCTGACCAAGGCGCGCATCAGCTTCCGTCACAAGGACGAGCGCGCGCCGATGTCCACGCAGCGGCGGCGCCCGCCGCAGCATCGCCGGCGCTAAGGCCGTCGGTTCGCCGCATCCTGCGGGACGAGAAAGGGCGCTTTGCGGCGCCCTTCTTCCATCACGTGAGCGCACCGCACCGCTTCGCGACCCTGCCGGCGCGCGCGGCCCAGGCTACTCGAGGATCGCGAAGGCGTTGACCGCTGCACCGGTCATGCCGCGAAGCCGCGGCGGATTGAGCACCAGGGCGAACTCGTAGCTCTTGCGTACCGCCAGCGCCTGGGAGAGCTCCTCCAGGTTCATGTTCTCCACGACATAAATGCCGTGATCCGCAATCAGGATGCGGTGGCACGGAAAATTCGTCCCCTTCTCGGGAAACACGTCGTAGGTAAGCTGGTCCGCGCCGGTGAGGAAGATCTTCTTCGAGGCGAGCCAGTTCGCCGCGCTTTCACCGGGCCCGGGGCGCAGGCCCATGTACTTCGCCTTGTCGCCCCAATGCTTGCCGAATCCGGTGCGGATCAGCACCGAGTCGCCGGCGCGAACCTCGACGCCCTGCGCTTTCGCAGTCGCCGCAAGATCGGCCGCGGTGATCTCATAACCCGGCGCCAGGATCTCCATGCCTTTGTATCGGGCCACATCGAGCAGGACCCCGCGATTGACGTAGCGTTCCTTGGGATAGGTCTCGATTCCCAAAGCCAGCAACCCGTTGGGCGCTTCGTTCTCCTCCGCGGCAAGGCCACCGAACAGCTTTCCGCCGTGGCTGATGTGCCCGAGCGCGTCGATGGTCGGCGCGCCATGCTGACCGCTGAAGAACATCATATCCGCCGCAAAGGCAATTTCCGGGATCCAGCCCTTGGTCTGCTTGTGCGTGTTGACCAGCGACGCGGCAAACGGTGGATTGAACGGCAGCAGCGGCGAGCGGGCATCCCAGATGAAATTCAGGTCAATGACCTTGGCTGATTGCAGGGTGCGCAACAGGTCGCTCTGCGCGTGCGCACCAGGCGCGCCGGCACCCGCGATCGCCATGGCGGCAAACGCCGCGCTCACGATGATTCCTGATCGACGTCGGGTGTTCATGATTCCCTCCTCCTTGGCCAGGTTGACTCGAGCGTCGCCATATTGCACCACCGCCCGATGCGCGCGATCAAGCGGAATCAAAGGCACAGAAACGCAAAAGCCTCCGCAGAACGTGGAGGCTTGAATGATCTGGCGCGCCCGGAGGGATTCGAACCCCCTACCCCTTGGTTCGTAGCCAAGTACTCTATCCAGATGAGCTACGGGCGCGAAGGGGCCGGATTATAGCAAAGTCAGCGCGGCAGCCTGACGCTCAGCGTCTTGCCATCGTAGCCTTTGGGCTTGTGGCGCGCGCGGACCAAGACCTC
>Ga0214472_10003394_pt1 | contig 16871 bp, 16 predicted proteins | sample RVTome_6_FD_207662 | JGI IMG/M metagenome (GOLD analysis project Ga0214472, IMG submission 207662) | Soil microbial communities from uranium-contaminated site in the Upper Colorado River Basin, Wyoming, United States - RVT140D175 | ecosystem: Environmental > Terrestrial > Soil > Contaminated >... | reverse complement strand
GCCACCGCATCGCGTGCCGCGCGCATCATCGTGCTGCCGCCGCTGGCGTGCACGTTGAGCATCCACACACCCAACTCGGCCGCGGCGCGGCACGCTCCGGCGACCGTGTTCGGGATGTCGTGGAACTTCAGATCCAGGAAGACCTGGAAGCCGCGCGCCTGCAATGACTCGACCACTGCCGGCCCGGCGCGTGTGAACAGCTCCTTGCCCACTTTCACCCGGCAACGCAACGGGTCCAGCCGGTCGGCCATCGCCAGCGCGGCATCGGCCGACGCATGATCGAGCGCGACGATGATCCTGGGATCAGGCACAGCCCGTCCCCCCGGCCCGCCGTGCGCCGGCGCGCACACGCCATGGCGCCGCGATGGCGTGCGCCGCTTGCGATCGTTTCATTCGCCCTCCACGCCCTGGATCGGGGTGATCGTGTTCCAGTGCTTGCAACTCGGGCACTGCCAGTGCAGCGAGCGCGCCGGGAAACCGCAGTGGCTGCACTTGTATACCGCCCGATCCTCGAGCAAGGTCTCGGTGACGGCCTTGAGGATGTCGAAGTACTCCGGCATCTCCTTGCCGCGTTCCTGCATCTCGAACTCCATCAGCCGGTCCAGTCCGCGCACTGAGGAGCGCAAGCGCAGGCGCTCGGCGATGAATTCGATGGCGGCACGCGGACCGTCCGCTGCGCGCCTGATTTCGGCCAGTTCGAGCGCCGCGCTGGTCCAGCCGTAGCGATCGAGCAAGCGCGACAGGTACGCACGCATGTCGTCGCGGCGTCCCAGTGCGCTGTAGCAGCGGTGAATGCGTTCGATGGTTTCCGGCAGATACGCCGGGTCCTGATCCTCGACGCGCTGATAGGCGCGCGCCGCGCGTTCGTGATCGCCGCACTCGGCGTGGATGTCCCCTTCGAGCAGGCTCGCACGCACGCAGCCGCGATGGGTGTCGAGCGCCTGGCCGGCGGTCTTGAGCGCGCCGGCGAACTCGCCGCGCTGACGCAGCCGCTCGGCCTGCTCGCAGTGGTAGTGCGCGATGACCGCACCGAGCTGGTTGCCGGTTGCACGCTCGAGCTGGCGCGCGCTCGCGATCGCCTGTTCCCAGTCCTTTTCCTGCTCGTAGATGTCGATGAGCTGGCGCAGCGCCTGGACGCGGTAACCGGCCGTCTCGGCCAGCTCCTTGAACAGGTTCTCCGCGCGATCGAGCAGCCCGGCGCTGAGATAGTCCTGACCGAGTTCGAGCAAGGCCTCATGGCGCTGGTCCGGCGTGAGGGTGTTGCGAGCAACCAGGTTCTGGTGAATCCGAATCGCGCGGTCCACCTCGCCGCGTCGCCGGTACAGGTTGCCCAGGGCAAGGTGTGTCTCCACGGTCTCCTGGTCCACCTCCAGGACCTTGATGAAGACCTCGATGGCCTTGTCCGGCTGTTCGTTGAGCAGGTAGTTGATGCCGCGAAAGTAGTCCGAGCGCAGCGCGTCTTCACCGGACTCTGCGTCCTGCACACCTGCGCCCCGGCGCCCCAGCCACCAGCCGGTATACGCCGCCAGGGGCAGCAGCAGCCACAGCAGGTTGAGGGGTTGCTCCAAGGGCTGACGATGCGCGCGCCGGAATCCGGCGACAGCTCAGGGCGTGCGCAAGGAACGCCCGCCGTCGCGAGACCTTCGCAGCGCACGCGACGATCGCGTCACCGGGTCGTCAATCGGCGGCGGCGGGATCGGCCGCTGCCGCACCGCTCATGATCCCGGATCCCGCGCTCGAAGAGACCCCACGCGAGCTGGTGCGCTGGTGGGCATAGGCCTCGTCCACCCGCTCGCGCAATTCCTTGCCGGGCTTGAAATGCGGCACGTACTTCGCCGGCAGGGACACCGGCGTTCCGGTCTTCGGATTGCGCCCCACCCGGCCGGGCCGGTAGTGCAGTGAGAAGCTGCCGAAGCCCCGGATCTCGATGCGGTCCCCGTTCGCGAGGCGTTCCGCCATGTGTTCGAGCACGGTCTTCACGGCAAGCTCTACATCACGGTATGCGAGCTGCGTCTGCTTCTGAGCGATGCGCTCGATCAACTCCGACTTGGTCATGGCGTCCTCCCCCCCCGATCCTCACACCCGACCCACGGGGTCCGGCGCCGTTGCGCCTGACCCCGTGACCCGTTTCGGCCATCAGCCGTTGGCACCATCCTGGCTGTCCATCTGCTCCTTGATGAGATCGCCGATGGTGGCGGCGCCGCCCGAGGAGGACGAGCTGTATTCCTTCACGACTTCTGCCTCGTCATCGTAGTCCTTCGCCTTCACCGAGAGCGAAAGCGTGCGCTTCTTGCGATCCACGCCGATGAACTTCGCCTCCACCTCGTCGCCGACCTTGAGCACGGTACGCGCATCCTCCACGCGGTCGCGGGCCAACTCCGAGGCACGCAGGTAACCATCGATACCCTCGGCCAGTTCGATCGTGGCGCCCTTGGCGTCGACTTCGAGCACGGTACCCGTGACGATCGAGCCCTTCGGATTCTGCGCCAGGTAATTCGAGAACGGGTCCTTGTCGAGCTGCTTGATACCGAGCGATATACGCTCGCGCTCGGCGTCCACCGACAGCACCACGGTCTCGATCTCGTCACCTTTCTTGAAATTGCGCAGCGCCTCTTCCCCGTCCTGGCTCCAGGAGATGTCGGACAGGTGCACCAGGCCGTCGATGCCGCCATCGAGTCCGACGAACACGCCGAAGTCGGTGATCGACTTGATGGTCCCGGAAACATGGTCGCCCTTGTTGAAGTTGACGGCGAACTCATCCCACGGATTGGGCTTGCACTGCTTGATGCCGAGCGAGATGCGGCGACGCTCTTCGTCGATGTCCAGCACCATGACCTCGACCTCATCGCCGAGCTGGACGATCTTCGTCGGGTGCACGTTCTTGTTCGTCCAGTCCATCTCGGACACGTGCACCAGGCCTTCCACGCCTTCCTCGATCTCGACGAAGCAGCCATAATCGGCAATGTTCGTGACCTTGCCGAACAGCCGCGTGCTCTCCGGGTAGCGCCGCGCGATGTCCACCCACGGATCGGCACCCATCTGCTTGAGGCCCAGGGAGACGCGATTGCGCTCGCGATCGAACTTGAGCACCTTGACGTCGAGTTCGTCGCCGACGTTGACCACCTCGGTGGGATGCTTGACCCGCTTCCACGCCATGTCGGTGATGTGCAACAGGCCGTCGATACCGCCGAGATCGACGAAGGCACCGTAGTCGGTGAGGTTCTTCACGATACCCTTGATGGTGACGCCTTCCTGCAGCGATTCCAGCAACTGCTCGCGCTCGGCGGAACTCTCCTCCTCGACCACCGCACGCCGGCTCACCACCACGTTGTTGCGGCGCCGGTCGAGCTTGATCACCTTGAACTCGAGGGGCTTGCCCTCCAGGTAGGTGGTGTCGCGAACCGGGCGCACATCGACCAGGGATCCGGGCAGGAACGCGCGGATGTCATCGATGTCGACCGTGAATCCACCCTTGACCTTGCCGCTGATCATCCCGGTGATGGTCTCGGCGTTCTCGAAGGCATCCTCGAGCCGGGTCCATGCCTTGGCGCGCTTGGCCTTCTCGCGCGAGAGCTTGGTGGCGCCGAAACCGTCTTCCACGGTGTCCAGAGCGACCTCGATCTCGTCGCCCGCCGCGACTTCGATCTCGCCGCGCTCGTTGCGGAACTGATCGATGGGGATGATCGATTCGGACTTCAGTCCGGCGTGCACCGTGACGTACTCGCTGCCGACGCTGACCACCGTCCCGGTGATGATGGAGCCCGGGCGCATCTTGGTGACGGCAAGGCTTTCTTCGAGGAGTTGTGCGAAATTTTCCATGTTTTGAATGTGTGGGGCGAAAACCCCTGGCCGCCCGCGCGACCTGCTGTAAATGAACCTCGTGAAGCACCCCGGCGCACGGGCTACCGCCGGACCTCACACCTGTCGTGACCTCGACATCGAAGCCACGTCATCCACGACGACCGGCACGCGCCGGACATGCCCGACACAGCGTGAACCCGATCGGCCAGAGCGCATCTGGCAACGCCGCATCGCCTCAGCGACCGACACCTCCACACGGCGAACGCCCTGCCGCGGCCGCCGGCAGGCGCTGGCGGACCAGCCCCAATGCCTGTTCGAACACCGCATCCGGCGGCACGCCGCCGGTGTCCAGTACCACGGCGTCGGCAGCCGGCACCAGGGGCGCCATGCTACGCTCGCTGTCGCGCAGGTCGCGTTCCCTGATGTCCGTGAGAAGGTCGCGCAGGCTAGCACTAATTCCTTTTGCTATCAACTGCTTATAGCGCCTGCTTGCGCGCTCCTCGGCGCTCGCCGTCAAAAACAGCTTGAGAGCGGCGTCCGGGAACACCACGGTGCCCATGTCGCGCCCGTCGGCGACCAGCCCGGGCGGGCGCCGGAACGCGCGCTGCCGGTCGAGCAGCGCGCCGCGTACCGCCGGCACCGCGGCCACCTGCGAGGCCGCGCCGCCGCAGCGCTCGCTGCGCAGTTCACGATCCACGTCCTCGCCGTCGAGCAGCGCACGCACCGGAGGGTCGCCGTCGCCGACGCGAAACGCCACGTTCAGGCCGCTCGCCAGCCGCGCCAGGGCCGGCGCATCGTCCAGCGCCACGCCCTGGCGCAACGCGCTGAGCGCGGTGAGGCGGTACAGCGCACCGCTGTCGAGCAGGTTGAAGCCCAGCGCCGCACTCAACCGCCGGCACAGCGAGCCCTTGCCCGAGCCGCTCGGCCCGTCGACGGCGATCACCGGTACCTCGTCCTGCGAGCGCACGCTCACACTGCTTCGATGCGCAATCCGGCAGCGCCCGCCAGTGCCGCGAAACCCGGAAACGAGGTGTCCACGTTGGCGCAATCGCGTACCTGCACGGCACCCTCGGCGGCGAGTGCGGCCATCGCGAAAGCCATTGCGATGCGATGATCCCCCAGGCTGTCCACGCTCCCGCCCGACAGCCGGCCGCCGCGCACCAGCATCCCGTCCGCACGCTCGACCACGTCCACCCCCAGCGCACGCAACCCGGCAGTCACGGCCGCGATCCGGTCGCTTTCCTTCACACGCAGCTCGCCCGCACCGCGGAGCAGCGTCTCGCCCTGCGCGCAGGCCGCCGCCACCATCAGCGCCGGGAACTCGTCGATCGCCAGCGGCACCACCGCCTCGGGGATGCGGATCCCGTGCAGCGGTGCGTGCGTGACATGCAGGTCGGCGACCGGCTCGCCGCCCTGCAGCCGCTGCGCGCGCAGCTCGATGCGCGCGCCCATGGCTTCGAGCACCTGCAGCACGCCGCTGCGGGTCGGATTGATCCCCACGCCCTCGAGCAGCAGATCCGAACCCGGCGCGATGCACGCACCGACCAGGAAGAAAGCCGCCGAGGAGATGTCCGCCGGCACCTGCACCTGCTGCGCGCGCAGCGCGGCGCCGCCGCTGATGCGGATGCGCGGCCCGTCGACCGCCACCGGCTTGCCGAAGGCGCTCAGCATGCGCTCGGTGTGATCGCGAGTCGGCGCCGGCTCGGTGAGCGTGAGTTCGCCGCTCGCGTACAGGCCGGCGAGCAGCAGGCAGGACTTGACCTGCGCGCTGGCCACCGGCAGCGGGTAGTCGATGCCGTGCAGCGGCGCAGCGGCGGGGCTGATCGCGAGCGGCGGCGTGCCGCCGTCCCCGGTCTGGATGCGCGCTCCCATGCGCGCGAGCGGCTCGGTGACGCGGCGCATCGGGCGCCGGCTCAGCGACGCATCCCCGATCAGGCGACTGGCGAAGCGCTGCCCCGCCAGCACGCCGGCCAGCAGGCGCATCGCGGTGCCCGAGTTGCCCATGTCCAGATCGTGTGCCGGCGCGCAGAGCCCGTGCAGTCCCACCCCGCGAATGCGCAAGCGCCCGCCGGCAGGCCCCTCGATGGCCACGCCCATGGCCTTGAACGCGGCCACCGTGGCCAGCGCGTCGGCACCCTCGAGAAAACCTTCGGCGCTCGATTCGCCGTGCGCCAGCGAGGCCAGCACCACGAAGCGGTGCGAGATGGACTTGTCGCCCGGCACCCGCACCCGTCCGCGCAGGCAACCGCCGGGGCTGACGTTGAACGAGCGCGCTGTGCCGCTCATGTGCCGTTGTCCTGCGTGTAGCGATCGCGCAGCGCCTTGGCGCGCGTGAACACCTCGCGCAGGTATTCCCCATCGCCGCCGCGCACCGCCTCGAGCAGGGTGGACAGATCGGCGCCGAAGCGTTCGAGCACCTCGGTCAGCGCCTCGCGATTGGCCACGCAGATGTCGTGCCACATCTGCGGATCGCTCGATGCGATGCGCGTGAAGTCGCGAAACCCGCCGGCCGCGTAGCGGAAGATCTCGACCCGATCCTGCATGCGCCCGAGCACGTCGACCAGCGTGTAGGCGAGCATGTGCGGCAGGTGGCTGGTGGCCGCGAGCACCTCGTCGTGATGCGCCGGATCCATGCTCAGCACCTCGGCACCGGCCCACCGCCACATCTCATGCACGCGCGCGACCGCCTGCGGATCGCTGCTTTGCGTAGGCGTGAGGATCACACGGCGTCCGGCGAACAGACCGTCCATCGCCGCTTCCACGCCGCTGCTCTCGTTGCCGGCGATGGGGTGTCCGGGTACCAGCCACGGCGGCACGCCGCCGAAGGCCTCGCGCGCGGCGTCGATCACGGCAACCTTGGCGCTGCCCACGTCGGTGACCACGGCGCCGTCGGCGAGCCGATCGCACATGCGGGCAAACACCGCACGCATCGCACCCAGCGGCACCGCGACCACCACCATGTCGGCGTCGCGTACCGCGCGCCCGACGTCGGTGTCGAAGCGATCGACGATACCCAGTTCGCGCGCGCGCTCCAGGTGTGCGGCGTTGCGACTGACACCGACCACCTCGCGCACCCGGCCGAGCCGGCGCAGATCACGCGCCAGTGAACCGCCGATGAGGCCCACGCCCACGATGCACAGCGTCTGGATCATAGGGCCCGTGCCAGGATGAGTTCGTCACACCGAGGGCGTCGCTGAGTCGTCGCTGCAAGGCGCGTTTCGCCGGCAATGGCAGCGTCCTTGCCAAGAAGCGTAACGCCGCAGCGGCGGCTCAGCGGCGGCCGAATGTAGAAGTCATTCTGGCACGGGCCCATATCGGCGCAATCAGGCGAGCACGCGTTCCAGCGCCTGCACGAAACGCAGATTCTCGTGCGCCAGGCCCACACTCACCCGCAGGTGGCGCGGCATGCCATAGCCCGCGACCGGGCGCACGATCACGCCCTCGCGCAGCAAGGCCTGGTAGACCGGCGCGGCCTCGCCGGGCAGCTCGACGCTGACGAAGTTGCCGATCGACGGGATGTAGGCCAGCCCCAGGCGGCGGAACTGCCCGGTGAGATAGCACATGCCCTCGCGGTTGATCTCGCGCGAGCGCTGCAGGTGTGCCTCGTCACCGAGCGCAGCCTGCGCGGCGGCCAGCGCCACGCTGTTGACGTTGAACGGCTGGCGCACGCGGTTGAGCAGATCGGCCACCTGCGGGTGCGCGATGGCGTAGCCCACACGCAGCCCGGCCAGGCCGTAGGCCTTGGAGAAGGTGCGCGTCACGACCAGGTTCGCTCGCTCGGGCAGCCAGCGCACGCAGTCGGGATAGCCCTCCTCGTGCGCGTACTCGCGATAGGCCTCGTCGACCACCACGATCACGTCGGGCGGCAGCGCCGCGATGAAGGTGGCCAGCGCGTTGCCGTCGACCCAGGTCCCGGTCGGGTTGTTCGGGTTGGCGACGAACACGACGCGGGTGCGCGGCGTCACGGCGCGCAGCATGGCGTCGAGATCGTGGCCGTAGTCGCGCGCGGGCACCTGCACGCCGCTGGCACCCGCCGCGCGCGTCGCCAGCGGATAGACCGCGAACGAATGCTGGGAATAGATCACCTCGTGCCCGGGACCGGCAAACGCGCGCACCACGAACTCGAGCACGTCGTTGGAGCCGTTGCCCAGCGTGAGCTGCGCCGGCGACACGCCCACGCGCTCGGCCAGCACCTGCTTGAGGTAGTAGCCGTTGCCGTCGGGGTAGCGCGCGATGTCCGCGAGCGCCTCGCGCGCCGCGTCGAGCGCGCGCGGCGAAGGCCCCAGCGGGCTCTCGTTGGAGGCGAGCTTGACCACCTCGCCCAGGCCCAGCTCACGGCGCAACTCGTCGATGGGCTTGCCCGGCTCGTAAGGAGTCAGGCCGCGCACGCCTTCGGTGGCCAGGGTCAGGAAATCCACGCTCACGCTGTCTCCTCCGTGACGGCCCGCGGAAACGATCCGATCACCTTGCAAAAATCCGTACGCTGCGCGAGTTCCTCGAGCGCCTCGCGCACGGCCTCCTCATCGCGGTGGCCGACGAAGTCCACGTAGAACACGTAGGTCCAGCGTTGCAGCCGCGACGGCCGCGACTCGATGCGGGTCATGTTCATGCCACGCCTGGCGAACACCTCGATGGCCTGGAACAACCCGCCGGGGCGATCGCGAAACCAGAACATCACGGCGGTCTTGTCGTCGCCGCTCGGCGCCACACGCTGATGCCCGATGACCAGGAAGCGCGTGGTGTTGTCGGGCTCGTCCTCGATGTTCGACACCAGCACCGGCAGGCCGTAGAGCTCGGCCGCCACGCGCCCCGCGATCGCGGCCACACCCGGATCGAGGCTCGCCAGCCTGGCCGCCTCGGCGTTGCTGCTCACCGGCGCGCGTTCGACCTGCGGCAGGTTCGCATCCAGCCACTTGCGGCACTGCGCCAGCGACTGCTGGTGCGAGCACACGCGCTGGACCTGCGCCAGCGCGGGCGCCGCGGACATCAGGCAATGGTGGATCGGGATCATCACCTCGCCGCAGATGGACAGATTGGAACTGACGAACATGTCCAGGGTGTGATTGACCACGCCCTCGGTCGAGTTCTCGACCGGCACCACGCCGAAGTCGCAACTGCCCGATTCCACTTCGCGGAACACGGCGTCGATGGTGCCCTGGGCGACCGTGCTGACGCCGTGCCCGAAGTGCTTGATCGCCGCCGCCTGGGTGTAGGTGCCGGCGGGCCCGAGGAATGCCACCGACAGCGGCAGTTCCAGGGCTCGGCAGGCCGACACGACCTCGGCGAGGATGCGCTGCACGTCCGCGGTCGGCAGCGGACCGGTGTTGAGCCCGACAATGCGGCGCAGCAACTGCGACTCGCGATCCGGCCGGTACATCGGCGTGTCGTCGCCATCGCGCGCGCGCTTGGCGAGCGCGGCGTCACCGGCGTGGCGCGCACGTTCGTTGAGCAGGCGCACGAGTTCGCGATCGATGCGATCGATATCGGCACGGATGTGTTCGAGTTTGCGCGTCGGGGGGCTCATGGCGGCGTCGAGGATCCAGCGGCTGGTGGAATACATGTCGGGATGACGCCGCGATGCCGGCGCACCGGCCGTCCACCCCAGGCGCCGGCGGGTGTCCGGGTCCGGCACAGTATAGGCGAGGCACGCGGCGATCCAGCACACGGAGTCCCTAGCCCGGACTATTCATGAACGCGCCAGGCGAGGGCGAGGAGATGCCGGTAGATGCAAGGCGGACGCCGCCTCGGGCGCGCAGGCGTACCTTGACGGTACGTCGAGCACCCGAGGCAAGTCCAACGCTGCAGGTGCCGGCAGATCCTCGGTCGCAGCCAAGCGTTCATGAATAGTCCGGGTTAGAACTCGAAGCGCATGCTGCGCCGGATGGCGGCGAGGATGCGGTGCGCGCCGGGGCGGTAGTGCTCGTCGCCGATGCTGAAGTGATAGGGCACATCCGGCGCCGCAACGCGCTCGATCGGCGTGTGCAGCCAGCCGAAGGCCTTGTCCTGGATGACGGCCACCAGCTCGGCGCCGAAGCCAAGGCTCAGCGGCGCCTCGTGCACGACCACCACGCGGCCGGTCTTCTTCACCGATGCGATCACGGTTTCCACGTCGAAGGGGATCAGGCAGCGCAGATCGATCACCTCGACCTCGGTGCCGTCCTGCGCGGCCGCCTGCTCGGCTGCGCGCGCCGCGACGTGGCGGATGGCGCCATAGGTCAGCAGCGTCAGGTCGCTGCCCGGGCGCACCACCTCGGCCTGGCCCAGCGCGGCGTCTTGCCCGTCCAGCGTCACCTCACCGCGCATGCCGCGGTACAGCGGCACCGGCTCCACCACCAGCACCGGGTCCGGGTCGCGCACCGCCGCGAGCGTGAGCGCATAAGCGTCCTGCGGCGTACTGGGCGCGACGATCTTGATGCCGCCGTGGTGCACGAAGTAGGCCTCCACGCTCTGCGAGTGCCAGAAGCCGCCCTTGATGCCGCCGAACGACGGCGCGCGGATCACCATCGGGCAGTGGTATTGCCCGCCGGTTGCCCAGCGGTAGCGCGCGGCGCAGAAGTGGATGTGCTCGAAGGCGTCGTGGATGAAGCCGGAGAACTGGATCTCGACGATCGGTTTCAGACCGTACAGCGCCATGCCCACGGCGTGCGCGACGATGCCCTTCTCGTCGAGCGGGGTGTCGATCACGCGCGTGGCGCCGAAGCGCTCCTGCAGCGACTGCGAGGTGCGGAAGATGCCGCCGGCCTTGCCCACGTCCTGGCCCATCAGCACCACATCGGGATCGGTCTCGAGCGCGTGCGCCATCGCCGCGTTGAGCGACTCCAGGACCGTGAGTTCAGGCATCGCCAGGGCCCTGCGCCAGGTCATCGAGCAGCGCCGCGCGCTGTTCGGCCAGCATCCAGGTCGGCTCGGCGAAGGTGTCGTCGAACATCGATTCGGGTGGCGGCAGCGCCATCGCCTCCGCGGCCTCGATCGCGCTTTGCAGCTCGCTCTTGCAGCGCGCCCACAGCGCCGTCTCCTGCGCCGCGCTCCACAGCCCGCGGTGTTCCAGGTAACCGCGCATCCGCGTCAGCGGGTCCCACGGCTCCCACGCCGCCACCTCATCGCTGCCGCGGTAGCGATCCGGGTTGTCCGACGAGGTGTGGAAGCCCATGCGGTAGGTCACCGCCTCGATCAGCGTGGGGCCCTCGTCGAGCGCGCGTTGATGTGCATCGCGCACCACGGCATACACCGCGAGCGGGTCGTTGCCGTCCACGCGCACGTTGCGCACACCGTACGCGTTGCCCTTCTCGGCGAAGGTGGCGGTCGCGGTCTGTACCGAGGTGGGCGTGGACACGGCCCAGCCGTTGTTCTCGCACAGGAACAGCACCGGCGGCTTGTACACGCCGGCGAAGTTCATCGCGCTGTGGAACTCGCCGCGCGAGGTGGCGCCGTCGCCGAACATGGCGAGGAAGCGGCGCCGATCGCCCTTGATCCTGGCCGCCCACGCGGCGCCGCAGGCGTGCGGGATGTAGGAGCCGACCTGCGTGGTCATCGGCACCACGTTCACGCGCCGGTCACCCATCAAGGTCGGCAGGCGCCGGCCCTTGCACGGCTCGTCGTAACGGCCGAAGAACTGCGCGAAGAGCTGGGTCAGCGGCACGCCGCGCAGCAGCAGGGTGCCGGGGTGACGGTAGCCGAGGAAGATCCAGTCCTCGTCGTCCAGCGCGAGCGTGGCCGCGTTGTGCACCGCTTCCAGGCCGCGCGAGGGGATCCAGAACTCCACGCGTCCGGAGCGCTGCAGCGTCCAGCCGCGCTCGTCCAGCGCGCGCACCAGCACCATGGTCTCGTACAACCGGCGCAACGCGTGGGCGGGCAGGTCCGGCGCGGGGAGATCGCCAGTGGGCAGGCCGTCGGCACCGATGACCTGGTGGATACCGAGTGCGCGCGCATCGGCGAGCGGGCAACGCGGCGTGGGGGCCGGATGCGGTTGTGAGGCCATCGGGTTGCCCTCCCGTGACGCGACGGGACGCCCGTGCGCGCCCCCGGTTGCGGCTCGACGCGTGTGACGGCTCGCCACCGGTCGAAGTTCGTATAAACGTATACGTAGGGCTTGGGAGTGTCAACGCGGCTGGCGCGCCGATCTCGCGAGCGGGCTGGCCCGCCGCAGCGCAGCGCCGCCGGCACCCCGGGCGGCGCCGCGCGTGACGAAGGCCCTGCCTACACCCCGGGATCCGCGCTCAGCTTTGCCGGCACGAAGCTGCCGAAATCGGGCAGCGCGTCCGGCCGGCCGCGGCCGTCGAGCAGGAATCCCGCATAGCCGGCGTCCGCCACCTCGTCACAGATCGTGCGGTAGCGCGTCATCCCGCCGGCGTAGGGCATGAACACCCGCGGCTTGCCCGGGATGTTCGCCCCCAGGTACCACGAGTGCCCCACCTGCGGCAGCAGCGTCGCGTTGGCCGCCTCGTTGACGTGCGCGACCCACTGCTCGACCGCCCGCGCGGCAGGCTCGATGCGCTCGATGCCGTGCGCGCGCAGGTGCTCGATGCACTCGGCGATCCAGTCCACGTGCTGCTCGATCTGTACCGGCAGGTTGCACAGTACCGACGGGCTGCCGGGGCCGGTGACGGTGAACAGGTTCGGAAAGCCCGCCATCTGCAGACCCAGGTAGGTCTTCGGTCCCGCGCCCCAGGCCTCGCGCAGCGTCAGGCCGTCGCGGCCGGTGATGTTCAGGTTCAGCAGTGCGCCGGTCATCGCGTCGAATCCGGTCGCGAACACGATGATGTCCAGCGCATGCGTGGCGCCGCTTTGGAGCTCGATCCCCGAGCGCGTGATGCGCGCGATCGGATCGGTGCGGATGTCGACCAGCGTGACGTTGTCGCGGTTGAAGGTCTCGAAGTAGTTGGTGTCGATCGGCGGGCGCTTCGCGGCATAGGGATGGTCGATGTCGGACAGGAGGCGCGCCGTCTCGGGATCCTTGACCGTCGCGCGGATCTTCGCCTTGATGAACTGCGCGACGGCGTCGTTGGCGGCCTTGTCGTTCAGCACGTCGAAGAAGCAGCCGCGAAAGCGCAGACCGCCCTTCTCCCACGCCGCCTCCATGATCTCGCGGCGCTCGTGCTCGTCGACCTCGAACACGCGCGTCGGCGAGATGCGGAACGGGTGGCCGTTCGGCGTGGTCGTGATGATCGACTTGATCTCGTCGTGCTGCTCGCGGCAGTAGCGCCTGAACTCTTCGGTCAGCGGCTCATTGCGCGCCGGTACGCTGTAGTTGGGGGTGCGCTGGAAGACGGTGAGGTGGGCCGCCTGGCTGGCGATCACCGGCGCAGCCTGGATGCCGGTCGAGCCGGTGCCGATCTGCCCGACGCGCTTGCCGGCGAAGTCGACGCCCTCGTGCGGCCATTGGCCGGTGTGGTACCACTCGCCCTGGAAGCCGTCGAGTCCGGGGATGTCGGGCACGTTCGCCGACGACAGGCAGCCGACCGCGGCGATCAGGTAGGTCGCGACATAGCGCCGGCCGCCTTCGGTCTGGACCACCCAGCGGTTGGCGGCCTCGTCGTAGCTCGCGGCGGTGACGCGGGTGGCGAGATCGATGTCCTTGTTCAGATCCAGCCGATCGGCGACGAAGTTCATGTAGCGCACGATCTCCTGCTGGCCGGGGTAGCGCTCCGACCACTGCCATTGCTCCAGCAGCTCGTTGGAGAAGTAGTAGCAGTAGGAGTGGCTCTCGGAGTCGCAGCGCGCGCCGGGGTAGCGGTTCCAGTACCAGGTGCCGCCGACCCCGCCGCCGGCCTCCAGCACCCGGGCCGAGAGCCCGAGCCGATCGCGCAGGCAGTGCAGCTGGTAGAGCCCGGCGAATCCGGCGCCGACGATCACGGCGTCGAACGCGTCCTCGTCGTGGCCGGCCGCGGCCAGATTGTTTCCGTTGTCACCGCTCATCGTGCGCCTCCCTGTTTGTGCCTGCGGACGCGTCACCCGACCGCGCGACGCGGCATCGCTGCCGCGCCCGGGGGTCCCCTGACGCCGGATCAGTATATCGATCCGCGGGGCTCGCCCGAAGCCGATGCGCAGGCGGGAGCCGTGCCGCGGCACTCGTGCGCCGGGCGTCGACTTGCCTCATCGTGTACGGCGTCGAAGGGGCCGCGATGAAATCGCAGCCGCGACGCTGCGAGTCGTCCGGCGCGTCGCGTTGCTGACGCAGCTCGCGCATCGGCACGCGCGTCAGTCCCAGCGATCCCAGCGCAGCGTGTGCTCCACCGGCAGGCGGGTGACCGGGCCGAAGCGCCCCAGCGGCCAGCCGAGCGGGATCAGGCAATACGGCTCGAGCTCCGCGGGCATGTGCAGCGCGTCGCGAAACGCCGCGCTTTCGCGCAGCGCGAGCGTGGTCGGCGTCGCGCCGAGGCCCAGTGCGCGCGCCGCCAGCAGCAGGTTCTGCACCCCGGGCCAGATCGACCCGGCGCCGCGCAGGCGCTCGGCATCGTCCGGCGGTCCGGCGAACAGCATGCACGCGACCACCAGAACTGGGATCTGCTGCATGTGCTCGGCCTGCCAGCGCAGCGCGGCGAGCATGCGCTCGCGTTTCGCGTCATCCTGGTGCGCGACGCTCTGTGGACGTTGCCCGCCGGGCGAGATGTAGTCCGCGACCGCGGCCTTGTTCAGCGCCGCGAGGCGCGCGCGCACCGCCGCGTCGCGCACCACGATCCAGCGCGCCCGCTGCTGGTTCGAGCCGCTGGGCGCCTGGTCCGCGGCATCGATCAGCTTCACCAGCAGCGCCTCCGGCACTGGATCGGGCTTGATCCGGCGCATCGCGCGGCAGCTGTACATCACCTCGAACAGGCCGGCTTCGTCGCTCACCGCGGTGCTCCTCGCGTCGTGCATCCCGGCGCATCATGCCAGTTGTCCGCCGTTGCGATCAGCCCCGGCGCAGCGACGTCTTGCGCGCCGAGCGGGTCGTTACGGTTGCGGGTGAATGCGGAGCCGAACCGGGAGCGCTGAGTTTCCCGCATCAGCTCTGCTTGACCAGTGTGCGACGGATCCACGGCAACAACCGCGCGTAGTCGCACTCGCCGGATTCCAGCAAGCCGATCAGGAAACGGTGCGCGTCCTGTGCGTCGACGTCGAGCTTCCAGCCGTTCAGACGCAGGAACACGTCGGTCGCGAAAAAGGCGACACGCTTGTTGCCGTCGATGAACGGGTGGTTCATCAGCAACGATTCGAACATCGCGGCCGCCATCTGCGCGACATCCTCGTAGTAGCCGGTCCGGGGCCGGAACAGCGCACTTTCGAGCAGGCCGGGATCGCGGATCCCGCCCGGGCCTCCGAAGCGGGCGATTAGGGCCCGATGGATCTCCAGGACCTCGTCGACGCTCAGGAACCGGACCGTCACTGCGCGAGCAGCCGGCCCAGTTCCTCGTTTTGCCGCATCGAATCCTCGAGATGCTGCAGCACCTCCGGACGCACGCGGTGGCGGCGTACGTAGTCGCGGATGGCCTCGGTGAGCAGGCCGGAGAGATTCTGGTGCGACTCGGCGGCCAACGCCTTGAAGTCGGCCCAGGCCTCCTCGTCCACCTTCGAGCTGATCTTGATGGCGGTCACGGCGCGCTCCGGTCATGAGATTGACATTTCAAGATAAGTCAATCTTCGTGCGCGGACAACTCGAAAACAGCAACGCGGCGCGCACCGTGGGCATCGTGAACTCGCGTGCGGTGACGGTGCAGATCAGGTGCTGGCGGCGCCGGCCGGTTCGCCGGCCGCGGCGTCCAGACTCAGCCCGAAGCGGCGGCCCAGCACGCCGGCCGCGGTGCCCAGCACCAGCCAGAACAGCCCGGAGCAGACCAGCGCCGCGACGATGAACTCGCGTTGCAATGCCAGCGGTGCAAGTGCCGAGTGCAGCTCGGGTTGCGGGGCACCGACGAGGTGCGGCACGAGCAGCAGCGCAGCGCCCGCGGCGCGCAACGCCGCGGGCCGGCGGCCGAACAGCATCGCAAGTCCGCCTGCCGTGCAGCCGGCCGTCAGCAGCCACCACATCTGGCGCGCCTCGACCGGCGCCGCCAGCGTGCCGGGCAGTTCCGGCGGCAGCCCCAGTGCCGGCGCGATGCCGACGCTGGCGAACGCGGCCAGGCCCCACAGCAGGCCGCGGCGGGCGCCCAGTGCGCCGGGGCGCAGCGCGAACAGCGCGGCCAGGATGAGGCCGGCGCCGGCGCCCAGCGAGACGTTGGCGAGCAGCGTCCAGAAGCTGCGCGATACGCCGTCGGCCGGTGCCCACGGCGCGTCGTGCGCGTGTCCGTCATGGGCGTGCGTGTGGCCGTCGGGCGAGTACGACCCGGCGCCGTGGCCCGGCTCGGCCGCCGGCTCGAAGCCCTCGGCCTGCTGGATCAGCGGCACGGCCCACGCGAGTTGCAGCGCGGTGCTCGCGGTGCCCGCGATCAGGCCCGCGAGCAGGCCGACCAGGAGGATGCGGTACAACATGGCGGGTCTCCGGTGGCGGGTCGGCCCAGCGCGCGCGCTCGGGCGACCGTCAAGCTCCAATGCCCGTGAATCGTTCGCGCGCCGTCGCAGCGGGCGCGGTAAACGGTGCACAGGCTCTCAGTGGCACGGTGCCGTGAACACGTGGCGGCCGTCGTGGGCCGCGTTGTGCAGTTGCGGCAACTGCGCGAACAGCGCGCCGTAGACGATCACGGCGCCGAGCGCGAGCGCGGCGATCGCGGTCGGCAGGCGCGCCGCGAGCGGGGAGGTGCGAGCCAGGTTGTCGGTCAGTTGGGTCATGGTGATGCTCCGGGTGGGTCCGTCTGGGATCAGTAGGTCCGGTACGGCAGGAACTTGCCGCTCATCGTGATCGTGACGCGGTCGCCCTTGGGGTCTTCCTTGCGCGCGATGCTCATGTCGAAGTCTATGGCACTCATGATGCCATCGCCGAACTCCTCCTCGATCAATGCCTTGAAGGTGGTGCCGTAGACCTGCACGATCTCGTACAGGCGGTAGACCTGCGCGTCGGTCGGCACCGCGCTCTCCAGCGAATCAAACGGAATCAAGGAATCAAAGGGGACGCAGGCGTTTGATTTCGCGTCTGTGTGGACCCAGGCGCGGCCTGGCTG
>Ga0214472_10003393_pt1 | contig 16872 bp, 11 predicted proteins | sample RVTome_6_FD_207662 | JGI IMG/M metagenome (GOLD analysis project Ga0214472, IMG submission 207662) | Soil microbial communities from uranium-contaminated site in the Upper Colorado River Basin, Wyoming, United States - RVT140D175 | ecosystem: Environmental > Terrestrial > Soil > Contaminated >... | reverse complement strand
ACCAAAATCCAAATGTTCAAAACCCCAGCCAAGAGGTTTCTGTCATTCGAATTTCGGATTTTGCATTTGTTTCGGATTTCGCATTTCGTGCTTCGAATTTCTTTCCCAAAACGATCAACTTATTTCTGCGCGATCCCATAGTTTATCATATCGCGCTTTTGGCCGCGCGAACGTAGTCGAATCTGCCGGCAATCGTTTCAGCTACCCCGCCACCGCCGCTTTTGCCTCGGCGAGCGGCTGCAGGGCGGCGAAGAGCTCGTCGGGGCGGACGGGTTTGGTGACGTAGCCGTCCATGCCGGCGGCGACGCAGTCGTCGGCGAAGCCTTTGATGGCGTGGGCCGTCATGGCGATGATCGGAATGTGCGTGTCGCCGGTTAGTTCCAACTCGCGGATGCGGGCGGTGGCGGCGATGCCGTCCAGTTCGGGCATTTCGATGTCCATGAAGATCAGGTCGAACGCCTCTTGCTGGTACATCTCGACCGCCTCGCGGCCGTTGTCGGCGACCTTCACGGTATGGCCTTTGAGACCCAACAACCCGGCCGCCACGTCCTGATTCACCGGGCTGTCGTCGGCCACCAAAATATGCAGCGGCGCCAGCTCAGCGGCCGCCGGCGATTCGGCCGGTCCGCGGTCGTTTTCGTTTTCGACCGCGAACAAGGACTGCAAGGCGCCTTGCAATTCGGCCGCCTTGACCGGTTTGATCAGGCACTGGATACGGCCCGAATCGCGGCAGCGCCCGGCCGCTTCCACTCGCCCGGCCGGCATCAGGATGACGAGCGACCGGTCGGCCGGCGCGTCCGCGCCGGTCAATTGGTCAATGAGTTCGGGACTCGATTGACCGGCGGCGTCCAAATCCAGCACGATCAGTGCGGGACGATCGTCCGCATCGGCGGCCGAAACTGCGTTGGCAACCGACGCCGTCGAGACCTCTAAGCCGCAGCTCTCCAGCATCTCGGCGTAGACGCCGCGCGAGCAGGCATAATCGCTGACGAGCAGCGCCGACGCAGGCGCGTCGGCCGGAAGTTGAAACGCTTCGGCGGCTGTCAGCGGACCGGTGTGAAACGGGATCACAAAATGGAACGAGCTGCCCTGCCCCAATTCGCTTTCCAGCCAAATCCGCCCGTCCATCAAATCGACCAGTTGCGTCGAGATCGCCAGCCCCAGGCCGGTGCCGCCGTATTTGCGGGTGGTGGAACTGTCGCTTTGGCGGAAGGCCTCGAACACGGTGTCTTGTTTGTCTTTGGCGATGCCGATGCCGGTGTCCTGGACGGCGAATTCAAGATCGACTTTTCCAGCGCTGCGACGATCGACGGACACGTCGACAAACACGTGCCCTGCGGAGGTGAACTTGACAGCGTTGCTGATCATGTTGACGATCGTCTGCCGCAGACGGTTGGGGTCGCCGACGATTTCGGCCGGCGCGTCGGGGGCGATCCGGCAGATCAGTTCCAGGCCCTTGTTGGACGCCGCCACGGCCAGCAAGCGGGTGGCCTCGGTGACGACGTCGTGCAGTGAAAACTCCACTTCCTCCAATTCCATGCGCCCGGCCTCGATCTTCGAGAGATCGAGGATGTCGTTCAAGATGATCAACAGCGCGTTGGCGGAATCTTTGACAATGCTGATGTAATTGCGCTGCTGGTCGCTGAGCGACGTGTTGAGCACCAGTTCGGTCATACCGAGCACGCCGTTCATGGGCGTGCGGATTTCGTGGCTCATGGTGGCCAGGAAGCGGCTTTTGGCCTGGTTGGCCGATTCGGCGACTTGTTTGGCGGCCAACAGTTCGTCCTGCGCCTGGCGAAGCTGGCTGGCGACACGTTCCAGTTCCGTATTGGACACGGCCAGTTCCTGCGCCCTGGTTTCGGCGGCGGCCGTGCGGTCGGCGACGCGTTGTTCCAGCGACTGGTTGAGTTGTTGCAACTCGGCGAACCCTTCGGCGTTTTCCATGGCGGCGCCGGCGATCGTGGCGATGAAATCGGCCAGCCGCTCTTCGTCGGGTCCGAACAGCCCGCGGACGTGGCCGTGCGTGACGTACAGGCAGGCTTCGACGCGGCCGCGGACGTACATCGGCACGCAAAGCACGGAGCCTTCGCGGGTTTCCGTGGCGTTGTCCGGCTGATTCGCGGTGTCTTCGACGGCGCCGGTGACGGCGCGTTGCGCGCGCAGCGCACGTTCGACGACGGTTTCGTCAAAATCGACGCCTTCCCCTTTGGTGACCAATGCCGACTGGCCGTCACGGTCATCGTGTTGGACTGGAATGACCAGGCAGCGCTCGCCCCGCAGCAGCCGCAGGGCGGCGGAACGGGCCGCCTCGTGAATGGCGGACGCGGCCAGGGCCGAGGCGATCTTTCTGCCGGAATCGAGCACCGTATCGAAACGGTCGGCCAACGAGAGGTTGGACACTTCGCGGCCGGCGTCCTGTCCGCCGGCAGGGTCGCCGCCGGCGCGAAGTTCCGCCAACTGCGCCCGCGCCACTATCGCCTGTTCCGCGGATTCCGGCCAGCCGGCTTCGGCCCCCACGCTGGCCATGGCCAGCATACTCTGGGCAAGTTGGCGCCGTTGATTCAATCGCCGGGCGACGTGGATGCTTTTTTTGAATGCGCGGCGCGCGGCGCGCAAGCGGCCTTTCATGGCCAGCACCAAGGCGAGGTCTCGCAGCGACTGCGCCAAGTCGTTGCGGCACCACCATCCGGCGCGCACGGCGCGGCGAGCGCTGGCCAGCGCGTCCTGCAAAATCGCGGCTCGTTTCAGCGGCGTGTAATCGCTGGTTTGTTCAGCCAACATGCGGCGTGCCGTGGCCGCCCAGGCCAGGGCCGGCAAAGTGTAGGCGTTTTTCACCCCGGCGGCCGCGGCGATGGCGGCCGCCTGATCGAACACGTTGGCTGCCGTCACCAGATCCTGGTTGCCGACGTGGCGCATCCCGTCGGCGATCAGGACTTCCGTCGTCCCCTGGGCGTCCGTGCGGTCGCGGCGCAATTCAGTTTCCAGGATTTCAACGGGCAATTGTCCATCCACGGCTCGCGCCCAGACGTCGAGAATAATGCCCGAGGCCTGTTCGTCCCCCAGTTCGAGTCCCGACTGGTGGTTCAAGCGCGATTCTTGCACGGCGCCGGCAAGATCGCCAAGGTGGTAGAGCGAAGCGGCGATCTGGTATCGGGCCATGTGGACCTGCCAATAGTCGCCCATCCGCTCGAGAATTCTCACGGCCATCCGGCAGCGCTGGACGCATTCGTCGAAGCGCGAGGCGGCGTACAACGTAATACCGAAGTAGACCAGCGATTGTCCCTGCCCCCACAGGTCGTTCAAGTCGCGGCGCATTTGAAGCGACCGTTCGGCGTACGATACGCCGCGCCGGAAGGCCCGCAACAGCGTCATCGCCGGTGCGTGGTTGGAATAGGCCTGGGCCAATTCCAAACTGGGCTGATATCGTTCGCCCAGGTTGAGTTCGCGCAGATGCGCCCACAGCGCGAGGATTTTGCTGCGCGAATACCAGCAGCCGTGGGCGAAATTGCTCAGCAGTCGCATGGCCAGCCGCAGCGCGTCGTCCGGCGGCCGTTTGACGCGGTGCAGAAACAGCGACGGCAGTGCCGTGTGCAAAACCTGCGCGGCGCCCTCCCAGGCGAACATCAGGCAGGCCACGACGGTCCACGAAGGGACGTACCAGCCGAGCAACCGCAGGCCGGCCTCATAATTGTCGATGGCCTGTCCCATGTCGCCGCGTTTGAAGGCCAATTCGCCGAGCTTGCTCTGGATTTCCGCCTTTGCCAACGCGCCCTCAGCCAGTTCCGCGGCGGATTTGAACAGTTCGCCCGCTTCGTCGTAGCGGCCGCGCAGCATGAGCGTTTCGCCCAAACCCTCGACGATGCGGAACCGCACTTCGTTCGACTGCGCGCCTCGCAGCGCGATGCGGTACTGTTGTTCGGCGATTTCCAGCGCGTGCTGGCCGCGGGCCCGGGCGGCCGCCTGCAATGCGAAAGGATGTGCCGCTTGAGTGTCTCCGGCGGCGTCGAAGTGGTAGGCCAGTTCAGAAACGCTCTGCGGAGTGTGCTCCAGCAGATACTCCGCCGCGCAAAGGTGTAACCGCCGTCGCGTATCGTCGTCGATGCGATCCAGCAGCGCGGAACGTATCTTGTCGTGGACGAAAACACATTGCGCTCCGTCGGGGCGCAGCCATACGAGTTGCCGCCGACGGGCTTCGTTCAACGAGGCAATGGCATCCGCGGCGGCATGACGGGAAAGTTGGGCCGCCATCTCCAGCTTGAATTCCTTGCCCAGCACGGCGCCGGTCGAGAGCAGGTCGATCGTGGCGTCCGGCAGCAAAGCAAGCCGGCGCGCCAGGAACGAGCCGGCTCGACTGGACGAACTGACGTCTGCCATCGCCGAGGGTTCGATGCTCCAGCCTTCTTGCTCGGCCACCAGCGCGCCGCATTCCACCAGTCCACGCAGCACGGCGGACGCCATGAACGGACTGCCCTCGGCGATGCGGTTGATGGCATCCACGGCGGCGTCCGGCAGCGGACCGGCCATGGACTGCACGAGCTGGCGGATCTCGTCGGGTGTCAGGGGCGGCAGCCGAAGATGCTCCGACGGTTCGAATCCGCGCAGCAGGTGCTTCTCGGAGACCTCTTCGGTGCGAAAAGAGACGAGCATCAGCAAGTGCCGGTTGCCGGCGGCCTGACGGGTGTCGTCGGCGTACCACCGCCGAATCAATTTGTAGGTCAGCTCATCCGCCCACTGGCAGTCGTCCAGGATGACCAGCACCGGTTTTTCTTTGGTCCCCAGAGCGTCGAGAAACTGCACTAGCGCTTGGATCGTGCGCGCCTCGCCGGTCTCCGCCGGCGCGCGCGCGTCCACGTTCTCGCCTTGCAGCGGCTCGGCCAGCGCCGGCAATGCGGCGCCGACGGCCGTACAGTAGACACCCAGATGTTCGCGTAAGGATTCGATCAGTTCAGGCCGGGTATGGATGGCTGCCAAAAACCCTTCGACGATGCCGTCCAATAACCGGAACGGCTGTCGCGCTACGTCGCTGGTGCCTTGGCCGCGCAACACCCAAAACCCGTCCTGCGCCGCCCGCCGCGCCGTTTCTTCCAGTAAGCGGGTCTTTCCACTGCCCGATTCGCCTTCCAATAGGACGAGCGATCCGCCGCCCGCGCGTGTCCGGTGAAGCTGGGCGTCCATCACGCCCAGTTGTTCACTCCGCGCCACGAACGACGGTTCGGTCAGCGAGTGTCGCCGGTCGTGGGCACCGATGACGATCGCCGGATCTTTCTCGCCGCGGGCCCACGCAGCGGCGATCGCCTGCAGATCTGCCAGCGCCGCCTCGGCCGACTGATAACGGTCACGCGGATCTTTTTTCAACAGCCGGTGCAAGAATTCCTCGAGCGCCCGCGGGATATCGACGCCTGTGGTGCGGAGGCCGGGCACCGGCGTGGTCATGTGCTCAAACAGAATGGCGCCGAGGCTGTCTCCGGAAAAAGGCGGGCGCCCGGCGAAACAATGGAATAACACGACGCCTGCCGCGTAAAGGTCGGATGCGGCCGTTGTGTCATGGTCGATCGAACCGGCTTGTTCCGGCGACAGGTAGACGGCCAATTCGAGTGCCTGGTCTCCCATCGGCGAATCGGACTGAATCGTCAGTGTCGGACCAAAATCGACAAGTGTGGCTTGCGTCGGCCGTTGGGCTGAATCGAGTATCAGGTTGGCCGGTCTGATGTTCCGATGCAGCACCTGATGTTGGTGAAGATCACATAAAGCCGAAAGCAGCGATCTGCCCACCAGAAATGCTTCAGCCACCCTCAGCGCGCCGACATCCAATCGATTCCGCAGCGGTTGACCGGGAACGAACCGACTGATCAACAGAAAATGCTCGCCGTCGCGGCCGGCGTACAGGACGGGAGGCAACCACTCGCTGCGAACGCCGCTCAACAGCGCGGATTCGTATTCCAGGCGCATCAACACCCCGGGCGACAGGGACGTGAGCGGAGTCGATTTGATCACGACTTGTGTTTCGGAATCGACTTCTACGGCAAGAAACGTTTTCGTTCCCTGGCGCTCGCCCAATAATCGTTCCGTACGGAATCGGCCCGCCAGGAGGGCGCCGCCGCGACCGGGCCGATCCGCCGACTCGATGAGACGATCTGTTGTTATGAGCGGCACGGCCATGTCTTTGCACTCAAAGTGTCGAAAAGCGGAGCGCTGGCCGGCACACCGTTGCGTCCGCCGCGTTTACAGCGATTGGACTGCGATGCGGGAATCCGGGCGAGTCCCGGCAACGCCAGAACGCTGCCGGCTCCTGCGTTGCGCCTCCGGGAACGGAGTCTAATGGGGGCCACCGCCGGCTTGTCCGGCAGTGGTTTCCCGCGAGAACCGTGCCACTGCCGGGCAAGCCGGCAGTGGCACCCCGACTTTTTCAACAGTCTGCCAAACCTCTCTGCATCTGAATTACAAATTCTAGCTTTTCATGCACCCTGCGTTGTTAACAGTCGTAACAATATTGACGATTAGGGGGCGTGATGATCCGGATAGTCAATACAAAGTGACTTATCCGGAGGATAACTTTCGCCAACCCGTTCATTCGACACGTCGTGAGCTAACTATCGTCGAATTTTGACGGAATCGGGCGTGTGAATGTTGATTCGCATATTGAAAATGCTCAGAATTCACACAATGTCGTTTTCGCCAACTGGCTGGTGAAACAACATCATCGTGATTGTTAACAGAGCACGTATTGACAACGCAGCGCCCGCCGCGGGCCGGCTTTTCGTGACGCAGTTGCTGCCATCGGTAGACGGAAGCGTGGGGCACCCACGGATGATTCCTTCTTCGCCCGGAGTATACGAGTACAGAACGCGGGGCCTTTTTTAAGGGAAAGCGCGAAGGGTCATTATGAAACAATTGCGTTTCGATCCATCTTCGGAGAGCAAACTATTTGATGTTTCCTGGGAGAGTGACCGGGGCTTTCGGATGAACCCGGCCACGGTCAGCGCGCTGCTGCGCGAACAGGTTCCCGTCCTGGAATTCGTGAATTGGCGGGTGACAAGTATCGAATTCGGGACGACGGAATCATTACTGCCGTTGAATCCGCAGTCCACGAATCAGCATTTCACGCATCAGGCTGCACTTTTCTTGTTGGCCGCGGACTACACGGGAGGAACCGCGCTGGCGTCGCTGTTGAGCGGCTGGCCGATCGTCGGCGTCCACCCCGTCACCTCGGCCATGTCTGCATCTCTCTGGTTGCTGAAGGGAGAAATCAGGTACTTGCGCCCGAGCGTCGCGGACCTGACCGTTTCGGCGCGGATTGACGACCATCGGTGCGAGCGCATCCGCGGCCGCTTCGCGTCCGGTAAACCGGTCATCGAAACGATCAACATCAAGTTTTTCAACGGGGACGTGTCGGTCGCGGAGGCGACGGCCACTTATTTTGTCCGTCAGTCCGCCAAGCTGCGGTCCGAGGGTGTCGGAGAGAAGCAGGTCAACACGTTGTATGAATTGAAGCTCACTTCGTCGGCCGAGTTGATTGCCGGAGTTCGCGCCAGACAAAACGGCCGGCTGTTTCAAGATCCGTACGCGGCGGATATGGCGGGACAACACGGCATGGCATTGGCCACTCGGTTCTGTGAAAGGTCACCGCAGTTGGGCGGCATGGTCGCGGCGCGAACCTGGCATTTAGATGCGCAACTGGCAAACTTCTTGGCCGCCGGAGGGCGCGACGTCGTGATTGTCGGTGTGGGCTGGGACATGCGGCCGTTTCGGCTCGAGTTTCCACCCGGAACGCGGATTTATGAATTGGATTACCCTACGACGCTGGCGGAACGCCGCCGCCGCCTGGAGCAATTGGGGATTCAGGACCCGCCGGGGGTCACGCGCGTGGAGATCCCCATCGATTTGCGGACCATGTCCGTGGCTTCCGTCGTACAGGGACATCTGCCGTCGGGCGCGAAAGTCTTTCTTGCCTGGGAAGGGATGACCATGTACTTCCAGCAAGACGAGGTTTGCAGTATTTTGGCCGGAATGCTCCCCGTGCTCGCTCAGGCAGACAGTCTGCTCTGGTGCGACGTCGTGGACTACAAAGCGGTGCACAACCCTCATGCGTTCGGGAAATCGGTGTATGAATTCATGCGCGGAATGCAGATACTCGGCGAGCCGTTCACTTTCGGAGTCATCTCTGTTGAGGAGTTCCTGCGCGACAACGGGCTGCGGTGCCATGAGGTAGTGACATCGGACGTATGTCTGGGAGGCAACGACGACCCCGTGTATTCGGTCTATAGATTCTGTGTGGCCTCAGCGCAAACATCATCTTCAACAGCGGCGCCTGCGACGTTTCAGGCGACGCGTATTGACGCCGATTCGGGGGCGCCGCGAAGTAAGCCGTCGAAGTTGGCCCAGCAGGGCCGGCCGCGCCAACAGGGCGTCCAGAATCCAAATGGCTTGAAGCCGCGGCCACACCGGCCCCGATAGTCGCGCGGCCGGCTGGTTCCGCGCGCCTTTTGAAAGCGCGGAAGTCGCAAGCACGCACGTCTATAACCGCCGCATGAAGCTGACGCCGATGGCGTGGGTTTCCGCCCGGTGCTCGCTCTGGTCGAAATCGCCGCCGACAAAGCCGCTGTTCTCGACGGAGACCGTCGGGCCGAACGTATACATGTACGCCAGGTTCAGGTTCCAGCAGTGCCATCGCCAGCCGTAGCCGATCGAGAAGGCGTGCTCCAGCGAGGCGGGAATGTAAGGGGTGATGGTCGACGTCGGAATCGGAACGCGATGATAGACGTAACCCAAGCGGAGCGTGCGCCCGCAGCCCAAGTCCTGCTCGGCGCCCACGCGGACGGAGACCGTATCGCGCCAATCCAATGGAAACTCTTCAAACACGGCCGGGAATTGCGGATTGCTCGGTGCATCCAGGTGGATGCCGAAGCCGTCGAATGCCTTCGACCAGTTGTACCAAATGACGTCGGACGACAGGACCGTGTTGGAGCAGAACTGGTGGCGCACGCCCAAGCCGACCGAACGCGGCCAGGTGATGTCCAACTGCGTGTCGTAATCCGACTGGCCGAGAATCGGCGCCACGACGCGAGTCGTCCCTTCGGCCTCAAACCGAGATTCGCTCAGGTAGCTGAGGCCGACCGACGTGCGGCCGGTGACCCGGTACAGCAGCCCGACCGACCAGGAAAGCGTGGCCCCGTCGGCATCCAGATCCAACAGCGTGGGCACTCCTCGCAGGAACGACGGGCCTTGCAGCGTGTAAGGTCCTTCTAGATCCGCAACCGTAATCGCCACACCCAAGGTAGCGCCGACCGACAGCCGGTCATTCACGCTGTAGGCGACTCCGGGCAGCAACTTGGTCAGTGAGCCGAACGATTTGTATTGTTGGGTCCCGGAAAACGGCGCCGGCCCCTCCAAGTTGTAAATGGAACCGAATCCCGCGGGCACGAATCCGCCGATGCCAATCGTCCAGGGGCTGCATCCGCAGCGGCGGACGATGGACAATTCCGGCAATGGGTAAAGCTGATGTTGGCCGCCCGTGTCGTTCTGGAGGTCGGAGTATTGGAAATCGGTGATCAAACCCGTGACGCCGATTTGAAACGTCGTGCCGTCGGGCATGCGGGCCATGGCGGCCGGGTTGTCATGCAGGACCGAACCGTTATCGAAGTGCGCGATGTTTGTGCCGCCGCGGCCAATGGTATGGGCCGAGACGCCGTTGAGGATCACGCCGTCGGCAAAGGCCGACCCACAAAACGACCATGAGATGGCCGTAAAGACCGCCGACCACAGGGCCCGCCGCATGCCGATCTCCGTTCTGCAAACCGCCTGTACGTGTGGAATACGTGCGCAACGAGCAATCACTTGAATCGGTTATTGCAACGTGGGGCGAAGAGGATTACAGCGGCGATGTTTGGTGGAATACTACGACGGCTGCCGGTCGTGACGGTTGCGTAAAATGGCTGACACGTCGACCAAGTGCCGCGGCGTCGACCGTCACCGTTGAGAGTGAAACGGCGTCGGTCAGTCAACGAGTCGGCGCAACTTCAGACCAGTACGGCTTCGATCGCCAGATTGGGCACGACCAGCGGAGGTGCCGCCAGGGCAGCGTCCAAGTTTTTCGAAATCTGTACGATCTCTTCTTCACGATTCAAGAAGGCCCGCACGATGTCCGGGTCGAACTGCGTGCCTCGACCCTCCAGGATGATTTTTCGCGCGATCTCGTGGCTGAGTTTCGGCTTGTAGATGCGTTTGGTGGTCAGTGCGTCGTAGACGTCCGGCAGCGCAGTGAGCCGTCCACAAAGCGGAATCTCCGCTCCGCTCAATCCTTTCGGATAGCCCGTCCCGTCGAAGCGTTCATGATGCGTCAACGCGATGTCGCGGGCCATGGCCAGGTAACGCGCTTCCGGGTGCGCCCGCGTGGCGGCCGACAGCGTGTCTCCGCCAATCGTCGTGTGCAGTTTCATGACCTCAAACTCCTCCGGCGTCAAGCGGCCCGGTTTGAGGAGAATGCGGTCGGGGATTCCCACCTTGCCGATATCGTGCAGCGGGCTGGTCAAGTACAGGAGCTGCACGTATTCACCGTCGATTTGATCGCGGTATTCGTCCCACGCGGACAATTCCTCGGCCAGAACGCGGCAATACTCCCGCATCCTTTCCAGGTGCATGCCGGTTTCGATATCGCGCGATTCGGTGAGTTTCGCCAAGGTGAACAGCATCACGTCGCGGCTTTCCAGCGACAGTACCCGTTCGCCGTTGCGCAACCGCACGCGGAGTTCTTCGGCGCGAATCGGTTTGGTCAGAAAATCGTCGGCCCCGGCCCGCAGGCCTTCGACGATGTGTCCCAGGCCGTCGTAAGAAGTGACCAGGATAAAATACGTGTATCTGCTCCACTCCCGTTTTCTGATTTGCCGGCACAGCTCGGCGCCGTTCATTTCGGGCATCTCCCAGTCGGAGACGACCATGCCGTAGAGGCCCGTCCGCACGTGATCCAACGCTTCTCGACCGTTTACGGCGACCTTGACGTCGTAGCCGAAGCAGCGGAGCAGATTGTCCAGAATCTCGGCAGACACGCAATCGTCTTCGACTACCAGCACGCGCACGGGATTCCCCCGGGATTCACAGTGGAGTTCAGGACGACTGGGCTCGCGTCGACGGCCCTGTGCCGGTTGCCGTCGCCAGCGGCGGCGGCGACGCGAGGAATTGCTCCCATTCCTTACGAAGTTCTTCGTAGCGGGCGCGGACGTCATCGGCCGATCGCTCCACGGCCGCAGCCCTCAAGCGTGAAGCGCGAGTTTTCATGCCGCGCACCGCGGCGTTGGCACAGGCGCCTTGCATGCGGTGCGCGACGAGTGCCGCGCTTTCCAAATCGCGCGATTCCACGAGCTCCGCCAACTCGTCCATATCGTGCGCACAGCGTTCCTGAAAGACGGAGAGGATATGGTCGGCGAATTCGATATTGCCAAGGCATCGAGCCAGCAAATCTTCCACGTCGACTACCGCATCGTGTGCACAGGATGGTTCCGCCGCCATTTCGCGTTCTCCGCGCATTCAGTCGGACCGCGCACGCCGTCCGCTTGCCAGAAGCGTCCCGGGTAACGGAGTTTGACCTGGTCTGGCCAACTCCGTGCGCAGCCGTAACTTCAAAAGGAACCTAGCTCGCCCTTTGCGGGGTGTCAAAACACCGCCGGTTGTGACCATGAGACATCTCTTGGCTAATCACCCGACCATAGATTCCGGAGATCGGAGGCGCCTCAGGTTCGTTTGAAAGCATAGATCAACATATGATTGTATGAAGTCGGTTTGGCTCGATTACTTCGAACGCCGCTGCACATGCGCCTGTTGACGTGATCAATCCGTAAAAACGCATCGATGATTGCCGGCGTAATTTGTTCCTGCCAGGTGCAATCCTTACAAGCGGACTGGGAAGCAACCGGCCGCAAACCACGATCGTCGAGTTTTGTTCAAACCGCCGCGAGTCCAGTGCATTTTGCGCAATCGGATCATCTTCTCAGCCAAAATGAGAGACCGTAACGTCTGCGCGGAACGTCGCGAATGGCCGGCCGCCCGCGGCAAGGATTTGAAGTTTCCCGCGAAACTTCGGCACTCGTTTTGCTTATTCAAGTCCGGCGACGGCCGAAGCGGGTTTACGGAACGGACCCGCCACCGCGAGGCGCGGTATTTTGCAGGCCTCGCCGTCGCCATTTTTGAGCAGGGAAGCGATTTATGATCAGTGGCGCTCTCGTTTTGGCCGGCGGCTTTCTGGCGCTGTCGGGTCTGGGGGCCGTCGAATCTTGGCGGCACCGCAAAAATCTGCGGCGGATTCCGATTCGCATTCACGTCAACGGCACCCGCGGAAAATCGAGCGTCACGCGGTTAATCGCCGCCGGCTTGCGGGCCGGAGGAATTCGCACATGTGCCAAAACCACCGGGACCTTGCCGCGGATGATCTTCCCCGACGCCTCGGAATATCCCGTGTTTCGCCCCGCGCGCTCCAACATCATCGAACAACTCCGCGTCGTCGAGGCCGCGGTCGCCGCCGGCGCCGAGGCGCTGGTTATCGAGTGCATGGCGGTCCATCCGCGGTTGCAATCGGTTTGCGAACTGGACATCGTGCAGGCCACGCACGGCGTGATCACCAACGCCCGGGCCGACCATCTCGACGTGATGGGGCCCACCTCGCGCGACGTGGCGCTGGCGTTGGCCGGCACCGTGCCGTGTGACGGCACGCTGTACACCGCGGAACAGCGATACATCGACGTGTTTTCCGGCGTGGCCCGCGACCGCCGCTGCCGCTTGGTGGCGATCGACGACGACCGCCTGGCGCAAATCGGCTGGGACGATCTGGCCGGATTCGCTCATATCGAACATCCGGACAACGTGGCGTTGGCCCTGGCGGTTTGCGAAAACTTGGGCGTCCAGCGCGACGTGGCGCTCCGCGGTATGTGGACCGCGCCGGCGGACCCGGGCGTGATGAGCATGTACTCGGTCGATGACGCCGGCAAACAAATGACTTTTGTCAATGGCTTTGCCGCCAACGACCCCGAATCGACCGGCAAGAATTGGAACATGGTCGTCGATCGCTTCAGCGGCTGTGACCGCCGGATCGCGCTGTTCAACTGCCGCGCCGATCGCGCCGACCGCTCCGTGCAACTGGCCGACGCCTGCCTCCGCTGGAAACCGGCCGACCGCTACATGCTGGTCGGGTCGGCCACCGAAGTGTTCGCCCGGCGGGCGCTTTCCAACGGCATGAGCCCGAAGCGGCTCATCTGCGCCGAGCGTTACAAAACTCCTCGCGTGCTCGACACCCTGCGGGGCGACTCTGATCGATCGGCCATGATCATGGGCATGGGCAATATCAACGGCGTGGGGTTGGAAATCGTCGACTATTTCCGTTCGCACAATCGACGCCCCACCACGCAATTCACGGAACACGAATATCGGGAGGCCGCTTAATGGATTGGCAAACGGTGGCTATCGGAATCGGTTTGATCGTCAGCCTGTTGTTCACCGAAGCGTACGGGCTGTCGGCCGGCGGCATGATCGTGCCGGGTTATTTGGCCCTGCAATTGCACCAGCCGTGGAACATCGCCGTCACGCTCGCCGTGGCGGCAGTCACATTTCTCTTGGTCAGCGGCGTCTCGCGCGTGGCGATCATCTACGGCCGCCGGCGGATCGTGCTGACCATCTTGGCCGGATTCGTGATCGGCCACTTCGCGCAAATTTGTCTTGCTACGCACAACGCACCTGAGACGGCGGGCCAAAGCGTGTTGTGCGTCATCGGCTGCATTGTGCCGGGGCTGATCGCGCTGTGGTTCGATCGGCAAGGGCTGTGGGAAACGACCGGCACCGTGCTGACCGCATCGGCCGTGGTGCGCCTGTGTCTGGTCTTGTTTGGAATGGAGCTGATGGTATGAAACGCATTTATTGGCGTCCGCACAAAACCTCGAAGGCCGCCGTCCTGGCCGTCGGCATGACCGCCATCGCGGCGGTGTTGCTGGTCGAGCAGGGACCCGCCTTCACCCTTACGGGTGACGCACAACAAGAGCAAATGCTGCGGGCGTCGCGGTTGGCCAAGACGTCGTTCGACGTGATCCGCGGGGAACGCCTGGCCTTGGGGCACGAGTTCCCCAAACGGCTCGATCCGGGGCAAACGGGCATGGTCGGCCTGGCCATGTCCCCCCTGACCAGCCTGCCGGCCAACCTGGCGGCCAAGCAGACCAGCGTGAATCCGAACTTCGCCGCGGCGATTGTCGATATGCTGGCGCCGCTGGAACTGAAGCCGGGCGACTGCGTGGCGGTAGGTTGCACCGGCTCGTTCCCGGCGCTGAATGTCTGCCTGTGTGCGGCGCTGGAAACGATCGGCTGCGAGCCGATCGTGGTCCACAGCGTCGCGTCGTCGCAATTCGGCGCCAATCATCCGGAGATGACCTGGCTCGACATGGAATCGCTGTTGCACGAGGAAAAACTGATTACGTTCCGAACGTCCGCGGCCACACTGGGCGCCTTCGGCGACCGCGCCGTGGGCATGTCGGCCGAGTCAAAACAGGCCTTGCGCGCCGCGATCGAGCGCAACGGCGTCGAGTCGCTCGAGATCAACTCGTTGGCGCAGTCGATGAAGTCCCGCATGCAGTTGTACGACTCGATAGCTGGCGAGCGCCCGATCAAGGCCTACATCAACGTCGGCGGCGGCGCCGCGTCGATCCACGGCGATCAGGGAAAGGAAATCTACGACGCGGGCGCGACATTGTCGGCCGGCGAACTGATAGAGGGCGAAGCCGTCGACTGTGTCATGACCCGCTTCGCCGCACGTGGAGTTCCCATCGTGCACGTCGGCGACACGATCAAGTTAGCGACACAGTATGGCTTGCCCGTGGCGCCGCAGATGGCCGTCGAAGTCAATCCCGATCTTCGTCCACGAGCCGAACCAAATCGTTACGCCGCCGGCGCGGTACTAATGGTGGTTCTGTTGGCGCTGCGGGCTTGCGTGCGCACCGGCGGTTACGAGCGGGTGAAACGTCGCGTCCGCGCGTGGTTGTCGCGAGGCAGCCGGCCGGCCAACGTTCCGGAAACGGCCTTAACGCCCGCCGTCCAGCTTATGGTGTGACTCCTCGGCCGTCGTCCCACGCAACCCCTTTTTGCCGCGCGTCAAATGGTCGCTCGACCGCGCCTTTCGGCAACGCCGCGCGTGCCAGCTTCCCGCCCTGGCAGCCGTGCTCCGTCGCGGCCAGCCGGGGCGTTTTTCTGCGCCTTGCTCCCGCGCGGCCGCCCATTCAACTTCGCGTCCCCACCGACATTTCACCCGCCCCGCCGCGTGGCCGGGGGACGATTGGGGCGACGATCGGGCACCGATTTGTAGAATACAATTCGACACAACCCATTGTCGGGACTTTCGTTATGGCGTTTCGAGCCGAGTGGATTGATTTTCATATCAAATATGATATGATTTACGCGACGATACTAGTGATATACGATAGTAAAATAAACCAATAGCGACTCTGATGAATGGCATAAATCTGAATACAGCAAGACGTTTGGATGATCGACGCAAGCAATTGGGGATGAGTCGTGCCGCTTTAGCCAAGCTTGCCGGGGTTTCCGAACCGACCGTTACGCGCGTACTCACCGGGCGGGAACCGTCACCGGGCGTTGCCACGCTACAAGCGCTGGCTTTGGCGCTCCAAATTGAATTCCGTATCGGCCAGAACGTGGAAATTCGGGATGTGATCCCCGCCCAAAAATACCGAGAGCAGCGCGCACGGGAAAAGGCTAAGCGGCTGGTTTCGTTGGTTCAAGGCACAATGGCGCTGGAGGCGCAAGCGGTAGACGAATCGACGGTGCGCGAAATGGTCAAGCAGACGGTCCACGAATTGATGGCAGGGCCGAATCGCAAACTGTGGTGCTAGCCGATGTCCAATTGGGAGCCCATACCTGGCGAAACTCCGATTGAAACCGACGGTTTGTTGGTCAAGTCCGTAATGACTCGTGCGGAATTGAGCAAGGTTGAAGCGGAAAACATTCGCAAGGCGGTCATCAAATACCTTGCCGGCCCCATCACAAAACGCACGGCCAAATTCGACGTTGGGTGGGTGCTTCAGTTGCACGAGGAAATGTTCGGCAAGGTGTGGGCCTGGGCCGGTCAATGCCGATCTGTCGAACTGAACGTTGGCGTCCCTGCGTATACGATTCAAGCCGAGTTGCAAACGCTTCTCGATGATCTGCAATACTGGCGGGACGACGCGGACACGCCATTCATCGAACAGTCGCCAAAATTGCATCATCGTGCCGTACAGATTCATCCGTTTCGCAACGGAAACGGCCGTTGGGCGCGTCTGCTGGCCAACGTTTGGCTCCATTTGCACAAGCAGCCGTATACCGAATGGCCCGACGATTCGCTCGGCGTCGAAAGTAAAGTTCGAACCGAGTATCTTGGCGCCATCAGGAAAGCCGACGAATTCGACTACGGGCCGTTGATCGCATTGCACGATCGGTTCACGCCGTCTGACGCATGAATTCCTGCATCGCAGCTTTCAATTGCGGCAGTGTCCCGAAGGGAAAGATTACGTAGTGGTAGGATTGATAGCCGCTCGTCAGATGGTCGCTCGACCGCGCCTTTCGGCAATCTCCCGCGTGCCGCTTCCCGCCCTGGCAGCCGTGCTCCGTCGCGGCCGGCCGGGGCGTTTTTCTGCGCCTTGCTCGGCGCCGTCCTGTTGTATACGATTTACGTATCCAACCTTTTTCCCCAAGGGACGGGGGCTTCATCATGGGGCTGCTGGATTGGCTGCCAGACCTTCTCAAGGATATTCCCGTTTCCGGAGTTCTACGTGAGCGGAACGCGCTTGCGGAGGCTCAATACGCCGCGCTTGAGGCTGAGAATGCTCGGCTTACGCGCGAAGTCAATCG
>Ga0214472_10003392_pt1 | contig 16872 bp, 17 predicted proteins | sample RVTome_6_FD_207662 | JGI IMG/M metagenome (GOLD analysis project Ga0214472, IMG submission 207662) | Soil microbial communities from uranium-contaminated site in the Upper Colorado River Basin, Wyoming, United States - RVT140D175 | ecosystem: Environmental > Terrestrial > Soil > Contaminated >... | reverse complement strand
GCTTCGCGCGTGCCGTGATCGCCACGGGCGCGCGCGCGGCGGCCCCACCGATTCCGGGACTCGCGGAGGCCGGCTACCTGACCAACGAGACGCTCTTCACGCTCACGGAGCTGCCCGCGCGCCTCGTGGTGGTGGGGGCGGGACCGATCGGGTGCGAGATGGCGCAGGCCTTCGCCCGCCTCGGCTCGCGGGTCGTCCTGGTCGAGAACGCGCGCGGCGTCCTGCCGAGGGAGGATAAGGACGCCGCGAAGATCGTGGCGGAGGCGCTCCGCCGCGACGGGGTCGAGATTCGCTGCGCTACCGAGATCCGCGAGGTCCGGGGCGCCACCGGGGGAGACAAGAGCCTGGTCCTCGATTGCGGCGGCAACGTGGGAGAGGTCAAGGCCGACGCGATCCTCGTCGCAGTCGGTCGGGCGCCGAACGTCGAGGGCCTGGACCTCGAGGCCGCCGGCGTCGCCTACGACCGCAGCGGAGTGACGGTCGACGACCAGCTCCGGACCAGCAACCGGCGCGTCTTCGCCGCCGGGGACGTGTGCTTCCGCTACAAGTTCACGCACACGGCGGATGCCCTCGCGCGCATCGTCATCCGCAACGCGCTCTTCTTCGGCCGCGCGCGCGCGAGCGCGCTCACGGTCCCGTGGTGCACCTTCACGACGCCGGAGCTGGCCCAGGTGGGGCTCGGCGAGGACGAGGCGCGCCAGCGTGGGATCGCGGTCGACGTCCTGCGCCTGGACCTCGGCGACGTGGATCGCGCGCGCCTGGACGGCGACCTTGGCCTGCTGAAGGTCGTCGTGAAGAAGGGGTCGGACCGGATCCTGGGAGCGACGCTCGTCGCACGCAACGCCGGCGACATGATCTCGGAGCTGACGCTCGCGATCGTGGCGGGTGCGGGCCTCAAGACGCTCGCGGAGACGATCCATCCGTATCCCACCCAGGCCGAGGTCCTGAAGCGCGCGGGCGACGCCTGGAACCGCGGGCGGCTCACCCCGCGGGTGAAGCGGCTGTTCGCGACGCTGCTCGCCTGGCGGCGCTGAAGCGCGGCGCGCCGGCCCTCGGAGGAGCCCAAGCCTCGCCGGCCGTGCACGAGGTCGTGCGCGTGCTGGTCGATGACGAGGGCCGGGAGATGGAGGCGCCCTGAGGACCGCCAGGCCGCCAGATCTCCCTTGACCACCTCACCCGGAGCGGGGGTAGTCTGCCTCCGCAACCGTGACCAGAGCTGGGAAGACGCTTCGCGGCGCGCCTTGCCGCTTAGCCACACGGCTGAGGGGGATGTTGAGAGCAGGAGCGGCGGCGTGCCCGTCAGGGCTGCGGAAGGGAATGGCTATCGGTCGACCGCGGGACACGCTCCCTTCCCACGGCGCGCTCGTCCAGGCCGTGACGCGTGGCGGCCCACCAGCCGTCGTGGTCGATGGCCCGGTTGCCGAACAGCTCGAAGACTGCGTCGTGTCGTGTGTGTCGTGTGCGTGTGGCTTGCCCGGGGAGGCGCCGCATGGCATCCTCGAGGCATGAGACTGACGGCGGTCTTCGAGCCGGCCAAGGAGGGCGGATACACCTGCTTCGTGGAGGAGGTTCCAGCCGCCATCTCGCAAGGTGAAACACTGGGCGAGGCGAAGGCGAACCTGCTGGATGCCCTCAAGTTGGTGCTGGAGTGCCAGCGCGAGCTGGCGGAAAAGGACCTGTCGCCAAACGCCCTGCGCGAGCCGATCGAGCTCATCGAAAGTTGAAGCTCCGCGACCTGGAGCGGCACCTGCGCGACTCAACCCCTCCAACCGGAAGATCGCCAGCGTGCCGCGCCACCGCGAAATCAAAGAGGGAACGGTCCATAGCATCTGCAAGCAGCTTGAAATCCCGCCGCCGTAGGCAGTAAGGGATAGGAACTTCCTCTTCGGGGCGCGCGCGACACGGCCCGTGGTGGCCCCCGGAGCGGCCGAGTTGAGCCTCGAGCGTGGGCTCCCGGCAGCCGGACGACCAACTCGCACACAGAGCGGTTAGCGCCCAGAGCCTCGTGAAGGCTTGAGCACGCGTCGCCGGCCGCTTGTTGCGCTTTCTCAGGTGATCGAGGGATGCGGTCGATCAAGGCGGGTTGTGTGATGAAGCCCACCACGCGCATTTCGCCGCCGCAACGAGGACACACGAGGGGGTCGATTTCGTACACCCGGCGGATCAACTCCGCCCATCGGCGTCTGAGGGCGGCCCGGTACGGGCCGTCGGGTATCACTCGCTTCCGCCACCTTCTCCACAACAGGTACCGGTTTCGTGCGAGTGGGCCCGCTTCCGCCACTATTCAGTGCAGACCGCGCACCTCGTAGAGCGTCGTGATCGACTCGCTGAAGGTGTAGGCGTAGGCACCCACGTCGGGAGCGATGGTCAGGGCGGTGATTCGACCCAGGCTCGAGGCCGGGGGCGCCAGCTCCTTCCACGGCTCTCGCGTGCCCCGGGACAGGTCCAGGCGGAAGATCTTGGTGAGAGGCCTCGCCCTTGCCCGCACGTAGAGGAAGCGTCCGTCGCCGCTGAAGCGCAGCGGCCTGTCCCCGGACTCGGCGCCCTTGACGGGCTGGGGCTCGCCGCCCGTTGTGGGGTAGAGGGCCAGCCCGGCATCGGTCGAAGCGGCCAGGAACGCCCCGTCCGGCGAGACGTTGTTGCCGGCGAAGGCGGCGACGCCCTCCGGCGACACGGGCTTCGGATCGTCACCTGCCAGGTCCTGCACGAAGAGCCGAGGGCCCCTGCCCTCCTCATTCCCGGTGAACGCGATCCGCTTTCCGTCGGGGAAGAACGAGCCCCAATGGAACTGGGCGACGCTCCCGGGCGGGAGCGGCCGCGGGTCGCCCGCGCCGGTCGGAAGCAGGACGAGGTGCGCCGGAGGCGTGAGCTTCACCACGAGCACGGAGCGGCCGTCCGGCGAGATCGAGAATGCGGCCCCTTTTCCGAGCAGGACCGGGGGCGAGCCATTCGTCCCGCGGATGTAGGCGGAGTATTCGAGACCGGCGCCCTCGCCCTGCTCTCCGAAGAGAAAGGTCTTGCCGTCTGCGGAGAGGTCGGACGCCCAGCCCCAGTCCAGCCACGAGAGATCGCGGTCCTGCGCCTCGCCGGGCGCCCGCCCGACGAGCCTCGGCCGGGCTCGCCCGACGACGAGCAGGACCCGGCCATCCGGAAGGCTGTCCTGGATCTGCATGCTCCCGGGTGCTCGATACACCTGGCGCTCGCGACCATCGGGCGTGACGGCCCACAGGTTCAGCTCGATCCCCATGCGGGTGGCCGTGAACCACACCTCCTTGCCGTCGGGCGACCAGGCGAGGCCGCGGATGTCGGACCAGCCCGACGAGAGCGTGCGCTTCCGCCCCGCGAGGTCCACGACCGCCACGTCGCCTCGATTGTCGCCAGCCAGCGGATGGTCGGTGAACGCCACCAGGTCGCCCCGCGGCGAGACCCTCACGTTGTCGAGATACACGGCTTCGTAGAGCGGCTTGCCGATCGGGAACTCGAGGCGATTCCTACCGCCTTCCACACGCACGACCGCGAAGGACGTCGCGTCGGCTCCCCAGCTGGCGCCGACCACGCGTTCGGCCACGTCGCGTGGCGCCCCGCCCCCCATGGGCAGCCGGGCGAGCGTCCGCCCCGGTCCCGGCCCCCGCGCCAGCAGAACCGCCAGCTCTCCGGATCGCGAGACGCCGACCAGTTCCGCGTCCTCGAGGTCCAGGCTGCGGGATTCGGGGCTACCGGGCTGCGCGGTGTAGAGGTTGCGCCTGGTCCCCGGCCACTCCGCCGCGTAGACGACGGTCTGCCCGTCGACGGCGAAACGGGACGATTCGACGAATCCGCGCTGGAACGTGATGGGCCGGAATTCCGGAAGAGAGTGACTCGAGTTGCGCCGACCCGCGAAGAAGGCCGCCGCCGCGATGGCGAAGGCGGCCAGCCCGAGCGCGGCGACGCGCACGCCGGGAAGGCGGCTCTGCCTTCCGCGCGCGATCGCCGCGTGCGTCGTGGCCGACCCCGAGAGCTGCTCGAGGTCGAAGGCGATGTCCCGCGCCGACTGGAAGCGCTCCTCCGCGTTCTTCTCGAGACAGTGGGCGACGATCCGCTCGACGGCCGGGGGCAGGCTGCGGTTCGTCTCGCTGAGATCGGGCGGATCCTCCCTGAGGATCGCGCTCATCGTTTCCACGGCCGAAGCGCCGCGGAACGCGCGCCGGCCCGACAGCATCTCGTAGAGGACGGAGCCGAAGGAGAAGATGTCGGAGCGATGGTCCACGGGTTGGGCCCGGACCTGCTCGGGCGACATGTAGCCGACCGTGCCGAGCACCGCCCCCGCGTCGGTCCCGCGTACCTCGGTCGGCGACTGGCTGGCTTCGCCGCTCTCCGCTTGCGTCAGCTTCGCGAGGCCGAAGTCGAGGATCTTCACCTGTCCGTCGTTCGTCACAAACACGTTCTCGGGCTTCAGATCGCGGTGGACGATACCCTTGTCGTGGGCCGCCGCCAGCCCGCGCGCGATCTGGGCGCCGATCTCGACGGCCTTGCGCAGGGGCAGCGCGCCGACGGCAATGCGCTCGCGCAGCGTCTGGCCTTCGAGCAGCTCTGACACGACGTAGGGGGAGCCCTCGTGGTGACCCGTGTCGTGGACCGCGAGGATGTTGGGATGGTTGAGCAGGCCCGTGGCGCGGGCCTCCTGCTCGAAGCGGCGGAGCCGGTCGGCGTCGGTCGCGAAGGAAGTGGGCAGGACCTTGATCGCCACGTCGCGAGACAGGCGCGTGTCACGGGCGCGGTAGACCTCGCCCATTCCTCCCGCGCCCAGGAGCGCAGTGATCTCGTGGGGCCCGACCCTGGTTCCGGCGGCTAGCGGCATTGGCGCATCGTACCAGCGATCGGCTCGGGGCCCCTTCCCGCATTCGACCCGGACCTTCCGCCGTACGCGAAACGTACGGATTCTCAGTCCGGAGGGTGTGGGTCGGCTACTTACCCCCTTCGTACTTGAAGGAGACCTTGATCTTCGCCCGGTAGGCCTTGACCTTGCCGTTCTCGATCTGCATGTCCAGATCTGCGATCTCGGCCACACGCAGCTCGCGCAGCGACTTGGACGCGCGTGCGACGGCGGCTGCGGCGGCCTTCTCCCAGGACTCGCTGCTCGTTCCGATCAGCTCGATCACCTTGTAGACGCTCTCTGCCATTGCGCTCTCCCTCCGAGGACGCCCTCGCGGGTAGACTCTACACCCGCCGGAAGAGGGAGGCTTCGCGGGCGAAAGCGCCGCGGGTTCGATTCCCACCCCCTTCCGCCAGGCCGCGCCGCCAGGCAGGAACTCCTCTACGGGATCGCCGTCACTGTGTAGCTCCGGCACTGGAACGGGTGGAGCAGCGGGTCACAGACTCCCAGGACCAGATCCTCTTCGACTTCGCCCTCTCCCCCGACGGCAAGTCCCTCGCCTACAGCCGCGGTTCCCGCACACGCGACGCCCTGCTCGTCCGGGGCTTCCCAGGCCTAGCTTCGGAGGGGGCCGCCTCGTCGCTCGCGGTGAGCGCCATCGCCGCGACCCAGGCGACCAGCAGGGACAGAGCGGTCAGTGCCGCGACGCCGAGCCTCATCGCCTACAGGATCGGCGCCGCCCGCCGTGGCGCTCTGTCGGGAAGCTCACAGAATCGGCGGGCGCTCGTCCGCTCCTCCCACGAGCCACCTCAGGCGCCGCGGGCGCGCCGGTGCGACGCGTACTTTTCGGGCGAGAACGCGTCGACCGCGATCGCCGCCTTCCTCCAGGACGCACGGTCTTTCGGCGGCCGGGCGCGCCGGGCTGTGGAGGACCTCACACGCCCTGGAGATCGCGGGAACACCCCTCCCCGTGGACCCGTTCGATCAGGCAGGGGGCCTCCTTCCCCCGGCCAGGAGGGTCGTCATGACGATCGGCCACGCCGCCGCCGGCGCACCCCGACAGCTCATGCGCGGGGCTCGTGGCCTGAGAGCTCCTCACGGCCGGCGCCCCACGCGTCCACGCGATCCATGAGTCGGCCCGCATCAGCGCCCCTCCTGGAGGATCCCGGCCCCGGGGTGCACGCGGAAGCGCGGTGAGAGCTCCTCGTCGAAGCGGGCCTCGCCGAGGCGGGGGAGCACCCACTCGAGCGTGCGGCGCTCGTGGATCCACTCGAGCAGCGGCTCGTGGTTCCAGCGGGAGCCGAGCATGTTGAAGCCCACGACGCGATCGCCGCGCAGCACGATCCGCTGGCTCTCGGGCCGCCCCGGCACCCGCTGGAACCAGTACCGCACGTCCGCCCCCGGGTCGATGGAGGTGTTGTCGTCCGGGTTCAGGAGCAGGGGCACCCAGCCCGCGGTCGTGTACTCCAGGTCGAAGAACTTGGCCGAGTTGTACCAGGTGCCGCGCCGGTAGACGACCTCGTCGCCGAGCATCGACCGGGCCGCGACGCGCCCCTGGTCGCGCGCGGTGTACCACAGCTGCTCGGGGCGGCGCGAGCCGTCGAGCCATGTCACGTTCGCGCAGTCGCCCGCGGCCCACACGCCGGGCACCGACGCGCGCAGCGCGTCGTCCGTGTCGATCGCCCCGCCCCGGGAAAGGGCGATCCCGCTGTCGGCGAGGAAGCCGGTGTTCGGCACGACGCCGATCGCGGCGACCACGAGATCGCCCGGCGCCTCTCCGGAAACGATCCCCTCGCCTCCCGGGGCGGGGGACAGGCGGACGCCCCGCACCACGCCCGTCTCGTCCCGCGCGATCGCGTCCACGTTGACCCCGAGCCGCACGTCCACCCCGTGGGAGCGCACGTGCTCGGCGACGATCCCGGACTCGTTCCGGTCGAGGGCCAGGGGGAAGTACCAGGACTCCCGGATCACGAAGGTCACGGGGAGGCCCCGGTCGTGGAGGACCTCGGCCGCCTCCACGCCCACGAGGCCGCCGCCGATGACGATGGCCCGCATCCCCCTCCTCGCCTCGCGCTCGAGGGCTTCGAGGTCCTGCAGCGTCACGAAGGCGTGCATACCCGGACCCTCGGACCCCGGCCACGGCGCGGGTCGAGCGCGCGAGCCCACCGCGAGGAGGAGAGCGTCGCAGCCGAGGCGCGAGCCGTCCTCGAAGTGGAGCGCCTTCTCCGCCGGCTCGACCGCCTTCACCCGCTTCGAGACCCGCTCGAAGCGCATCCGCTGGTAGAGCCCCCGGTCGTAGGGCTCGGTGTCCCGAAGGCGCATCTGGCCCGCGAACACGTACATCAGGGCGGGCCGCGAGAAGAAGTGGTCGTGCTCGGCCGACACCACGCTGATGCGGGCCTCACCGTCCCGTGCGCGCAGGGCGAGGGCCGCCTCAATCCCCGCCACACCGTTTCCGACGATCGCGTAGTGCATCGATCCTCCGCGAGCTCCGGAGTGGCCCCAACGCACTCCCGCCCGCGACTCGGGGTGAGAGTATGACACCGGGGAGTGACGGTTCTGCAAAGCCCTTCGGGCCTTCGACTCGCGGCCGCCGCGCCCGGCAAGCGGGCCAGCGCTCGGCACAAAGTCGATCGCGCCACCTCCAGTCCAACCATCTCCTTCAGCACCGAGGCGATCTTCCCGTACGACATCCCGCCTATCTTGTTCAGGTAGGCCACAAAGGAGATGACGCCTGGCCCCAACTGCACTGCACCCACCGCCACCGCATTCGATGTCTGGCGAGGGTCGCGCCCCTGAACTCGGCAACCGCACTCTGCGCATTCGCCGACCTGGTCTCAAACCTCGTGGACCAGGGACGAATCCGAGGGATATCGATCTGGTACTGCGTGGCCTTGTCTTTGACCCGACACGCCCATGGCAAGAGGGACACCACAGGGGACATTGCACCGACACCCACTCATCGACCCTCTTCGGAGCGGCGCGGACGGCCTGGCGACCGTACTGACCACCCGGTTTGCGTCCGGGCGGCTTCGGATCCGCCTTTGGTTCGCCCCTGGAGAACGGCGCCGCTTGGCGCTTGCCCCCGCGGCGCAGATCATCGACCACAGCCTCAAGCTCGACGACGCGCCGAGTCAGCTCCACGATCCGCCGGTCCCGCTCGGCGAGCTGCTCACGAAGCTCAGCTACGACTTCAAGCAGCTCGTCGTAACTCGGCCTGTGCACATCTCATTTCGCCACGGCCGTCAAGAGCCGGACACGGTAAACAGATACCCTCTGTTCTTCATAGACCGCTCGCTCCTTGCGATGCATGTCACGCGCCGAGATGACGCGGATCCGGGTTGCTTCCGACCGGAGAGTGAACGTCACGTGAAGTCTCCGCCCGATCGAGGTCTCTCCCAGCGCGTGAAACCCGGAAGGTGACGCACCTAGGCCGTGCCCGAAGCCAGCTGTACTCCTTGTTCATCGCCCGCATCAGCACATCCCTGACCTGCATCGCCCGCTCCACGGCACTGAGCGGGAACCCCATCGGCGCCTCCCGGCGGCTTGTACCTCTCCCGCCCCGTTGCCCCAAGAGCGGACCTTTCACTCGTCAATTCGAGCGGACAGATCATGTGCTCTTTACACCTGATGTCTCTTTATGTCTCTTGCCTTGACACGAAGCGCTAGTCGCCTTAGGCTGCTGCCCCAAACATAATGTGGGATCGACCTATTCAAACAGGAGGCCGAAATGGTAGCTGCTGCGCGTCAAACAAAACCCTGGGCTACGAAGATGGGCTTGGCAATCCTGACTGGCATAGCCGTCACATTGGTATCCACGCCGGCCTTAGCCACAGATGGAAGAACGGCGGTCGGCATGTGCATCGATAGTACTGCGAGCGGGGCGCGCTGCGCTTGGTCCGTTAATGACAAGGGCGAAATCGATATCTGCAATCAGAACGGATGCGTCACCTGTCCGTCCGCGACCGAGCAATGCACCGTGGCGAAGACCGGCCGAGAGCAACCGACCATGTCGCTGCCTGTCGGTACGCAAGTGGTTACAAAACTCGGCACGTTTGAAGTTCGTGCTCCCTGCGATCCGATGTACGCCTTGATGAAGGCGCCTTCCAAGACGACAAAGTAAGTCCCTGACAAACCTCTCGGCCGAGCGCGGAGGCCCGCGGATGCGGGCCTCCGCAAGCCTCATCTGCTCTCAGGATCCCAGGGTGCGTGCGCCGTCGGCCTGCGCCTCCACTCTGGGGCCCTCCCGAAGATCCTGGACATTTGCAGAAGACGATCTGATTCGCCCGGCTGAAGACGGCACTCCTTTATCCCACCCAGGCCGAGGTCCTGAAGCGCGCGGGCGATGCCTGGAACCGCGGGCGGCTCACGCGCGGGTGAAGCGGCTGTTCGCGAGGCTGCTCGCCTGGCGGCGCTGAAGAGCGGCGCGCAGGACACCCACGGCGCCGGCGACCGGTGCGGCCGCCCCCGACCGAGCCACCCGCTTCTCCTCGATCTCGGACGGCAGGGACACGCGAACCCAGTGATAGTCAGTGTACCGGCCACGGACCCCCAGCTCGGCCGCGACGTCGCGCTCGACCACCCCGGCATCAAGAGCAGCAGCCCGCCGGCTCCGGTCTGGCCCGGCGGCCGATGGCCTACCGTTCTCGTCTCGTGGCCAGCAGCTCTTCCAGCTTCCGGGCAACGGCTCGGCGCCTGGAGGCTGGCTCGATCCGCCTCACGATCGACCGGGCGACGCTCGGTCTGAAGGCCTTCGGCCATTCCAGCTCGGGAAGCGCCCGAAACAGCCGCGACCGTGCGGGCGTGAGGTACAGGAAGTCGACGAGAGCCTTCTCCGGCGTGGCGAGACGGCCCCCGGCCCGCCCGGCGTCCTCGTAGCCGAAGAAGAACGTCGGCTGGACGTGATGCAGGGACACCGTCCCGAGCGGCGTGACGAAACGCCGGGTTCGCGCCAGCGTGACGGCATAGGTCACGGCGGGAATCTGCGAGACCATCCCGTGCAGGTAGAGCGCGCTCTGGAGCGAAACGTAGGCCGGAAAAGGGGCCGTCAGGCACTCGGGCAGCGCCAATGGATCGACACGGTTCGGCAGGGCCCAAATGCCCCGCCGGAGGCGAACGAGCAGCCCGGCCGCCCCGAGGCGCGCGAGCGACACGCTGGCGTGCCCGGTCGGCACGCGCAGGTGGGCCGCCGCATCCCGCGTCGTGAACACCGGAGCGTCGAGCGAAGCAAGGGTGCCGAGGACGTCCACGAGCCTCACGATGCCGCTCCCCGGAGCGCCTCCACCACCTCCAGGACGATGGTGTCCCATGCCGAGCGCGAGTCGTACTGCGCCTGCGCCTCGGGCTCGAGGTAGGCCAGCAGCTGGCTCTTGAACGTGTCGAAGTCGACGGTCAAGGCGTTGGCGCGCGCCCGCGCCACGACGTTCCCATCCAGTGCGGGCGATGCGCGCAGCGTGGCGCCGCCGGCGAGCAGGTGGTGCAGGTCGAAGACGTCGCGCGCCTGTGTCTCGCGCCGGCCGGCCAATGCGCCGATCTTCTGCCGGAGCGCCGAAGCACTGTCATAGTGGTTGACCATGAAGGGGGGGAGCCGATACGCGCGGGCGACGCTCGGATCGACGCTTCCGAGGACGATGCCGTCCTCGAGGCCGCGGCGCGAGCACTCGATCTTGGTCGGAAGCGGAAAGGCGGCGCCCTGGACGCGGAGGCTCAGCTTCCAGCGTTGGGTCGTGTCGGTCTGCTTGGGCTCCGACGCGCGCTCGATGCCGACCCCCCTGGCATCGAGGACCTGGGCGAACGGTCGAGAGGCGAGGAGCTCCCTTACGTTGTCCCGGAAGGCTCCCGCGCCGATCTCGCCGAGATCGAGGTCCATGTCGTCCGAGTACCGGACGCTCTTGTGGAAGAAGCGGAGGTTGCAGCCGCCCTTCAACACGAAGAGGGCGGGCTTCACTCGCCTCGCGAGCTGGGCGAGGAAGAGCAGGTGAAACTGCTCGACGAACGCGGCGGGGGTGGCGGCGTCCACGTCCAGCATTAATACGTATTGTCAACACATATGTCAATATCGAGATGTTGTTGGTGCTCTCGAGACGACGGCCGTGCTGGGGGAGGTCGCGTGGTTGGGCCGCCGCCTGTCGAGATCCCCCCGGCGCAGCGCCGCCTGTCCACGCCAGGCGAGCAGCTCGGCCCGGCTCCCGGCAGGGCGTCCATCCTCCTCTCCCGCGAACCCCCTCAGGCGGCGGGAGCGCGCCGGTGCGACGCGTACTCTTCGGGCGAGAACGCGTCGACCGCGATCGCTCTTGCTCGGGCGAGGTCCGCCTCGGCTCGGCGAGCGACAGCTTGCGGAAGGCCGCCTCGAGCGTCCCCAGCCCCGGCTCCTGCGGGCCGGGAACGTGTATGTCGGCGGTGAGCCGCCAGCGCGCGTCGCCGTCCTCGCCGAGCCCCCGCGCCACCTCCGCGACGAGGGAGTCGTCCGGGGGCCGGTAGCGGGCGCCCAGCGGGAACGCGAGGGATCGCAGCGCCACGGCCGTGGCCCGGCTCGGGAAGTTGTCGAGCACCCCGAGCAGGGATTCCTGGACCCGCTGCAGCGCGTGCTCGCACGACCAGCGCAGGAACGGCAGGTCCTGCTCGGGCTGGCCGTCGTCCCAGAACCGCTTCACCGCCGCGGAGCCCAGGTGCGTCTTCATCGCTGAAGCCCGGCGCAGAGGTCTTCGATAAGGGCCCCAAGTTAAGCAGGGCGTCAGGCCGCGCGGCTGCGCGTCGGAGCTCCTCGAGGTTGTTGCCAGCCCGCAGGAAGCTCAGCGCCGAAGAGTCTGTCCCTCCTGTCGATGGTCCGCACTCTACGGGGTCTACACGGATCCCTTGCGTCGTCGAGAGAATCCCAGCGCCGCGAGGCCACCGCCGAGCAGTGCGAGCGTGCCAGGCTCCGGCACTGCGTTGTACGACAGGGTCACAGTGACTTCGTCGCCATCACCGAAGGTGCTCACGTCGTCTCCAAAAAGGACGCCGATGGTCAGCGCGCTATCCGCGAGGAGGGATGTCAGGAAGGGACCACTGATCGCGAACGGCAACGTAAAGGCGCAGTCATTGAAGTTGAACGAGTTGTCGACAGCACCCGCAATAGCGGTCGAGCCGTTATTGGACGGGCCGCCACAGCTAAAGAAGCCCTGCGACGCGCCATCGAAGGTGACTTCGAAATTCTCATCTTCAAGGGGAAACGCACCACTGAGGTCAAGACCCGGAGTCCCACCGAGCGTAGCCGCTCCCGGCGCGATGGTAATGGTTCCACCAGTCCCCTCGGGTGTTGGAAGGCCGAGGAAGTCGAAGCTCATGTCCTGACCATTCACCATCAGGATCTGTGTTTGTGATAGCAGAACGGGGACCGCGAATGATGTTCCCGTACTCAAGAGCGTAAGGAGGATCGCCCCGAGTATCTTCTTCATCAATCCCACGCTTCCTCCTCTGACTCTTTATGGACCAAGAAAAGCAACTATCGTGCCGCGCCTGGCCATTGCTCTAAGCGCTGTATCAACAGCAGTTTAGCTGGCCAACATTGGGGCGATCGAATCCTCCCTTTCGTAAGAGATCTCGACGCCAAGACACCCGAGATAGACGGCTCAAACCTGCATCTGCTTCTTATCGCGAAGGTTACACCCGCTAAGCGCGATGCCCTATCCTCGTGTCAAGAGGCCCGACAGATTTCGGATACTGGCGCCTCGTGGCCCGCGGCTTCTCGAGGGGGCTGAGGTCGAGACGGTCCAGGATCTGGCGGATGGCGAGCGAGATGGCGTCCAGCCGCTCCCGTCGCGATCCACCTCACGCGGCGGGGGCGCGCCAGCGCGTCAGGATGTTGGCGCCTTCCACGGTGATGCCGATCGGGGCGGCCGTGTAGGCTGAAGCGATTACGTTGCGGGGCCCCTGGCAGATGCCCGAAGCCGATAAAACGTCAAGTCGCACTGACGATCACATCTCTGCTGTCGATCCTCTTCACGACGTTCCACCTGACGGACGACATCCTCTACGGGATGTCCCCGGGCGGGCTCCAGAACCTCCCGGTGGTGCTCGTCCTGTCGCTCCTCGCGTCGGGCCTCCCCGTCATCCACATGACGGGGTCGGCAGGCCTGACGGCCGGCATCAAGTCCGGCGGAGCCTGCTACGGGGCCAGCCGAGGTAGTCCATGCTCTTACCGATCCACATTGCCGCGGGCGGGCTCGCCCTTGTTCTCGGCGCCGTGGCTCTCATGGTGAAGAAGGGCGGGACCATCCACCGCCGCAGCGGGCTGCTGTTCGTCTACGCCATGCTCATCATGGGCGTCAGCGCCGTGTCGCCATGGACCCGCCGCATCAATGTCGCCGCGGTGACGGTCCCGGTCGCACTCACGCTCCTCGGGATCATGGCCGGCGTGAAGGCCCACAACAGCCCTCGAGGTGTCCTCAACGGCGTCCCGTTCGTGATGCACTTCTTCATCGCCACCGTCAGGTTGCTGGCGGCGGCTGGCGACGTGCGCATCATGCGAATCGGCGTGCCGCGCGGCGGTCCGCGCCTGGCGCGCCATCTGTGGCGCATGTGCTTCGCGCTGTTCATCGCGGCCGGATCGTTCTTCTCGGTCCGCCGCTCCGCGAGAGACTCCTGGCATGTCTGCTCGAACGCCACGCCATCTCCAACGAACCCCGCCGCGTGACAGCCCGCCGTCAGGGCGGCGAGCGCGACGAGCGTGTGGCGCCGGCGGCCCCGGCCCCGAGCCGTCCCCCTCTTGTCCCTGGCGAGAGCGGCGATAGGCTCCCCACCAGGGGGGGCGGCCGGCAGAGGCGCGTCCCCGTGCTCTCGACCGCGAACCCCCGCCGGTCACAGATGGCGGAGGGGTGCATCAACCACCGGCTCGGTGCGCGCAGAGCTCACTGCTTCACGAAGGAGTGCGTGACCGTCCCCGAGACGCCGACCCCCGCGGCAAGCTCCGCTCCGGTTCCGCCGGACAGGGTGAGGCCCACCGGCCTGATCGGTGGGTCGAAGCTCAACGTGGCGCCGAGGCCCAGTCCCGCCGCGCCGCTGACCCTGACGAACCACTCGAGGCCGTTGAAGTTCTCGAACGCGGTCTTGTCCGGAGACGGCCAGTACACCGCGTAGTTGAGGCTGGCCTCGGCGCCGAACATCCAGCCGAGGGCAGCTTCTCCCTGACCGTACACGCCGACGTCGTCCTTGGTGATGTAGAAGCCGCCGCCGACGCCGAGGCTCAAGACCTTCGCAACGTCGCCCGACACCCCCAGGGCCACCAGGCAGCCCGCCTCCAGCAGGATGCGCGTCGGATCCGGCGCGGGCCCGGGATAGTCCGTGCCGAACTGACCGACGTAGCCCTGAGTGTCGGGGATGAAGCTCGGGCCGCCCGCCATCGTGAGCGTGTTCTGGAGGTCGGACCTGGTCTTTGCGTCGTTGCGGTGAGAAGGCGAGCCCCCCGGCATCTTCGCCCAGGCTCCCGCGTCGAGGGCCGCCTGGACTTGCGGGACGGTGGCCCACTGCGGGTGTGCGATGTCCCGCAGGCCGCGCAGGCGAAACGTCGAGTAGGGAAAGCTGTTGTTCACCGTCTTGAACGGGATGCCGAGCCCCTTCCCCTCGACGTGAACGTACAGCATCTGCGCCGAAGGATCCGCCTTCAGCTGGAGCGTGACCTTGGCGGCGTCCAGCGCGCCGTAGGCGACGTGTCGTGGTCCGACAGGTGGCCCGGATACAGCTCCAGGGTCCTGAAATCCCTGGCGTCGAAGGGACCGATCTTGTCGACGTGCACGTCGACGGCCACCTGATAACCGACGAAGCGCACCTTCACCGTGACCGGACCCACCTTGACCGGCTTGAGCCCCCTCGCTGGCGCGATCAGGCGCGGCTCGGCCGTCAGGTCCTGCTCGTACCGGGGAAACTCGAGTCGCTCGGAGTTCACGAAGACGTCTGTGTCGGGCATTTCCATCCCCTTTTCATCGACACGTCGCCCCCGAAGACGTGGCCGGCCGGGCCCCGACTCGCTCGTGAAAACGCGAGCGTGACGGCGAGCTCACACGGTCTCGCGCTGCCTGTCGCCCGCGCTCACCCTCCGGACGGGATGAGCTCGTCCTCTCGCGTTCTCGCGGCCGGGGATACGGCCGGCGGACCCCTGCACCATCCCACGTCATCAGACCACGACGGCCACGTCAACCCCCCCGCGCCCGCACCCTGTCCGATGCCCGGGATCGGCTCCGGGTCGCCACCCGAGAGCGGCACCCTGAGGACCGTCGAGCTCGCCTGGGTCCCGGCATCATAGACGACCGCGCCACCGTCCGACGTCCAGGCGAGGTGCGCGACCCAGTCGTACTTCTTGAACGTCAGCCGCCGCGGCTCTCCTCGCTCCACGGGCTCTACCCACACGTCGAGGTCGGCGAAGGCCGACGAGCCCGCCCTCACGAAGGCGAGCTGCGTCCCGTCCGGCGAGAGAGCGGGGCAGAGTTCTCCCCCCGAGCCCGCTGGCGGGGCGGTCAGGGACTGCTTCTCCAGCGTCTCCAGCGAGAGGCGGACGATCCGGGAGCCGAGGTTACGAGGTCGAGCCCCGTCGGGCGTGCCAGTGTCAGCCCGCGACAGCGGAGCCCTTGCCATATACGAACGTATATGGCACACTGGCCTGGAGGGCCCTGACCATGCCGCGTACAGCGAGAGTCTTCATGACCAACCGCAGCCAGGCCGTGCGGCTGCCCAGGGAGTACCAGTTCTCCACGGACGAGGTCTTCATCCGTAAAGAAGGCCAGGACGTCATCCTCTCGCCTCGACCGCGTGACTGGCGTCCGTACCTGGAGAGCGCCCCGGCCGCATCCGACGCGTTCATGAACGACGTCGAGGAGCTGCCGGTGCAGGAGCGCAAGCGCTGATGGCCCGCTACATGCTGGACACGGACACGTGCTCCTACATCATGAAGCGGTCGAGCCCACCCGTGCTGCGCCGGCTTCAGGATGTGCCCGTTACTGACGTCTGCATGTCGGTGATCACGAAGTCCGAGCTGCTGTACGGCGTCGAGGTGTCGCCGCGTCGCACCCAGGATCTAGCCGCCCTCGCCGCGTTCCTGCCCTACGTCGAGGTGCTGGACTTCCCCGACGACGCCGCCAGCCACTATGCTGAGATTCGGGCGGACCTGAAGAAGCGCGGGGCCCTCATCGGGGGTAACGACCTGCTGATTGCCGCGCACGCGCGCAGCCTCGGCCTGAAGCTGGTCACGAACAACACCGCGGAGTTCGGGCGCGTGAAGGGACTGGCGATCGAGAACTGGACGCTGCCCGGCCGACGCTCTCGCGCCACCGACGACAAGTAGGCCTTGAATCAGAAGTCGTCGATCAGTCGGTCTCCAGAATGGCGACCTGCGAACCATCGGGAGAGGGAGCCCCCTGGGAGGCTCTCCAGTCCGGGCCGTCGGCTCCACGTTCTTCGAGATTCATCCACAGCACTCGCCGGACGGTCGGCGGATCGCCTTCGAGGACGGGCGGCCGCTGGATGGGGACGACGGCCGTCACCAGGGATCGCCCAGCTGGTCGCCGGACGGTCAAGTGATCGTCTTCGACTCGAGGGCGGAGAACGGTCGTGTCGACATCTGGACGATCGGCGCCTCTGGCTCCGGGCTACGCCAGATCACCCACCACCCCGCCAACGAGCTCGTGCCCACCTTCTCGCGCGACGGTCGCTTCATCTACTTCACCTCCAACCGCACCGGCTTCAGATCCGTCAGAAACGCGGCCTTGTCGAGTCCAGCGCGGAACTCGAGAGCCAGGCGAGCCGCGCTGCAGCATGTCCAGGAACGTGGCGTCATCGCCCCACATGCACGGTCTCTGCGGAATCGAGGATCCTCTGTCGGCGGATCCAGTTGGCGCTGCGCTCGACGGCGCGCCGGCTGACCAGGTCGACCTTCCGGCCGAGAAGCGCCGTCAGCTCGCTTTCCATCGTCGTCTGCTCGAGCAGGCCCCAGTTGGAGTCCGGCTCGAAGATCACCAGAAGGTCGACGTCACTGTCCGGGCGGAAGTCCT
>Ga0214472_10003389_pt1 | contig 16874 bp, 11 predicted proteins | sample RVTome_6_FD_207662 | JGI IMG/M metagenome (GOLD analysis project Ga0214472, IMG submission 207662) | Soil microbial communities from uranium-contaminated site in the Upper Colorado River Basin, Wyoming, United States - RVT140D175 | ecosystem: Environmental > Terrestrial > Soil > Contaminated >... | reverse complement strand
ACAGTCGTAGGCCAGGTTCATCGCCTCCCGGACCTGGATCTTGCTCAACTCCGGGTCATAAAGGGTGTCAAAGGTGAAGCGGAACACCTCGTTGTTGGTGGCCGACTTCCACTTGGGGACCCGGTCCCGGTCGTCCAGGGAGATTTCCGCCCAGTCGGCCTCGCCAGCCTGTAACATGGAGGCGCGAACCAGCGGCTCGTTGCGCCATTGCTGAATCACGTGCTGGATGGCCGGCGCTTTGGCAAAAACGGTGGATGGGTTGGGCTGGTAGCCTTCATACGCTTCCAGCTCTACCTGAACGCCCGGAGTCCACTCGACTATTTTGTAAGGGCCAAGGCCGACGGTGTGCCGTTCGATATCATCCTCGGTGGCGGTCTCGAACCAGCCCACATCCTGGAATTTGGTAAAGATGGTGGTGCTGGGCAGGATGGGACAGTATCCGCCGCAGACCACGTCCAGGGTCAGGTCGTCCACCACCTCTCCGCTGATTATGCCGTGGAAGCTGAAGTCGTTGGAGTTGAAGTGGCCGCTGGTCTCTTCATCACCAAAGTAGTCGATCCAAAACTTGGCCTGGGTGGCATTCCAGGGTGCGCCGTTGTGGAAGGTAATGCCGTCCCGGAGGTGGAAACGCCAGCGGTCGGGGTCAACCTGCTCCCAGCCTTCGATGCCGGTCAGCCCCACCACTTCGAAGTTTTGCTGGTCGTCGATCCAGGTCAGCGGGTCGCTGACCATATCGTCGCAGATGGTGTTCTGGATGTTGCCGCCGCAGTTGGCGCTGGCGGCGCCGATGGTGATCGGCTCTTCGCTGGTCAGGAAAATCACCGTATCCTTGGCGCTGACCACGTCGGCCGGGATTGGAGTTGGCAAGGGGATGGCGGTCTCTGGAATCGTCAGGGCCTTGGGCGTGGCCAGGGCTGACGGCGTTGTAATCGGGCCGCCGACCGGCGCTTGCGCGGCGGGAGTGTCACCTCCACCCGCCGGAGCTGGCGCGGCGGTGCCGCAGGCAATAATCAAAACCGTGAGCAGGGCCAGCAGGCCAGGTATCCCGCCCCGTTTTCCGAATAAGCTTGTTGACGTGCGCAACATCAGCTATATGCCTCCAACAAAATTACGAATAACCCCTATATTATGACGACATATATACTTTTTGATGGTGTCGGCACCTCCTGATCTGCATGTTTCATGCTAACTCACTTCATGGTAACTTATAATGTATAACATTGTTTTTGTCAATGGTAGCGAGATCTGGGCCCTCCAGTAAGTAAGCCGCCAGGAGGCAACTAAAAACGCCCCGAGACAATTCTCGGGGCGTTGCGATCAGTCAGTCGGCTGGATATATCGGCCGGATATATCGGCTGGATCTAAAGGCTACGGCGAGAAGCTCATGGTGTTGATACGGGTCCGTGGGTCGTAGCGTGGCGACCATTCCAGGTGCTCGGACAGGCCGTAGACCGTGACGACCTGGAACATGGGGATGAACCAGAACTGGTCATGAATCGTCGTCGCCAGGGCTTCCATCTGGCGGGTGCGGTCCGGTCCCAGCGGGGCCCGGATGGCCTGTTGGACCGCGTCTTCAAAGCCTGGCACCAGGTCGCATACCCGGCTGTTGACGTTGCCACAACTGGTGCGCAGCAGCAACTGTCGCTGCAGGTCCAGGGACTCATTGGAAGTTCCCGACTCATAGTAACCGCTGGACTGGAAGAACGGGCCGGGGGCGTTGGGCTGACTGACGCAGGACCGCGGGTCCGCCAAGCCGCCGCACCCGCTGCGGCGTACTTCCCGGTGTTCGGCCTCTTCCATGATCTGGAGGTCCGCGGTGACACCGACCTCCTGCCACATGCCGATCACGGCCTCCCACAATTCGATGTCCCGGAAGATTGGTCCCTGGCGGCTGTAGATGGTTATTCCGTTGGCCGGATCGTATCCCGCCTGGGCCAGCAATTCCCGCGCCCGGTCCGGGTCATAGGGGTAGGGGGCCGAGTTCTCATCAGTGATACCAACCGTGCCAGTCTGGGATATGTTCCCGTAGCATTCTTGCAGACCGTTGTACAGGCTTGCCATGAGCGTTTCGCAGTCAATGGCCAGGGTCAGGGCCTCCCGGACGTCCTTCTTCTTCAGTTCCGGGTGCCAGATATTATCGGCCACCAGCAGGTAAATCTCGTTGTTGGTGCCGGTTAAAGCCCGGGGGACGCGGTCAAGATTCTCGAATCCGATATCAAAGGCCAGGTCCGCCTCGCCGGCGTCGATCATGGCCGCCCGGACCAACTCCTCATCCCGTGACACCTGGAAGGCGCGCTGAATCGTCGGAGCCTGGGCGTCGTAAGAACTGTTGGGCCGGTAGTCCTCGAAGGCTTCCAGCTCAACTTCCACGCCTCGGCGCCATTCGACTATCCGGTAGGGGCCGATGCCGACGGTCGTTGCTTCGCGGATATCCTCGGCCTGGGTGGCCCACCATTCCGGAGCCTGGAACTTGAGGAACATGGTAGTGCGGGGGAGCAAGGGGCAGTTAACGTCACACACCAGGTCCAGGGTGAGGTCATCCACTACTGCACCGGTGATGGTCCCGTGGAAGCCGTAGGAACCGGTGCCGTGGCCGGCCGACGCCGGGTCGCCGTGGGTGTCAACTCCCAGTTTGGCGGCCGCCGCGTCCCATTTTTCACCATTGTGGAAGGTCACGCCGTCCCTCAGGCTGAATCTCCAGCGGTCGGGAGCCTCCTGTGACCAGCCGGCAACGCCGCTGAGGGGGACCACCTCAAAAGTGGTGCTGTCGATCCAGGTCAGGGGGTCGCTGGCCACGTCTTCGCACACCAGGCTGGGCACGTTACCGCTGCAACCCTGGGAGAAGGCGCCCAACTGGTCGGGCTCGCCGTTGGTCACCAGAATGACGGAATCCCGGGCCGATACCCTCGCCTCCGGCGTCGGGGTCATCACCGGGACCATGGTGGGGCCCCCGGATACCACCGTGGGCGCTGCCGTCGGCGCGGCTGGCGCCGCCCCGCTACAGGCCGCCGCGACCAGCGCGGCGATTGCCAGCATTGCGGCGGTCCATCGGTGCTTGCTGAGAATAGCCCTCACGAGATGTTGCTCCTTCAGGGAATACATTACGGCCAATCTTTGGCCAACGCCTCTATTCTCTGGGAACCGGACAACAAATTCTAGGTATGCTGAAGAAAGATTCGCTGAGTTCTCTGGTGCGTCGGTGTTAGCCCGGTCGCGCGAGTCAATTGGGCCGGCAATCCGGCAACCGAGGTCCGGTCCGGCCCTTCAATAGTTGACGCTGCGGGCAGAACCCAGGATACTTGCCCTGAGGCCAGGCTGAGCGTCTGGTCTGGTTACACAATCCGGGGTACCAGAATTCAGTCCGGATTGGCCCGGTTACCTGAATTATTTTAAGAGATCTTTTAAGAGATCAAGGAGGCTGTGATGCAGTTAGGAGCAATTTTTCCCCAGACCGAGATCGGCGCCGATCCGGCGGCGGTGCGGGATTTTGCCCAGGCCGCCGAAGGGCTGGGCTATGAGCACCTTCTGGTGTTTGACCATGTTCTGGGGGCCGACGCCAGCAAGCGGCAGCATTGGGAGCGTCCCTACAGCCATACCGACGTGTTCCACGAACCCTTCGTGCTCTTTGGCTATCTGGCGGCCCTCACCGAGAAAATCCAGATGACCACCGGCATCCTCATCCTGCCCCAGCGGCAGACCGCGCTGGTGGCCAAACAGGCGGCAGCGGTGGATGTGCTGACCGGAGGCCGTTTGCGCCTGGGCGTTGGCATTGGCTGGAACGACGTTGAGTACGAGGCCCTGGGGGAAAACTTCAACAACCGGGGCAGCCGTTCGGCGGAGCAGATCCAACTGCTGAAGATGTTCTGGACTCAAGACGTGGTCAATTTTAACGGCCGCTACCACAAGGTTTCTTACGCCGGGATAAACCCGCTGCCGGTGCAGCGTCCCATACCAGTCTGGTTTGGCGGGGGCGCACCCCAGGTGGTCAAGCGTCTGGCCCGGTTGGGAGACGGCTGGTTCCCGCAATTCCAGCCGGACAGCGAAGGTCAACAGAAAATTGGCGAAATGCGAGAGCTGGTCAAGGCCGCTGGCCGGGACCCCGCTGCGGTCGGCATCGAGGGTAGAATCAGCTTGACTCAGGGCGGGCCGGATGAGTGGAACAAACTATCGGCGGCCTGGGACGAGGTTGGTGCTACTCACCTGTCGGTAAACACCATGCGAGCCGGGCTCAAGGGGCCGGACCAGCATATCGACGCCATCCGGCGTTTCAAGGAAGCGGTGTCGGGCTGAGGACTACTTCAGCAGACTCACCACGCGGCCGAGTATGTGGTTGCTCACCTCGTACTTGCTCAGCACCGGCAGTTCCACCACCTGAAGCTCTCGGTCAATCAGCACCACCCGGTTGGTGTTTCGTCCAAAGCCGCTGTCCGGGTCGGTGATGTCGTTGGCTACGATCAGGTCCAGCGCCTTGCGGCGCACTTTTTCGGTGGCGTTGGCGATCAGGTTCTCGCTCTCCGCGGAGAATCCGACCTTGACAAAATTGCCGGTGGCGGCCTCCAGGATGTCGGTGGTCCGGGTAAGGTCGATGGTCAGCTCTTGCTGGGACTTCTTGATTTTTTGCCCGGCGGCGGTGACCGGACGGTAATCGGCAACGGCGGCGGCCATGATCAGCGCATCGGCGCCTTCCAGATGGCTGAGCACGGCATCGCACATCTGCTGGGCGGTCTGAACCTGGATGACCTTGACCAGGGGAGGGTCAGGCAGGCTGGTGGGCGCGGTAATCAGGACGGCGTTGGCTCCCCGGTCGCGGGCCGCCTCGGCCAGGGCATATCCCATCTTTCCTGAGGAGTTATTGGTGATCACCCGCACCGGGTCGATGGGTTCCCGAGTGCCCCCGGCGCTGACCACAATGGTGCGACCAGCCAGATCTCCAGATCGCCCCAATGCGGCGGCAATATGTCCCAGCAGCTCCGGGGTTTCCAACAAGCGGCCTATTCCCATCAGTCCAGAAGCCAGACGGCCCGGTGCTGGCCCGGCGATGGCCACTCCCCGCTCCCGCAGCCGGGCCAGGTTTTCCTGGGTAGCCGGATGGTCGAACATGTTGGCGTCCATCGCCGGCGCAATCAGCAGCGGGGCGCCAGTGGCGATCACGGTGGTGGTCAGTGGGTCATCGGCCAGGCCCACGGCCAGCTTGGCGATGCAATTCACCGTCGCCGGTGCGATCACCACAATGTCGGCCCGCTGGGCCAGCGCGACATGGTGGTTGCTGAACTCGGAATCCGGGTCAAAGGTGTCGGTCACCACCTCCCGATGGGTGATGCTGCGGAAGGCCAGGGGGGTGACAAACCGGGTTGCGCCGTAGCTGAGGATGGTGTCCACCAGCGCGCCAGCCTGCGTCAGTTTGCTGGCCAGGTCGATGGCTTTGTAGCAGGCGATGCTGCCGGTAACCCCCAGGACAATATGCTTATCGGCTAGTGGTCCGGTCACGGCCCTCCCCGGTTGGCTGGTGGCCCTGGTTCAATTTGTGAATCAACCGCAGTCCCACCAGGGTCAAGTCTTGATTGATGTGGTCGAAGACCGCCGCCTCTTGAGCGATTACGTTGACCAGTCCGCCGGTGCCGATAACCCGAGCGTCCTGACCGATCTCGTCTTTGAACCGCCCCACCATGGTGCTGACCAGCCCGGCGTAGCCCAGCACCAGCCCCGACTGCATCGAAGTGATAGTGCTGCGTCCGACGGCGGACCGGGGAGCCACCAGTTCAATCCGACGTAGTTGGGAAGTGTTGAAGAACAACGCATCGGCGGCCAGATTCATGCCGGGAGCGATGGCACCGCCCAGGTACTCGCCCTCCCTGGAGATGGCGTCGAATACGGTTGCGGTGCCCAGGTCCACCACCACCAGGGGCGGGCCGTAGAGACGGATTGCGGCAACCGCATCGGCGATGCGGTCGGCCCCGACATCCCGGGGGTTGTCATACAGGATGGGAAGTCCGGTGCGCACGCCCGCCGATACAATCAAGGGCTTCACTCCGAAAAAGACGTCGCACACCTCATTAAACACCACCGTCAGCGGCGGCACCACGCTGCACATACAAGCAGCGTCAATACCCCCAGGATCGATCCCTTTCAGGTGGAGCAGGTTGGTCATCATGGCGCCGTATTCATCGGCGGAACGGCGCGTATCAGTAGAGACCCGGAGGGTCGTGGCCAGGTCGTCGCCATCGAATACGCCAAGGTGTACCACCGTATTGCCAATGTCAAAGGCCAGCAGCTTTGCGTTCATGGTTCCTCATCGCCACTAGCAGGTTGATGCAAAACCCTTTTCGACCATCCCCCTACCCCCTTCCTGACCAGGAAGGGGGTGGAAATTATATCTGGGGGACACCCCCAGACCCCTGCCAAAGGGGCTTCACCCCTCTGGACTCCCCTTTTTCAGCACCCTGCTAGCGCAAATTATCAGGAAGGGGGTGGAAATTATATCTGGGGGACACCCCGAGACCTCTGCCAAAGGGGCTTCACCCCTCTGGACTCCCCTTTTTCAGCACCCTGCTGGAGCAAATTATAAGGTAACGGCATGCTGAGGGCAATGAACCCGGTAGACCTGCGCTCTTCTGCTTTTCAAGACCCGGCTCGCGCTGGATGAAGCGGCCCGGGAAAAGTACCGGGGGGCGTAGCCTTCTAGGTGTTGCCCCAGAATCCCAGCATCCCAGAATCCCAGAATCCTGGAATTCAAGCTAACACCCACCTCCGGCGGTATGCTAAAATCCCCCTGCGTTCGCGTTACGAATATAACTGTAGTGTACTGGAGAGACCGCAATGGCCAACATGGAACACGTACAAATTGTAAGACAAGGCCGGGATGCCGTGGTCAAATGGCGGCAAGAACATCCGGGCGAGAACCTGGACCTGTTCAACTGCTACATGAGTCATGCCCGGATTCCTATGGTGGACTTGCACAACTGTGATATGAGGGACTCGGACTTCATGGGGGCCATGTTGCGCCGGGCCAATCTGTCGGGCTGCTACCTGAACCCGGCCCACCTTTACCGGTCCGACTTGCGGGAGGCCGACCTGAGTCGCGCTCTGCTGAATGGGGCCAACCTGAGGGGGGCCAACCTGACCGGCGCCAACCTGGAGCAGGCCAACCTGGATGCGTCCATTCTCTCCGGCGCCAACCTGACCGGCGCCAACCTGCGGAGGGCAAACCTGACGCGGGTCAATTTGAACGGCGCCGACCTGACGGATGCCGACCTCACCGAAGCCAATTTCAGCGGGGCCGCTTTGAACCGGTCCAACCTGAACGGGGCAAATTTGCGGGAAACCGACTTCTATGAGGCAGTGTTCAACGGTGCGTCCACCGTTGGCGCCAAATTCGCCGGGGCGATCATTGGCTATACCGTGTTCCAGAACTGCGACCTGAGCCAGGCGGCAGACCTGGATAAAGTGAGACATGATGCGCCCAGCACGGTGGGCATCGATACCATCTTTCGTTCCTCCGGGAAGATACCGGAGGCTTTCCTGTCAGGAATTGGCGCTCCGAGAGAACTATGGTCCTTTCTGACGGGTCTGGACGGGTCGACCACCCCGGGCGGGGAATACCATATCTCCTGTGCTGAAGCCGACATTCCCTTTGCCGAAGCGTTGCGCGATAACCTGCGCTCTCACGGGATACGCTCCTGGGTGTTTGCGGAAAACTTCCGGGGCAACGCGCTGGTTGACCGGAGAAGCACTTCCGAAGAAGAGGAAATCGAGCGGTGGGTGCGGCACTACGACAAGTTGATCGTGGTCTGTTCTCAAGCTGGTCTGGATAGCGAGGCGGTGCGTACTGATATGACTCAGGCCAAAGACTTGCAACAGAGTAAGGACCAGTGGATCGTGTACCTGGCGGACCCCGACGGCACCCTGGACCAGCCCAGGGCCCGGGCTGCCCGTAACCTCACCTACGAGAACGTGATATTTAACCTGCGGGGCCAGGATGGTAACACCGCCGAGTACCAGCAGCATCTGTCCCAGCTGGCCGAAAACCTGAAGCAGTCCCAACCGGCCAGGGCTGGAGTTCCGGCAGCCAGCGCCAGCGACCAGCTATAGCAGGTTGATGAAAAACTCTTTTCGACCATCCCCCTGCCCCCTTCCTGGTCAGGAAGGGGGTGGAAATTGTATCTGGGGGACACCCCCATACCCCTGCCAAAGGGGCTTCACCCCTCTGGACTCCCCTTTGTCAGCACCCTGATAAGGCTCTGGCCCCCTGACGTTCGCCGGGGGTGGCCCCCGACGCTGTTGACCTGGGGCCCCTGCGGTAACCGCGGTGGTTTCCTCAGGGGCAATGACCCGGACCGGGTATAAACCAACTCCATTGCAACACGCAGAGGCCAGCGGCTAGCCGCTGGCCTCTGCTCAAGTTTTACCCGGTATCAGGCTAGATGTAGTCGGAGTCCTGGTCCATCATGACGACGTTATCGTCGCTCAGGGTCAGCGACCGGTTCATATTCCTCTTGAAGTCTTCGATCAATTCACTGGTGATTGCTCCACCGGCGGCCTTGGCCTTGTTCTTGAACTGCTCGAAAGCCCACTCGGCAGCGTCACCATGAGGCATATCAAAGAAACCACCCTCGAAGATCGGCAGTTCGCCAGGACCGAAGTAGCCCTTGCCCTCGAGCTCATAGCCTTCCAGGTCGTGGGTACCCTTGCCCAACACCTGTCCGGTGGCGGCGTAATGGTCCATGGTATTCTTCATGCCGTACTTCTGGACGGGACAGACCTTCATGCAGATGCCGCAGCCGAGGTAGCGGGCCATCACCGGGCGGCAGCGCTTGAAGTAGAGCTTGTTCTTCTCAACGCCCCGCCACCAGATCTTGTCGCGCATCAGGGCGCGGCCGGGGCAGCGGTTGACGCAGACCTGGCAGACCTGGCAGAAGGCATGCATGCCGTAGTCTACTGGTTTGTCGTAAGTGACGTCGGCATCGGTGGTGATCATCATGATGCGGCAGCGAGAGCCCACGTGGGGGGTCAGCAGGTAGCCACAGGCTCCCAACTGGCCCAGGCCAGCCTTTACGAACATGGGAATGTAGGGGCCGGTGTTGTCGTTGGGGCTATGCACCTGAGCCCGGAAGCCCAGGGAACGGATAAAGTTACCCAGTTGCAGCGAAGCGGCGCCTTCGGTCCGGTAGGTGCTGGAATGAACGATCTCGGCGTCGACGCTGGGGATGGTCTGGGTCGGCTCAAAGTCCTGCTCGTAGGCCAGGCAGATAACGTGGGGGAACTTGACGAAGTCTTTCTTGCTCTGATAAACGTAGTGAGGGTCGTAGGCGGTGATTCCGGCTTCGATGAAGCCCAACTCGTGGGCCTTGTCTTTAATGGCCTGGCTGACATCTTCGCCCGTTGGCTGAGCCGTGGGTTCCAGGTCGCCGGTCAAGCGGGCGGCCATAATCAGGGACTTGTTGAGCTTGTCGTGCTCTTTGCGGATCTCCCGCATCTCGACGTGCTGATCGCGGATGGAGTTGGCCCAGTCACGAGAGGCGCGCTCGGTGATATTCATGGTTTCCAGGGGATACTCGCGAGCATACCAATCAACTTCGCGCTGGTTCAGGGGAACCCCCGGAACGGTCTCCAATTCCTCGGGTACCGGTATAGATACTGGGGCATCGCCCAGGGATTTGCCGGGTCGCACAACCTCGTGTCCGATTTTTAGCATACCACTCCTCCGGGATTTCAGGTTTAACTTGCGGTCAAGTCTTAGCCGCCACGGTATACCATTTAAGATTATTTGTCAACCGCATGGGAACTCGTGGATTGTATCGATTATTGTGATACTACTTATGTTTGGGGCTGGGCGGTTGGGGGCTCCTGGAGGTCCGGGTGTTGATGGCGGGTGTTCGGGCCAAATAAAAGAGGCCAGCGGTGTTATCGCTGGCCTCTGGTTGATCGACTCAGACTGAAGAAGCGGCTACTAGATGTAGTCCTGTTCCTCAGCCATCATAGACAGGACGTCCCCTTTGAGACCCAGGGAACGAGTTACCTGGTCCTTGAGCTCTACCAGCATGTCGTCGGTGATTGCTCCACCAGCGGCCTTGGCCCTGGCCTTGAACTGGTCGAAAGCCCACTCGTCGACGTTGCCGTGAGGCATGGAACTGAAGAAATCACTCTCGAACACTGGCAGCTCACCAGGCCCGAAGTAGCCCTTGCCCTCCAGCTCGTAGCCTTCCAGGTCATGGGTGCCCTTGCCCAGCACCTGTCCGGTGGCGGCGTAGTGCTCCATGGTGTTCTTGAGGCCGTACTTCTGGACGGGGCAGACCTTCATGCAGATACCGCAGCCGAGGTAGCGGGCCATCACCGGGCGGCAGCGCTTGAAGTAGAGCTTGTTCTTCTCAATTCCGCGCCACCAGATCTTGTCGCGCATCAGGGCGCGGCCGGGGCAGCGGTTGACGCAGACCTGGCAGACCTGGCAGAAAGCGTGGATGCCGTAGTCTACGGGCTTGTCATAAGTGACGTCGGCGTCGGTGGAGACCATCAGCAGGCGCTGGCGGTTGCCGGCGTGGGGGGTCAGCAGGTAGCCACAGGCGCCCAACTGGCCCAGGCCGGCCTTGACGAACAGGGCGATAATCGGGCCGGTGGCGTCGCTGGAGTGGATGACCTGAGCGTGGTAGCCGTTGGTGCGGATCCAGTTGGCCAGTTCCAGGGCGGCAGCGGCCTGGGTCCGGTAGGTGCTGGAGTGGACGATTTCGGCGTCGACGCTAGGAATGGTCTGGGTCGGCTCAAAGTCCTGCTCGTAGGCCAGGCAGACGGCGTGGGGGTACTTGTTGAAGCCCCGCTTGCTCTGGTACTCGTAGTGAGGGTCAGCGGCGGTGATTCCAACTTCCAGGAAGCCCAGCTCGCGGGCCTTGTCCTTGATGCCCTGGCTGATGTCCTTGCCGGTGGGCTTGACGGTGGGCTCAATGTCGGCGCTCTGGCGGGTGGCCATAATCAGATTGGTATTGAGCTTGTCGTGCTCTTTGCGGATCTCACGCATCTCGACGTGCTGGTCGCGCAGGGTGTTGGCCCAGTCGCGAGAAGCGCGCTCGGTGATGTTCATGGTCTCCAGAGGATATTCACGGGCGTACCAGTCGACTTCCCGCTGGTTGGCCGGAATACCAGGTACGGTGGCCAATTCCTCGGGGATGGGAATACTGACGTCGGCTTGTCCGTATGTTCTACCAGGTCTTACGACCTCATGGCTAATTTTGAGCATTGCTTCTCCTCCCATATAGAGACTGTCGGCTGTTCCACTAAGCCTTGGCCCCAACAATAGCGGTTCCCATTCTAATTGTCAATACCATTAGATTACGATAATCAATATTGCTGACCCCTATATTTTGTTATTATGATGGATTGTACGAAAGTGCCACACACTTGCTGGAATATACTAAGTAATACGCTAATTGATATAAGTTATTCGTAACCAGAACCGGGTGCCTCAGACTCCCCGGGGTCAGGGAGACTTCGGTCAGGGAGACTTCGGTCAGGGAGACTTCGGTCAGGGAGACTTCGGTCAGGGAGACTTCGGTCAGGGAGACTTCGGTCAGGGAGACTTCCGTGACGGTTTTGATTCGATTGGATAACCAGTCCGGCAGATACCCAGTCCGGAGGGTCGCCAGTCCGGTACCAGGCCAATCCCGGAGTCAGAGGTTGTCCCGGTGCCGGGTGATAGCAGGCCCAGGAGCAGGGACGCTTCAAAAAAGAGTCACTGACTGGCCGACAGGGGCAGGTTCCGCTCAAGTGCAATCCGCCAGCATTCAGAACAACGTTCTGCCCCCGGGTGCTGGCTGGCATCCCAGATGTTCTCGCTGGTCAACCCGCAGAGGAACCGGGGGATTATTTCTTCGATCCCTACGTCCACCACATAATGCAGGGGGCCTGCCCTTGCGGCGTCAGGCCACCACCAGGGCGACATCTGTTGGGCCATTCGGATAAAAGACTCTTTTTGACTGTCGATCCAGCCATCCTCCGGGAGTTCAACCATCCAGCTGTTGCCTCGAGGGCCTGATTCGCGGTAGGCCTTGAGCTTTCCATCCCGGATGTGCTGTCGGACTGACGCCTGGCTGATATTCAACCTTCGCGATGCTTCCAGTATCGAAACTCTCTCCATCACTGGCTCTCCTGGGTTATGACGGTTTGCTTCAATTTGGGCCCTTGATATCCTTTATCTCTTTTAATATCCCTTATCTCTTTTAATATCCGTTATCGAAAGAACTATATTAAAGAACTATATTAAAGAACCGCCGGCACTGTTCCTGGCAAAATGGCTCCTGGCAAAATGCTGAGGGGTAATCCCAATAGCGGTAATCCCAATACCCAACAAATGAAGGGCCAGCGCCCTCCTTCAAGTTTGCTGGCCCTCCATCGTCTCTTCTAGCTGAATCAGAAGTGTTAGAACCCTGGCTCAGCCTATCCGGTACAATGCGCTGTTGTCAGATGTAATCCGCATCCTGGTCCATCATCACCAGCTGGTCCGTGGTCTCGCTGCCCAGGTGACTCGACATCTGATCCCGGAACTCGGTCAACATGTCCTCGGTGATTGCTCCGCCCGCGGCCTTGGCCTTGGCCTTGAACTGCTCAAAGCTCCACTCGAATTCGTTGCCGTGAGGCATGACGCTGAAGAAGTTGTTCTCGAAGACCGGGAGTTCGCCGGGGCCGAAGTAGCCCTTGCCTTCCAGGGTGTAACCCTCCAGGTCGTGGGTACCCTTGCCCAGCACCTGTCCGGTAGCGGCGTAGTGGTCCATAACGTTCTTCAGGCCGTACTTCTGGACCGGGCAGACCTTCATGCAGATACCGCAGCCGAGGTAGCGGGCCATCACCGGGCGGCAGCGCTTGAAGTAGAGCTTGTTCTTCTCAACGCCCCGCCACCAGATCTTGTCGCGCATCAGGGCGCGGCCGGGGCAGCGGTTGACGCAGACCTGGCAGACCTGGCAAAAAGCGTGGATGCCATAGTCTACGGGCTTGTCATAGGTCACCACGGCATCGGTGGTAAGTCCTACCAGCCGGCAGCGGGAGCCAACGTGGGGGGTCAGCAGATAGCCGCAGGCGCCTTGCTGGCCCACGCCGGCGGCCACGTGCATCGGCTTGTAGACCGCCACGGAGTCGCCCGAGCCCATGACCTGAGCCCGATAGCCGATGGAGCGGATGAAGTTGCCCAATTCCAAGGCGGCCGCCCCTTCCGTCCGGTAGGTGCTGGAATGAACGATCTCGGCGTCGACGCTGGGAATCGTCTGGGTCGGCTCAAAGTCCTGCTCGTAGGCAAGAGCGACAAAGTGGGGATAAATCGTAAACTGGTCCTTCTTGCTCTGGTAGCTATAATGGGGATCGAAGGCAGTTATTCCTACTTCGACGAAACCCAGCTCGCGAGCCTTGTCCTTGATGGCTTGGGACACGTCCTCGCCGGTGGGTTCGGCAGTGGGCTGCAGGTCCCCGGAGGCGCGGCAGGCCATGATCAGCGGACGGTTCAGCTTCTCGTGCTCCTTGCGGATCTCGCGCATTTCCACGTGCTGGTCCCGCATGGTGTTGGCCCAGTCCCGGGAGGCCCGCTCCGTGACGTTCATGCTTTCCAGTGGATACTCCCGGGCATACCAGTCGACTTCTCGCTGGTTGGTGGGAACCCCCGGTACCGTCTCCAATTCTTCGGGGATGCTGATGGTGACTGGCGGATCGTTGAAGTTTTTCCCTGGTCGTACAATCTCATGGCCTATTTTAAGCATCCGGGTTCCTCCTTATAAGTAAGCTTTTCCGGAGTTTGGCGGTTGAGCCTTGTGCGATAGAATAAACCGCCGGCATTTAGTTGTCAAGGTATTTTATATGCCCGATTTTTACTTGCATAAAACCTTAATCATTCGCCAAGTTATAACTGATATTCGTTGCGTTAAGGCTGTAAATCGTAGAGTGCACTGGGAATGGGGGACTTCAAGCCGGCCGTTAGTGTCCGGTGCGCCGGGCGATCATAGCTTCGGCCAGAGGGCTGGCTCCGGGACGCACCGTCACGTTGACCAATGAGGGTAGCCCGGACTTGATGGCCCGCTCGACCGCCGGGCCAACGTCTTCGGGTCTTTCCACGTACTCCCCGTGTCCGCCGATGGCTTCAATCACCTTATCGTAGCGGACGGTGCGCAACTCGGTGCCCACCGAGCGATTGAAGTAGGCCAGCTGGAAAGTCCGGTCGATTCCCCAGTTGGAGTCGTTGCCCAGGACCGTCGTGATCGGCAGGTTGTGCCGGATACAGGTGTCGTATTCCATAGTATAGAAGCCGATGGACCCGTCACCGGAGAACACCAGCACCTTGCTGTTGGGCTCGGCCAGCTTGGCGGCCATCCCGTAGGGAATGCCCGCACCCAGGTGGCTCAAGGGGCCCAGCCGCATGAAGTGACCGGGTTTGCGGGCTTTGAGGTAGGAGCGGCCCCATTGAACATAATCACCGCCGTCCATAACGATGAAGGTGTCTTCGTCGATGAGGTGTTCCAGGCCGGTGAACACATCCAGCGGATGCATCGGCTGTTCCCCGGTGGCGTGTCCCCGAAGCTGGGCCATCCAGGAAGCGCGTTCCTGCTTCAGTTGACCGAGCCAGGAATCGACCCTGGCCTTGCCGGTCTGCCGGGCGGCGGCGGTAAGCTGCTCGGTGATCGCCCCCAGGTCGCCCAGCAGTCCCACCGATACGCCCCGGTTGCGGCCAATCTCAGCTTCCGAAGGGTCGGCTTGAATCAGCCTGGCCTCGGCGCTGAAGATTTGGCCGTAGCGGTAGCGGTGGTCCAGGCGCTTGCCCAGCAGCAGCACCACATCGGCCTCGCGGAATTTGCGGGCGGTCCGGTTCAACGCGCCGTCGGCGTACCCAAAACACAGTTCGTGTTCGTCGTCGATCAGTCCCCGGGCCTGCTCCACCGTGAAAATGGGTATGCCGGTGGCTTCGACCAGCGCCTCGAGCTGCCCCGGCTGCACCGAGTAGCGGGCCGGGTTGCCGACGATTATGACCGGACGTTGGGCGCTGGACAGCAGCGAAGCAGCTTCCTGGACCAGTCGGGGGTCCCCCTGGGAACGGCCCAGGTTCCGGTACTCCCGGGGCAGGTAGGGAGGCAGTTCTTCTTCGGAGATGGGCTGTTCCTGGATGTCGATGGGCAGGGTCAGGTGCACCGGGCCGGGCCGCCCGGACATGGCCGTGCGGAAGGCGGTGGCGACGAATTCGGGAATGCGCTGGCGGTCGTGGATCAGCCAGGAACCCTTGGTCACCGGAGCGGCCATGCTCACCTGGTCAATCTCCTGGAAGGTGGCCATTCCCTTTTCCGGCAACTCGGCGGCACCGGCGACGAAAATCACCGGGCTTTCCGATGTATAGATCGCGGGCAGGGCGGAGATGGCGTTGGCAAAACCGGGGCCGCCGGTGAACATGGCTACGGCGGGCAGGCCGGTGATCCGGGCGTAGCCGTCGGCCATGTGCATCGCCGCGCCTTCGTGCCGGACATCGATGAACTCGATGCCCTCGTCTTCGGCGGCGTCGACCAGCGGCAGGATGGTGTCGCCGACGATGGTGAACACTCTTTTGATGCCCTCTTGCTTCAGGCACCGGATGAAAAGATGACCTCCGTTGAGGTTAGGCATGGTTGCTCCTCTGGCGTGGTTGGGATTGGGCCCGGCGTTCCCCAATTTATTGGGACGGAGTCTCGCCAGCCGGTGGTTGAATCCGCCAGCAAATTACCAGCTAGACCTGGCGAAGCGCTGGAGCGGGTAGTTGCCTAGAGCTTACAGGCAGCGAAGCCTGGCGGCAAGGGGGAGGGGGTTTATTCCCTATTTTTCAAATGCTCGCCCAACAGGCCCAGGGCGGCGGTCCAGGCCTGGTCCGCCGCCTCCCGGTGGTAACGTGTCCCGGTGTCGTTGAAAAAGCCGTGCTCAGCGCCGGGGTAGCTAATAAGCTGATATTGTTTGTTCTGCTGGGTGAGGGCGGCTTCCAGGCCGGGGATACCTTCACCGATGCGAGTGTCGTTGCCCGCGTAGATGCCCAGCACCGGGACGTTCAGGTTGGGGACCTCATCCAGGGGTGGGGCCGATCCGTAGAAGGGCACCGCCGCGGCAATTTCTGGATTTCTGACCGCCATCAGCCAGGTTAGCCCGCCACCGAAACAGAACCCGGTTACACCAATTCGGTCCGCCTGGACGTGGGACATGGTTTGCAGATAGTCGACACTGGCGTTCAGGTCCGCCATGAACTCGTCCTGGGTGATCTGGCCAAGGGCGTCACGGGCCTGATCGGAATCAGGGAAGTTGCCGGTGCCCCCCTTGCGGGACAGCAGGTCAACCGCCAGGGCGGTGTAGCCCTCCAGGGCAAAACGGCGGGTCAGGTCCGGGAAATGGGGCTGGAGGCCCCGGTTTTCGTGAATCACCAGAATCGCCGGATTGGGGCCTTCCTCCCTGGGCCGGGATAGATAGCCCAGCATTGAGCCAGCGGCGGTGGTGAACTCCACCGGGCCGGTCTCAATGCGCGGGTCGTTGGGGTCCACCGTCGTCCCCGGTGCTGCCTCAGGCACCGCTGGCGGCGTGTTGCTGGGCAACAGCGTAGCAGTTGGAGTGGGCGTCGCGGTCTCGCAGGCCAGGCTGCCCAGCAGCGTAGCGCCCACCACCGCCCCTCCTCCCATGAGCGCCATGCGACGCAGGAACTCCCGGCGGGCCAATTTGCCGGTCAGGTATTTATCCAGAGGGTTGCCGCTCAAGTTATTCCGGTTGTGGTCCATGTCCGCCCTCCCTCTCGTATTATTTGGCTCGTATTATTTGGCTCGTTTTGTTTGGCTGGAAGGTTGATGCCCGCCCGATCTCAAGGGCTGCCGGTTGAACCATTAGCAGGTTGATGAAAAACCCTTTTCGACCAT
>Ga0214472_10003388_pt1 | contig 16876 bp, 14 predicted proteins | sample RVTome_6_FD_207662 | JGI IMG/M metagenome (GOLD analysis project Ga0214472, IMG submission 207662) | Soil microbial communities from uranium-contaminated site in the Upper Colorado River Basin, Wyoming, United States - RVT140D175 | ecosystem: Environmental > Terrestrial > Soil > Contaminated >... | reverse complement strand
TATCTTTGGTGTGGTGCTCGTCAATGACTGGTCGGCCCGGGACATCCAAAAGTGGGAGTACCAGCCGCTTGGTCCCTTTACCGCCAAAAACTTCGCAACTTCCATTTCACCCTGGGTGGTCCCGCTCGACGCCCTTGAACCCTTTCGCTGCAAAGGTCCGGAACAGCTACCTCTCCCTCTGTCGTATCTGCAGGTGAAAGGCGATTCGGCCTACGACATCAAGCTGGAAGTCTACCTGCAGAATTCGCGTATCTCCAACAGCAATTTTAAATATATGTACTGGAATATCCAGCAGCAGCTGGCCCATCACACCATTACCGGGTGCAATATAAATCCAGGCGACCTGATGGCTTCCGGCACCATAAGCGCACCGAAAGAAGGGGGATACGGCAGCTTGCTGGAGTTGTCATGGAAAGGAACAAAAACAATCAGGCTTGAAAACGGCGAGCAGCGGAAATTTCTCCAGGACGGCGACACCGTCACGCTCACGGGCTGGTGCCAGGGCCAGGGATATCGTGTCGGTTTCGGGGAGGTGACCGGTAAAATTCTACCGGCTCTGGAGTAAAATTACATTTCATTCATTTGCTGATGTTAAAATTCGATGATACAATCAGCTTGATTGCCACCAACTTTAAAAATTTGACCCGAAGGCCGGCAATGCCACCGGGCGTGTTTGTAACTTTTGACGCGGAGATATTATGCAGAAGAGTACCCTGATGAAAATTACCACGAAGAAGAACTGTATCCTGATTCTTGGCATCGCATTCATGCTGGCCATTGCCGGTCCTGTCCTGGCGGATAAGCCGTCATGGGCCGGTGGCGGCAAGAATAAAGCAGGAAAACATGAACAAAAAGAAAAGCACAACAAGAACCAGGACTCTCATAAAGGGTATTCGGAGGACCAACATCATTCCGGGATCAATGTGAGTATCTACTTCGGCGACCAACACAGAAACGTCATCCGTAACTATTACACAGAGCAATTACGCTCCGGCCACTGCCCGCCGGGCCTGGCCAAGAAGAACAATGGTTGCATGCCTCCCGGTCAAGCTAAAAAATGGCAGGTAGGCCGGCCGCTTCCTCGGGAAGTTATCTTCTACGACCTGCCTCCGGCGGTTATTGTGGAACTCGGGCCACCGCCTTCGGGACATCGTTTCGTACGTGTCGCGTCCGATATACTGTTGATTGCTGTAGGAACCGGGATGATTGTGGATGCGATTCAGGATTTGAGTGGAAATTAGGGTTCTTCCGAATTAAGAGTACGTGCAGTATTAACGGGAGCCCTCGGGGAGGCTCCCCAACTTTTGAATTGATGACGGTGGAATCATCCCGTAGGGGCGGGTCCCTATGCCCGCCCGCCGGAGTCTCAAGTAACAATATACTCATCTGTCGTCATTGCTTCTCTTGACTCTTTTCTTTTTTTCAATAATCGCCTATTTTATCTTCTTTTTAAGAAAGGTCAAATTTCCCCGTCTCTAAAACGGAAAATCCCCAGTATCAGGATAGTGTTACCTCTTCTTGTCAAAGTCTTTAACTCGCTCCAGTAAAACAAAGGATTGATCTTGGCAATAACTCGATTAAAAGGAAAACTTGAATTATGGGATGATGATAAGGGATACGGATTCATCACCCCGGAAAAGAGTACTGAGAATATTTTTGTCCACATTTTTGCTTTTGGCAAAAATATAACCAGAAGACCAAAGATAGGGGATATAATTCATTATACTGTTCATACCGACAATAAAGGCAAGACCAAGGCTGTTGATGCAATAATCGAAGGGGTCCCACTCCGAAAGAAAACTGCCACTTCCCGACCGAAAAAATATTTCAAAAAACGGGAATCAAAAAGCAGCTGGCGAATCTTTAATATTTTTGTCTTTTGCCTTCTCTTAGTCGCGCTCATTATCTGGCTGGGGCAAAGCCAAAGAAAGCGCCTTTTCAAGGAAACCCGTACCTCGCTCTATACGCTGGTTTCCATTACCGCCGTCACTCAATCGGAGGACCAGGCGAGAACAGCAATAAGTGAGGCGTATGGTGAGCTTGAGCGCCTGGGCCGACTCCTTAACTTCTATGCCGACGATAGTGAGCTTACCGCCATTAACCGCAATGCCGGGATCAAACCGGTCCGTGTCTCGCCGGACACGCTGGAGATCATTCAGGCTGCCATCTATGCCGGTGAACAGACGGAAGGAGGCTTTGATGTGACGGTCGGTCCGATCGTCAAGCTGTGGGATTTCAACGAGGAAACCCTTCCGGATGCGGCAAGTATCGCTGAACAATTACCTTTTGTCGGCTATCGGAACATTGTCGTCGATGCCGCCGCATCCACCGTATTTCTTAGAAAAGCCGGAGTCCAGATGGATCTGGGCGGAATTATCAAGGGATTTGCCGCCGACAAGGCGATTGCCGTACTAAAGAAAAATGGCATTGAAGGCGGTATCGTTGCCGTGGCCGGTGACATCAGGGTCTTCGGCCGACAACCGGACGGCAGGCCGTGGCGTGTAGGGGTTCAGAATCCCAGGCAAAAAAGTGAGGATGACGTCTTGCTCGCGAGCCTGAACCTTGAGGATAAAGGGATCTCGACCTCGGGTGATTATCAGCGCTACTTTATTCGTGACGGTGTTCGCTATCATCATCTGCTCAACCCCAAAACTGGTTTTCCCGAGAATCTCTGCCAAAGTGTCACCATTATCGCCCCGGCAGCGACCCTGACCGATCCCTTTGCCACCGGGATCTTTGTCATGGGTCCGAAAAAAGGCTTGGCCGTTCTTGATAGGCTGGGAATAGGCGGCATCATCGTCGACCAAAACGGCACAGTCCTGATGACCAAAGGACTTGAAAGCCAGGTCCAGTTGATCCAACCCGATTGACAACCTCCTAACGTGATGTAAGCTTGATTTCAATACGACGATTTTTGCGATACGCTTCCTCGTTATCGGCCGGATCGATGGGGTGGAATCTGCTGAATCCCGCAGCCGCCATTCTTTCCTCTGCAATCCCCTGTTCGGCAAGATAGCGGACGACAGAGACGGCACGGGCCATGGACAATTCCCAGTTTGAAGAAAATCTTGACGATCGGATCGGCACCCGGTCGGTATGGCCGTCAACCCGTAGAATCCACTGGAGATCGTCGGGAATGGAGGGAATCAGCTTGAGCAGAATCTCGGCAACCTGCTGCAGCTGTATCCGTCCCTGTTCCCCAAGTTCGGCTGTACCGGAGGCAAAAAGCAGTTCCGATTGCAGAACAAAGCGATCGCCTTCGATGCGGATAACCGGATTGTCGCCGATAATTTCCCGCAGTCTGCCGAAGAATTCGGAGCGGTAGCGTTCCAGCTCATTTACCCGCCTGGACAGTTCGATATTGAGTCGTTCACCGAGATTGCGGATTTCTACCTCTTGGTCGGTTCGTTTTGCTTCGGAATGACTCAGGGCATTGCTGATCTCGGTCAGCTGAGTGCGCAGCTGCGCCAGCTGTTCCCTGAGCAACGCCACTTCGGCCCTGGCGTCGGCGGTAAGGTGCTGCTGTTTATCGAGACTCTCCTGTTGCTCGCCTATCAGTGCGGACAGAGCCTGGATTCGGATATCGCTTTGCTCGAGGTTCTTTTGGGCGAGCAGGGTCATCTCCTGCTCGCCCGCCAGTTGTGCCTGCAGCGCTTTGCTCCTGTCTCTGAGAGACATGGTCAGTTGTTGTTCCTGGACCAGCTCGGCGGCTTTTTCGGAGATTTTTGCTTCTAGCTCCTGACGCAGAGCCTGTAAGGCGTTGATATCCTGTTGCAAGCTGGCGATTGTCTGCAATTGCCGCATTCTTTCTTCTTTTTCCGTTACATTTTGTGCAGTCAGCTCCGCGACTTGACCACGCAGTTTGGTTCGGTCGAGAGTCAACATTTCAACCTGCGTGGAAAGGGAAGCGAGCTGCCGGCCCATCTCTTCATTCCTGTTCCGCTCAAGTCCCAGTAACTCAGATATTTCAGCGATGCGGGCATGCAGAGATTCCAACTCGCGGTCCTGACCGGAAAGGATATAACTCAGGATGAATTGCGAGAAGGTAAATATCAGCAGGACGAAGATAACTACCATCAACAGGGAAGATAACGCATCGACATAGCCTGGCCATATACTCGATGACTGGTGAGAATATCGTTCTCTGGATGCCATATTCTCACCTAGTGACCATCATCCGGGGTGGAGACGCCGGCGGGCGGCCTGGTAGGATCCTCTTTGAGCTTTGCTTCCAGGTGATCATTTGTCCGGCGCAACTCCCGGATCAGCTCCTCGAACTGTGCCTGGCTTGACACAGCCTGGGGCGAAAGGTCCTGAGCTCCGATTTTGACTTTCGTCGTTCGGTCGACCAGCTGGGTCACGCTGGAAAGCCATTCTTCAAGCTCATTAAAAAAGCGGTTTTGGGCGTGGTTGGCCTGGATGTCGAGAAACCCCAGGACCAGTGAACCGCCCAAACCGAAAAGTGAGGAACTGAAGGCCGTACCCATGCCCCGCAGTGGTTCCTGCAACCCGGCTTTCATGGTTTGAAACATCAGGTCGAAGTCGCCATCTCCAACATCCAGTCCGCCGATTACCGAGCTTACAGCGCCGATGGTGCCAAGCAGTCCCCAGAAAGTGCCGAGCAGACCAAGAAATACCAGCAGATTGATGACATACCTCGAGATCTCCCGGGATTCATCCATCCGTCCGCGGATTCCATCGAGAAGGGTCTGCAGCGATAGCGCCGACAGGCTGAATCGGTCCCTGTGCAAGCCCTCGAGATGCTTGGCCAGCGGCCTCAGCAACTGTGGACTTTCGGCCACCGACAGCCCGGAGGTACCGGTACGGAAAATTTCAATCCAGCTTATTTCCGCCTTCAAAACGACCACCCGGCGAAAGTTAAGGAAAATTCCGATGACCAGCGCCCCCAGGATAACCATATTAAATCCCCAGTTGGCGAAAAAAGCCCGCCGAAGGGGGATATAGAGAAGGGTGCACACCCCGCCGACCAGAGCGAGATAGAAGACCATCATCATTAGATAATAACGCGGTTTGCTCATGTGCTGTTGTTCCTCTTGAGCTGGTCGATATAGGTGATATACCGTTGAGTTGTCGGTTGAGTTGTACTTTGTGGCCGGGTCTTTCCCGATCTTGGATCTGCAGAAACAAAAAACAGGCAAAAACTTGGCAACGGCCAGGCGAACTGTTGATCGAACTCTTGATAATTACAGGTATGCACGACATTTTTAAACATCAACCCCGAAGGTGTAAGAGTTGTATCGGGACCCTGAATTGTGTAAGAATTCGTTTTCTAGTCGTTGCCATGATAGTAACCGTTTTTCGGCAGGTAAGTAGACCTTTGCCGTACATCTCCATAGCAAACCGGTTAAATGAGCATCCGACCACTTACCGACATTGTCATTTTATTCCGATGACATGTTCGATATCATCCTGCGACTCTCAGAAGGGAGAAACCAACAACTTAACAAAGGAGGAAACAATGAAACTGGCGTTCCGTATCTCAACCGCAATGGTTGCCCTCGTCCTGCTCGCTTCCCCGGTCATGGCCGCGGAAAAAGTGCGTTGGAAACTGGCCATGTCCTGGTCGTCAACCCTCACCCCGTTCGCAACGGCACCGATAAATCTGGCCAAGACTATTGAGGAGATGAGCGGCGGTAATTTTACCATCCGGGTTGAAGGAGCGGAAAAACACAAATCTGCCCTCGGTATCCTCGATATGACCAAAGGCGGCCAGTACGAAATGGGCCATTCCGCCTCCTATTACTGGAAAGGCAAGGACATCTCCACTGTCTTTTTCTGTACAGTCCCCTTCGGCATGAATGCCGATGAGCAGTATGCCTGGTTCTATCATGGCGGCGGTATGGAGCTGATGCAGAAGACTTATGACAAATTCGGTGTGATGAGTTTTCCCGGCGGCAATACCGGAGTACAGATGGGCGGTTGGTTCCAGAAAGAAATCAATACGCTGGGCGACCTGAAAGGTCTGAAAATGCGCATTCCCGGGATTGCTGGTGAAGTTTTTGCCAAACTGGGAGTCAATGTGACCAATATTCCCCCGGGAGAACTCTACACCTCTCTTGATCGCGGCACTATTGACGCCTTGGAATGGGTCGGTCCGGCCATGGATATCAAGATGGGTTTTCACAAAATAGCGCCTTATTACTACACCGGCTGGCATGAGCCCGCCACCGAGTTGCAGTTCCTCGTTAACAAGAAAGCCTACGATAAATTGCCGCAGGAGTACAAAACCATGCTGGTAACGGCGATGAAAGCCGTAACCGCCGACATGTTCATCGATAACTTTGCCGGCAGCGCAGACGCCTGGGACCAGATGAAGACCGAATTTCCAAACATCAAGGTCAAAACCTTCCCGAAAGAAGTCATGCAGGCGATGAAGAAGGCTTCCGACGGGCTGATGGAAGAGTATGCCGCCCAGGATCCCAATTTCAAGGAAGTGCTCGAATCCCAGCAGGCCTATCTGAAGAAAGCCAGGGCCTGGACCGATATCTCCGAATTCAATTATATCAAAATGTTGCAGGAACTATAATTCCGGAGGAGCCGCATACCACGGGCATCGTTTCATTACTGTTTCGTTGCTTCAACGGAACAGTAATGTTGGTGAGCGGTTGTTGAAAATCGACTCGCCCACGGAAATACCTTAAACGACCTCTTTCCAGTACCTCTTCCGGGAGGTATAAAGAGTTGTAACAAAAAATGAAAATGAACAACTTATTTGGTAACAACTTCTAAATTCTAACTGAAACAACTTCCATGCTTCAAAAGATAGAAAAAATAATCGGCCGTCTCGTTGACGGCGTTGGAATAATTCTGGCCGTTGTCCTGCTGCTGCTGGTCCTGAATGTTACTTTTGACGTGATGATGCGCTATCTATTTCATTCCAGTTCGGTAGGTATGCAGGAGGTGGAATGGCACCTGTTCTCCATCATCATCCTTTATGGTGTCGGCGTTGCCTTGCAGAACGAAGCCCATGTCCGTGTGGACTTTCTCTACGACCGGATGGGATCGAAAACCAAAGCACTCATCAATATCTGCGGGACTCTCCTGTTTTTGGTGCCTCTCTCTTTGCTCATTTTGTTCGGCTCGTTCCATTTTGTCAATGATGCCTACATGATCAATGAAATCTCCGAAGATCCAGGCGGCCTGCCGTACCGGTGGGTAATCAAAGGCATGATTCCACTGGCCTTCCTGTTTCTTCTGGTTAGCGCGACAGGCTATGTGTGCAGAAATATTCACCAGTTCAGGAGTGGAAAATGACAGGAATTATCATGTTCTTTGCGGCCCTGGTGCTCCTGACGGTCGGCTATCCGGTAGCCTTCACCTTTGGCGCCGTGGCGCTCTTTTTCGGTGCGATTGCGGCAATTGTTGAATTGTCGCCGGATCCGAACTTCGTGCGTATCGCCGAAGAGTTTTTCAGTATGTTTTCGATGATGCCCTTCCGGATCTACTCGATCATGACCAACACCATCCTCATGGCTGTGCCGCTTTTTATTCTGATGGGGATTATCCTGCAGAAATCGGAACTGGCCGAACGACTGCTGGAATCGATGGGTATTTTGTTCGGTAAGGTGCGCGGGGGGCTGGCCATCAGTACGGTGCTGGTCGGTACTCTGCTCGCAGCCTCAACGGGAGTGGTCGGGGCCTCGGTTGTGGCCATGGGTGTTATTTCGCTGCCGGTCATGCTGAAATACGGCTATTCGAAAAAACTGGCCACAGGCACCATTTGTGCCGCCGGAACCCTGGGCCAGATCATTCCGCCGTCGATTGTCCTCATTATTCTCGGCGATGTCTTCCAGCTGCCGGTCGGCGATCTCTTTAAAGCAGCCGTGGGGCCGGGCCTGGTGCTCGTCGTATGTTACATCGTGTATATTGTAATTATTGCCCTGATCGACAAGAAAGCGGCTCCCGAGATCATCGTCGCGGAGGAAGATAAAAAGGGCTCGGTTGTGAGGGCGTTAAAGGCGATTGTGCCGCCGCTGACCTTGATCGTGCTGGTGCTCGGCTCCATTTTTGTCGGCATTGCCACCCCCACCGAATCCGCCGCAGTAGGCGCTCTCGGTGCGATGATCCTGGCGGCCATGTATCGTAAACTCAGCTGGCGGATTGTTATCGATTCTTCCCAGCAGACGGTGATGATTACAGCCATGGTGTTTGCTATTCTCATCGGTGCCACGGCTTTTTCCATGGTCTTCGTCTATACCGGTGCCGATCTCATTGTCGAGGAATTCATGACAGGGCTGCCGGGGGAAAAATGGGGCTTTTTGATTCTCGCCATGGGCGCCATCATGCTGCTGGGCTTTTTTATCGATTTTATTGAAATTTCCTATATCGTCGTGCCGATTCTGCTGCCGATCGCCAATGTTATCGGGCTCGATCCTATGTGGTTTGCCATCCTGATTGCCATGAACCTGCAGACATCGTTTCTGACCCCGCCTTTCGGCTTTTCCCTCTTCTATCTGAAAGGTGTCTGTCCACCGGAAGTCCGGACGCTCGATATCTATCGGGGCGTATTGCCGTTCATCATTATTCAGGTACTGGTTCTGGCCTCCATTGTTGTCTTCCCGCATCTTTATGGTTTTTCCAAATAGTGATGTGCGGTTGGCAGGAAATTTCCGCCCGGTGCTCTTGTCGAGAGCCGGGCAGGGAATTTCATTCTCCCGTAAACCTGTTTATGGTAGGGTGAACACCAAGGCGGCAAACCGACAATAAAGATAGCGATAAAAAGGTATTTGATGGATCTGCTGACATTCTCGCTTCATAATGTTTTTGCTCTCCTGCAGCAGATGTCGGTGTATCTCGTTATCGCTTATCTTTTTACCAAGTCTCCGTTTTTTCGATCATTTCACCTCCGCATTCTGCATCCGCGACAGTTATTGCTCCTCTATTTTGTATTCTCGGTTTTTTCGATTCTTGGGACATATTTCGGTCTGCAGGTAAGCGATGCCATCGCCAATACCAGGGCAATCGGAGCGGTGCTGGCAGGCATTATCGGCGGCCCTCTGCTCGGAGGAGCGGTGGGGCTCACCGCCGGGCTGCACCGGTTTGCTCTCGGCGGTTTTACGGCTCTCTCCTGTGGAATTTCCACGACCGTAGAAGGGCTTCTCGGTGGCCTGGTGCATATCTATCTGATGCGCAGCTATCAACAACACCGCCTCCTCAGTCCGACGGTCGCCTTCCTCACGACTCTGGTGGCGGAGGTTACCCAGATGGTCATCATTCTCATCCTCTCGAAACCGTTTGACCAGGCCGTTGCCCTGGTCCGAATTATCGCTTTGCCGATGATTCTTGCCAATAGTTGCGGGGCCGCGATTTTTGTCAGCATTATCCGTGACCAGCGGAAAATGTATGATGAGCTGAGTGTCACTTTTTCCGCCAAGGCCTTGAAAATGGCGGAAAGAACCGTCGCCATCCTGGGCCGGGGACTAGATACCGAAACGGCCCAGGAAGTCGCTTCGGTGATCTGGGAGGAAACCGGGGTAGGGGCGGTGGCAATTACCGACCGGGAAAAGGTCCTGGCCTTTGTCGGCCAGGGTGACGATCATCACCATATAGGCACGCCGATCAGTTCGTCTCAGGTCAAGATGGCCATCCGCGAGAACCGAATCGTCTACGCGGACGGCGGGAAAAAGAAATGGCGCTGCAGCCTCTCGGACGGATGTCCTCTCGGTTCCGTTCTTTCCGTGCCGCTCAGGGTCGATAATGAACTGGTCGGGACCATCAACCTTTTTGAACCGAAGAACAAGCTCTTTCTGGTGACCAACCGTACTCTGGGGGAGGGGATCACAACGTTGCTCTCCGATCAACTCCTCTATGGCCGTTATATTGAACAGAAGAACCTGTTAACCAGGGCCGAGCTGAAACTTGCCCAGGCCCAGGTCAGTCCGCATTTCCTGTTCAACGCCCTAAACACCATCAGCGCCATTATCCGTAATGATGCCGACAGGGCCAGAGACCTGATCCTGCATCTTTCCAATTTTTTCCGGAAAAACCTGAAACAGACCGGTGATCTTGCTACACTTGAGGAAGAGTTGAATCATGTTCAATCCTACCTGGTGATCGAAAAGGCCCGGTTTGAAGATCGACTGCAACTGGAGATGGACATCGATCCTCAGCTGATGTCCATCAAATTGCCGGTCTTTACTTTGCAACCCATTGTCGAAAACGCCATCAAACATGGTATCTCCGCCATGCTCGGCCAGGGAGTCATCCGCCTGGCTGTTGTTCGGCAGCCGGGCAGAGTTCTTATTACCGTTGAGGATAACGCCGGAAACTTCATTGAACGGGGCCGAAAAGGGCTGGGGCTGAATATTGTCGAGAAACGGATAAAAAATCTCTGCGGAAAAGACCATGGCCTGGAAATTACCTGCATCCCGCAGGAGTGGACCAAGATCGCCATAACAGTACCGGAAGGGGGCTGCGCCTGATGATGATTCGTGCTCTGATTGTCGATGATGAACTCCATGCCCGTGAGGAGATGGCGGCGCTGGTTCAGGAAACAGGGGCTATTGAGGTCATCGGTTGCTGTGGCAACGGCATTGATGCCCTGAAGCTCATCAATAAACTCAGGCCGGAGGTACTTTTTCTCGACGTTCAGATGCCGGTCGTGGATGGTTTTGAGCTGCTCAACATGGTCACCCGGGAGATCATGCCCCACGTGGTCTTCGTCACAGCCTATGACCAGTATTCCCTCAAAGCGTTCGAAGAAAAGACCCTCGACTATTTGTTGAAACCGGTTGACCCGAACCGGTTAGCCAAGACTGTCGCCAAACTGCAGCAGACCATCGGCGAAAACCGAAGTCCGGTATACCAGACGGAAGAAATCCGCCGTATTCCCTGTCTGCTCGGCAACCGGATTAAACTCATCGATCTGGATGAAGTGGAATTCATTGCTACGACGATCGCCGGAGTTCATGCGGCAACCGCCGATGCCGAATATTTTACGGAAGTTACCCTCAAAGTTCTGGAAGAGCGAACCCAGCTCTTTCGGTGTCATAAGCAGTACCTCGTCAATCTCGACGGCATCGGCGAGATAATTCTCCTCGAGGCAGGGCTGGCAACGATTGTCACGCGTTCAGGAAAGAAAATTCCCGTCAGCCGGCGTTACCTCAAGCTTATCAAGAAAAAACTATACATCTGAACTGTCACCGCAGTGGAGTGTGAGGTCGGGAGAAAATCGGCAGCGGCCATAGCCTCTTGTTAGAGTCAATAAAATAGTATTGACTCTTTTGGTTGATATTGTATATTCGCTCAAAAAGTTAGAATCACCTAAATGTGTGTGAAGTTCCTAACTTTATCTTTGATGTTTTGTATTCCGGGGTTAGCAGTTTTCTTGCAGCAGATAGTGCCGTTCCGTCGGATTGACGCGTGAGCGATTTCTTAATATTTCAGGAGGTGATTTCATGAATCGACAAGAAAAGGAGAAACAGATCCTGTTGCGAAAAAAACTTTGGGATATTGATGCATCTTTCAAGTGTTCGGTCATCGGCACCTGCCTGAGTTGCAGCGAAATGCGCAAACTCAGCAGGGAAAAGGTCTTTGCCATTGCTCCCGGCTACGATGACTATCAGTTGCACACGCAGTTCATCACGATTTCCCGGCAGCCGGACCTGAAGGGTAAGAGCCTGCATAGATATCTTGAGAAAAAATATCGCATCGATACCAGAAAATATTTCATGGCGACGACGGATGCGGAAATCGAGGCCTTATGGCATGGCGATCTCCTGCAAGGTCGTGTGCAGAGCGGCTGGTGGGCGGTCATGACCCATCCACAGGTATCGATGGATCTTGTCAATCGGCTTTACGGGCAGCTCCATATGCAGGGACATTACAGCGTGAGCAGTTTCCATAAGAAGAAGCTGGAGATCAAAGAACTCAACAGCAAGGTAACAGCACTTGAGGAGGTTCTTGGTGCCGAGCGGCAAATGTATCGGCGGGAAAAACAAAAATTCAAGGAACAGCTTTCCATCCTGGCGATGGAGACTGACCGGATGGACATTTTGGTCAGGGAAAATCAGTTTCTCCGGGAGAAAATTATCACCCTGAACCAGGACCAGGCTGGTGTGAATGCTCCGCCGGTAAAAGGAGTGCCTCGGCAGTTCAATGCAGACCAACCTGAAATCGGAGTGTTTGTAAAGGACAGGAACGATGCAGCTGCCTCTGACCTTTTCTTGACGCGGGAAACAGAGGCGAGTAGCAGGAAAAAGGTCGAGGAAATGAAAAAGGAGCTGTGCCGGCTTGAACAGCAGAAGGCGGAGCAAGCTCAGGAAATTGCTTCGCTGGAGATAATGCTTTTGCAGTTTATGGACCAGGATGTGCCTTGTCAGATCTGTGGGGATCAAGATACCGAAAAATGCCCCGGTCGAAATCTTTGCGGCAGGACCGTTCTTTATGTTGGCGGCCTGAACAAGATGGTGCCGCACTACCGGCAAATGGTTGAAAATTTCGGTGGCTGTTTTATTCATCATGACGGGGGCAAGGAGGTTTCACGCAACATCTTGCCCAAAATGCTTACTGCAGCCGATGCTGTTCTCTGTCCCATTGATTGTGTCAGTCATGACGCCTGTAACTGTGCCAAAAAAATTTGTAAACGTAATCAAAAACCGTTGGTACTTATGCGAAGTGCAAGCCTTTCATCCTTGGCAAAAGGGCTCACCTCTATAGTAGAACAGTAAACAAAAACACGAATATCAATTGACTTTGTCTCGGGGCAATACTTGACTAGTCGCGTATTCGAAATACCGTTCATAGTATACTCTTTGTGTATAATTTACAGGATGATATAACTGAGATACAAATGATGAGGGAAAAGAAGACATCCCTCTTTGAAAGGAGGCGCGATGAGCACGGAAGCGATTCTCAAAGCAGTGGATCTCGGAAATCGGATGAAGCACGTTTTTGTGGCCACGGCGAACAACCGCGGACTGCCGCACCTGGCCGCCGCCGGGGCAATTCGCCTGGTTTCGGAAGACCGCATCGCCGTCGAAGCCTGGTTTTGTCCGGGCACGGTTCAAAACCTTTATGATAATCCGAGGATTTCGGTGGTCGCATGGGACCCTGAGATCGACATTGGACACCAGTTCCTCGGGGAGGTGGAAAAGGTGGAAGAGATTGCCATAATGAACGGCTTTTCCCCTGAAATCGAAGCGAAAACGCCGCTGCCCCAATTCGAGCGCAAGCTGATTATTCGTGTGGACGAGGTGCTCGCCTTCAGTCATGCCCCCCACAGCGATGCGGTGGAATGAGTTTCCCTTTGAATCCGGCAAAGAACGGAGTGTGCGAATGAAAGATCTCGAGATCAATCCAGGCTGAAGTGTTATCGGCTAGATTACTCTACCTCCTCTTTATATTCTTTCGGAATTTTAACCACAAGAACCGGTTGAGTGGCCCGGTGCAAAACCTTGCGGGTTGTGCTGCCCACAATAACTTCACCGACCAGGGTGTGGCTGTGTGCGCCCATGACGATCAGATCCGCAGAGTAGTCATTGGCTAAATTGAGAATAACCTGATCAGGATAACCTTCAATCACATGGATTGAAGCTACAGCATTTTCGCAGGAGGGGGTGTTATTACATTCCCTGGTGCAAAGTTTCTCTAACCGTTCCTTGAGTTTTGCCTTAACCGATTCCCTTGCCTTGTTGTGCATCTCTTTTGAATTGTCGTGGGAGATATACTGTTCAACCAGGCTTTGGGCAAAAGTGGAGAGAGGTTCCAGGCCATGGACGGCGATTATCTTGGCCTGATGCTGACGGGCAAGGGCCAGAGCATATCGAAATACATATGGAGCACCCGGACCAAGGCCGGTGGTGTAAAGGATGGTCTCTATTTTTGGCAACATATTGTTCCCCCCTGAATTGAAAAAAGTACCATAATCGCCTAAATTTCCGGACAAACCTGGGATAGAGGCGTATGGCGCAACGGATTAAGACAATTTTTTCGGCTTACAGACGTTTTCGGCTTTTGCCGCACTCCGGCCACAGCCTTGACAATAGTGCGTTGCGGGTTTAATCAGCGCAATATAAGCTTTGGGGTCTTTGATTTGAAGTTCCTCTTCGACATGTGCGCAGAGGGTTTTTTGTTTATCATCACTCATGATGCACCTCCATTTTTTGGCACAGAATATGCTTCTATCGTTGGACGATCAACGAGTGTTGATCGTCTCGATGTAGGATATCTTGAGTAAAAGATTAGACAGAGGGCTACGCATGTCAAGCAACCGGACATGCAATTGCTCCTCAGCTGTATCAGGAGAGTTGACGGCGAAAAAGTTCAGCGGTCGCGCCAGGAGAAGATGAACACTGTACCGAATCCCAGGGCGAGCATCAGATGAAAGATGAAGAAACTGTACTCGTGGGTGCGAACGCTCATAAGGAGTCCAGCGCAGAATACCAGGGTCAGAAGCCCCTCGATGATCAGATTATTGCTGATGGGATTTCTCTGTTCCCTGGCGTTCTTATGCCGGAGATGGCCGACGATGCTGTATTTGGGGGTGCGCACAAAGGAAGATTTGATACCCAGAAACCCTTCAATGACCGCAACTGTATTATGGAAACTGAGTCCCATGGACATGGTCAGCAGTAACGGAAAATAAAAGACCAAAGCCAGAATATCCTTTAATGAACAAGGTTTGGCGAGGAGATTAATATTGGCATAGAAATAAACGGTGGCCACCCCGATCATGCCCAGAAGCGACACTCCGAGAAAGTGTGTATCGATCTGTAGATTGTCGAGAAAAGGCAGCAGGGCAACACTTGTCAGGGCAATCATCAGTACGGCAACAAAAATCGAGCTGCTGAACAGGTGCGCCAGGGCGTGGAATTTGGTCACCAGTTTGAGATCGCTTCTGAGGATCATCGGCGACAGGCGGCGGGCGTTCTCGGCGCCGCCCTTCATCCACCGAAATTGTTGTGATTTAATGCCGTTCATTTCCACCGGCAACTCGGCCGGGGCTTCGACATCTTCCAGATAGACGATTTTCCAGGACTTGAGCTGGGCACGATAGCTGAGATCCAGATCCTCGGTCAAGGTATCGGCCCGCCAGCCACCGGCATCATCGATGGCCCGCTTGCGCCAGATTCCTGCTGTGCCGTTGAATTGAAGAAAGTGATTGCCGCTCTTTCTTCCGATCTGTTCGATGGTGAAATGGACATTAAGCTGCAGGGCCTGGAGTTTGGTGAACATGGAGTAGTCATCGTTGAGATGAGTCCACCGGGTTTGCACCACGCCGACCTCTTTATCCTGGAAATGAGGGATGGTATTCTGGAGAAAATATTTGTTGGGCAGAAAGTCGGCATCGAAAATGGCAATGAATTCGCCTTTGGCCTGCAATAGCCCTGCGGCTAAGGCGCCGGCTTTGTACCCCGACCGATCGGTACGGTGGATGAGCTGGATGTCTAAGCCCTGACTTCGATAGAATTCGGCCTTTTTTTCACAGAGTCCGGTGGTGTCATCGGTAGAATCGTCAAGGATCTGTATTTCAAACCGATCACGGGGATAGTCCATGGTGACGATATTATCGATCAGACGCTCAGCCACATAAGGTTCGTTATACAGGGGCAGCTGGATGGTGACCATGGGCAGAGAGTCCCGGTCCATCGGTGGCAGGTCAACCTTCTTTTTACCGATGTAGTTGAATAACAGGTTTAACTGAAGAAGATTATAGAGCAGGATGAGAAAAAGAAAAAACAGATACAATCCGAATAATAGGTACATCAATGAGTCCATCCTTCTTTTGTAAGCAGACCTATAGGAAAATGAGTTTTATTTTATAATTTCATTGCGCCGCCGTCGGCTGCTCGAACGGGTTTTTAACCCATCGTTTGCCGACGATATCCAGCCGTTTACACATATACACTTACACGGCTAATCGTGCCATATGTAACTAATTGTTTCTGAAAGACAGTCCGTAATCGAGGCAGTCGAATACCAGGGAATCTTGCCTCCGGGGCTTTCTCAATACGGGAAGTTGAAAAGTATTTTTTGAATCTTCGAGGGATCATAATGCTGTCTGCAGGTTGGCTCTGGCCGACACGCCGAAATTATTCAACATCTTGAGTATATTCATGAACTTCGATTGCGACATGGACAAGCCCAAGGGCCTGGGGAAGGCGTGCTTTGTATTCTGCCGGAGTAGCTGGTTTGTGGCCAATTACCGAGATGAGGGCAGAGTAGATTTCCGGACCAATCGACCAGACATGAAGATCGGTGACCTGTGTGTCACCGTCCGTTTCCATTCTTTCTTTGATCTCGAGCCGGATGTATTGCGGCGCTTGGCGATCAAGCAATATGCCACTTGTAGAACCCAATAAACCGACCGACCAGCGTGCCACAAGAAGAGCGCCGACTATGCCCATGACCGGGTCCATCCAGATCAACCCAAAGTACTTTGCAGCAAGCAAGGCGACGATCGCCAAAATGGACGTAACTGCATCGGCCAGGACATGCAGGTAGGCTGACGTCAGGTTGTGGTCATGTTGGTGGCTGTGGTGATGATCGTCATGGCTATGGCCACGGTCCCCGACGCCAAGGATAAACACGCAGACACCATTAACCAGCAAGCCCAATACAGCAACGAAAATCGCTTGATTGAAAATGATCTCAATGGGTTTGATCAATCGCTCGAAACTTTCAACCGCCATTATTAATGCGAATACAGCCAGCAGCACCGCCCCGGTAAAGCCCCCAAGCGCATTGACTTTCCCGGTTCCAAAGCTGTACTGTGTATTACGGGCGTTGCGCCTTGCATAGATATAGGCGAAGGCGTTTATGCTGAGCGCCACAGCATGCGATGCCATGTGCAGGCCATCCGCCAGTAGTGCCATGGAACCAAAAATGACGCCGGCGATAAGTTCAACGGCCATCA
>Ga0214472_10003387_pt1 | contig 16878 bp, 12 predicted proteins | sample RVTome_6_FD_207662 | JGI IMG/M metagenome (GOLD analysis project Ga0214472, IMG submission 207662) | Soil microbial communities from uranium-contaminated site in the Upper Colorado River Basin, Wyoming, United States - RVT140D175 | ecosystem: Environmental > Terrestrial > Soil > Contaminated >... | reverse complement strand
TAACAAGAATACTTCGCGCACAAAGGTGTTGGATGGCCAAATAGGTGCAAAGCCTGGGTCTTCCGGCTGAATCGACAGCAGATCGATCAAATGCTTTGCCCTTACCGTAGCATCTGGGTGGCGAATGAGGTTCACGGGAACGGGCGTGAGCGAGCCCACATTTAACTGTTTGTAATACACCTTGGACGGCGGTTCCTGCTCTTCGCCTGGCGCGGCAATTTCGGGCGAGGAAGTGGTTTGGGTGATCTCTTGTTCAGCTTCTGGGGATTTTGGCTGGCACCCCAGAATCACCAGCATGAAAGCGCACCAAACACCACGCATCAGTGGCCTGCCTTCTCATTCTCGAGGGCGCCTTTTGAACGCAACTGCACTTCGCGATCATAGGTAAGGATCGCGTTCACCAGCGAGCGAATAATCTTCTCGCGAAAAGCAGCGCCTTTAAGCTTGCGTTCCTCCACCGGATCGGTCAAAAAGGCAACCTCTACCAAAACGGCAGGCATTTGAGCTCCCTTTAAGACCTTCATGGGTGCTTGTTTTACGCCACGGCTGCGAATACCTGCCAAGGTGTTGAACTCGTCCTGAATGTATTTGGCGATGCGAAAACTGTCGTCGAGATGTTTGGCTTGTGCCATATCCCATAGGATGAGTTCCAGGTCGTCACTCTCTTCCTCAGTGGAATCCTCCTCACTGTCGCCGGTATTGTAATGAGAGACATCAAAGCTATTGTCATCGTCAAGGGAGAGATAATACGTTTCGCTACCGCGGGCATTTTGGGTGGGAACCGCATTCAGGTGAATCGAAATAAAAAGATCCGCATTAAAATTGTTGGCAATCCCTGTCCTCGCCTTAAGCGATAGTGAAGAGTCACCCTCGCGGGTAAGCCTCACCTCGTAGTTGCCCTCGCGCTCTAAAGCACGCTCCAACCTGCGCGACAAATCAAGGGTGACATCTTTTTCCTTCAAACCGGATGGACCAATGGCGCCGCGATCTTTCCCGCCATGCCCGGGATCAATGACAATCCTGCGCAACCCCAGCGGTGCCGCTGGAATCGCCGCTGGATCCTGAGGCGATAGCGTTACAAAATCGCCGGAAATGTTCACAATGGTTCTTGGGTTTCTGCGGTCAAAGGGCTCGATGTCCAGCTTGGTGACACCTGGGCCAAGGACAAAAAGAAATTCGGTGGTTCCGTCGGGAAGCCTGTCGAACATCTCCATTCTTTCGAGCGCTGGATTGGCTTGAAAGGCTGATTTGTCTACCTGCACTGAACCTTCAAAAACTTTGACAATGAGCTGTTGGTTAAATTGATCGACCTTGGGTGGCTTGGCGTTGGCAGAGTAGACGATTTCCAATTGGTATTTCTCATCAACTGGTCTGGTAATAATTTTGGCAGAGAACAGATCGGCTGCCGGCACATGCAGGCTTTCGCTCACTGGTTCGTAAAGCATTTGGCGACCAAGTAATTGAGAGAACAAGGAGACCACCTGCGAGGTTTGTAGATATACCTCGCCACTGGCAATGCGAATATTGAGCGGTTGGGTGATGCCGGAATAGGTGTAGGTTTGCGCTGCTGGATCGAGGATCACCTGGCGTTGGTTCACCAGGATGTGAATGTTCTTATCTCTGGTTTGCGATGGTGCGAAGCCTAGGCTGATCATCAAATCATTTAAATGAAGGAAGGGGGGCACACGGTCTTTCAGTGCGCGCAAATTGTGAAGTTTGGTTCCGTTATAGAAAGCCAGGTATGGCTCGGCCTGGCAAAAAAGATTCAGGGACCAGGTGAGTGCTGCGCAATACAGGCCTGCTTTAAAAAAAGAAACTGAAGAAAATGAGGGCCCGGATCTCATTTTATATTGTGGCATGCGGCTCCTTCTCGACGCGACCCTAGGGTCTGAATAAGTCCATTAATACATTCTAGCGTAACCCGGACAATCCCACTCTTGAGAATCCAGGCCTTTGCTGGTCATCCCTTTCCTCTTCCTCAAAAAGCAAAGGATACACGGCGATTTCTGGCCCAGGCCGATTCATTGTCTTCTTTCGAAAGTGGCCGGAGCTCACCGTAACTAATCGTGCGCATCTGGCTGGCGGGGACACCCAACTCCAGGAAGAAACGCTTCACCGATTGTGCGCGTCTCTCACCCAAAGCAAGGTTGTAGTCTTCCGTGCCGCGGTGATCGCAATGGCCTTCAAGCAGCACTCTCAGATTGGGGCGCGCTTTGAGAACTTGCGAATAGCTAATCAGTTTTTCCCTTGAAACATCGGTTACCTGATCCTGATCAAAGTCGAAGTAAATGGGCTCCCAGTTCAAATTGTTTGGATCTGCATCCATTGAAACCGAAAGATCTATTTCACCGGATTCAACCTCACCGTCCGTGGAGTAGCTGGTATAAGACGTTGGATCCTCTTCAATTAACTCGTCGGAGGTCGAGTTTTGCGTCGAGGAACCCGAGCCCTCGCCATAAACCGTATCATCACCGCGAAGGATATTCGGATCCCGCGGCGGTTTTTTACTATCAGTGCACGCAGCAGAGAGCAGGAGCACACCTAAACACAGTCCAACCAGGGACACCTTCATTTAAACCTCCGTTTTGAATCCAAAAAGTATGTTCATTGAAAAATTATTGCCTAAATACAGCCTATTGCGTTTCGACGAAGCCAATGTCCCCAAAGTCTTAAGATTCTAGCTTAAAAATGACGCCCCGTGCTTGCTGGGTCCGAGAAAAGCAGACGCAAACTCTGAGAAAGCAAAAGGTGCGGCATATTGAGATGGGGTGGTTCTACCTCCGGCAGGAACTCAACTCTTTCAGGTGGAAACTTGTGGCGAAAGCCCATGGTTTCCAGCGGGGAAGGGGTGCTAGTATTGAGCACCATGTGCCTACTTTTGCAGTTAAAATATTCTTGTTGGGTTAGTCTGAGTATGGCGCAACCAAATACAATGCAGGTAAGGATCTGGCTTGGCTATGAAACACTCCATGAAGCGACGAAATTTTCTTAAATCACTTACTGCCGTTGGTGCGACTGCCAGTTGTTTCAGTCTCAGCAAGGCCCCAGCTATGACAGACTGGACTGAGGGCCGTTATGGACCTTTGCTACCCGATCCTGCCGGAATTCTCGATTTACCGGCTGGTTTCACCTATCACCTCTTTTCCCAATGTGGGGAACTGATGGACGACGGCTTTCAAGTGCCCTCCGCACTCGATGGTATGGCCGCTTTTCCCGGGCCGCAGGGAACCACCATCCTTGTCCGCAATCACGAACTGAGTGCTAAAGATAAGCGAACACAGCCTTATCGGGATCGCAAAACCTGGGAAACTCTCCCGGCCGAGCTTCGCTACGATCTTGGCACCAGCGAAAAACATCTGTGCGGTGGCACCAGCACACTGGTTTACGATACGAAATCAAAAAAACTTCTCAAACACTATTTAAGCCTGGCCGGAACCTCCACCAACTGCGCTGGAGGAAAAACACCCTGGAACACCTGGATTTCCTGCGAAGAGACAACCGTACTTTCGCTGGATGGTGGCGAAGACAATGACCATGGCTATTGTTTCGAGGTTGATCCCTATGCCGACAAGCTGCAACCTCCCAAACGGCTTAAACACCTGGGCCGGTTTCGCCACGAAGCTGTGGCTATCGACCCCAGGGATGGCATTGTCTATCTCACCGAAGATATTGCCGTTGGGTTGTTCTACCGCTTCATTCCCGAAATTCCAAACGACTTAACCGCCCCTGGCAGGCTTCAGGCTCTCTCGGTCATCGATCTTCCTGGCAAGTCGCTTGCGAATCGCAAGGATCTGGGGCCTGATGTGATTCCCCTCAACCAGAAAATGAAAACCACCTGGGTCGACCTTGAAGACGTTCACAATCCCAAGAATGACTTAATGGTCCGTGGCAAAGCGAAGGGTGCAAATACCTTCTGTCGTGGCGAGGGCATCGATTACGGCAACGGCCAGATTGTGTTCACCTGTACCTCTGGTGGTCCCGCGCTTCAAGGTCAGGTTTGGCGTTATACACCTGGTCAAAACAGCGGGAAACCCAATGAAGCGCCTGGAGCTCTTGAACTCTTTTGCGAACCCAATGATGCCGCCATCATGTCTATGGTTGACAATATTTGCGTCGCGCCAAATGGAGATTTGATAACCGTTGAAGACAATACGGAGATCCATGCACGGGTCCTGGGAATCACTCCACAAGGTCAGGTGTATGAAATTGCCCGCAATATTAAGAACAAACACGAACTGGCTGGATGTACCTGGTCGCCAGATAAAAAAACCCTGTTCTTTAATATTTTCGATGAAGGCGGGACCGTTGCCGTGACAGGTCCCTGGTAGTATTGCATCACACGATCAAACCCTTGACCTAAAGTGCTTCTTTTCCCAATCACTTCAGTACCTATTGTCGTGGTTCGAATCTTGCTCGCCCCCCATCAGATCCCAACACAACACGGAGGCCACAATGACATCTTTGCTCCTGGCAGCAACCCTGCTCTTCTTTCAAGAGCCCGGTGATGTGGTTGTCAATGAACGGTTTAAAGTAACCTTTGTTCGCCTTGATGTTTTGGCAAAGGACCGAAGTAACGCACTGGTTCTGGATCTGAAACCCAGTGATTTTGACGTGCGTGAAAATGGAAAGAAAGTAGACGTTTCTTTCTTTGAGGTTCTCGATTTACGGCAAGTTCAGGAACACATGGTCCTTCCAGAGGAAACTGTTTCGGGCATCCCGATAAATCGCGAGTCCCAACAAATCATCATTGCAATTGATTTAGAGTCCGCCCAACTCATCGAAACGCGGAAAACCTTTGAGCAACTGTATCGCTTTCTCGACGATTTAGATCTGAACACTAATAGCTCCATCAACCTTTATAGTATGGACCGCGGATCTGTCACCAAAGGGTTTTCAAGGGATATTGGCGAAATCAAGGCCACGTTGAAAAGTTTAGAGGATCGGCATTTTGATGCGATACGCAGAGCAAGAGATCCTCAAAGCAGCGAATTATTGCTCTCAGATCATGATCCTGGCTATCAGCCGCGCACTAGCGGGCGTGGCATGAGCAATTTATCGGATAACGAGTCCAATAGTTTTTTTGACTTAGAACGCGCCTTGCGCAGTTGTAAGGACTTGTTTGGAAATTTTGATTCTGCGGGGCGGTCACGTTGCATTTCAGACACTTTGGAAACCTTTATGGAAGAACAGCGCATTCGAACATCAAGGGTTTTGGGGGAATTGGAGCTGCTCGCCTATAAGTTCCAGGAAGAGCCTGGCTTAAAAACCATCATGCTGGTTTCACCAGGATTTGCGCTGCATTCGGTGTCTTCAGCTTACGAATTAGCAGAAACTTTCATGGACAATAACGGCACGCGGGGGGCTTCCTCCTTTGTAGGAACATATGGAAAACTCTACTTGGAAGACGAATTCCAGCGCGTAGTACATGCCTGTATTAAAAACCGCATCATTTTTCACACCTTCGACATCTACAATGGCAACCTGGAAAACCACCGCTCAATAGGTGCAGAATTTCAGGGTAGCACGCGCAATATTTCCAGTATTTATCGCAATTATGAAGGTGACATAACCATGGGCCTTCGCGATCTGGCTGATCAGTCAGGGGGATCGTTTAACCAAATCGCCACCTTGGGACCGGCCATGCAGCGCACGATTGATTCCAACAATTTCTTTTATGTCATTGGCTATGAAAGCCCAGAAGGAAAGCCTGGGAAGTTCCGCAAAATTAAAATCAAAAGCAAGCGCAAAGGCGTGGATTTCCAGTATCGCAAAGGCTATTTCGGGAACTGAATTGAAAGCACCTTCTCAAACCTTACCCACCTGAGCAACACGGTTCATTTCTGGACTTGAACTTGCGCTTTCAGGACATCCAAACAACGAGGATGAGTCCCATGTGGTTGCTGATGATCTTAAGTTCTTTGCTAAGCCAGGATATTGAATTCACTGTGGACGAAGCTCTGCGGGTGGAATACATCATGCTGGATATCGTGGCGCGCGATAAATCCGGGAATCTTGTTACCGATTTGCAATTGTCCGATTTTGAGATCAGAGATCAGGGGCGGGCAGTACAACCCGATGTATTTCAAATCTTAGATTATCGTACGGGCAAAGCCTTAAACAGGGATGGCATAGAGCTCGACCTGCCACCTCGGGAATTTATTCTTGCGATTGACACCGAAAGTGCACGTTATGAAGAGGGTCTGGAAACCTTTGCTCACCTCAAGGCTTTTGTGAGAGGTCTCGATAGGGATTACCCATTTAAAATCAAAATTATCAGTTTAGAGCGGGACTCGCTAAAACCCGAATTTGTAAATAACAGCAGCCAGGCTCTTGAGGAGCTTAAGGAGTTGGAGGAAAGGTTTGTGCGCTTCAACAAACCCTATACACCTCCCGATAGCGAAACCCATGGAGACATGCTGCTTTTTGGAGGCAGTAACACCGTGGACCTCTCGGTTAGAGGTGATAGCGACTTTTCTCAATTAAACGAGACCGTCAACCATCTTGGCCAACTGGAAAAAGCCTTTATTGAGTGCGAGAGACGTTTTGGCAGGGCATTTGGCGAATGTATTTACGACACCTTGATGGCGTTTATGTTCCAGCAGGAGAACCGCTCACAACGAATTTTTGGTGAACTGGAAAAGCTGGCCTACAAATTTGAGGCGTTGGAAGGGATGAAAACACTGCTTTTCGTTTCGGCTGGTTTTGCCTTCAATCAGAACACCACACCTTATGAATTGGCGGCCCTTTACATGGGACGTTCTCCCAACGACCAGAGCCTGGATCAGCCAGGAAAACTATATTTAGAGGATTTATTTCGCCGCGTTGCTCATGCCTGCACCAAAAATCGCGTAGTCTTTCATACGTTTAATGTGTTGGACACCGATAGTGGCTTTCAACATTCCATGAGTCGCGGAACGCGGGATCACCGTAGTTTCAGAATTTATAAAGGTTATGCCTTTGAAATGAGCGAAGGATTGCGCGGGTTGGCTGAGGAATCGGGCGGGCGCTATTTTGGGAAACAAGATCTAGGTCCGGCTCTGGTAGAGGCAATGGAAGGAGACACCTTCTTTTATGTAATCGGCTATCCAGCGCCCGAAGGCAAGCCAGGGAAATTCCACCGCATCAAGGTGAAAGCCAAAACCAAAGGCATAAAGCTTAGCCACCGCAAAGGGTATTTTGGCCGTTAACTGTTACCGAAAATGCAGTTAAAACATATTGAATCCTAAATGGGGAATGCCATTGACAGATAAAGAACTCGAAGCTGAGCGCATAAGGTACTTTCGTCAATTTCAAATTCAACGCTTGCAGCAAACCTATCAGGACTTTATGGAGCAAGCGCGCTATGAGAAAGCCTGCGCCTTTTTCTTTGGCGATATTTATTCCGTTGAAGATACGGAAGTGCGCGATCAGGCTTTTGAGACATTTACCCATAAGATCCGCAAGGTAATTGGCGGCGACATTGAGCGCTGCCTTAAGAGCATGGTTGCATTACAACACCATACTCTCGCTTTGGATAATCTCCTGCTAAACCAATTGATTTCCCAAGGTGCAGCGGTTGGTTTTTCCATGGATGAATATCGAGAGGCCTATCTGCGCTGTGATAATTTCCGGGAACGCTTGAACCAAATCCAGGAATTGGTTGAGACTCTGTCTCTCAGCCATCGCGTTCTGCGCAGATTCGGCATAGGGCCAGGCCTTTTGGCCCTGCATCGCTTTCAGGAAATGCGCGGCGAAGGATTGGCTACCGGGGTTCTTGTCCGCGGATATCGAGCTTTATCACCTTTAAAAACCATTCAGCCCCTTACCGAAAGCATAGAATCTCGAGAAATGGCCTTCCTTCATTCCATCTATCGCGAGCATCCGTAAAAGCCGATTACAGGGTACAGAAAACCTGTTTTGCTGCTCGGCTTACAAAACAATGGGAGCATCCAAATACCCGTTAATGGGTCGCAAAGGACTTCGGTGCGAAATCAACCCAAGAACAGGGCCGTTTCCAAAGAGATCCGTTGAACAGAATCCTCACGGGGTTTCTCCTCAACGGAATGTCTGGTCAAGGCGTTTAATTATCCTTCGCTTTTTCGTTAAGCGCGTGCTCGAGCACCACATCCACATGATCTGCCAGGACGAAACGCATTTCTTCGGCCACAGACTCTGGCAGGTCTTCAAGATCCTTTTCATTCCTACTGGGCAAAATGACCGTTTTCAATCCTGCTCGGTGCGCTGCAAGAATTTTGTCCTTGATTCCACCCACGGGGAGAACTTGACCACGCAAGGTGATTTCGCCCGTCATGCCAACATCTTTGCGAACCGAGCGCCCCGTCAACAGGGAAGTGATCGCTGTTACCAGGGTGACACCCGCAGAAGGGCCATCTTTGGGTGTGGCACCTGCGGGAATGTGAACGTGTAAATCGGTACTGTCGAAAAAGTTTTCATCAATACCCAACCGTTTAGTTTGCGAGCGAACATAGCTTACAGCAGCTTGCACCGACTCCTTCATGACATCGCCGAGTTGCCCGGTGACATTAAGCCCCTTCTTGCCATGCATTTTGGAGGCTTCAACGAACAAGATATCTCCGCCAAAGGCTGTGACGGCGAGACCCGTCGCAACACCTGGGATCTCGGTTCGCTCGGCCACATCGTAGGAAAAGGGTGGCTTGCCTAAAAGCTTGCCAATCGCCTCAGGCTCAAGAGGTAGATCGTAAGTTTCATTGCCAGCCACTTTAATGGCAATTTTTCTGCAGATTGCACCAATTTGGCGCTCTAAGCCGCGAACTCCGGCCTCGCGTGTGTATTGGCGAATGATCCAGTAAATGGCATCTTGGGAGAGCTTTACCTCTTCCGGTACCAAGCCGTTATCGCGAATTTGCCTGGGCAAGAGATACCCTTCGGCGATATGGCGTTTCTCTTGATCGGTGTATCCAGACAGATGCAGGATTTCCAAACGATCACGCAAAGGTCCAGGTATGGTATCCAGCACATTGGCAGTCGCAATAAACATAACCTGGCTCAGGTCGAAGGGAACGTCAAGATAGTGATCGCGGAACTCGCGATTCTGTTCGGGATCGAGAACTTCAAGCAGGGCAGAGGAGGGATCGCCACGCCAATCGCTGCCCACCTTGTCTACCTCGTCCAGCATAATGACAGGATTTTTGGTGCCTACCCGCCGCAATGCTTGCACAAAACGGCCAGGAAGCGCACCGATATAGGTTCGACGGTGACCGCGGATTTCGGCTTCATCGCGAATACCACCAAGGCTAATGCGGTGAAATTTCCGGCCCAGTGCGCGAGCGATAGATTGGCCCAGCGAGGTTTTGCCAAGACCCGGAGGGCCCACAAAACACAGAATGATGCCTTCACGCTCTCGGCGAAGTTGATTTTCCAGCGGAACATCTTCCGCATTATCTTCAGCCTCGCGAACTTCTGCCCGTTTACTCTTTCGTTCCTGGCGCAATTTACGAACTGCCAGGTATTCCAGAATTCGTTCTTTGATTTTCACCAGGTTGTAGTGGTCTTCATCAAGAACCTTGCGGGCATAGTCGATGTCTAAAATATCATCCGTCGTTTTGCTCCAAGGCAAGTTGGTCAGCCAATCCAGATAGGTCATGATGACCCCATACTCAGCGGATGCTTCGGGGATTTTCTCCATGCGGGAAAGTTCGCGAAGGGCCTCGGTCTCAGCTTCCTCAGGCATACCCGCAGCTTTGATCTTCTCCCTGAATTCCTCAGTCTTAAGCACGCCTTGAGATTCTTCGCCAAGTTCTTTCTGGATCGCTTTCAATTGTTGGCGCAGGAAATATTCTCGCTGGGCTTTGTCCATCTCCGTTTTAGCTTCACTGCGGATTTTCTTGCCTAACTCCACCACTTCCAATTCGTGGTTAATAATCTCGATCAAACGCCGCATCTTGGCAACGATGGAGGGCAGCTCAAGAATGTCCTGAGCAATGGCGAGATCCATGCGAATACTGCTGCTGATCAGATATACCAATTGCCGATACCCCTTGGTTTTCCCAACCGAGTTCGCCAATTCATCCGGCATGTAGGCCATGAGGGAAACCAAGCGTTTGAATATATCGATCATGTGATTGCGAATGGCTTCCGGTTCGACAGAGTCTTCGCTTGGCACTATTTCTTTTTCTACTTGAACTTTGGCAAGTAGATAGGGGTCTTCCTGTTCCCAGGATTGGATTCGTACCTTCTCAAGGCCTTTGATGAGAATGTGAATATTTCCATCAGGCGCGCGCATGAGACGGAGAATTTGAGCAACCACGCCAACCTGGTATAGCGCTTCGGGTCCAGGTTCGGTATCGGTTGGGTCTTGCATGGCAACAATGCCGATAATCCGATCCGCTTTTGCCGCCTCTTCCACCAATTTCAGAGACCTTGGCTGACCTACCGTTACCGGTACAACCATGTAGGGAAAGACAACCACATTGCGCAGGGGCAAAATGGGCAAAACATTGGGAATTGAAAAGCCCTGCTGGTTCTCAGAATCCTCTAGAGGGGTATCATCGAACGATGCTGAGGGGACCATGCAACCTCCACCTTAAAAAATAAATCCTGCCAGGGCAAGTTGACAGCCTACCATTCTACCCCAAAAAGGACACAACTGAAGGGTTCCAAAGGAGGATTCGAGGTGGGTATGCTCATGCGCCAATTCTCGAGTCCCTACAGAGAATCAGTTTTTCCAAAAACACCTGAGTGAATTAACTTTTGCGAATGCGGTAACCGAGGTCCTGAAGGAAAATAGCGGCAGAATCCACATGGTCTCCTTGCAATATCACTGCGCCTTCGTCCAACCCACCACCTGTTGCCAACTTCCGTTTCAGGTCCTTAAGGCGCATCTCGGCATCCTTATCCAGATGATAAATCACGGTGACGGTTTTATTGCCCTTGCGGCGCTCTATTCGGATGAGAAGCTGGGCCTTTTCAGCGAGGTGTTGTTTTTCGATCTCCCGTTTCTCCTCGCTTTTCGATGGCGAGACGCCGAATGTTGACCCCAAATGGGCAAAGGGATTCTGTGCCAGAGGATCCAGGGAGGTTAGGTCCAATTTTTCGTTCTTTTTCTTGCGCTTCACGTTCCAATTCCTTCGCGTTGAGTTGTCAAAAGTATAGTGTATCTGCAGGCTACAGGCTTTTCTATCTTTGCAAAAAAGGATCAAGCGGGAATGTCGTGTCCACCCGGTTGGGGATAGAATGTCCTTGACTTAATACGAAGAGGTGAGGGGATCCATGCGCGCAGATGAATGGCTAGTGGCTCAAGGGATGGTATCAAACCGGTCACGCGCTAAAGATTTGGTACGCAGGCAGGCGGTCCTGCTCAACGGGGAACCCATCCGCAAAGCGGGTCACCAGATCCTGGAAGGCCAAACACTGGAACTTGCTGAACAGGACAGGTACGTTGGCCGTGGTGCCCACAAATTAATCGCGGCTCTGGATGCCTTTAAACTGAACGTCGAAGGCAGGATTGCTGTGGATCTGGGTGCCTCAACTGGGGGATTTACCCAAGTGCTCCTGGAGCGCGGCGTGGCAAGGGTGTATGCCATTGACGTGGGTCACGGTCAGTTGGCTGATTCGCTGCAAAATCACCCACAGGTGGTGAATATGGAAGGCGTGAATGCCCGTAACGCCCTGGAATTACCCGAAGCAACCAATCTGGTAGTCGGGGATTTATCCTTCATATCGCTGCGACTGGTGTGGCAAACTATTTTCCAGCAAATCGGTCCCGAGGGAGATGGTGTTCTACTGGTAAAACCCCAGTTCGAAGTGGGACCGGGGGGCGTGAACCAACGCGGTGTCGTTAAGCATCTGCGCGATGCTGAATCTGCAGTTTCACAGCTTTTAGCCTGGGGCGAGACTCAAGGGCTTTACGCTTGGGGTAAAGTCCCATCGCCTCTTGAGGGCAAAAAAGGCAATCAAGAGTATTTGGTTCACTTTCGCCAGCAGGTTAGGCCATAAATTAAAAAGGCTGCCACCGGAGTGACAGCCTTTTATTTAGTGCATTTTAGTGCAGATTAAAAGGTGAAACGCAGACCCAATTGACCTTGCCATCTCGAGCGGAAGTCGTCTTGGAAGAAGCGACGATCAGGATCGACAAAGTTCAATTGGTAGATGGGTTTGCCAGTAGCTTGATCTGTCCCACGAGGACGAACCGGAGCAACTGCGTTGTTGCTGGCGTAGACCACTTCACCTGCATCGCTGTCGAGCAGGTTGAGGAAGTTGAATACGTCTGCGGTAACCTGGAACTTGTAACGATCCATGATGCGAACATCTACCGCAAAACGGAAGTCCAGAGCACGACGCCAGGGTTCACGGCTGGCGTTACGGCCAACAATGGAACCACGTGCACCACTCAGACCTTCGTCCGCATTGATGTAATTTTCAAAATCGGCAAAGGTGTAGGGGTTGCCCAAGCTGTCAGAACCCGTGATGATGACTTCATCGGCACTTCTGGGAACATACAGCAGGTCGTTGGCAAACTCCCCGTCACCGTTGAAGTCGGAGCTGAATATAGTTGAGTAAGGGCGACCCGATTGCGCATTGTAAAACAAAGAAGCCGTTGCGTTGACGTTGCTCACGATGTTGAACTCGTAGGAAACGGCCACGTTAAAGCGGTGCTCTACGTCGAAATCCGAGGCACTTACGGGAGGATTGTTAGGATCTCCGGTGGTTTCATTAAAGCGCCAGTTAGAGTAGGCCTGACTGGAAGTACCATCATTGACGGATTCCGAACTGCCGTAGGTGTAACTGGTCATAGCATACCAACCGTCGCGGAAAGGTTTTTCCAATTTCAGGTTGCCTGTGAACTGGTCGCCATCCGATGTGTTGGTCAGATAGATCACGTTGGTAAGATCGTTGAAGCGCCGAGTAAATTGCGGGCGGCCATCAAAAGCGCTGGTGCCCACCTGCTCGCGGTTCAGATCCTGATACAGAATGTCATTGATCGTTTTCGAGTAAATAAGCTCGGCTGTACCAATCACACCAAAGAACCCAAGTTCGCGATCATAAGCTATGTTGGCACGGAACAATTGGGGCAATTCAAAATCAGGATCAATCAGGTCAATTTCATTGGTGAACGTTTGCTGACCAGCAATTTGAGTTGGCTGGTTGTCTGGATCACGAACGAATGGAATATTGTTGGTTTCATTAATTTCACCGTTCAAACGAGCTTGGATCCGGGTGAACTCAATGCCGGTATTGCCGTATTGGTTGGAGATCCAAACATAAGGCGAACGACCGGAGAAGATACCAAGGCCACCGCGAAGCTGTTGTTTGCCATCGCCTTCGATATCCCAGTTGAACCCAACCCGAGGTGAAAACAGGGGATCGCCGCTGGGTGTGGTATCGGTGCGAAGACCAAAACGCTCAACGGAGAGTGGGTTTGCCGTGGGATCATCAGGGAAGATAGGGAGGTCTACCCGTAAGCCGTAGGTCAGGTTAAAGTTGCTTTCGAGGGCCCATTGGTCGCCTGCGTAGACGGACAGTTGAGCAACGTCGAATTTTGACGACTGGTTGTTGGGATCATTGGCAAAACTGTAGTTGTACTCCTGGGCCCAACCACGACGGAAATCTTCAATGCTCTGGAAAGTATAAGACCCAAAATTCTCGCGAATAAAGAGGTTGTCAAAGCTGAAGAATTCGTTGTGAGTACCCAGCGTGATGGTGTGATTACCACGGTAAAAGGTTAAGTCGTTGGTGATTTCAATAATGTCTTGATCAAGATTGTTCGCCGTTGAGAAGCGCTCGGTACCCGCTTCAACTGCGCCACCATCTGATAAGTTACGGATGAAAACGTAGGGGAAGCGGCTGTCGACACCTTGGCCTCGCGCATCGCGAATCGTTTGGTAACTAATGCGCGCTTCGTTAAAGAATTGTCCAAACGTGCTGTTCCACTGAACAACCGTTGAGTTAGTTTCACTGGGGAAGGAGTAGCCATGGCTGGGGAATTCAAAGGTGTTCCCGTTGGGGAAAAGGTTCAAGCTTTCTGCATCCACATAGTTGTGGCGAACCGTAAGTTGGTTGGTTGCATTGAGGTTGAAGTCAAAGCGCAGGAAATAGTTATCGCTATCGGTGTTGCGCGTAACTTCGTCCAAACCACCTGGGTTGAAGTTGTAGGGACCTGTTGGATCGGTAAAGATGTCGACGATTTCAGATACTTCGTCAAAGCGACCGAAGTTTTGTCCTGAACCGGCAGCACCATCAGGCCGAACAGCCCATCCAGATGGGCGATCACGGCGTTTACGCTCATAGGTGAAAAAGAAGAAGGCTTTGTCTTTGACAATTGGGCCACCAAAGCTCAAACCAGTTTGGTTTTCTTCGAATTCGCCAAAAGGACGATCATCTGGTCCATCACCAATCCAGGAATCTGTACGGGTGAAATGGAAAAGGCTGCCACTCCATGTGTTGGTACCGTTCTTGGTGATTGCGTTAACACCACCACCGGTAAAGCCGCCTTGACGAATGTCATAAGGGGCAACCAACAATTGGAGTTCCTGGATCGCTTCTAGGCTGATTGGCTGGGCTTCTGCCTGGCCGCCAGGAGCGCCTGAAGCCGAAAGACCGAATAGGTCGTTGTTCACAGCGCCATCAATAAGGATGTTGTTATAGCGGTTTGAGCGACCTGCAACAGTCAAGCTGCTCTGACCACCATTGGAATCGGTTGTAGAAAAATAGGGATTCAAACGAGCAAAGTCTTCGATGCTGCGACTGATCGTGGGCAGGGAATCGATGACTTCTTCTGCAACGTTGGATTGTGCACCGGTCACACTCGGGTTGATGATGGGGTTGGACTCTGCAACGACCACCATGGACTCTTCCACCGTATCCAACTGAAGCGTGAATTCCAGCCTGAGGTTTTCACCCAGTTTCAGGAAAATATCTTCTTTCTTCTGAGTTTTGAATCCGGTCATGGTGACAGTCACCGTGTAAGGACCACCCACTCGCATGTTAAAAATTGAAAAGCTACCGTTAGCGCGGGTTACCGTTGTGTATCGGGTCCCCGTTGGTTCGTGAACAGCGTCAACAACTGCTCCTGGCAAGGGTTCCTGTTGACTGTCTACCACCGAACCGCTCATTGAGGCCGTGGTTACCCCTTGGCCAAATACTGTGGAAGCCATACTGGCAATGGCCAGATAAAGCATCCATTTTCCGAAAAATTTCATCGCTCCCCTCCAAGCAAACTAAACTAGGGTGGAATTTTCGGGATCAAAGTCCCTGGTTTCTGTTTGAAAGTTTCTCAACGTAAACTTCTATCCTGGGTTTGCCCGCAGCGCTGCCAAGGCTCGCCATCGGTACAGATTATTAAGGCAAGGTTTGCCATACAGACCTGGCGCATTGCAGCTGTATTCGTTTGAATCATGAACTGGTCATCCCCAAGCAAAACCCCATGTAACGCACGATCAAACCACCTTTCGGTAGTGCACGAAGCCGAACAAAATAAGACAACTCTGTCCTTGCACTGCTGCTGTGCCGGCTTCAGATATCGGCGTATTCTCCCAGTTCAATGTTAATCCTTTTTGAAGGGTTTGTGAGAAAATTGTGGCGAAAAAAGTTTAACCAGTTTGAATGAAATGAGTTCCTCTGGCAGGGTGCTGCATACCGCTGTAAGATGGTGCTGTTTTCACCAGGAAAGGGGTCGCTGTCGTGAAGCCTGCTGTTTTGAAGAAAATCATTTTTAGCCTTGTTGCCTTCTGGATCATCGTTGGCGCAGCCCTTGTGATTCTGCTTGTTTCAGATGTCATTACCAAAGCCCTTTTCGAAAAACTGTTTGTGATTGGCTTTGTCGTATTCGCTATTGTTGCCGGACTCTTGAGCAAATCTTTGGGCGAAATTGAAAAAGGGCGTCCTGAAGAATAGGGCTGGCCAGAAGATCCTTTCCAAAAGAAGAGTAAACATAAAAAAAGGGGTCTCGGTTAGAAACCCCTTTTCTGCAGCCGCTTTGAGAAAATGTTTACTTAATGTACTTGGAGTAGAATTCGACGATCAATTGCTCGTCAATCTTTTCAGGAATTTCATCGCGCTGTGGCATGGACACGAGTTTGCCACCGAAATTTTCCCTGTCAGATTCGAAATAAGCGGGAACCATCGAAACCGGGCAATAGTTCATGGCTTCGAGAATTTGAGCATTGGTTCTTGCTTTTTCTTTGAGTGACAATACATCGCCAACCTTAAGTTCGTAGGAAGGGATGTCAACTTTTTTGCCGTTCACAAGAACGTGGCCGTGGTTGACCAACTGTCTTGCAGACCAAATGGTATTGGCAAAACCCAGGCGATACACTGCGTTATCCAGGCGGGTTTCCAAAATTTGAAGCAAGATGTGACCGCTTACGCCTTTGCCTGAAAAGGCACGCTTTACATAACGGCGCATTTGCTTTTCCAACACGTTATAGCGGAAACGAAGTTTCTGCTTTTCTTCGAGACGTTTGCCGTATTCACTTTTTTTACCACGGCGAGTTTTGGGGCCGTGCATGCCCGGTGGGTTGGGTCGTCTTTCTAAAATGCCATGATATTTTGGCGACCGGAACATGACTTCACTGAAACGACGCATCATGCGTGTTTTGGCCCCCCGATTCGTTGCCATTGATTAACTCCTAAAAATTCAACATTTTTCTATTTCAAAGCGGATTCAGCTATCTAAACCCACAGGGCGAAAAGCATAGCAAAAAAGACCGGGATTTACCAAGAATTGTTAAGCCGATCCTGGAGAAATGGCGCCGGGAAGGTATATCCAGGGATTAATGTTTCACCGAGTGTTCGTTTTTGGTAGGGAATTCCAGGCGAAAGCATGTGCCCTTGGGGTGATTATCTAAAACGACGATGGTGCCACCATGATCGTTGACGATGCGTTTCACAATCGCAAGTCCCAGACCTGTCCCTTTGGGA
>Ga0214472_10003385_pt1 | contig 16881 bp, 16 predicted proteins | sample RVTome_6_FD_207662 | JGI IMG/M metagenome (GOLD analysis project Ga0214472, IMG submission 207662) | Soil microbial communities from uranium-contaminated site in the Upper Colorado River Basin, Wyoming, United States - RVT140D175 | ecosystem: Environmental > Terrestrial > Soil > Contaminated >... | reverse complement strand
AGGCCTTCCGGATGCCGATGGACACCGAGGATCAGAAGGCCGATCGGGCCGCGACGATCCAGCGCGGGTATCTCGCGGCGGCGCAGGTCCCGCTGGAGATCGCCAGGGCCTCGGCTTCCCTGATGCCGCTCGCCCTGGAGACCGTGGAGCGAGGGAACGTGAACGCGGCCTCCGATGGAGTGTCGGCCGCCCAGATGCTGTTCGCCGGGACCGAGTGCGCGATCTACAACGTCCAGATCAATGCCGCCGCGCTCAAGGACGAGGCTGCGGCCGCGGCACTCCGGGACGAGGTCGCAGCATTGCAGGGCAAGGCCGAGGAGCTGCTCGCCGCGGCGAACGCCGCCTTCGCGGCGCGCCTCGCGTCGTAGCCACGCGTGCGCCGCTTTCGAACCGGCGAGCCCATCGTCCTCCGGGAGATGTGGCGGGGCCGGATCTGGTCGGCCCGACCGATGATCGTGGTCCGGGACGAGGAGGACCAGCGGATCTTCTACACCCCGAACGGCATCCGGTTGTGGGTCGCGGGCAGGGACGGGAAAGAGCTCCGGCTGCCCGATGCCGAGTGGGACCTCCTGGAGCGGACGTTGGCCAAGGGACCGATCCTGTCCTTCTCCTGGCCCTCCGCTGGCCATGCCATCCTGCTGTTCTTCCATCCGGACCGGACCGCGCGGATGTGGTACGTGAACGTCGAGGCGCCCCTTCGTCCGACGGAGCTCGGCTTCGACACGGAGGAACGCCTCCTCGACGTGGTGGTCGCCCCCGACCGATCCGGCTGGGAGTGGAAGGACCAGTACGAGCTGGAGGAGGCGGTCCGGCGGGGCCTGTTCACGCCGGCCCAGACGACGGAGTTCCGAGCCGAGGCCGAGCGCGGGCTCCGCCGGCTCCTGGACCGGGAGCCGCCGTTCGACCGGGACTGGACGACCTGGCGCCCCGATCCCTCGTGGCCGGTGCCCGAGCTCCCGCCGGGATGGGACGCCGTCTAGGGTATGCGGCGATGGCCAACCTCGATCTCTCGGCCCTCCGGGCACGGTTCCCCGCGCTGGCCCGAACGGTTGACGGGCGCCCCTGCGTCTTCGCCGATGCGCCCGGTGGAACCCAGGTCCCGGAGGCGGTCATCGAAGCCATGGGCGCCTACCTGCGTACGAGCAACGCGAACGTGCACGGTGCCTTCGTCACGAGCACCGACACGGACCGCCTGATCGAGGAAGCGCATCGCGCGGGCGCCGACCTCCTCGGCTGCGGCTCCGACGAGGTCGTGTTCGGGCCGAACGCGACCACATTGCTGTTCGCGCTCTCGCGCTCCGTCGCGCGAACCCTGGGACCGGACGACGAGATCGTCGTCACCCGGCTCGACCACGACGCGAACATCCGGCCGTGGCTCATGGTGGCCGAGGACACGGGCGCCACGGTTCGGTGGGTCGACGTCCGCGACCACGACGTCACGATCGACCGCGCGTCGTTCGACGACGCACTGACCGACCGGACGAAGGTCGTGGCCTTCACGCTGGCGTCGAACGCGGTGGGCACGGTGACGCCTGCGGCGGAGCTGGCGCGCGCGGCGCGCGATGCCGGTGCCCTCGTCGTGTGCGACGGCGTCCACGTGGCGCAGCATCAGCTCATCGACGTGCAAGCGATCGGGGCCGACGTGGTCGTCTGCTCCCCGTACAAGATCTTCGGTCCCCACCTCGGCATCCTGTTCGGCCGCCGGGAGCTGCTGGGATCGTTGCGCCCGTACAAGGTCCGGCCGGCGAGCGAGGACGTGCCCCACCGATGGGAGACCGGGACCCAGAACCACGAGGGGCTCGCGGGGTTCGTGGCAGCCGTCGACTACCTGGCCGACGCGGGAAGGACCTACAGGAACCCCTCTGGCGCGAGACGCCGGGACGCGATCGCCGCCGCGTTCGAGGCCATCGGGGCCCACGAGGCCATCATGTCGCGCCGGTTCCTGGACGGCATCGACGACATCGGCGATCTCCGCCTGTTCGGCATCGACGACTCCGACCGGGTGGAGGAGCGGACCCCGACGTTCGCCCTCCGCCTGGGCGACCAGCACCCGTTGGAGACGGCCAAGCTCCTCGGGGAGCGCGGCATCTTCGTGTGGGACGGCCACTACTACGCCCTGGAGCTCATGGAACGGCTGGGCCTCCAGGAGACCGGCGGGGCGGTCCGGGTGGGGTTCTGCCACTACAACACGGACCAGGAGGTCGACCGGGTGCTCGCGGAGCTGGCGTCGCTGGCGTGAGCGGCCCGGGGGCCGTCCGACCGATTTCCGCAGGTCGGAGGGCGGGTAGAATTGGCCGGGCCCCGTACCTGACCTGAGAGGAACGCGATGCGCATCCTGATCCTGGGCGGCGACGGCTACCTCGGGTGGCCGACGTCGATGCACTTCTCCCGGCGCGGCCACGAGGTGCACGCGCTCGACGACTACCTGCGGCGCCGGGCCCACACCGAGGCCGGCACGGACTCGCTCACCCCGATCCTCGGGTCCCTGCCAGCCCGGGCGAAGGCCTGGCACGACGTCACCGGCCTGGAGATCGGGGTGACCGAGGGCGACCTGATGGACTGGGAGGTCGTGGAACGGGTCTTCCGGGAGGTCCAGCCGGAGGCCATCGTCCACTATGGCGAGATGCCCTCGGCGCCCTACTCGATGATCGACCGCGAGCACGCCGCGTTCACCCAGACGAACAACGTGATCGGCACCCTGAACGTCCTGTTCGCCATGGCCGAGCTCACCCCCGACGCCCACCTGGTCAAGCTGGGCACGATGGGCGAGTACGGCACGCCAAACATCGACATCGAGGAGGGGTTCATCACCATCCACCACAAGGGCCGAAGCGACACCCTGCCCTTCCCCAAGATGCCGGGGAGCCTCTACCACCTGAGCAAGGTCCACGACTCGCACAACATCCAGTTCGCCTGCCGCATCTGGGGACTGCGGTCCACGGACCTCAACCAGGGCGTGGTGTACGGCATCGAAACCGACCAGACGACGCTCGACCCCCGCCTGGCAACGCGGTTCGACTACGACGAGGTCTTCGGCACCGCGCTGAACCGGTTCTGCCTCCAGGCCGTCATCGGCCACCCGCTCACCGTGTACGGCAAGGGCGGCCAGACCCGCGGGTACCTGAACATCGTCGACACGCTGCGGTGCGTCGAGCTCGCCGTGCTGAACGCCCCCGAGCCGGGGGAATATCGGGTGTTCAACCAGTTCACCGAGCAGTTCTCCATCCTGGACCTGGCTCGACAGGTGCACGACGCGGGCGCGGCGTACGGCCTGCCCGTTGAGGTCCGTCACCTCGACAACCCGCGAGTGGAGTCCGAGGAGCATTACTACAACCCCGCGCACACGAAGCTCCTCGACCTCGGGCTGGATCCCCACCTGCTGTCGGAGACGCTGATCGAGTCGATGTTCTCGGCCATCGAACGGCACAAGGACCGCGTCATCCTGGATCACATCATGCCGAGCACCAGGTGGCGTCCCCCGGCTCGCGAGCGCACCCCGCGCTGAGGGACGAGCCATGATCGCCCTGCGGATCCTCGGAGGGCTCGCCGCGGTCGCGTTCCTCTCCGTCGCCATCGTCCGCCACCGACGGCGCCGGATCAGCCGGCTGTCGCTCATCATCTCGTCGGTCCTCACCATCGGCGTCCTGCTCCTGGCCGTCGTCCCCAACCTGTTCAATCCCATCTTCGATCTCATGCACTTCAGAGCGGGAAGCGGGCGGCGCCTCACGGCACTGCTGCTCGTCGCCGTGGCCGTCCTGTTCGCGTTGGTGATCCGGTTGCAGTCCTACGTGGATGTGAACGAGCGGAACATCCGGCTGCTGGTCGAGGCCTTCGGCAGGGAGCGGTTCGATTGGGACGCGGCCGGGGCCCTGCCGTCGGGGAAGGGCATCGTGGTCATCTCCCCCGCCCACAACGAGGAGGGGAACGTCGGCGCGGTGATCCACGCGATGCCCGAGGAGATCGACGGGTACGACGTCGTCCCCATCGTCATCGACGACGGCTCCGAGGACGGCACGGCGGACGCGGCGCGACGGGCGGGGGCGCTCGTGGCCAGCCTTCCGATCCGCCGGGGCGGTGGGCTGGCGCTCCGGGTGGGCTACGAGATCGCGCTGCGGCTGGAGGCGGACATCGTGGTCACGATCGATGCCGACGGGCAGCACCTGCCCGAGGAGATGCCCGTCCTGGTCAAGCCGATCATCGAGGGCCAAGCCGACCACGTGAACGGCTCGCGGATGCTCGGGGAGTTCGAGCGAGGACCCCTGATCCGTCACGCCGGTGTCCACTTCTTCTCGTGGCTGGTGACCATCCTCACCGGCCAGCGGATCACCGACGCGTCCAGCGGGTACCGGGCCACCCGGGCCGACACGCTCCGCAAGCTGGTGCTGGAGCAGGACCAGTTCTGGAGCTCGGAGGTGCTGATCGAGTGCCTGCGACACCGAGCCCGGATCGTGGAGGTGCCGGTCACGTTCCTCACCCGGCGCGGCGGGGAGTCGAAGAAGCCGAAGTCGCTTCGCTACGGCTGGCACTTCTCCAAGGCCATCGCTAAGACGTGGCTTCGCTAGCGAGCGCCGAGGCCACCTCCGCGGCCAGATGCGCGTTGCATTCGAGCAGCGCCAGGTTCGCCCGGAGGCTCTGGCCGCCGGTCCGCTCGGCGAGACAGGACAACAGGAACGGGGTCACGTCCTTGCCCCGGACCCCTCGACTCAGCGCGGCCTCCTCACATGCCCGAACGGCGTCGGCCACAGCGTCGCGGTCCAGCGCGACGTCGTCGCGAACGGGGTTGCACAGGACGACGGACGAGCCGACGTCGAGCCTTCGGAGAGCCAGAACCACGGCGGCCGCGGCCACCGGGGTGTCGACGCGGTGCTCAAGCGCAACGTCGGCGTGCCCGGCCACGAAGAACGGGAGCCGGTCGGATCGGTAGCCGACCACCGACACGCCCAGCTCCTCGAGGCGTTCCATGGTGGCCTCGGGGTCCACGATCGACTTGGGACCGGAACACACCACCAGGGCGGGCGTCGCGGCGAGCTGGAGCAGGTCAGCTGAGACGTCGCCAGAGCGGTGATGCACCCCGCCGATCCCGCCGGTCGCCAGGACGTCGATCCCGGCACGGTGGGCAGCCCATACCGCCGCCGAGACGGTGGTCGCGCCAAGGCCACCCGATGCCACGACCACCGGCAGGTCCCGCCGGGCGACCTTGGCCGCCCCACCCGGCACCGCCAGGCGGGCGAGATCCGCGTCCGCGACTCCGACCCGAACTTGACCGGCGTCGACGGCGATCCACGCGGGCACGGCGCCCGTCGCGCGGATGGCGCGGGCCATGGCCCCGGCGGCTTCGTGGTTCTGCGGAACCGGCAGGCCCTGGGCCAGGACGCTCGTCTCCAGAGCGACGACCGGCCGTCTGCCGGCGAGGGCCTCGGCCACCTCCTCCGAGAGCCGGATCGAGCCAGTCATCCCGCCGCTGGCCACAGGTCGGGGCCTGCCGCCACCCGGGCGCCCGCGGCGCACGCCACGCGAAGAGCCTCCCCCGGTGACGAACCCCTCGCCAGGGCCGCGAGGAACACACCGTCGAAGGCATCGCCGGCGCCGGTCGGATCGGCCTCCACGACGGGCTCGCCCTCGTAGCGGATAAGGAGGCCCTCCCACGACATCGCCGCACCGCGCGGGCCGCGCTTGACGCACACGACCTGGTATCGCCGGGCCAGGGTCTCCGCGGCGTCCTCGCCACGCCGGCCGCACAGCACCTCGGCCTCGAGCTCGTTCAACAACAGGACCGACGCCGACTCCGTCGCGGCGAAGAACCGGGTGGTGCCGAACTCCCGCAAGAGCGGCCAGGAGGCAGCGTCCACAGCGACGTATCGAGCCTTCGCGCGCTTCAGGGCGGCCATCGCGGCGGGAAGCGATGCCTCGTCGAGCAGGAGGTAGCCCGACACCAGCACTGCGGTCGCCTCGATCTCGGCCGGGAGATCAGCGGGGGACAGGCGAGCGTTCGCCCCTCGGTCGGCGACCATCGATCGCTCCCCCGCCGAGTGGACGACCAGCAGCGACCCGGTTCGTGCCTGGGCGTCCACCGCGAGCACGGTCTCCACGCCGTGCTCGGCGATCGATTCCTGGAGCAGCCGACCGCTCAGGTCGTCGCCGACCCGCCCGTGGAGCCGGACGCTGGCCCGGGTCGCGGCCCCCCACACGGCGGCGTTGGCCGCGCTGCCGCCCGGTCGAACCGACACCCGCCCGTGGACGTCGCCTCCCTCCGCCAGCGCCGCGGCCTCCACACTGACGTCGACCATCACGTCGCCCACCGTGACCAGGTCCATGGCCGGACAACCTTATCGCGAGGCTCGATGGGCCCGGCGTGCGCAGTCCGGTCGGCTGGCGACCCCGAAATCTTCGTCGTCGAGCGTCAGCCGACCGAGGCCCGGGGAGACCGGCGAGCCGAGCGCCGCCAGTGGTAGACGAAGACCGCGTAGGAGGCGAGCACCGAGAGGCCACCGGTCACGAGCTGCGCGATCCCACCCTGGCGTTCGGCGGTCGGAGACGAAAACTGCGCGGTGATCCCCGGGGCGATGAGCCTGAACAGCCCGTAGGCTGCCGCTGCCCCAGCCACCAGCGCGATCAGTACCGAGACGAAGCAGACCGCGTGAACGTAAGCCTGGTAGGTTCGCCACGCCGGGCTGTCTTCCACGCCCGGCTCGGTCAGGAGCCCTCGGGCCCAGGCGGCGTGGAAGCGGAGGACGATCCCCGCCGCCAGGGCGATGAGGGCCGCCTGGACGGCCATCCGCCACAACTCCCGGTCGGGGTCGAACGATTGCAGCTGTGCCACGTCCGAGGGTGTTTCGAACCCTGGCACCGGCGTGGTGAGTCCCTCGGACCCGCCGAACGATCCGTACCCCGCGCCGGACGATCCGATCCTGACCGGGACCTCCCCTCCCACGTCCGAGAGGGGGATGCGCACCACCGCCTGGACCACGCCGATCAGCGCGAACAACATGATGAATAGCGAGATGAACGTGACAGCGAAGAGATAAAGGGCGTAGGTACGGTCGCCCGTGGCGTCCGGCTCGCCTCGGCCCGCCAGGGCCAGGACCCCTAGGACAACGAGCCCCAGCAGGACCAAGGGGATCAGCCCGAGGATGGCGAAGAACTCCAAGTCAGCCGAACCGTACCATCAGGCGCTCTCCGTGATCCCTGCGGCCTCCTCGGCCCACCGGCCGAACGCGCCCCAGAACGGATCCAGCCCGGGGTGCTCGAGCGGTTCGTCGCCCCGATCAGTCACCAGGACGACACCATGCTCCGCCTCCGTCACCTGCCCAACGACCGCGGCATCGATGCCGGAGTCGGAAAGCGCAGACACGAACGCGTCGGCTCGGCCCGAGATCACCGTGCAGATCAGGGTGCCCTCGGAGATCGACGTGTACGGGTCCATCCCGACGTGCTCGCACACGGCACGGACCTCCGGCCGCAGGGGGATCCTGGCCTGCTCGACCCGCATCCCCACCCCGGAGGCCGAGGCGACCTCGGTGAGCCCGCCGAGCACGCCGCCCTCCGTTGCGTCGTGCATGGACGTCACGCCCTCGTCCCGAAGGCCGAACTCCCGGGCCACGGCCGCCTCCGGCACCACGGTCATCCGCTCGAACAGGGCGTCGGCCGCCTTCACCACGTCCTCCCCCAAGCCCCGTGCCAGACGCTCGGGGAACGTTGCCGCAAACAGCGCGGTGGCCTCGATGGCCGCGCCCTTTGAGACCACGATCGCATCGCCGGGTCGCGCCATCTTCGGCGTCACGTAGCGGTCCTCTGGTCCCGCGGCCATGCACACGGCCCCGCCCACCATGGGCCATGCGCAGCCCTCGTATCGGGCGGTGTGTCCGGTGACCACGGCGATCCCGATGTCCCGGCACGTCCGGTGGAACGCATCCCACAGGCCGGTCAGTTCCTCGTCGGTGACCTCCGGTGGCAGGTTCAGGTCCACGGCCATCCACCGAAGGGGAAGGCCGCTCGTGGCGGCGTCCGAGGCCAGGATGTGCACGGCGAACCACGCCGCACGGTCCCAGCCGTACGCCGGGACAACAAACACCGGGTCGGCGGTCAGCGCCATGGCCACGCCGTCGGCCACCCGCACGACGCCGACGTCGACACCGTGCTCCGGGCCCACCAGGACGTCTGGATCCTTCGCCCCCAGCCGGCGCAGGATGACCTGCTCGAACAGCTCCGCCGTGGCCTTGCCCAGGCGCGGCTCCGCCATGTCGGCTCAGCCTCCCGGCACGGATGCGTGCGCCCGGACAACCTCCACCAGCCGGCGAGTGGCCGCGACCGGGTCCGATGTCGCCCCCACGGCGGAGACGACCGCGACGCCCGCGGCCCCCGCCGCAAGGACCTTCCGCGCATTCGAGGGATCGATCCCGCCGACCCCGACGACCGGGAGCGACGTCGCCTCGACGATGGCCCGGAGTCCGTCGAGCCCGATCGGGACGGCCTCGGGCTTGGTCGGCGTGGCGAACACCGTGACCCCAACGTAATCGGCTCCGGCCCTCTCGGCCGCTTCGGCCTGCTCCGGCGTCGCCACGCTGATCCCCAGCGCTCCCCGTGGCCCGAGTCGCTCGCGCGCGGTCTCGGGGTAGTCACCCTGGCCGACGTGCGCCCCCCCGGCCCCGACGGCGACGGCGATGTCGATCCGGTCGTTCACGACAAAGAGGACCTGGCTCCTCCGGGAGCGGCGTTCGATCTCCCGCGCCACTGACAACAGCTCGTGGTCCGAGAGCTCCGGCGCGCGGAGCTGCACCACGTCGGCGCCGCCCTCGACCGCCGCATTCGCAACCTCGATGTGCCCACGGCCCGGGACGAGCCCGCTCGAGGTGATGACATGGACCCGGAGCCGTTCCGGATCGATCGCGCCCATCGTTCCCTCCGCCCGCATTACCGGGATCAGGTTCCTCGGGTCGCCGGCGCCTGCTTGTTCTGGGGCTACCGCTTCGCTGCTTGAGCCCCCTTGTTCTGGGGCTACCGCTTCGCTGCTTGAGCCCCGCGAGCCGGCCTCTCAGCCCGGTTGTCCCGAGCTCCCCGGTGGTTCCACCTCAGTATAGGTCGCTATCTTCGACGGACGGCTTGGGCCCGAGCCAGGGCCCGTTCCCGCCCCACCCGCTTCCAGTCGCTCCTCGTCCTGGACAACAGGATGTCCGTGACGATCTGCAAGGCGCCGATGCCGGCCAGGACCCAGGCGGCCCACGCCGGCCCGTTCGCGGCGAGGCAGAACCCAAGGGCCACGAACGGCGCGATTTTCGTGGCCAGCGTGCCGGACGCGTGCATCCAGGCCCGCGCTGCCGGGGATGCCCGAAGGTAGGAGGCGTAGTCGATCTTCAGTCCGGGCCAAGGAGGGAACCCGACGTAGTAGGCCAGGAACGAGATGCCGGCCAGGCGACCAACGGCCCAGTGCGCGAGGTCGTGGACGCACACCGACCACGCCGCGCCCGCGACCACGAAGGCCGATCCTGCCACGGTCGGGTTGTCGGACCGCATGCCATACACGACCGCCGCCGCTCCGAACAGCACGCCGATCAGGAGCACCAGGTTCCCGAACCACACCGGGAACCGGAACCGGACGCGCGCCTCGAACGCCTTGCGGTCGATCCGGCCGGCCTGGTCGGCCCAGTGCTCGGCCAGCATGGGCTCGACCTTCACTCGCCCGAGCAGCCGCCAGAATCCGAGCTCGGAGAGGTTCGTCTGACCGGCTTCAACGGCCGATTCGATGCGGGCGAACGCGTCCTGATAGTTCTCCCCGTCCGGGGGAAGACCTCCCGGTTCGCCCATCCGGCCTCCGTTCCACGCTACGATGGGCCCCGGCCCTTCACACGTCGCCCGCGCGCGGGAGGTCCAGCGACGTCCAGCCGTACAGAACCGGATCGCACGGTCCGCATCTCCGAGACCACCTCCAGCCTAACCACGCTCGACGGCCGGTACCAGGTCCTGGAGCGGATCGCCGCGGGGGGGATGGGGGAGATCTTCCGGGCCCACGACGCCGTCCTGGCCCGGGAGGTGGCCGTCAAGGTCCTCCACCCCAATCTGGCCTCGGATCCTGGCTTCGTCGACCGGTTCCGCCGGGAGGCCCGGGCCGCGGCGGGGCTCGGCCACCCGAACATCGTCGGGGTGCACGACTGGGGGGCCGTCGACGGCGTCTACTTCATGGTGATGGAGTTCGTTCGGGGACAGAGCCTTCGCGACGTCCTCGCCGCGGAGGGATTGCTCGCCCCGGCCCAGGCCGCCGACGTCCTCCTGCAGATGCTCGCGGCCCTCGAGCATGCCCACCGAAAGGGCATCGTCCATCGCGATGTGAAGCCCGAGAACGTCCTGCTCACCCGAGACGGCGCGGCCAAGGTCACCGACTTCGGGCTGGCACACGCCTACGCGGACGCGCGTTCCACCCAGACCGGGACCATCTCGGGGACCGCCCACTACCTCGCGCCTGAGCAGCTCCTGGGCGAGCCGGCCGATCCGCGCACCGACCTGTACTCCGTGGGGATCGTGGCCTTCGAGCTGCTCACTGGGAGCGCGCCCTTCAACGGCGAGACGTCGGTGGCCATCGCGTACAAGCACCTGCGCGATCGCGTCCCCCGACCCTCAGCCCGAAACACGACGGTGCCGAAGGGCCTCGACGGCTGGGTGGGGTCGATGACGGAGAAGGATCGGGAGCTTCGTCCGGAGTCGGCGACCGAAGCCCATCGTGACCTCGCCGCCGAGGCCGCGACATTCCCGGCCGCCCGGCCGATCCAGCAGCTGGTACGCGAGGTGCCTGCGTCGTCGCAGCAGCGAGACCCGGGACGCGCCCCGACGGTGGTCATCCCCCGCGACAGGCGCACCGGGCGGCGGCGGCGAGGTGCATGGCTCCTGGGCTCGATGCTCGCGGTGCTCGCCCTGGCGGCCGCGGCGTGGGGCGGATGGATGTATCTGATCCCCCACAACGTGGACGTCCCACGGGTCCTCGGCCTGCCGGTCGCCGAGGCCACGGCTCGCCTCGCCGAGGCCGACCTCGAGGTCTCGGTGGGCGCCGGTCGGTACTCGCTCCAGGTGCCGGCGGCTCGCGTCCTGCAGCTCCAGCCACCTCCCGGCACGGTCGTTCGGACCGGCACGAACGTCACGTTGACGCCGTCCCTGGGCCCTCGCCCCGTGCCGGTGCCCGACCTCGTTGGGAAGACGATCCCCGAGGCCCGGGACCTCTTGCGCAAGGCCCACCTCGCGCTGGGCAGGCGAACGACGCGATTCAGCGACCGGTTCCCCGAGGGCCGGATCATCGGCCGGAGCGAGCCCGGGAGCGGGACGGCCCCGCGAGGGACCGCGATCGACGTGGTCGTGAGCAAGGGCCCGACGCCCCAACCGCTGCCCAAGGTGGTGGGAAGGTCCGAGGAGCAGGCCCGGCGCATGTTGACCGCCTGGGTGGTGAACGAGAGAGGGAAGTACTCGGACGGCGCACCCCGTGGCCGGGTGATCGCTCAGGACCCTGAGCCCAGGGCCAAGCTCCAGCCGGGCGAAGCCGTCACCATCGTGGTGTCGCTCGGGCCGCAGTTCTTCGAGGTTCCCAGCTTCGTGGGGATGACCCGAACGGAGGCCGTCGCGGCGATCCAGGCCCTTGGCCTGCACGCCTCGGTCCTCCCGGTGCCGGGCTCGAATGGCGACACGGTCATCAGCCAGCTGCCCGAGCGGGGGACCACTGTCCGGGCAGGCTCCACGGTGACGATCTACGTAGCGTGAGGATCGGGGCCCACGTCCCCACCAGGGGCGGCCTGCTGTCGGCCATCCGCGCCGCGCGCGAGTGCGGCGCGGACGCCATCCAGGTCTTCATCTCCAACCCGCGAGCATGGGCAGCGCCGCGGATCTCCGCCAAGGAGGCCGACGCGTTCCGCGAAGCATGGAGGCAGTCCGGTCTCGGTCCGATGTTCGTGCACGCCCCCTACGTCGTGAACCTCGCGTCCCCCGTTCCCGAGTTCCTGGAGCGCTCGATCGACGTCGCGCGCCGCTCGGTGGCGGCCGCCTCGAGCGTCGGCGCGAACGGCTACGTCGTGCACGCCGGGTCCGGTGGTCCAGGCGAACCCGCCGAGGCCTTCCACCGGGCGGTCTCGGCCCTGCGAGCCGTTCCGGCGCAGGGCGACTGCGACCTCGTGGTGGAGCTCACTGCGGGGACGGCCGGCTCGGTTGCCGCGACGTTCCCCGAGGCCACCCGCCTGTTCGACGCGGTCGGCGACCACCGGCTGAAGCTCTGTGCCGACACATGCCACCTGTTCGCCGCGGGATACGGGCTCGATGAGCCCGATGGGGTTGCGGCCTGCTTCGAGGAGCTGCACGCGAGCGGGTTGGGCGATCGGCTCGTCCTCATCCACGCGAACGATGCGAAGTACGAACGGGGATCCCGCCGCGATCGCCACGAACACATCGGTGAGGGCGGCATCGGGGTGGAGGGCTTCTTCGAGATCCTGCACCGACCCGAGGTTCAGGAGCTCGCGCTCGTCGTCGAGACGCCGGGCCGACTCGAGGATCATGCGCGCAACATCGCGACCCTTCGCCGCCTCGCCGCCGACTGAAGGCTAGGGCTCGAGCTCGGCGCGCGAGCCTTCCTGGTAGGAGTACCGCTCCTCGCGCCAGGGGTCGGCGTGGACGTGGTACCCGCGGACCTCCCAGAATCCCCGCTTGTTGTTCTCGGCGAACTCAAGGCCCCGCAGCCACTTCGCGCTCTTCCAGGCGTAACGCTTGGGAACGACGAGGCGGAGCGGGAACCCGTGCTCGGGCGCGAGCGGCTCGCCGTTGTGAGCCCAGGCAACGAGGACGTCGTCATCCAGCATCGCCTGGAGTGAGAGGTCCGAGCTGTATCCGTAGTCGCAGCGGGCGATGACCCACTTCGCCTCGGGTTTGGGCGTGGCCTTCTCCGCAAGGACCCGGAACGGGATGCCCGTCCATTCGTTGTCGAGCGTCGACCAACCGGTGACGCAGTGCATGTCGGCCTGGACGTCGTCGGCGCCGAGGCCTTTCAGCTCGCTGTAGGTGAGCGTGTAGGGGCTCTCGACCGCCCCGGACACCTCGAGGTCCCAGGTGGCCTCGTCGAACGTGGGGATGGGCCCGTAGTGGAGCACGGGCCACCCCTTCACCAGGCGCTGGCCGGGTGGGACGCGCTTGGCGATCTCCTCCGGGTATCGCTGGCCGAACAACTTCATCGTCCCTCCCTGCGGGCAGCCGCCGCGACCGTGCGCCAAGCCGCGATAGCCGTCTCGATGTCCTGATCGGTCACATCGACGTGGGTGACCATCCGCACCTTCCCGGACACGAAGGTCGCGCCCACGCTCTGTTCCTTCAACCTGGCGATGGCATCGAGCGGCTCCATCCCCACCGCTTCCGTGTCCGCGTAGACCATGTTCGTTTCAACCGCCGCCGGATCGAGCGCGCCGGGCACCGCCTCGGCTACGCCCTCCGCCAGCCGGCGGGCCCGGGCGTGGTCCTCGTGGAGGCGCGTGGGGCCATCCTCCAGGGCCACAAGGCCCGCGGCGGCGACCACCCCGGCCTGCCGCCAGGCCCCGCCGAACAGGATCTTCAGCCGGCGGGCCTCCCGAACCATGTCGGCCGGCCCGCAGACGAGCGAGCCGATCGGCGCGCCCAGTCCCTTGGAGACGCAGAACATCATGGTGTCCACCTCGGCGCAGAACTCGGCAACGTCGGTTCCACTCGCCACTGCCGCGTTGAAGATCCGCGCCCCATCCATGTGCACCGGAAGCCCGGCCTCCTGAGCCACCTTGCGGATGGCCCGGAGGTCCTCGACCGACATCACGGTACCGCCGGCGTGCCCGTGGGTGTTCTCCACGGAGACGAGGTCGACCACCTCCACGTCGTAGGGTTCGTCGGGCTCCAGGGCACGGCGCACCTGGTCCGCCGAGATCTGTCCCCTGCCGTCACCAGCGATGGCCTTGAAGGCGATCCCCGACAGGGCCGCGGCGCTCATGACCTCCGTCGTGGTCACGTGGGCCCGGGATTCCGCCACGACCAGGTGACCGGTCCCTCGGAAGTGAAATCGGAGCGCGATCTGATTGGCCATGGTCCCCGTTGGGACGTACAACGCAGCCTCCTTGCCGGTGATCTCGGCCGCCCGGTCCTGGAGCCGGTTCACGGTGGGGTCGTCGCCGAACCAGTCGTCGCCCACCTCCGCTTGGGACATGGCCGTTCGCATGGCTGGAGATGGCGTGGTGACGGTGTCGGAGCGAAGGTCGACCAGGTAGGCGCCCATGGTCCGGCAAGTATATGGGCCAGTTTCAGTACAAGAACATCGGCTTGCCGTCGACGTGCTGGATCTTCGGCCGGTAGTTCTGGACGTCGTACAGCGCCCCGACGTCGACGCGCTTCACCCCCTGCCGGACCACGGCGATCGGCACGTTCACGTAGTTCCCGTTGCGCATGGCCACCAGGCGGCCCACGTTCCCCTCGATCACCAGGTCCGCGGCCATGACCGCGTAGTTGATGGCCACCATGAGGTCGAGGGAGTCGGGCGTGCCGGACCGCATGAGGTACCCGAGCTGCTGGTAGATGATCCCCTCGCCGGTGATCTGCTTCAGGGCCTCCCCCGTGATCTGGCCGATGCCCCCGAGCTTGCGGTGCCCGTACGCGTCCTCGTGCTTCCCCATCACCATCTCGCCGCCGACCATGGTGGCGCCCTCGGAGATCGTCATCATCGCGTACCTGCTGGGGTTGGCCGCCTTGTCCTGCATCAGCAACCCGGCGAGACGCTCGATGTCGAACGAGACCTCCGAGATGATGGCCCGGTCCACGCCGGCCAGGTACGCCGACACGAGCGACGTTTCCCCGCTGTACCGACCGAACACCTCCACCACGGCCAGGCGCTCATGCGAGCCCGCGCTGGTGCGGAGCTGGTGGGCGAAGTTCACCGTCCGGGTGATGGCCGTGGAGAACCCGATGCAGTAGTCGGTCCCGTGGACGTCGTTGTCCATGGTCTTGGGGATGGCCACCACCGGTACCCCTTCGTCGTGGAGTCGGAGGGCGAACGACAGCGTGTCGTCGCCCCCGATGGGGATCATGGCGTCGATCCCCAGCCGCTCAAGGGCCTTCAACACGTGGGACGTGTGGTCGCGAGGCTCGTCCTCCGGCCCCTCGGTCCGCAGGAACGCCGGCTCGTCCCTGGCCCTGACCTTGGCCGGGTTGGTCCGGGACGTGTGCAGGAAGGTCCCGCCCGACCGGTCGATGGTCCGCACCACCGCCGGCGTGAGCGCGATCGTGTTGGCCGCAACCGACTGGCCGTCGTCCGGATCGTACTCGAGGAGGCCGGCCCATCCCCGGCGGATGCCCACCACCGAGTGCCCCTCCTCGGCCGCCCGATTGGTCACGGCCTTGATGCAGGCGTTCAGCCCGGGGACGTCGCCCCCGCCGGTCAGCACGCCGATCCTCATCCGAAGAACACCTCGGCCATCCGATAGAGCGCCTCCGGCACCCGGCGGACCTCGGCGATGGCTTCCTTGAGTGGCACGGTGGTGATCTCGTTCCCCCTGGCCGCCACCATCGTTCCCCATTCCCCCCGCGCGGCCGTGTCCACGGCGGCGATGCCCAACCTGGTGGCCAGGATGCGGTCGTTCGCCACCGGGGTGCCGCCCCGCTGGACGTGGCCGAGGACGGTCACCCGCGTCTCGAATCCGGTCATCCGCTCGATCTCCGGGCCGAGGACCGCGGAGATCCCCCCGAACCGTGGGAACCCCCGCTCGTCCACCGGGGACTCGGGAAGGGTCAGGGTGCCGGGCTTGGGGATGGCTCCCTCGGCCACGACCACGATGGAGAACGATCGTCCCCGCGAATGTCGCCGCTGCAGGTGCGCGGTGACGTCCCGAAGGTCGAACGGCATCTCGGGGATCAGGATGGCGTCCCCGCCGCCGGCCGTGCCCGCGTACAGCGCGATCCAGCCGGCGCTCCTGCCCATCACCTCCACCAGCATCACCCGATTGTGGCTCTCCGCCGTGCTGTGCAGCCGGTCGATGGCGTCGGTGGCGATCTGCACGGCCGTGTGAAATCCGATGCAGTAGTCGGTGCCGCAGAGGTCGTTGTCGATGGTCTTGGGGATCCCGATGACCGCAAGGTCCTCCTCGGTCATGTTGGCCGCCGCCCCCAGGGTCCCCTCACCGCCGATCGCGATCAGCCCTTCGATCCGGAGCTCCTCGAACGTGGCCCGGACCCTGTCGATGCCGCCCTCGTGGTACGGATTGGCCCCCGAGCTGCCGAGGATGGTTCCCCCCCGGTGCAAGATCCCGCGCACCGATTCGGTCGAGAGCTCGAGGACGTCCCCGTCCATCACCCCGCGCCAGCCGTTGCGAAACCCCACGACCTCCCATCCCAGGCCCCCGATGGCGCTTCGGACCACGGCACGGATGGCCCCATTCAGCCCCGGACAGTCCCCTCCGCCGGTCAGGACACCGATGCGCTTCATCGAAACGGCTCCCTTGGACGGACGGCCGGAAGTAGTTGCCATGGCGGTCCGACCGATTCTACGCTGGGCCCCTCGTGTGCCCATCATGGAGGGGGCGGACGAGGCGGGGGAAGGATGCGAACGAGGGGCTCCGCCCTGATCGTCGCGCTTGCGGCCGTCCTGGTCTCGGCGCCGGCCGCTGCATCCCCCATCGGACAGCAGATCTCGCAGGCCCGGGCGGACCGGGAAGCCAAGCTCGTCAGGCTGGCCCAGCTCCGCGGCCAGCTGAACGCTCTGAACGTTCGCTATTCCGTCCTGGAACGCCAGGCCGGCAGGGCATCCCTTCAACTGGTGGAGGCGACCCTGCAGGCTCAGGAAGCTCGGATCGCCGTGGCGGCGGCCCAGGCCCTGCTCGACCTCCATGCGAGGACGGTCTACGAGGTCGGCCCCAC
>Ga0214472_10003384_pt1 | contig 16882 bp, 19 predicted proteins | sample RVTome_6_FD_207662 | JGI IMG/M metagenome (GOLD analysis project Ga0214472, IMG submission 207662) | Soil microbial communities from uranium-contaminated site in the Upper Colorado River Basin, Wyoming, United States - RVT140D175 | ecosystem: Environmental > Terrestrial > Soil > Contaminated >... | reverse complement strand
CACCCCTCTAGATCCCAATTACGAGTGGTTCACTGAGGGCGGCCCTGACCCGAGGGCGAAGGCGGCCGGCATCCAGGCGGTCAGGCGCTGAGAACGAGAGGCAGGCGTTCCACGGCTGCCAGCTCGAGGAAGATCTCGACAACGGCGGGGTCGAATTGGGTCCCGGTGTGCTTGCGGATCTCGTTGACCGCGAACGAGATGGGGAGGGCCGGCTGATAGGCCCGGGTTGAGGTCATGGCGTCGAAGGCATCGGAGACGAGCACGATCCTGGAGAGGATGGGGATCTCCATCCCGACGAGCCCAAAGGGGTAACCATGGCCGTCAAAGCGCTCATGGTGATAGAGGATCGCCTCGGCGACTTTGGCATCGAGCCGGTTGCGGGTCATCGCGAATCCCAGCTCCGGGTGACGTTGCATCAACTCGCGCTCGTTCTCGTCGAGGGGCCCGGGCTTGCCGAGAATCCCCGGATCGAGGTGGATCTTGCCCACATCATGGAGGATGCCGGCCAGAGCGAGACGGTCGAGGTCGTCCTCGCCGAGCCCAAGCCCGGTTCCGAGGTCCACCGCGAGGTCTGAAACACGGTGCACATGGCCATGGAGGTCCTCAATGACGTCTTCCATGACCTTGATCAGGATGTCGTTGGGCAGATCCCTGAGCATCGTTCACCAATCCCGCGTCGTTCGTTCACCACATGCGAAGTCTGGTCCCATTCGGCCGGAGCGATATGGGTCGACGGGACTAATCCTTTTGTGTAGTGCGCTGGACCTATCCGGGATCTAGAGGAGGCCGTGGTCGGCCGCAGCTTCGACGAAAGCTGCGGCTTTCAGCTGGTCGACACGATTGCTGGCGTCGTTGTCGACTTTGACCCCGGACCCGACGATCACCGAATCGGCGAACTCCACGAGTCTGGCGAGATTTCCCACAGTCGCTCCCGACCCGGCCACGACCCGCGTGCCCTTGGGCACGGCCGAACGGACCACTTTGCCGACATCGACATCGGGCTTCTCGCCCGTTCCCGGCCCCGAGACGATCACCGCGTCGGCGAGACCACGTTCCATGGTGTCCAGGGCCGCCTGACCGGGCTCGAGCCCCGGGGGCGGAGTGGCATGTTTGACCATGACGTCAGCCCAGATCTCCATATCGGAGGCCAGTTCTTGGCGGCGACGGAGAAGCTCGGCCGCCCGACCCACGATCGGGCCCTGATCGGTGTACATCACGCCGGTCAACACGTTGACTCTGATGAATCGGGCTCGGGTAACCGCAGCGATCGCCAGGGCGCTCATCGCGTCGTTGCGAAGGACATTGACGCCGACGGGAAGCCCGGTCGCGACGATGACCGCTTCGATCGCCATGGTCATCGCGGCGACTGTCTCTGGCTCGACTCGATCGGCGCGAAACGGGGCGTCGCCGAAGTTCTCGACGAGCAGTGCGGGAAAGCCGGCGCCCTGGAGGGCCCTGGCATCGGAAACCGCTGCTTCTAGCACCTCGTCCATCGACCGTTTGAACCGCGGGGCCCCGGGGAGGGGAAGCAGATGGATCATCCCCACCAGGTGGGGAAGTCCACTCACAGATAGGCCTTGGCTACCTGGAGGGCTTTTCTGGCGTACTCGCCTTCGTACTTGAGACGGGTGGTTTCAGGCTTGGTTCTTCGGACCGCGACCCGCGCCCATTCCGAGGCAGAGCCCTTGATCACCTGGTTGGTCTCCGCCGGCCCGTACACCCACTTGGCATAACCGGGCCCGATCACTTCGACCCGGACCGGTTCATAGTCCTCACCGGCATCCTTGAAGGCATGGGGGAGGGTCTTCCACCCCAGCCAGCAGACATGACGGATACGAGAGGTGTCCTCGACATCGAGGCCGAGAGTGGCATAGATGTCGAGACCATGGGCCCAGGTCTCCATGAGGCGGAACGTCGCAAAGGTGCGTGCGCTCATGTCGCCGTCGATCCACTCGATCCTCGACTCTGCCCCCATGTGGGAAAGTGGCTCGACCACCTTCGCCCGACCGCCCCGCCACCATTCGATGACGTCCTGGGGCCGCATGCCACGACCCTTCTTGATCGCCTCCTTGCGGAGTGCGTCAAGGTCGGAGGCGTTGCGCCAACGCTGGATCATGTTGCCCCCGGCGATGGTGTCGGCGGCCAACTCCTCGAAGTCGGCGAGGTGAGAGATCGTGTCGCGCACAGTCCACGGCTTGGAGGGGGTGACCATGTCCCAGATCTTGATCGGGATTCTCTGCAGGGACTGATCCAGGAACTGCTGCTCGGCTACCAGGTCGGAGAGGATGTCGCGCACGTTCCAATGGTAGTAGTCATCCGCAAGCTATTCCCAGGTGAAACTACCTCTCACCAGGGTCTTTCCGCTTGCTCCTCGGTCATTGGCTCGGGCAATTCGAAGCTTTCTGGTGTCACGACCAGGTTGTTGAGGTGGTCGATCAGCTGGCGGAGACGGCCGAATTGGCGGCGATCGAATACAAATGAGATGCGATGGGTGTCCAGGGCGTCGGCGTCGCTGATCTCGGATGGGACCGGCTCGGCCCGCTCGATCCTGCCCTCGACCACGATGTCGGCGAACTCCCGATTCAACTCCTCGAGTTGGGCGTCATCGGGGCCCTGAACCAGGCGAAGGATGAGCCGGCCCCCGGCGTAACGCTGGGAGTGGTAGTTGGCGTAGAAACCCCAGATGTGGTCGCAGGCGTCGACCGGGTCGGTGGTATGGAGGAAGAGGGCAAGATCAGGGCCGGAGATCAGCCCGCGCTGCAGCTGGTGTTCCTTGATGAAGTCGATCATCGGATCCCAATAGTCGGTTCCCGGTGACTCGAGGAGGACGATCGGGTGCATGTCGCTCTTGCCGGTCTGGATCAGGGTGAGAAGCTCGAATGCCTCGTCGAGGGTTCCCCATCCACCGGGCAGGATGGCGAAGGCGTGTGATTCTTTTACGAACGCCAGCTTGCGAGTGAAGAAATACTTGAAGTTGACGGTCCGCGCCTCGTCCAGATAGCGGTTGGCTGCCGCCTCGAAGGGGAGGCGGATATTGACTCCATACGAGCGCTCTATCCCGGCGCCGCGGGTGCCTGCCTCCATGATCCCGGGCCCGGCGCCGGTGATGACACCCCACCCCCTGGTCACGATCCTGGCCGCGAAATCCTCGGCAAGTCGGTAGTTGGGATCCTGCTCCGTGATCCGGGCGGACCCGTAGATCGTGACCTTGGGCTCGCGGTGACGTGAGAAGACGAGATTGGAATAACGCATCTCCTTCAAGGCCGTGTTCATCAGCCGGAGGTCGGCTCTACTGGCCCCGTCACGATGCAGCTTGAGGACCGTCGTGACCAGCTCGGCGATCAACTCCTGGTTCTCATGGCTCGAGGTCGCCGCGACCAGCTCCCTCACCTTCTCGTCGAGTTCCGCTTTCCCTAGGTCGTAGGCCATGACGTCAACTTATCCCCGTCCGATCAGAATGGGCTGACCGAGGGGCCCTTTCTGACCACAGCATTCCATACCGTTTCGTAATGGTCCCGGTCGAACAGGTCGACATGAGGAAGCACGTACTCCTCCCAGGTGCTTCGCAGCGGGTCCGAGCCATCCCGGTGGACGATGAGACCGGTGGGGATCCGGTCGAGAATCGAGCGCAGTGAAAGTGGAGTCTCGACTCGGATCCCGGTGTCCTGGGCCTCGAAGGAGGCGTTCACCTCGACGGCCAGCCTGGCGATCGCCTCCACATACTCCGGCTTCAACTCCGGATAGCGGCGGGTCAACATCGCCTCGACCTGCTCACTCCCGGGGAAGCTCTTCTCCCAGATCACCCAGCGGTCGGCAAAGGCTTTGTTCAGGGTCTGTGTGCCGGCGTAGTCGCGGAGGTCGGTTGGGTTCATGGTGCCGAAGATGCGTACATCGTCACGAAGGGCGACGGTCTCCCCGTGGGGGAGGTCGAGGGCTGCGTAGCGGTCCAGGAGCCCGTGCAGGGCAAACAGGGTCTCGGCCCCGGCGGCGTTCAACTCGGAGAGATTCAGCAGTGAAGGCCCGCGCAAGGCCCGGGTGATGTCCCCGTCCTCCCATCGACTCTCGGTTCCCCCTTTGCCGTCGCCGTGGAGCCGGGTCGACCCGATCAGGGTCACGTCTCGGACTTCGCCGGTGAGCGGGATCCGGAAGTAGGGGAGCCCCATGGCTGCGGCGAACTGCTCGATGTCGTGGTCCTTGCCGGTGCCCATGTGGCCACGGACAGCCACGTGGAGGGGCACCAGTCCGGGGGCACCGGACCGTCTCGCCTGCTCGATCTGGGCGAACCGATAGAGCATCCCCAGATCGACGTAGTAGGGATCCGGCTCGGGGATCTTTCGGATCCGCAGGTCTCTGTCGTCGAGACCTTTCGGAACGTCGAAGCGGGCCAACTCGATGGTCGGGCCCTCTCCGCTCGGGTCGTTGAACGTGGCAGTCTCAGGCAATGGATCTCTCCTGTCTGGTTTGGTGGTCGGATGGGCGCAGCCACCAGGTGTCCATGCCCCACAAGGCGAGGCTGCGACGCAAGGCACTCCGGGTGCCGTCGATCATGGCTTGGGCCAAGCCCTCGGGCTGTTCCACCACCTCGTGCCGGCGGTAGGCGAGATCGACCGTGTGGTCGCCGATTCCGAGCCCGATGACGGTGGTCCCTCCTCCTTCGACTGCCGCGACCGATCGGGCGAGCGCCTCTACCGATCCGCGGGTCATCCCATCGGCCAGCACCATGAGGACCCTCACCTGGGCGCCAAGACGAGCCATCCGCTCTGCTGCATGAATGACGTTGAACTCGTCGACGTTGGCCGCCTTTTCGAAGAGGGAGACCGGTGGGGAGGTCTTGGGATCACGACGGGCCAGCGTGGCGGCGGCTCTCGGCTCGGCGGCTGTGTAGAAGAGGCCGGCCAGCGCCGGCTCGGCGTCCCGCCACCGGCGCTCGAAGGGCTTGACCAGGTAGTGATTGATCGTCAAGGTGAGCCGGTCGGCGGCGGTGCCGTGGGTCTGTTTGAGGCCGGCGGCAGCGGACGAGCGCTTGTGTCGGTAGCTGTGCTCGGTGTCGTTGGGCCCTGCGGCGAAACCTCGGTTGAACAGCGCCACCTCGAAGTCGATCTGGAGCTCCTCGCAGAGATGGGCCATGGTCCAGGCTCCGAGGAGGGCGGCAGGCATCGCCCAGGAGGAGTGGGACCCCGGGTTCCGTCGCGGACTGAGCATCGAGGCGGAGGCATCGACCAGCAACGAGACCGCGTATTCACGTCTGGTCCGCACCGCCCGACGTTCGTATAGCCGCTGGTAGAGACCCGCTCCGATGAAGAGCGCGGCGTGCGGTGACACGTCCCCTTGGTCGTAGCCCGACCTCAGCCCGCGTCGCTGATTCGCAGTGAACAGGGGGAAGAGTTCGCCGGACACCCTTCGTTGAGCGACATCCCATCGTCGGGAGGCCGAGCGGAGCGAGGCCAGTCCTTCCTCGGAGAAGCGGGCGAAGCTGGTCGGAATCGGAGTTACCACCACCTTGCCGCCTTGGCCCGTGGGGAGGAATACGTCGGGCGCCTGACTGACTCGGAGCAACTGGTCGGTCGAGTCCTCTCCCGCGATCTCCGAGGCGCCCCGGCGATCGGAGAGCCCGGAGCGAGCCTCGGCCGAGCGTCTGGTGTCCTGGTAGGAGTCGGCGTCGCTGAGGATCGGGGAGATCAGGCGCACGTTGTCCACCCCATCGGCCGCCTTGTCGGCGTCCCCGCGCTGGGCGAGCTGACACTGGGCGTTGGTTGCCGAACCGGGCACCTCGGTCAACAAACCGTTGGCCCGGGCGATCGCCTCCAGCTCCAGTGCCAACTGCGCGACCTCCCACGGGTCTCCGGCCTCCGCAGCCAACGAGCATTGCTCGGACCCGTCGTCGAGCGCCATGGAAGCATTGGCCTCGAACCTTTTCTCCAACACGTCACGTTCCACATAGCCACCGGTGAGGAGGAAACACCCGAGAACGAACTGGCTCAGGGCCCCGGAGCGGGAGATGGCCTGCGCCAACGAGGACATGTAGAGATCGGCAAGCACCGATCGAGCGCCGGGATAGATGGAGAGACCCTGACGCTCCTGACGGGCGTCCTCCAAGGAGAAGAACAGGATCTCGGCAACCGGGCGGTTGGTCCTTTCCAGCGCGGTGAGCAGATCGACCGGGCCGCTTGGTGGGTTTTCCATATCCACCGGCCAACTCTCCGGAAGTTCCCGGGTCTCATCGAGGTTGGTGGTCACGAGATGCATGACTTCGTGTAGTGCCGAGGCCAACGCCACTTCGTCAGGGGTCACCGGGGCGTTTCGGGTGTAGGCGGCTTGGAAAATGCGCGGGTCGCAGACCACTTCGTCATCGGAGGCCGCGGCTTCCGAGCCGAGTCTCACCCGGAGATTGGGATTCTTGGCCAAGGTCCGGGCAAATCGAGTCACCGCCGGAGCCACCCGCTGATAGCGGCTGACGACGGCTTCGATCGCCCGTTCCTCGGGGCCGATCAGATCGGAGAGAAACGTCTGTTCGCGTCCACGCATAGCGGGTCATTGTCTCATGACTGTCAAACCCGGCTTCGCAGTGTTTGACCATCCGTATTGTCTATTGCGTATTGCGGTCTATGGGCCACAGACCCATAGACTCCCGTCGTGCACTACGACCTGACAACCCTTCCCAACGGCATCCGCGTCATCACCGAGCCCATGCCTTCCCTGCGATCGATTGCTCTGGGCTGCTGGGTGGACACCGGTACCCGCGACGAGCTACCCAACGAACAAGGTGCCTCACATTTCCTGGAGCACCTCCTGTTCAAGGGCTCCGAGACATTGTCCGCCCGTGAGGTCTCTGAGATCTTCGACTCGATAGGCGCCGAGTCGAACGCCTTCACCTCCAAGGAGAACACCTGTTACTGGACCCGTCTTCTCGACCAAGACCTGGGAACCGGGTTCGACGTCCTCTCCGAGATGATCCAGAAGCCGGCATTCCGTCAGAACGAGATCGATGCCGAGCGTCAGGTCGTCATCGAGGAGATCAACATGAACGAGGACGACCCCGATGACGTCGCCTTCGAGAACTTCACCATGGCCGCCTTCTCGGGCCATCCGCTGGAGGCGCCGGTGTTGGGGACCCGGGAGTCGATTCGGGGCATGTCCCGCGACGACATCCTTGGCTACTGGAAGCGGCGTTATGGGGCCGGCTCGATGGTCGTGGCCGGCGCCGGGTCTCTCGAGCACGAGGCCGTGGTCGAGATGGTCTCGTCACGGTTTGGGGACTGGTCGGGGGAGGCCGTCGACCACGAGTTCGGCCCGAACTCGCCAGGGTCGACCGTTTCGATCACTCGTCGGGACACCGAGCAGGCGCACATCGTGCTCGGGGGAAAGGGCCTCAACCGATCCGATGAGAGACGGTGGGCGTTCGAGGTCATGAATCACGTCGTGGGCTCGGGCATGTCCTCCCGTCTTTTCCGCGAGGTGCGTGAGGAGCGGGGCCTCGCCTACGCCATCTACGGGTTCCGGCTCGCCTACGCCGATGCCGGGGCCTGGGGGGTCTACGTCGGGACCACGCCGAGCCAGGCCGATACTGCCCTCAACGTCATTCGTGACGAACTGTCGAAGGTGGTGGCCGATGGGATCACACCGGAGGAGTTGGAGCGGGCCAAGGGGTCGATGCGGGGTGGGCTTGCCCTGTCCTTGGAGGATCCGAACAGCAGGATGGTGCGGTTGGGGCGTGACGAGCTCTCAGGGATGCCGCATCTGTCCGTCGATGAGAGGCTCGCCAAGCTCGAGGCGGTTACCCTCGAGGATGTGCAGTCGATTGCCAGTGATCTCTTCACCGGAGAGCGAATTCTCGGCGCCGTCGGGCCCTTCGATGAAGCAGACCTCGAGCCTTATCTGGTCGCTTAGCCGTCGATTTCGAAGCGGAGCGTCATCGGCTTCTCGCCGAAATCGATGACCCCGGCCTCACCGTTTGCCGGACGCTCCATCATCAACGCACCGCCCAGCTCGTTGTCCCCCGATGTCGAGGGCCATCCCTGCACCACATAGCTGGTGACCTTTCCCGACAGGGAGGTCCACAGGATGTTCTGGTTCCCCTGGAGGATATGGACCAATGTCTCCGAGCCTCCTGAAGGGACGAGATCGGCTCCCGGCCTCGGGGCCTGGAACAAGGCGCCGGCGCTCAGGGCGAGTGCGGCGGCCACGACGGCCAGGGCGAGGGAGGTGGTGCGAACTGCGGGCACTCTTTGCATCGACCCCTCACGGTAGGTGATAGGGGGCCTTTCTAAACGGTCAATTCGACGAACTGCGAAAGGACTAGTCCGTAGGCCACGAGGAGAGCCAGCACCGCCAGAGCCGGTCCCAGGGGGCGTCGATCACGGTTTCCGGCCCATCGGGCGACCCCGAATCCGAGCACCACCCATAGCGTCACATCGAGAGGCCAGGCGATCACAATCGTATCGCTGAAGATCCCGATGAGCGCCGAAATCGGGCCCCCGGCATAGAGCAGGGTGAGACCGGCGATCTCACAGGCTCCGGTGCAGTTGTCACGGTTGATCAGGGTCAGCCCGATCGCAAACATGACAATGCCGAAACCCAGGAGAAAACCGGTGGCGATCGCGATATCGCGGCATCCGGGGGGCTCATTGGCTGCGGGCACGAGGGCGGCGATGGTATGCCGACACCGGCAATAACCAATTCGATAGGTTGGTCGTGCGACAAACGGAGTACTCGATGGAATTGCGTGACATCCTTCTCGTCCTGCACATTGCGGGGGCCGGCACCTGGTTCGGAGCCAACATCGTCCAAGCCGTGGTGCCATCGATGGCCTTGAATCAGGCCGGTGCGACGGCCTCGGGTTGGTACCGGATTGCCGGGCGTCTCGCGACAGTTCTCTATATGCCCGCAGCCATACTCATCTTGCTGACCGGGGTGTTCTTGGTGGTCCAGAGCGAGGTCTACGACTTCGGCAGCCTGTTCGTTGCCATCGGGTTCGTCACGATCGTGATCGGCGCCCTGCTCGGGATCTTCGTCTTCGGCCCGGTGTCCCGACGAGCGGCAGACGCCATCGATGCCGGTGACAGCGAGGGAACCAAGGCCGCCACCGGGAGGCTGGCTACCTTCGGGGTCATCGACACGTTGCTGGTTCTGGGGACGATCACGGTGATGGTTCTCAGACTCACCCTTTGATCGCTATTCGGCCCGACCGGTCCTGACATCCGGGGCGCCCATTCGGGCGGCATCAGCGGTGCGATCATCGGGTTGTCGTTGGGAGTCGAGTTCGGCTTCTACCCGGGCCAGGTAGTGCTCGATCTCTCGCTGCATCGTCTCGTGGTCCCAACCCAGCGGACCGGCCATGATCGCGGCGGCGAGCGGGGCGCCCATGGCGCCCCGGTCGGGGGTCTCGATCGAGATCCTGGTACGACGGGTGAGCACATCGTCGAGGTGCAGAGCTCCTTCATGGGTCACCGCGTGGGCGATCTCCGCCCGAAGGTAGGGGGCATCGTCGATCAGGGGCCTTTCGAGGCTGGGCTCGGCCTCGATGGCTGCCAACAGGTCGAAGATGGCGGAACCGTGACGTTTCAGCAGGTGCTCGGCGACTTCGGGGCCGACTTTCAACTCGGCGCGCCGGTCCCAGGCCTCTTGGTATCCGGCAGCGCCCACCAGGGGAACGGTGTCGGTTCGCGAGCTTTCGCCTGTACCGCTCCCGGTCGCGGCGTCGACCGCGTCTTTCGCCATCACCCGATAAGTGGTGTATTTGCCGCCGGCAACGGTGATGAGACCGGTGTCCGACTCGAGAACCGCATGCTCCCGGCTCAACTTGCTGGTCTCGTCGGACTCTCCAACCAGGAGCGGTCGGAGCCCGGCGTAGACCCCCACGACGTCCTCGGGTCCGATCGGCGAGGCCAACACGGTGTTCACCCACCGCAGGAGGTAGTCGATGTCGTCGCGGCAGGCGGCGGGATGGGCCCTTCGCAAAGACCACGGCGTGTCGGTGGTCCCGATCAGCCAGTGCCTGCCCCAGGGGATGACAAAGAGGACACTTCTTTCAGTGCGCAGAATCATCCCGGTCTGGGAGTCGATCCGATCGCGGGGCACGACGAGGTGAACCCCTTTGGAGGCGCGAACATCCTGGCCCTGATCGCCGGCCATGGCCTGGATGTCGTCGCTCCATACGCCTCCGGCGGAAATCACCTTGTGGCCGCGAATATCGAGCTCTTCGCCGCTCTCGAGATCGCGCCCCCGGGCCCCGACCACTGTCCCGCCCTCGAGCAGGAGCCCGGTGGCACGGGTGCTCGGAGCGAGGGCCGCCCCGTGTGCCTTGGCAGTCCGGGCCAGGGTCATGGTGTGTCTGGCATCGTCTACGAGGACATCCCAATACAGCACACCACCCGTGAGCGAGCCCTCCGCCAGAGCCGGCGCCAGTTCAATTGCGCTCCGATGGCTGAGGTGGCGGTGGCGGGGGAGCGGATTGTCGGCCCTCGAGGCAAGGGTGTCGTAGAGAAGGACCCCAGCGCCAACGTAGAGCCGTTCCCAGACCCGATGTTGGAGCGGGTAGAGGAAGGAAACCGGGGTACAGAGGTGTGGGCAGAGCCGATTGAACATCAGGTTGCGCTCGGCCAGCGCCTCCCTGACCAGCGTGAAGTTGCGGTGCTCCAAGTAGCGAAGACCACCGTGGAACAGCTTGCTGGAGCGACTCGAGGTGCCCGAGGCGTAGTCCCGCTGTTCGATCAAGGCAACGGAAAGGCCTCGGGTGACAGCATCGAGCGCAATGCCGCATCCCGTGACACCGCCCCCGATCACGACGATGTCGAAGGTCTCGGTGCCCATCCGTCGAAGGTCGAGCGACCGCTGCCGGGCGTTGAGCTTCGAGGTTGTCTCCGACTGACTCATAACCACCCCAGGTTTAGCCGGGTCGACCGGGCTAGCGAAGTGAGCCACGGGGCGCCGTACGCTGCCGCCCATGCCAGACACGTTCAAAGTAGGAGTGCAACTCCCGGAGGTGGAGAGGGAAGTTGGCTGGTCCGAGATGCGACAGGTGGCCCGAACGGCTGAGGAGGTCGGATTCGACTCGATCTGGCTCGGCGACCATCTCCTGTACCGTGACGAGATGCACGGGGTACGCGGACCGTGGGAGACCTGGTCGCTGCTGGCGGCGCTGGGGGAGGCGACAGAAAGGGTGAGTCTCGGGCCTCTGGTGGCTTCGACCTCCTTTCATGCCCCGGCGATGTTGGCGAAGAAGGCGGCCACGGTCGACGAGATCTCGGGTGGGCGGCTGATCCTCGGTCTCGGCGCCGGGTGGAACCGCGTCGAGCATGAAGGCTTCGGCTTTCCATTCGACCATCGAGTCGATCGGTTCGGGGAGGCGTTCACCATCATTCGAACCCTTCTCACCGATGGCCACATCGACTTCCAGGGCACCTACCACACGGTCAGGGACGCCGAGTTGGCCCCCCGTGCCAGGCCCGGCCTCCCCTTGTTGATCGGGTCCAACGGCGCACGGATGCTGGCAATCACCCTTCCCTACGTGGCGCAGTGGAACTCATGGCACTCCTCGTTCGGCAACGAGGTGTCCGGCCTACGCCCCCTGCTGGAGCAGATCGACGCCGCCTGCGCAACCGCGGGCCGTGGCCTAGGCGAGGTTGAGAAGACGGTTGCCGCCTACATCCAGCTGCCTGGAGGGACCGGGCGGATGACTGGTCGGGGCGTCATCGAAACGGACACCGCTCACACCGGGTCCCGCGAGGACCTGGCCCACCTTTTGCGAGAGTACGCCGACGCCGGTGTGGGCCACGTCCAACTGGTCCTCGATCCGATCGACTCGAGCACCGTCGAGGAGATGGGTGAGGTGCTCCGCCTCATCGATTGAGTAGGATCGGGACAGGAGGTGCCATGAAGCTGACGACAGCCAGTTTTCGCAACGGTGGTCCAATCCCCGATCGCTACGCCTTGGCAACCCCCGACCCGGACGCCCACGTCACCTTCTCGGAGAACGTGAACCCGGAGTTGAGTTGGGACGAGGTACCGGAAGGCACGAGGTCGTTCGCCATCATCTGTCACGACCCCGATGTCCCGTCGCGCGCCGATGATGTGAACCAGGAGGGCAGGGAGGTGCCTTCCGACCTGCCCCGGGTCGACTTCTACCACTGGGTGACGGTGGAGTTGCCCCCCGAGCTTCGTTCGATCGGAGAGGGAGAATTCTGCATCGGAGTCATGCCCCATGGCAAGAACGTCGCCCTCGGCCCCCGGGGCTGTCGTCAGGGTCTCAACGACTTCACCGGCTGGTTCGCAGCTGACCCCGATATGGCCGGGAAGTACTTCGGATACGACGGACCGGCCCCACCCTGGAACGACTCGATACCTCATCGCTACGTATTCACCGTCTACGCCCTCGACATCGAGGAGGTGCCGGTCGTGGGGGAGTTCACGGGCGAGCAGGTGAGGGAGGCGATCGCGGGCCACGTCCTCGCCGAGGCCTCGGTCACGGGCACCTACACCCAGAATCCACGTCTTCGGAGCTAGTCGCTTTCCTATCTAGCGACGGCAGGAGCGCCCTGGCGCAGCGACCTGACGGTCAATACCGCGAAGAAGAAGCCGATCGGGACCACGGCGATCGTCGCCGAGCCGGAGGTGCCGGCGTGATAGCTAATCATCAGACCGACCGCCACCGAGAGGACACCGATCACCGCGGCAGTCATCATCATGGCCGGCACCCGTTTTACCAAGAGGGCGGCTGTGGCGGCGGGGCCCACCAGGAGCCCGAATACGAGGAGAGTCCCTACCGTCTGAAATGAGCCGACTATCGAGATCGTTATCAGGCCGAGAAGGGCCAGGTGGGCCACCCGAGGGCGAAGGCCGAGCAACTGCGCCTTGTCCTCGTTGAAGGAGAGCACCAGGAAAGTTCGATAGAGAAGCGTCGAGATCACAAGAACCACCCCAGCCACCACCGCGAGCAACACCAGATCCTGAGCGGTGACACCAAGGGCATCGCCGAAGAGAATCCCGGTGAGGCTTCCGGTGTAGGAGGCGGTGCGAGAGATGAGGATCACTCCAAGCCCGAGCATTCCGACGAACAGGAGCCCGATGCCGGTGTCCTCGGAAAGCCTGGTCTGGCGGTGAACGAAGTTGATTCCCGCGACCATCACCACGGCAGCAAGGCCAGCTCCCAGCAGAACGTTGAAGTCGAGCAGAATGGCCAGGGCGATGCCGGGAATGACGCCGTGGACCAGCGCGTCGCCAAGGAACGTCATGCCCCTGATGACGACCCAGGTCCCCACTAGGGCAAGCGCCAGTGCGGCGAGCGCACCGCCAACCAGAGCCCTTTGCTGGAACGCGAGCGCAAAGGGCTCGATCAGCCAGTCCATGAGACCGGAACGGTAGGCAACTCAACCAAGCGCCGACGCCATTCGCTCGGCATTGGTGTACAGCATCTTCGAAAGGGTCTCCGCCCCGGATCCGATCGATCCCAGTGACTCTGTGAACAATTCGACTACCCGGACATCGTCCCCGAGTTCGGCTGCGACCGATTCGGCGAGGGCGGAGGGCTGGCTGGTTTCGGCGAATATGACGCCAGCGCCCTCGCGTTCCATGGTCTCGACCAATGCCGCCAGCTCGGCCGAGGAGGGCTCGGCCAGGGTGGAACCCCCGGGGATCACAACACCGATGACCTCGAATCCATAACGAGCCGCGAAGTAGCCGAATGCTTGGTGGTTGGTGACCATCAGGCGTTGGAGGTTGGGTATCCCATCGAAAAGGTCGTTGATCGCCCGGTCGGTTGACTCCATTTCGGCGACGTAGCCCTGGGCCCGTTGCTGCCAGCCGCCGTCGGGATAGAGTTTGGTCAGCTCGGCCGCCAGGGCCTCAGCAGCCGCACCAACCCGGATCGGATCCATCCAGAAATGAGGGTCATGCCCCCCGTGCTCGGAGAAGGGCAGCGGGTCGACGAGAGGGGCCAGCTCGACTATCCGGGTGCCGTCTCGCTCCGATGCCTCGAGGAGGTCTTGGAGACCCTGCTCCAAGCCCAAGCCGTTGGCCACGACAAGGCCAGCCCCGGCGATCAGACTCGCCTGTTGAGCCGAAGGCAGGAAATCGTGTGAGTCGACCCCGATCGGGATCAGGACTTCGACGTCGCCCTGGTCACCCATGACGCCTGAAGCGATATCTCCCATTATCGACGTGGTGGCGACCACGGTGATCTCATTGCCTCCCGGTTCGGCGCTGGTGGCGCAGGCCGCAAGGGCCAATGCCGTGGAAAGCAACCAGGCGATGATTCCGATTCGCTTTGCCGCTGAATGTGGAGACATGGGAGGGTCCTCTTGCCGACTCTCAGTTCTTATCCTAGAATGAGAATCATTATCAGCAACACTAGAGGAGGACGCTGAGAAATGTCAATCCAGGACAGAAAGGTGGAAGAGCGGCTTCGAGAGTCAAGCGTCCGATACACCGGAGGCCGGCGTGAAGTGGTGGCTGCGCTGGACCGTGCCGACGGGCCGAGGTCGGCCGCCGAGATCCATGCTGAGCTGGCCGGCAAGGTCCCGGTTTCGTCCGTGTACAGGACGCTGTCGGTTCTCGAGGAGGCCGGCGTGGTCGCGCCTCATCACAGCGTCAAAGGGATCACCCGTTATGAGATCGCTGAATGGCTGGCGGGTCACCATCATCACCTCGTCTGCATCATCTGCGGGGCGGTCGAAGACATCGAGCTTCCCAAGGGTCTCGAAAGCCAGTTGGAGCGGTTGGTAGGCCAGGTCTCCCAGATCTCGGCGTTCACCTCCACCGGACATTCGCTCGAAGTCGATGGGCTCTGCACGAGGTGCTCTTGAGCCCTACCGCGATCAGGGCCGATGGGCTCGTCCTCGCCTACGGCTCCAAGATCGCCCTGGAAAGCTCTCGATTCGAGATCCCGGTTGGAGGCATAACCGCCCTGATCGGTCCCAATGGGTCCGGGAAGTCGACACTCTTGAACGCGATCGCCGGTTTGATCGAGCCGACAGCCGGGACCCTCGAGCTGTTGGACGGCCGCAACGGCGCCAGAGCCATCTCGTACGTTCTCCAGACGACCAAAGTAAACGTCGCTCTGCCCATCACGGTCCGCGAAGTGGTGACCATGGGCCGCTACGCAACGACAGGCCCTGGACGCCGCCTCCGGGCCGAGGATCGGGCGGCAGTCGACGAGGCAATGCGACGAATGGGGGTCACCGACCTCCAGGACCGGCACCTCGGGGAGTTGTCGGGCGGCCAGCGGCAGCGGGTGTTCGTGGCACAGGGACTCGCCCAGGACCACCACATGCTGTTGCTCGATGAGCCCCTGACGGGTCTCGACATCACATCGGCCCAGGCGATCGACGAGGTGATCCACGACGAGACCAAACGGGGCTGCACCATCTTGATGACGACCCACGATCTGGCCGAGGCCCATGTGGCCAACCACGTGCTCCTGCTATCGGGTCGGGTCGTCGCGTTCGGTCCCCCACAGGCAGTGCTCACCGTCGAGAACCTGACCGCGGCATATGGGCCGAAATTGCTACACCTCGAGGGTGAGCAGATGTTCATCGACGACCCGGCACACCGGCCGGTGCCCGGCCGGCACGTGCATCGGGATCGATCGACTTAGCGTCCCCGGCGAGGACGCTCTTCGCGGGGACGTGCCTCGTTGACCTTCAGGGCGCGACCGTTGTAGTCATACCCGTCGAGCTCGGAGATGGCTTTGGAGCCTTCCTCGCTCGGCATCTCGACGAAGCCGAAGCCACGAGAACGCCCGGTCTCCCGGTCGTTGATGATCGCGGCGGATTCGACGGTTCCATACTCGCCGAAGAGAGTCTCCAAGTCCTGGGCCGTTGCGTTGAACGGCAGGTTTCCCACGTAGATGTTCATGGTGACTGGTCCTTGTCTATGTGGCCCTTGTGGGCTTTACGTCGCAATGTTCGGTACGACCCTTGTCCTCAGCCCAGTCATTCAGAACAGGGAGATCAGAACGAGTCGCCGCCGAGGCAGCAACAGGGCGGGGAGGATAACAGAGCAATCAGATTTCTGTCACCGTAACTCTGTTGATTATCGCGTCCTCCGTTGGCCGGTCGCGTCGGTCCGTTTCGGTGCCTGCGATGGAGTCGACAACGTCGAGACCCGCGGTCACCTTCCCGAAGATCGTATAGGAATGAGGCAGGCTCACGTCTTGGTGACAAATGAAGAACTGGGACCCGTTGGTGCTGGGGCCGGCATTGGCCATCGCCACCGTGCCCCGGTTGTAGCTGCCCCCGCCATCCAACTCATCACGGAACTTGTATCCAGGGCCACCGCTCCCGGTCCCCGTCGGATCCCCGCCCTGGATCATGAAGTCCTCGATGACCCGGTGGAAGATGACCCCGTCGTAATAGCCCTCGCGGCTAAGGAAGACGAAGTTGTTCACCGCGAGCGGCGACCGCATCGCGTCGAATTCGATCTCGATCAGACCATGATTGGTGTCGAGGGTCGCGGTGTAGGTCCTGTCGAGGTCGATGACGAGGTCGGGTGCGCTCGGGTACTGGTTGGCCATGGTGGTCTGCTTTCTGAAGATGGTCTGGTGGTGGGGCTCAGCTGACGAAGTAGGCAGGCGCGTTGCCGCTTCGCCACTTGATCGAGCAGCCCATCGACGGTCGCTGGATATCGCTCACCGGCTCCCCGGCCAGGACCGCGCTCGCGGCGGCCCGGAGATCGTTGCCGGTTACCGAGATCTCATTCCCGGGTCGTGCGCTGTCGAACTGTCCCCGGTAGACCAGACGCCGGTCACTGTCGAAGAGGAAAAAGTCGGGGGTGCACATCGCCGTATACGCCGCGGCTGCCGTCTGTTCGCCGTCGAAGAGATAGGGGAAGGTATAACCGTAGGTCTCGGCCTCGACCTTCATGGCCTCGGGGGAATCGTCGGGGTGCC